>Ga0247844_1005675_pt1 | contig 15688 bp, 16 predicted proteins | sample LaCtaG_FD_192421 | JGI IMG/M metagenome (GOLD analysis project Ga0247844, IMG submission 192421) | Freshwater microbial communities from meromictic Lake La Cruz, Castile-La Mancha, Spain - LaCruzMarch201714.5m_1 | ecosystem: Environmental > Aquatic > Freshwater > Lake | place: Spain: Castile-La... | reverse complement strand
AGGGTGAAGACAATTCGCTGCTGGACGTTTTGGAAAACAACACCATGCCCGGCACTGATTCGCACCTTGACTACGCCGATTCGCTGCGCCGTGAAATAGAGCGTTCGCTCGGAACGCTCACCGATCGTCAGGCAGATGTAATCAAACTTTACTTTGGCATCGGCGTAGAACACCCGCTTTCATTGGAAGACATTGGCGACAAGTTTGGACTCACCCGTGAGCGCGTACGTCAGATTAAAGACAAGGCTATCAATAAGTTGCGTGCTACCAGCCGCAGCAAATTGCTGAAAACATACTTGGGAGCGTAATTATCTGCTTCGTAGACATTCCAAATTTTTAAAACTTGGAATGTCTTGATTATCAGTTTAAGGGGCGAGTTTATCATTGGGATAAACTCGCCCCTTCATTTTTTCTATTCTAACCTCCCTCGAAGTTCAGCAAAATAACCCGGTGCTTGCAGCAAGCGACTTCCATACCATGAAAACATTTCACCATCAACGAGTTGTATCGCAGCATCGGGGCAAATCTCCTGAAGCTCAGCGATGTGTTTTTCTGAAAATGGATATGGTTCGGAGGAAAGGAAAATCATCGCTGGACGAGCGATGGCAAGTTGTTCAGGGGTGATTTCGGGGTAACGTGAAAGGTTTGCAAAAACATTGTCAAAGCCAGATTGACGCAACATATCATCAATAAAAGTACCACTCCCGGCGGCCATGTAGGGTTTTCGCCAGATTAGGTAGGCTACTTTTGGGGTTCCGCCTTCTTCTGAAAACCTCGTAGGTTTAATGTGGTGAGCGAATTGATTTTCAACTTCGGCTATGATGGCGTTCGCTTTTTCGGTTTTGCCCGTCACTTGCCCTAATTTCCGCATCATATCGAGCGCATCCTCTAAGGTGTATATATCGCTCATCCAGACTGGATAGTGCTGAGCCAGGTATTCAATTTGGCTTTGTTCGTTTTCTTCTTTGTTGCCAATGATTAAATCCGGCTTTAGCACCTCAATCTTGTGAAAATCAAGGGTTTTAGTCCCCCCTACCCTCTTCTTCTGCTGAAACCAGTTGTTTGGATGAATACAGAACTTGGTGATCCCTACCACTTCATCGTCCAAGCCCAGATCAGCCAGAAACTCCGTTTGGGAGGGCACCAGCGAGATAATTCGACGCGGCGGCCAATGGGGCAATTGTAAGCTGCGGTTCATTTGATCAAGGAAGGTCATGGAGTGATTTTTAATTGATCCCCGTTTATGATCTCATACCCAATCAGACTCATCCACGCAAAACCCAAGGTATTCAGCGTCCCGTGCCAGATTTTCATATTCGGGATACTGACCCATTGAATGGGAATTTGAAAACGCAAGGCGTAAAGGCTGGCCAATGCTGCCCCGATCAGCAAGCAAAATGCCCCTCCAAGCCAAAGATAACGCGCTGTATTTGAATACTTTGCCTGAAAAAACAATGCCAATTGCTGCCAAATTACCGCCAGGACAAAACCGACAAAACCGAGCCCAGAAACCTGTTCCAAGATGCTCGGGAATCCTAATTGGGAAGATGTAATGCCCGCTGCCACAAAAGGCATTCCCAACAAAGTAGCCCAACCCAAAATCCTGGTGGTCGCACCCGGACGCTCCCGTATCAAGCAGTAGACCAGCACCGCCAACACAAAACCTGCCACATGAAAATGTGCGCCGGTAAGCGATACAATCACCGGATCAAAACCCAATGGACTGAAATCGACAAGGTAAAACACGGCAAACGTTGCGCCCGTAGCCCAGTAACCCAGCGCGAAAAGGCGAACAAAATCAAGTAGTTGTACTTTTTTTAACGCTAAAATTTGGGTCGCTTCCTTTAGGGTAAGCCAAATTGCCCAGATCAGATAAGGCAATGCCAAATACCAATATTCACCAAAAATATATGCGGCACAAAGTCCCACAGGAACCACTGCATACCAATCTTGCTGCGGGAGACCGAGCAGTCGCAAACCCCTGGGAACGAGTTCAAGGGCCGCGAACATAATGAGCAGGCATTCCCATTGGTTTTGTCGGAACTCTGTGCCAGAGAGCACCACAATGACCAACCAGAGAAAAACAGGGCTTATGGATTTTGAAAAGTTGGGCATGGCATTTTGTTTTACCGCAGAGGCGCAGAGACGTGGAGGGCTTTCAAGATATTGGTTATCAAAGAATTAAAACCTCTGCGCCTCTACGGTGAATTTACATCAACATCCCTTCAATGGGCTGTAAAGCAGGCGGAATATCCTGTTCCCCCAACATTTCTTTCAAATCTATCTCGATGGTACGGCTAATGGCGGAAATCGGCACGTCATTGTACGTTCCTTCGAAGGGATTTTCACTGTAATCGCCAATCATTTCCATCAGGATGAATACCCAAGTAACGATGGCAGAGAAGGGGATGGTCAACCAAACAAGATGAGGCCCTAATTTTTCAAACTCGTCCAGCAAAGCAAAAGGGACCAGGATGGATGTAATTTTGATGAGCAGCAACGGGATGGAGGCGTATTGGCGCGGGAAAGGAAAGTTTTTGATACGCTCAGACTTCCCCTGCTCATCGTACATGGCCGAAATACATTTCTGTAATTCTGTATGGCGGAAATCATCTATTAAGCCCAGTTCACGGAGTCGCTTCAGTTCCAGGGTTTGGCGCGCTAAAACTTGGGTGGCGCGGTTGCTTTTGCCTTCCAACCGAATCAGTTCTTCCGAAGAAATGAACTTTTGGAGTTCATCTTCTAATTTAGTAGTGAACTCCGGGGTCTTTACCTGCGGGTAAATTTTGTGCAACAATTCGTCGGTATGTTCCCAGGAACGTGGGGCACGCAATTGGTACCGAAGACAAGTAACCCAGGCCAGATGTCTGAAAATCAGACCTTTACGGATGCTCTCCAGCTCCGATTCGCTGACCGGTTCGTTAGCGTGCAAATTGCTGACATATCCCAGCACCGCAGCGCCGAAGGAGCGTGAACCATTCAGGATGGCACCCCAAATCTTGCGAGCTTCCCAGAGCCGGTCGTAAGAGGCGTTGTTTTTAAAACCCAGGTAAAAGGCCAGTGCAGTACCAATCAATGCCACTGGCTGCCAGGGGACGGCCATCCATTTCAGGCAGGCCACTTCGTACAGCACCACGGCCAAAAGACCCGTAGCAGCGCCAAAATAAAGCCCTTTGCGCGACCAATGAATGGTCATCCAATAGCCGTAGCGTCTTTCAGTGTACATAAAGATTAAGGTGTGTTATTCAAATTAGCTAAAATCAGTTCCGCTATTTTCCAGGACGAATTTCAACATAGAAGCCTTTGAATCTTGCACAAATCTGCGCTGTTGAGCACGCGCAATTGGATAGCCCAAACGCGCCACCCAAACCCGAGGCCGTGAAAAGGCTTTGAGCACATACCGCACGATTCCCTCCGGCGTTTTTTCTACCATGAACAACTCCTCGCCACACTCTGCATGACCCGGCAAGGTACCATACGCAAAGCCAAATTTGTCCTGAACATCAATGACATATACAATCCTACAGGAGTTTAACCACCACAACCCCATCACCTTTGCCTGCATGGCCACTACCTCGCCTTCGCGGAGGGTCGTGTGCTCTGGCCAAATACAAGCCCAGCCCCCCGGGAACATTTTCCATTGGCGGATGGCCTCTTTCGCTGCCTCCCATTCAGCCGCTCCCTGGCCCAATTCAATGAAATTGAAATCGTTGTCGAAGCCGGGAACGGGGGTTTCTTTTTGGGTACTACCGACTTCGGAATAACTGTACGGCAAGTTGCGTTCGCGTTCGATGAAGGCGCGGGTTTGTGATTCTGATGGTTTGAATAGGGTGGGCATTCTTAAGATTTCTTAAACGCCGCAATGGCATTTTTGCTGTATTCAGAAAGCGATAACCGGCCACTGATGGCGGCCCGTTCGGTCAACAGGGTATCCCAGTGTTCGGTGCCTTCCCAGAACACTTTTTTCAACTCCAACAAGGCATCCGCGCTGGATTTGCAAAGGGTATTGTTGAAATGCGCGAGGTAAGCATCCAGCTGCTCTACCGTTTCAAAGGATTCCTGAAAAAGCCCTTTGGTTTTCGCCCACTCAGCGGTGCGCCACTCGTCGGGGCTGAGGGCCATTTGCGCAAAAGTCGCCGCACCTACTTTCCGTTCCACCGCAGGGCCAATGACGAATGGACCAAACCCCACGGCCAGTTCGCTTAATCGCACAGACGCCCATTGTGAAGCAAAGCAAATATCGGTAGCAGCAGCAAGACCGACTCCACCGCCCACGGCTTTTCCGTGTACCCGGCCTACTATAATTTTAGGGCAAAGGCGCATGGCGTTGATGACATTTCCGAAGCCTGCAAAAAAGGTTTTCCCGGTTTCAAAGTCTTGAATTCCAGCGAGTTCATCAAAACTTGCGCCAGCGCAAAAAGTCTTGTGTTCTACACTTCGAAGCACTACAATTTTTGCTTCCGGGTTTTCTCCTGCGGCAGTGAAAGCAGCGGCGAGCTCGGCCAAAAGTCGGCTTGGTAGGGAATTGTGGTTGGGGTGGTAAAAAAGAATGTGCGCTACGCCATCGGTAGTGAGGTCGGTGCGGACGTAGCCTTGTTGAGTGATATCCATTGTACGGTTATTTGATTGTTTGGTTATTCGGTGATTTGTTCGCAAAAATATCACTAAGTGCAGCATTCAACTCAGGCCATTGAAATTCAAATCCTGCCTGGGTCAATTTTTCTGAAGAAATCCGGTTGCTGTTCAAGATGACTGCCGACATTTCCCCAAAAATCAGGCGTAATACAAAGGCGGGGGCGGGGAGAAACACCGCGGGGCGTTTCCGGGCATTGGCGGTGGCAATTACAAGTTCTTTGCCCCGGACTGGGTTAGGGGATACCAGGTTAAAAACACCTGCAACACCTTGGTTTTCAATAGCCCAAAGAAATGCGTGACATACATCATCCCGGTGAATCCAGGACCACCAGGCTTGTCCGTTGCCAAAATAAGCCCCTAAGCCAAAGTGCAGTGGCTTCACTACTTCAGCCAATGCGCCGCCTTCTTTGGCAAGCACTACACCGATGCGGAATTTCACGGTACGAACCCCAAGTGTCGAAATATGATCGGCAGCAGATTCCCACTTTTGGCAACATTCCACTAGAAAACTATGCTCAACGGGCGGGGTATCTTCCCGCATCCACGTTTCGCCCGAATTGCCGTAATATCCTATAGCGGAGGCTGAAAAATATGCCTTGGGGCGTTGATTCATTTTTTCCAAGGCTTGGAAAAGCAGAGCGGCACTCTGTTCCCGGCTCTCTACCAATTCTTTTTTACGCTCCTCCGTCCAACGTTTGTCAGCAATACCCGCGCCTGCCAGATTAATAACATAATCAACGCCCTGTAAGGCCTCCTCTTCCATTTCGCCCGAAGCCGGGTTCCAGGAATATTGACCTTTAGTCTTTGGAGCGCGGGTGAGTAGGCGTACCGTATGGCCTTGGTCTTGAAGTATTTCGGTGAGCCGTGAACCGATGAGGCCTGAGCCGCCGGCGATGAGGATGGTGTTTTTTTGCATGCCCTATTATTGAGCCAACCCAAAGCATTGGTAAGGTTATGATTTGGATGCTGTATGTTTTTGGTACTGCAAACAATACTATCCAAATAGGGTTCACCGAAGCCGTTCGCGCAGAGAACTCAGCAGCGCTTGCGCCGAATCGCCTTCCAATTCAAGCCATTTTCCGAGTGTTTGAAAAACCTGTTCCGGCCCTTTGCCTGACTGACGCATAGCCTTCAAAGAAGCAGATCCGGCGGATTTCGAAAGCTTTTCCCCCGCCTCTTCGAGCACAAGCGGGTGGTGCAAAAAATTGATTTTCAGAAAGATATCCTTAGAAAGCGCTTGAGCCAAAAAGCATTGGGCCGCGGTGGAATCCTTTAAATCAGCCCCCCGAATTATGTGGGTGATGCCATAATCCAGGTCATCGGAAAAACTCGCCACCTGATACGCAGGGATACCATCGCGGCGACGAACAATGAAGTCAGGCAATGGGAAATCAGGCGGGGTTTTGATGCGCCATGCCACATCGGGAGTATCCAGGTTCAGTCCCTGCGCACGAAATTCAGGTGGATATACATTAAAATAAGGCTCCAAATCTCGCCGTGATTTTCTACAAGCAAAAAGCAAGTCTCGCTCACGAAGCTGTTCCAAGATGGTAAAATAGCGATGGAGATGGGTGGATTGGTGGATTGGTGATTGGGGGACTGTTAACTGGTCTGGATTGCTATCCCAGTCCAGTTTGAGCCATTGGAGCGTGTCAAAAATATCGTCTAAATATTCTGTCCTGTTTCGATCGCTGTCGAGGTCGTCTATGCGCAGATATATTTTTGCGGCGGACTCGCTTGGAGCGAGTCCACCGCAATATTTTGCTGCCAACCAATTCAACGTAAAATTAAGCGCATTGCCAAGATGAAGAAAGCCGGAGGGCGTGGGCGCAAGACGCAATCGGCTTTCAGGAGTGACACTACGAGCAAAATCATAAAATTGCTTCGAAAAGAAATCCATCAGGCAATGAAGTGATCTAACAGGTCGGTCTTATTATCCTCGTCCCCCAAAATCTGCGTAGCATCCGCGAATGCAAAAAATTGGGCACAGGCCATTGCCGGGGCAGTATAAAGCAAACCTATGCCACAGAGCAATACACCACTGCCAGCAATGAGGCCAGAAATGATCAGGAAACCAAGCACGTTGGACCAATTGCTGGCGATGAGTTTGCGGCTTCCGGCAAGGGCCTCCAGAGGGCCTACCTCAAAAAACCATGCAATCTGCAAAGACCAGAGAAAAAGAAGACTAACGATCAAACCACTGATAAAAATAAGTGCCAAGCCTATCCAAAATAGCGACATGTCTACCATTTCGCCCAGTTCAGGAATCTCCAGGAAAAGTGGATAGGCTTCTATCATTTCAAGCGCCCACTCGAACATACCGGCTTTGTACCAAACCAACAGACCAGGCAAGAGCGCGATAAGACCGATTAAGGACATTAATAGATAGGTGAGCAGCAAAGGTCCAATTTTTGTGAATCCCTTAAAAAAATCCCCGAAATCAGCCTTGTGCCCACGCGATACCCTGTAGCAAAATTGAGCGTAACCTACGTTCAAAACAGGACTGACGGCCATACTCAAGAAAATGCCGACAAAAGGCAAGGACTGGCAAAAAAAACTGATCACACCTGAGACGAGTGTAAATGCGACCAATAGCCCCAAGTTTTCATTCATAAATTGAAAGCCGCGACTGATGTAGTCGCCGGTACGGAACTGGATGGGGGCTTCGGCAAGGATACGCTGAAGACGGGCTGCAGATAGATTCATAAGGAACGAAGGATTTTAAAGGTGAGTTATGCTTTATTGTCAAAGGCAAAGGTGATAAATCAACCTATAGGCCGCCTATTCTTTACCCAATAATGTGCTTGACCCTAGGTCTATGCGGCGTGATGTCGCCCAGTTTGGCCTTTTTCATTTCTTCGTAAGCTGTGAAGTCGCCCTCAAAGAACACTACTTCTGCGTCGTCTTCAAAGGATAGAATGTGTGTAGCCAGGCGGTCGAGGAACCAACGGTCGTGGCTGATAATCAGCACACAACCTGCGAAGTTCTCCAGTGCTTCTTCCAGCGCACGGAGTGTGTTCACGTCAATATCGTTGGTCGGTTCGTCGAGCAGCAGCACGTTGCCCCCTTCTTTGAGCGTCATGGCCAGATGGACGCGGTTGCGCTCTCCTCCGGAGCAAACGCCGAGTTTTTTCTGCTGGTCGGCGCCTGCGAAGTTGAAGCGCGAAAGGTAGGCGCGGGCATTGACTGTGGCGTTGCCAACTGTGATAATGTCGTTGCCCTCACTTACAATCTCATAAATGGTCTTTTCGGGCAACAGGTTTTCGTGGCTTTGATCCACGTAACTCATTTGTACCGTGTCGCCAATAAGCACGGTTCCAGTGTCTGGCTTTTCTCGCCCGGTCAGGATTTTAAAGAGGGTGGATTTACCCACGCCATTGGGTCCGATGATGCCTACGATTCCATTGGCTGGAATTTTAAAGGAAAGATTTTCAAAGAGCACCCGATCACCTTTACCTGAAGTGGAGGGGAATGATTTGCTAATCCCCTGAACTTCAATCACATTGTCGCCCAAACGAGGGCCATTTGGAATCCAGAGCTCCAGTTTTGCTTCTTTTTCTTTACCTTCTTCACTGGCCATTTTTTCGTAGGCACTCAAACGGGCCTTGCCCTTTGCTTGTCGGCCTTTAGCCCCCAAACGCACCCATTCGAGTTCGTGTTCGAGTTGCTTGCGGCGTTTGTCGTCGGCGCGTTCCTCTTGGGCGAGTCGTTTGGTTTTTTGTTCAAGCCAGGTGGAATAGTTGCCTTGCCAAGGGATGCCTTCGCCCCGGTCAAGTTCAAGAATCCAACCTGCCACATTGTCGAGGAAGTAACGGTCGTGGGTTACGGCGATGACTGTGCCGGGAAAGCTTTGAAGGTATTGCTCCAGCCACTGTACGGATTCTGCGTCCAAGTGGTTGGTCGGCTCGTCGAGCAGCAGGATGTCGGGTTGACTGAGCAGGAGTCGGGCCAAGGCGACCCGTCGGCGTTCGCCACCAGAGCATATTTTGATCGGGCGGTCATCTTCCGGGCAGCGTAGGGCATCCATAAAAACACCCAGCTTGTAGTCGAGTTCCCAGCCGCCCAGGTGTTCGATTTGTTCGAGCACTTCACCTTGACGATCAATGAGTTTCATCATTTTGTCGTCGTCGGTTACGACCCCGAGTTTTTCACCGATGTCTTCGTTTTCTTTGAGCAAATCAACGATGGGCTGTACACCTTCTTCGACAATTTGACGCACGGTTTTGGTGTCGTCGAGTGTTGGCTCTTGTTCGAGAAAACCAATTTTGAACTGCTTTTCAAACTCAATTTTGCCCTCGTAGTTCTGGTCTATTCCGGCAATGATTTTCAGCAAAGTGGATTTACCAGAGCCATTGAGGCCGAGTACACCAATTTTGGCACCGTAATAAAACGACAGCCAGATGTTTTTGAGCACCTGTTTTTGCGGAGGGAAGGTTTTGCTGACCCCCGACATGGAGAAGATTATTTTTTCGGACATTTATTGGAATGTGGTCAATGTGATGAATGTGGTCAATGTAACTCCGCCTTCGCGCTCTGCGTTATGGCAAGTAAAAATGTGATAATGGGCCCCCCAACGCTAAAGCAAGCGCGAGGAAATGCGCACAAAGGTCGCTCGAAGGCTGGAGAATTTGGAGCGCAGGAGAAAGATTGTCACAGCCATTTGCGAAAAAACTTCCCGAAAGTTTAAAACTTTCGGGAAGTTCAATACTGTTATTCAAACAAAAACTTCTTTACGTTCCACCAGCCCTTTTCAATGATCGCATGGTTCTTTTCATAAAATTTTATAGCTGGCTCATTCCAGTCCAGCACCTGCCATTTTACCAAGCGGCAGCCCCGACGGCGACCTTCTTCTATAAAATCATCGTAGAGTTTTTGGCCCACTCCATAGCGGCGGTACTGCTCGTTCACGACAAAATCGTCGAGGTATAGCATTTTCCCCTTCCAGGAAGAATACATCATGAAAAAAAGTGTCATTCCCACTACTTTCCCATCCATTTCGGCCACATGACTTTCAAAAAGGCCTTTTCTGAAATCTTCCAGGTACTCCTCGGGTGTGGTGAATACCGCCTCTGGTTCTTTTTCATACACGGCTAATTCGTACACGAGCGCATGGATGGCCGGGATGTCGGCTTCTGTGGCCGGGCGGATGATTATGTTGGTGGTCACTTTTAGAATTTACGATTTTTGATTTTGGATTCACGATTTTTTTGGTACAAAAAACGCATGATACTTAACTACTTCGTATCGAAAAAATCGTAAATCGTAAATCCAAAATCGTAAATCTTGTAGGTGTTTGGCAAATTTCACAGACAAAGGTTCGACAAGTTTTTGAAAATTGCATTCTTTACACCTTCGAAGCCACCCATTCTCAGGTCGCCCATCATTTATCTAACATCCTTCAATCAACGCCTATCTTTGTCCCTAGATCTATGAATTCGCTTATCAACTTGGCAGTAAAACAGTATCTCTCGCGGCGTATGAAGCGTATCGAGCGGTATATGATGCACCCGGAGGAAGCTCAGGAACGATGGCTACGCCGTTTGCTCGATCGTGCACGTGACACCGAGCAGGGCCGTCGCTGGGGTTTTGCGGACCTCCGAACCCCAGAGCAGTTCGCAAGCATGGTACCCGCACAAGACTATGAGGCCGTAAAAAATGACATTGCCCGGATGATGCGCGGAGAACGCAACGTGCTGTGGCCCAACGAAATAAACTGGTATTCCAGAAGTAGCGGCACGACGAGCGAAAAGAGCAAATTCATCCCCATGCCCTACGGCAACATCTTTAATTGTCACCTCGCTGGCGGCTGGGATTGTTTGGCACTGCTATACGCCAACAAGCCAGACATGCAGGCTTTCAATTACAAACAATTGGCCGTGCCGGGCAGTTTTCAGCACTCACTAGAATATCCCAAAACCTGTTTTGGCGACGTAAGCGCAATCATGGTGCAACACATGCCCACCATTGCACGAATCTTTTACACCCCGGATACGCAAACCAATTTGCTCCCCAACTTCGAGGAAAAACTCCAGCGCATCGCAGAAATCACGAGCAAACAAGGAGACGTCTGTCTTTTTGGTGGCGTGCCTACTTGGCTCATCGTCCTGTTCCGCTTGATTTTGGAAAAAACCGGGAAGCAAAATATGCTCGAAGTTTGGCCTCATCTTCAAGCCTATATGCATGGTGGCGTTGGCTTTGACCCCTACCGCGCCACTTTCCAGGAGCTCATACCCAGCAGTGATTTTGCCTATCAGGAAGTCTACAACGCCTCAGAAGGCTTCTTCGGGGTGCAATGCGACCTGAGCCAAAACGACCTGCTCCTGTTGGTTGACAATGGCGTTTTTTATGAATTCATCCCAACCAGCGAATGGGATAAAGAGCACCCCAAAACGGTACTTCTCCCTGACGTAAAAATTGGCGAAAATTATGCCGTAATGATTTCGGCCAACAACGGCTTGTTCCGATATAAACTGGGCGACACCCTTATGTTCACACGGCGATACCCGTTCTGCTTTCAAATCACGGGACGAACCAAGCAGTTTATCAATGCCTTTGGTGAAGAAGTAATGGTAGGCGATGCGGACAAAGCCCTTGCTGAAACTTGCCGCCAATTGAATGCCGCAGTGACCGAATACACCGCAGCTCCCGTCTATTTTTCCGCTGAAAAAAAGCGGGGGGGACACGAATGGGTGGTGGAATTTGAAAAAGAACCTGCTGATTTGGAGCGGTTTAACCAGGTGCTGGATGAATCGCTTCAACGCATCAACTCCGACTACGAAGCCAAACGATACAAGGGCATGGCGCTGGATCGTCTTTTGGTCAATGCAGTGCCAAAAGGAACTTTTGTCGGTTGGATGCGGGCGAGGGGCAAGTTCGGTAATCAAAACAAGGTGCCGCGACTAGCCAACCACCGCCAGTTTGTAGAAGAGCTGATGCGGTTTGCTTCTGAAGGCGAACGCGCTGCTTTTTAACCCACCATTCGCCATTTGCGGACATCTTGGCAACTGCAACTACTTATTGTCCAAGGTCTGGTTTTACCTTTAAGCCAGTTATTCAATCAATTCTTCCATGAAAAAATTACTTTTTATTTCATTTTTTCTCTCCCCGCTTTTCCTTTTTGCCCAACCGAAAATCCAACTCGTCAACTTCGCGAGCGGATTTGACCTTCCGGTAGACATAGCCCATTGCGGCGATAGCCGAATTTTTGTGGTGGAGCGCGAAGGGCTTATCTGGGTGCTTGACAGCCTTGGGAATCGGCTTGACACGTTCTTGAACATTGATCCCCGTGTAAATTCCGGGCAAAATGAACAGGGATTGCTCGGCTTGGCTTTTGACCCAAATTATGTTAATAATGGGTATTTTTATGTCAATTATACCAAAAACGGTGCTGGAGATACCCGTGTGGCACGCTTCTCTGTGAAACCAAACAAACCCAACGAGGCTGATCCCAATTCAGAACTAAAAATAATTGAACAAGCCCAGCCTTATTGGAACCACAACGGCGGTTGCCTCAAATTTGGCCCCGATGGGCACCTGTATATAAGTCTGGGGGATGGCGGAAGTGGGGGTGACCCACAAAATTATGCTCAAAATAAAAAGACCTTCCTGGGCAAAATCCTCCGCCTGGACGTGCGCAACAGCAATGTTTCCCAACCTTATGTAGTTCCTGCCGACAACCCATTTGTGGGCAATGCAAATTATTTTCCAGAGATCTGGTCCACCGGTTGGCGCAACCCCTGGCGTTTTTCCTTTGACCGCCTCACAGGCGATATGTGGATTGCCGATGTGGGCCAAAATTTGTGGGAAGAACTTGATTTTGAACCCGCCAACACGCCTGGTCGGAATTATGGTTGGCGTTGTTATGAAGGGACACATAACTACAATACGAACAACTGCCAGCCTCTCAGCGGCTATATCAGCCCATTTTTTGAATATTCACACAGCGGTGCCAATGGTTGCTCCGTAACGGGTGGCTTCATTTATCGCGGCAGCAAGTTCCCGGATCTTTATGGGTGTTACCTTTTTGCCGACTATTGCAGCGGTCGCTGGTGGTACACGAGGCGGAATGTAGACGGCACTTTTAGCACGAACATTTTGGCGAATTTGGGGGGTTACGAGTTCAGTACCTTTGGAGAAGGCTATGATGGGGAATTGTACGTTGCGCTGCTGTCATCGGGTAAAGTACAGAAAGTGAAGGAGTTGTGTTCTCCTTTTCAAGTTTCGGGCTTGGCAAGTCTGGCTGTTTGTGCCGACTCCACCAATGGGGTGATTAACCTGAACGCTACCGGGGCCACGGGCAATGTGACTTACACTTGGTCCAACGGAGCAAGCACTCAGGATCTTACCAATCTCCAACCCGGCACCTATATTGTAGAAGTTAAAGATGGCAACAATTGCATTCGGCGCGACACCTTTGATATCGCCGAATCGAACCCAGTAGCACCGGATTTGAATATGCCTGACACGGCAGTATGCCAGGGCCAATTGGTAAGCTTTGATTTGCCCGCACCGCCACAAGGCTCTTTATATCAATGGTTTTTTAATGGCAATCCAATCCTTGGCAACCTAAATAATACTTTTTTGTCATCGGTTACAGGCGTTTATCAAGTTCGCTTGCTAAACCAGTCTTGCTCTTCCGAACTGTCGTCCCCCGTGTTGGTGTCGGTTTTCCCAAATCCAAATGTTTTTATAGCAAACAGTGGAGACACACTCACTGCCACTTTTTTCCCGGTCAATGCAACCCTGCAATGGTTTTTCGAGAACACCCTGCTCACCGACATTTCAGGCAACGTTCTCATAGCGGAACAGAGCGGTGTGTACACGGTTTTTGCCAGTGACCTCAACGGCTGCCAAAGTGGCGCAGAGATTTTAGTAGCGGTTTCAGAAACAAAACTTCCGTCTATAGTGCGTAGTTTTTTGCTTTCCCCTAACCCAACAGCGCACAGCATTTTATTGGAAATGGAACTGGTAAAAGCCGAACCTATCACAATTTCCCTTACCGATATGAGTCAACGGCAGGTTTTTACAAAAACCATTGACAGTCAAAAAGTTGCGCTGCCGATTGATTTGAGCAATTTGCCCGTGGGCACCTACTTTCTTACGGTTCAGACGGAGGGAGGGAGTTTTGTGCGGAAAGTGGTGAAGGAGTAACCCTCCAAATAAGCGATCCATTATGAACAAACTCAAATTCCTGCGCTACACACTCTTTTTGCTGCTCATAACCTTCAACATTGGCTGCGACCAAATCTCCAAATCCATGGTCCGCGAACGTTTGGACTACCAAGAGCAAATCCAGTTGGCCGGCGATCATGTGTTGTTGACCAAAGTCGAGAACTCGGGCGCCTTCCTCAGCCTCGGCGACGATTTCAGTCCTTTGGCCAAAACCCTGTTGCTCAATCTGTTGCCGGCGCTTACGATGTTGGGGCTGCTCTTCTGGCTTTTCTTGGGGAGAACGGGCTTGGGCATGGCTTTAGGCATCTGCTGTATCATCGGAGGAGGTATTGGCAATATATTTGACCGCATGGCCTATGGATCGGTGACCGATTTTTTGTACATCCACGTCGGTTTTTTACGCACGGGCATCTTCAATTTTGCGGATGTGTCCATCACTTTCGGAGCTTTGTTTATCATTGCGCTTGGAATTTGGAAGGGGCGGAGAATTGAGGGGTAAGCGGTACTTTTGCATAAAATATTTGCTTTGGATACTTACACTTTCATCGCGGAATACCAAGGTGGCACTTATGTCAGTCAAGCAAAGGGTGCTTCCGTCACTGAAGCCTGCATTGCATGGGGGAAGTTAGTAGTGCAAAACGCTGAGATCCCGCTAAAAAACAAGGCGACTTTCGTGAAAACTTTACAGAGCGACCTGGATGAAGTGCCCGCCGCCTGCTTAGAGAACGCACCCAATGTCTGGTATTTTTTGGCAGATGCCGACAAGGGATATGTTCATGTGAACGCTGTGAAAACGCACGCTTCGGTGAATGAATGGCAACCGCATTCGGAAGGAGTATTTGTTTCTGATGCTGCTTCGGGCGTAGCGGCAGGTGTTTAGTATGTTGCTGGAAGGGACACCAACGACGGCAAAAAATGGATAAAACTATTTGATGCTTTACTTGATTTAATACAAAAAAGCAAGAAAAAACATGCAAGAAAAAACCGTTTTTATCTCTTTTGACCTTGGACTTCGAGGTGATTATACAGGTCTTTATTCTTGGCTAGACCAACATGAGGCCAAAGAATGCGGCAATGGATTAGCAGCCGTAAAATTTGCTTTTGAGGGCGATATTTTGTCAACATTAGAACAAGATTTGCAAAACGCCGTGCGCTTTGAAAAAACAGACCGATTATATATCATTTGGAAAGATGATCAGACTGGAAAATTTAGAGGGAAATTTTTGCTCGGAAATCGAAAGGCCGCTCCATGGGAAGGGTATGCCAAAAAAATTACTGCCGAAGATATTGTGGAATGAATTTTAATATCCTAACAGATTCATGTTTTTGGATTGCTCTTTTTGATCCAATTAGCAATATTCAGGAACACCAACATGCGTTATCAGTTGTTGATGACATTGTAAATGAAAACATTCTGATCCCTTGGCCAACTCTTTATGAGTTCGTCAATACCCGCTTAGCACGAAGACAAGATAACCTCCTGCGCTTTCATCAATTTCTCCGGAAACCAAACGTCCATTTAATAGATGATGCCAAATATAAAAATCCCGCATTAGAAAAAACATTTGAACAGACTAAGTTTAAGTACTTGACTTACAGCCTTATAGATCAGGTTCTGAGAGAAATGATTCTCGACCCTAACCTAAAATTTGATTTTCTTGTCACCTTCAATAAGCGTGATTTTGAAGATGTCTGTGCCAAAAGAGGCATTATAATTTTATGAATCAACACTCCACCGTCAACGACTTCGTCATCCGCTTTGCCAACGTAAACGGCACCGGCTCGGCCAGCGCAAACGATATGTTTGCCAAGGCCATTTTCAGAATGGGCATCCCTGTGTCGCCCAAAAACATTTTTCCCTCGAACATTCAGGGTCTGCCGA
>Ga0247844_1005672_pt1 | contig 15692 bp, 15 predicted proteins | sample LaCtaG_FD_192421 | JGI IMG/M metagenome (GOLD analysis project Ga0247844, IMG submission 192421) | Freshwater microbial communities from meromictic Lake La Cruz, Castile-La Mancha, Spain - LaCruzMarch201714.5m_1 | ecosystem: Environmental > Aquatic > Freshwater > Lake | place: Spain: Castile-La... | reverse complement strand
GGCCTTCCGCCGATATGAGAACGCCTCCCTTAGCTAAACCGGCATCGACATCTATCCGAACCTCACTCAGGTCGGCGGATGGGACACCGTAAAGGCGCGGTGATTTCGCTTCGGGCGTCAGGTTTCCTTCTCAGCCGGTTCGTCCTTAAGTCCATCGCCTCGTATCGTGTATTGAGGCGGACCATCGCAACTGTGGAAATGGGGCCCCAATGACCGCGCAAAGTCCGGCCGAGGAGGCAGCATGTTCTTACGAGCTATATGTTGCTCTGCACCGTGCCAGGCGCATTCATCCTGAGATCTTCACGTTGGGCCGCTGCACCGCGATTCTGACATCGATGATGGGCGGACGATCATGGAGTTGGCGTGTGGTGGGGATTACACCCGCGGCTCTGCGACTGTTCCAAAGCTCCGACTACAAAAAGACGGCACGGGACGGGATTACCCGTGCGCACATTCAAGGACGCAGCAAGACTACGAATGAGCTGCTTCGGTCAGAGGAGCCGGCATCAAGAGAGGATTTTGCCCGTATTTGGATTGAAAATGACAAAACTGTCCTCTGCGTGCGCGGCGAGAACAAGGACCCGCTGCCAGATTACGAAGTTTTCGAGGACGCGGAACATGGACTTTTCCCATCAACCCAGATCGCTTGGCGCCACGGGAAAATGGAGAAGGAGTTCCTAATGAGGGTGGCTACGAAACTTGGCTTGGTCGGTTAAGCGCCCGCTCACCCGCCTTCGCACCAGCCTCGTTCTGCCGCAGAATCCCGATGATCTGCTCTTCCGTGAATCTCGCTCGCTTCATTCCCACCGTCCTTTAAGGGGCGGACTTTAGCACCACGAGAAGGTACTTCTCAGGGGCAAGTCAAACTGTGCCCGATCGTGGATTTCTAACCGCTGCTGCCCGTCCACGACCGTGAGCAGCCAACTCTTCGCTTAGGATAAATTTGAGGGTTACGGAAGCTCCAGGTGGAAAAATGCCAACCAAATCAGGTATTTAATGGAAGGAAATGGCGCGCCCGGAACGATTCGAACGTCCGACCCTCAGATTCGTAGTCTGATGCTCTATCCAGCTGAGCTACGGGCGCGCTTGGCCGCGAACGGCGAGGGCGGGTATCTAGCGGAGGCGGGGGCAGGGGGCAAGGGCTGTCGGGCGGGTTTTCGGTCATGCCATCCGGCAAGGCCCGGGGGCCACGAAAGGGCGGGGGTTTCGTTCCCGCGGGCGGCGGGCCAAGGTGGGGTGCCTTCCCGCTTCTGCCTTCTCCGGATGAGTCCGCCATGATCCCTTTCCCGCACCGCCCCCTGCGCGCGTTCACGGTCGCTGTTGTCGCGATGGCGCTGGGTCTGGCCGGATGCGCGGGCGGCCTGCCGGGCCCCTGGGCGTCCGCCGGGCGTGCGGTGACCCCGTCGCCCGGTGCGGTCCAGCCCCCGATGGCGCGCGGGCCGTTTGTGTCGGCGGCCAATCCGCTCGCGGTCGAGGCCGGATTGAGGATTCTGCGCGAGGGCGGCTCGGCGGTCGATGCCGCGGTGGCGGTGCAGGCGGTGCTGGGTCTGGTCGAGCCGCAGTCATCCGGCCTCGGCGGCGGTGCCTTCATGATGGTTTTCGACGCCGGGACGGGCGCGGTGACAAGCTATGACGGCCGTGAAACTGCGCCCTCGGCCGCGACGCCCGAACTGTTCTTCGAGAACGGCCGGCCGCTGGGGATCGGCGACGCGATCCTGAGCGGCCGTTCGACCGGCGCGCCCGGGGCCGTGGCCATGCTGGCCATGGCCCAGGCGGCGCATGGCCGCCTGCCCTGGAGCGCCCTGTTCGGCGATGCGGAACGGCTGGCGCGAGACGGCTTTGTGGTCAGCCCGCGGCTGGCCGGTTTCATCGCTGCGACGCGGGGGCAGGCGCGGACGCGCTGGGCCAATGCCTATTTCACCCGCGCGGACGGCGAGCGCTATGTCGCGGGCGATGTGCTGCAAAATCCGGCCTATGCCCGGACCGTGGTCGAGCTGGCGGCGGGCGGGGCCGAGGGCTTCTATCGTGGCCGGATCGCGCGCGAGATCGCCGCCACGGTGGCGGAGGAGCCGCGCCCGGGCACCCTGACGGTCGAGGACATCGCCGCCTATGCGCCGATCGAGCGGGGGGCCCTGTGCCGGCCCTACCGGATCTATGTGATCTGCGTCCCGCCGCCGCCGTCCAGCGGGGTGGCGGTGCTGCAGTTGCTGGCCATGGCCGAGCGGACGCCGGACATCGCCCTGGGTCCGGACAGCGCCGAGGCCTGGACCGCCTTCGCCCAGCTGCAGCGCCTGATGTACGCCGACCGTGATCGCTATGTCGCCGATCCGGCCTTTGTGGGCGTACCGGTGCAGGGGCTGCTGGATCCGGATTATACGGCGGCCCGCGCGGCCCTGGCACCGGGTCTCACGGGCGCGGCCACCGCGGGGACACCGCCCGGGGGGGCGTTTGTCGGGCCGGATGCCACCCGGGAACCGGCGGGGACCTCGCATTTTGTCATCGTCGATGCAGCGGGCAATGCGGTCAGCATGACCACGACGATCGAGAGCGTGTTCGGCTCGGGCCGGATGGCGGCGGGCTTTTTTCTCAACAATGAGCTGACCGACTTCTCCCTTGCGCCGCTGCGGGCCGACGGCGCACCGGCGGCCAATGCCGTGGCGGCGGGCAAGCGGCCGCGATCCTCCATGTCGCCCGTTCTGATTCTCGATCGTGAAGGGCGACTGGTCGGTGCCCTGGGTTCGCCGGGCGGGCCGTCTATCCTGGCCTATAACGCGAGGGCCCTGATCGCCATGCTGGACTGGGGCCTTCCGGTGCAGACGGCGTTCAACCTCCCCAATCTGGTGGCGCGGGGTGACGGCTTTGGCGCGGATACGGAGCGTTTCTCCGAAGCCCTGCGGGCGGGCCTGGCGGCGCGTGGCGTGACCCTGAGGCCCAATGACAGCGAAACCTCGGGCCTGCATGGCGGACTCTGGCGTCAGGGCCCGGACGGCTGGGCCTGGGACGGCGGTGCCGACGATCGCCGCGAGGGTGTGGCCAGAACAGGGCCCGTTGATTAGGCGCGCGATGCCAGCGGGCGGGATGACGGGCAGCCGGGCTGACCCCCGATCCGCGGCCCGTCCCTATTCAGGCTTGATCGACAGCTGGAAGGCGATGACCCCTTCGGAGACGTCGCTGTCGACACCCTCGCCGACGCGCACACCCTCGGGCCCGAGCTCGCGGTAAATCAGGCCGAAGGAGCTCTGCACCGGTCCCCGGCGCATGGCCAAGCCAAGCGAGGCATCGCCAATGAAGACGCCGGCGTCATGGCTGACTCCAGAACCTGCGAACTCGCCGTCACGGGTGCGGGCCCAGTTGTAGCCCACCGCCCGGCCGGATCCTGCCGCATAGAGATACCAGCGGGGGCGCTGGCCAAACGTCGCTTCGCCGGCCGGCATCAGCTGATCCAGATCCGGTCCGATCCGCAGGGTCGCCCCGGCCTCGGTGGTGCTGCCCCGCGAGCCGACGCCGACCCCGAGATGGGGTGACAGGGTGACGTCGAGTCCGGACGCCATCCTGGCCAGGGTGCCTGTCCAGCCGCGGGTGAAGGTCAGGTCGTAGTGTTCGGCGTCATAGGCGGCGGGATCGAGCGGTCCGGGTGGCAGGGGCGAGCCGTCGACCCGGCGCATCGGGCCCTCGGTCCGCAGCCGCAGGCGGTCGTCGTAATCGCCGTTCCCGAACCAGACGTCCCGGTTCGATGCGGCCCATGGCGAGCCTCTTTCGCGCAGGGGCGCTATGTACCCATGCGTTGCCTCATCCGCGACGGAGCTCGCATCACGGTCGATCCGGATCGAAAGGTCCGCCGTCCCCGACGGGGATTGGCGCGTCAGTATCCACGGATTGGACAGGGCGGTCTGGATTGAGGGCGGCGACGCGGTCGCCGGCGCCGGGGCCAACAGGGCCACAGTCGTCAAGGCTACAATCGATACGGCCGTCACAGGCACCAACGGTTTTCCCGATCCGTCAACAGCTCACGACTCTGCACGATGTGCATCGTCTCGCCAACAGGCTTTTGCCCTGCTGGATGAACGTCTTCAGACCGTCGAGGTTCCGGGAGCCTGGCCAGGCTCAAGCCCCGCACGCCCTACTGACAGGCGAGGCACTCATCATAGTCCGTGCGGGCAGCGCTGAAGAGGTCCGGCTGGTTCGGATCGAGCTCATCCTCGACCTTGTCATCCGCGCCTGCGAAGGCCGCGCGCTGGACCGACTTCGAGCGCAGATAGTAGAGCGATTTCACGCCCTTCTCCCAGGCCGACCAGTGCAGCATGTGCAGGTCCCATTTGTTGACGTCGCCCGGGATGAACAGATTGATCGACTGGGCCTGGCAGATGTCCGCCGCACGGTCGGCCGACAGTTCGACGATCCAGCGCTGATCCAGTTCGAAGGCGGTCTTGTAGATCGACTTCTCGTCATCGCTCAGATCGTCCAGATGCTGGACCGAGCCTTCGTGCTCGAGGATGGAGCTCCACACCGCCTCGGTGTCGATGCCCTTCTCGCCCAGCAGGCGTTCCAGATAGGGGTTCTTGACGGCGAACGAGCCCGACAGGGTCTTGTGCGTATAGATGTTGGCCGGGATCGGCTCGATGCCGGCCGAGGTACCGCCGCAGATGATCGAGATCGAGGCCGTCGGGGCGATGGCCAGCTTGTGGCTGAACCGCTCCATAACGCCGCGCTCGGCGGCATCCTCGCAGGCCCCTTTTTCTTCGGCCAGCAGGCGGCTGGCCTTGTCGGCCTCGCGGCGCAGATGTTTGAACAGCCGCATGTTCCACGACTTGGCCATGGCCGACTCAAAGGCCACGCCCTGCGCCTGCAGGAAGGAGTGGAAGCCCATCAGGCCCAGACCCACCGAGCGCTCGCGCTTGGCCGAATAGACGGCGGCCGCCATGGCGGGCGGAGCGCGGCGGATGAAGTCTTCCAGAACATTGTCGAGGAACCGCATCACGTCCTCGATGAAGCGGGGCTCCTCGCGCCACTCCAGGAAGCTCTCGGCATTGACCGAGGACAGGCAGCAGACGGCGGTGCGGTCGACACCCAGGTGGTCGCGGCCGGTGTGCAGGGTGATCTCGCTGCACAGGTTGGACTGTTTCACTGACAGGCCCAGATCGCGCTGATGTTGCGGCATCTGGCGGTTCACCGTGTCGGAGAAGATCAGATAGGGCTCGCCGGTCTGCAGGCGGATTTCCAGGATCTTCTGCCACAGGGCGCGGGCGTCGACGGTCTTCACCACCGCCTGGTTCTTGGGCGAGAGCAGGTCGAACGTGCGGCCGTCCCGGACGGCTTCCATGAAGGCGTCCGAGATGTTGATGCCGTGGTGCAGGTTCAGGGATTTGCGGTTGAAGTCGCCCGAGGGTTTGCGGATCTCAAGGAACTCCTCGATCTCCGGATGGTGGACGTCCAGATAGACGGCGGCCGAGCCGCGGCGCAGCGAACCCTGGCTGATCGCCAGGGTCAGGGAGTCCATCACGCGGATGAAGGGGATGATGCCCGAGGTCTGGCCTGCGCCCTTGACCTTCTCGCCGATCGACCGGACGCCGCCCCAGTAGGTGCCGATGCCGCCGCCGTTGGAGGCGAGGGCCACATTCTCGTTCCAGACTGACTGGATGCCGTCGAGGCTATCAGCCACGGCGTTCAGGAAGCAGCTGATCGGCAGGCCACGGTCGGCCCCGCCGTTCGACAGCACCGGCGTCGAGGGCATGAACCAGAGCTTCGACATGTAGTCATAGACGCGCTGGGCGTGATCATGGTCGTCGGCATAGGCCGCGGCGACGCGGGCGAACATGTCCTGATAGCTCTCGCCGGGCAGCAGATAGCGGTCTTCCAGCGTCTTCTTGCCGAATTCGGTCAGCAGGTCGTCGCGGGACCGGTCAAGCTGGAGTGAGCGCACCACGGAAAGCTGGGGGCGCAGCGCCGCATCACCGCCTGCAACCGGCTGGAATTCCACTGTCTTCAACGCTTCGCCGCCGGCCATAATGCTGTCGTCCCTGAACTGGATCGTTGCGAGAACCCCGCGCCCCGACCACATCATCTAGTGGCCGGAACGTTTCTCGCGTCCAGATATGGGGCGCAGATGGCTAACCAACCGTCAACGGGGTTGACGATCACTTTCTGCCCGAATCGCTCTCATGGCGGGGGATGAGCCTGTGGACAGGCTGCAACGAGGGCGTAACAGGCCTGAGCGCATCGTGATCACGAACGCGTGATTGGAACGTCACACAAGCGGGACTGTTAGCGACAGATGATCTCCTCTGAAACAACCGCCCTTGTCGGGCGTGTCCGGCGCCTCGCGAGGACGGAATTCAGCGCTCTTGCGGCCGTGCTCGTCCTGGTCGCCGGGGTCGCGGCCTTTGCCAAACTGGCCCACGGCATGGCGGGGGCGGATGGCCTTGAGTTTGACCGGGCTGTCCTGCTGGCCATGCGGCCCGGCGGCGCGGCCGACGGCTGGGGGCCGCCCTGGCTCGAAACGGCGGCGCTCGATCTGACGTCGCTGGGCGGGATCGCCGTTCTCGGCCTGTTTGGCTTCATCGTGGTTCTGTTCCTGATCCTGCAGCGCAAGCGGCTGTCGGCCCTGCTGCTGGCGCTCGGTCTGGCCGGTGGCGTGGGTCTCAGCGAAGGGTTGAAGGCCGTCTTCGGGCGCGACCGGCCGCCGGAGGCCTGGCGAGCCGTCGAGGCGGTCAACGCCAGCTTCCCTTCGGGCCATGCCCTGCTTGCGACGGTCTTCTATCTCAGCATGGGCGTCATGCTGACCCGGGCGTTCCCGCCGCGACACCTCAAGGCCTGTGTGCTCGGGGTCGCCCTGCTCCTGACCCTGATCGTCGGCCTGACCCGGGTCTATCTGGCCGCACACTGGGCCAGCGACGTCCTGGCCGGCTGGAGCCTGGGTTCAGCCTGGGCCATGGCCCTGTGGCTGGTGGCCCATGCGGTGCAACGCAGACAGTCTGTCCGTGACCGTAGAGCGCACGCCGCGCTCTTGCCGGACGATACGGTCACCGCTAAGGACCCGTCCGTCATCGGGGAGTAGCCGTCCGCACCGATCAGCGGGGTTCGCGTCAACATACTTCCTCTCGCCCGGAGAGGATGGCGCGGGAAGTTTCCGGGGCCTCTGGCCGCAAGCGACTGCGTCGCGCGCGCTCAGGCCCCGCCAACACGGCAAGACCGCTGGCTTCGCAGGGTGCTTCCACGCGGGGGCCGGCTGCGGATGCCACTGGTCTGTCCGCCGAACCCCCGCGAACGATGAAGTATTGGACGCCCTCCTGATATCGACCGGCCTCGTCTCCATCGCGGAGATCGGGGACAAGACCATGCTGCTGGCCATCATGCTGGCCGCGGCGTGGCGACGGCCTCTGCCGATCCTGCTCGGAATACTGGTCGCGACCCTGGCCAACCATGCGGTCGCGGCCCTCGCGGGGTCGATGCTGGCGCGGTTCATGGACGGCGACTGGGTGCGCTGGGTCGTCGGCCTGGCCTTTCTCGGGTTTGCGGTCTGGGCGCTGATCCCCGACCGGTTCCATGAGGCACCCGACCGGACCGCGAAGACCCCCGCCGGCATCTTCTGGGCCACCGTCGTCGCCTTCTTCCTCATCGAGATGGGCGACAAGACCCAGGTCGCGACGGCCATGCTGGCCGCTCAGTTCCAGAACCTGCCGCTTGTGGTCGCGGGCTCGACTCTCGGCATGATGCTGGTCAACGGGCCGGCCGTTCTGCTGGGCGAAACTGTGGCAAAACGGCTGCCACTGGGCTGGATTCGCCTGGCCGCGGCTGCGGGTTTCGCGGCGACCGGGGTTTGGGTCCTGTTCGCGGGCTGATAGAAGCGGGTCTCTCCGGAAAGCCCCGAAACCTATGCGTACCCTACTCCGTATCATCGGTGCCGTCGTGCTGCTGGTCCTGATGGCCCTGCTGCTGTCGCCCGGCGGGACCATCGACGCCGAGCGGTTGATCTGGGACAAGGCGGCGCATTTCATCGCCTTTGGCCTGATCCTCTGGAGCTTCGGCGTGCTCTTCCGGCGCATGCTGCGGGCATGGGCCGCGCTCCTGGCGGTCGGCCTCGGAGCGGCGGTCGAGGTGGTCCAGGGCTATATCGGGCGAGACGCCAACTGGGGTGATCTCCTCGCGGACACGCTCGGCGTGGCGACCGCGCTGCTGATCTGGGTGGTCTGGCGCCGGTTCCGGACGCGCAAAGCCTTCCAGGTCCCCGACGCCTGACACCCCCGGCCCGCCGCGCGCCCCGTCCGGACCGCGCATAACCCTGAAGGTCGCCACGCGAAGGGTAGGGGCTTGTCCCCAGCAGCGTCCCCAGACACCTGCGTCCGCCCTACCAGATGTAGCGGTCCTGGAAAAAGTAATCGCAATATAGCCGCAAATTGGCTTGGCGCCGGGGCCATCCGCCCGCATACTGGTGCCTCAATCCCGGATACTCTTCAGAGCCCCGCACCCGATGAACGCGCACGTCTCGATCAAGCCTGCCACGCCCGGACTGCTGACCTCGTCGGCCGCCTACAAGCCGTTCCGCTATCCGTGGGCGTTCGACATGTGGAAGAAGCAGCAGCAGGTCCACTGGATGCCCGAAGAGGTGCCGCTGGGCGAGGACATGAAGGACTGGGCGGTCAACCTGACCCCGTCCGAACGCAATCTGCTGACCCAGATCTTCCGTTTCTTCACCCAGGCCGACATCGAGGTCCAGGACAACTACATGGAAAAATACGGTCGGGTGTTCAAACCGACCGAGGTCAAGATGATGCTGGCGTCCTTCGCCAACATGGAGACCATCCACATCGCCGCCTACGCCCTGCTGCTCGAAACCATCGGCATGCCCGAAAGCGAGTTCGGAGCCTTCATGGAATACGAGGCCATGCGCGACAAGCATGACTTCATGGGCAAGTTCGGGGTCGAGACCAACGGCGACATCGCCCGCACCCTGGCCATGTTCGGCGGCTTCTCGGAGGGGCTTCAGCTGTTCGCTTCCTTCGCGATGCTGATGAATTTCCCGCGCCAGAACAAGATGAAGGGCATGGGCCAGATCGTCAGCTGGTCGGTGCGCGACGAAAGCCTGCACTGCGAAGGCATCATCAAACTGTACCATGCCTTCAACAAGGAGACCGGGGCCGTCACGCCTCAGGTCGCCGCCGACATCGTCGACTGCTGCAAGACCGTGGTCGAGATGGAGGACCGCTTCATCGACCTCGCCTTCGAGATGGGCCCGGTCAACGGCATGACGCCGGACGACATCAAACAGTACATCCGCTTCATCGCCGACTGGCGCCTGCGCCAGCTGCACCTGCCGGAGGTCTATGGCGTCAAGGAAAACCCCCTGCCCTGGCTGCAGTCCCTCCTGTCGGGCGTGGAGCACGCCAATTTCTTCGAGGCCCGCGCCACCGAATACTCCAAGGCCGCCACCACCGGCGCCTGGCATGGGGCCGAAGGCGTCTGGGGCAGTTTCGACGCCATGATGAAGAAGCGGGCCGAGGGCGCAGAGGCCTGATCAGCCCTCACGTCCCCGGCTGACCGGGCGCTCGACGGGTCAAATGCCCGCGTACCACTCGTAGCCGCGGTCTTCCCAATAGCCGCCCTTGCCACCACCGAGGTGGGCGAAGCTTTCCACGGCCTCGATCCGCTTGACGTATTTGGCGTGCTTGTAGCCCAGCTGCCGCTCGACCCTCAGCCGCAACGGCGCGCCGTGCGGGACCGGCAGAACCTCTCCGTTCATCTCCCAGGCGAGGATGGTCTGGGGGTGTCGGGCGTCGATCAGGTCGATGCTTTCATAATACCGGTCCCCGTCCTCACGCTGATCGAGGGCGTCGAAACAGTGGAAGACGATATAGCGCGCCTGAGGCTTGAGCCCGGCCTCGTCGAGCAGGGTCTCCAGCCTTACGCCGGTCCACTCGGCGATCGAGGTCCAGCCCTCGACACAGTCGTGTTTGGTGATCTGGCTCTGCGTCGGGCGGGTACGCAGTTCGGCCAGGCTGAGGGACAGGGGCCGTTCGACCAGCCCGTCGATGACCAGTCTGTAGCCGGCGAACCCTTCGGCCCTGAGCGCCTTGTAGTCGGCCGCGGCGGGGTCGACCGAGCCATTGGCCCTGAAGTCCGGCGAGATCTGCGCCCGACTGTAGGTCGGGGCCAGGGCGTCGGGGGGGATGAACAGGCGTTGGGACCGGAGGGTCAGTCCCTCGCCCATCCGCCGGGCCTGCTCGGCCAGACGGGTCCCGGCCTGGTTACAGGCCGCGAGCAGGGCTGTCGCGGCGGTGGCGACGGCCCCGGTCAGCCAGCGGCGACGGTTCATGACGGATCTCCCGGTTCGGTCGGCGGCTTGCGGCGGCGTTTCGGTCCCGCAGTGGACCCGGGCGGCTCGATGACGAACCAGCCGGTGATCATCGCGCGCATATTGTTGAACAGGCCGGTCCAGATCACCAGCACGACATGGATGGCGATGAAGCCGACGATCAGGGCCGCCGAGATGAAATGCAGGGTCCGCGCCGACTGACGGCCTCCCATCAGGTCCAGCAGCAAACCGCCGATGGCGTTGAAGCCGGGCGACATCGACAGACCGGTGATCAGCATCATCGGCAGCACGATCAGGATCATGGCCAGATAGGTCAGCTTCTGGATGACGTTGTAGGTACGGGCGTGATCGTCGGTCGGGAAGTGGAAGCGGGCATGCTCCACCACCGAGGGGCCGATCTCCTTGAGGTCGCGAGCGGTCGGCCAGAGGCGGCGACCGAACCGGCGTGTGACCAGCCCGAAAAGCAGATAGGCGAGGCCGTTCAGGACGAAGATCCAGGCGAACAGGAAGTGATAGTTGCGTGCCTCGGCCAGGTTGCGCCCCTGCGGGATCAGCAACCAGTTCGGAATCGGGGGAATACTCATCCACGGATCGGCGAAGGTGGAGCGAACGCCCCAGTAGAGGTGCGGATGGGCCAGCAGGATGTTGAGCCCGCTCATGACCAGCACCACGACGGCCATGACGTTCAGCCAGTGCGTCAGTCGTACCCAGGCCGGATGTCGCCAGGTATCGGTTCGGCCGTTCGCCAGCGGCCGGTCCGCAAGGCGGGGTGCAGCGGCCCGGGCCCGGCGCGGGGCGTGCCCGTCCTCACCAGGTGGGCCTTTTGCCAAGTCGGTCAATCTTCCCTCCGGACGCGCGTGAAACGACGCTCTCACGGCACCCTGCAGGGCGCAACTGTCGGGTCGGTCAGGACGTCGGTTTCCGGGGGGTTATCGGTCGGGGTCGAAAATCGTTACGGCTCCCCGACAGAACCGGTCGGCGACCGGGTCGAGGAGAGGGGTGCGGACCAGAAGAACCCGCCGGATCGTCGGATGGTCCCGCTCCAGACGATCCAGCAGCGGCGCAAACCCGCCTCCCCGCATCTCCAGCGGACCGACCTCGTCAATCACCACGGACCCGGCCTGCCCGAGCGCCTGTTCAATATGGCGAACGGCCCAGTCGAACGCGGCCTGGCGGAACTGGAACCGCCCGACCGTGACAGAGGCCTCGTCCCTGGCCGGATGCTCGAGGGGCACCTCTTCCCCCGTCGCGATGTCCATGAATCGCCGCCCTGTCGGTGATTTCAGGGCCAGCACGCCCGCCACGGATCGTCCGGCCAGGCCCTCGGCCTCGATCCAGGCCGCAGCCCGCCGCGTCTTGCCGGACCCGATCTCGCCGTGGATCAGCAGGGCGTCCATTCGGGTCAGTCTTTCGGAGTGCTGGTCCCGCAGGTTCGGGGCGAGCGCTCGCAGGCGGCCACCTCGGCGGCCCAGGCGGCGCGCTCGCGCTCGTAACGAAGGCGGGCGGCTTCGCTCGCGGCGGCGTCCGCCTCCCACTGTGCCCGTTCGGTTTCCAGCCGCGCGACCTCGGCGCGCCAGCGGGTGTTCTCGGCCTGCCAGGCGGCGATAGCTTCGTTCTCGCGGCGTTCAGCGGCGTTGTTTCGGGCGACAATCGCCGCGTTCAGCCGGCTCGTCTCGGCGACCTCGGCGGGGTCCTGCTCAGCCTCGGGGGCCGCGCGGTAGGTTTCCCCGCGCAGTCGCAGCCATTCTTCGGACCCCGGAGCAGGGCTTGCGGCCGGTGCCGCCGGGGGCGTGATCTGCGGGGGCGTGGTCCTCTGGACCGGGGCCTGCGGCCGGGTTGTCTGGGCCAGGGCCGGTGCGGCGGCCAGTGTCAGTAAGGCCAGGGCAACGGGGGTGAAGCGGATCATGGGAAAAGCCTCCGGGACAGATAGGCGCAAGGCGATGCTGGGTGGTTTCATGCGGCGCTGCCAGTGATAACGCCGATCGGGCGATTTGGCCCCGTCAGTGTGGCAGACGAAGGGCAAAGGTGGTGCCCGTCGGACCGGTCTCGACAAGGGTCAGGGCCCCGCCGTGGTTGGCAGCCAGTTCCCGAGAGATCGCCAGTCCAAGGCCTGCGCCGCCCGAGGCCCGGCCACTGACGAACGGCTCGAACAGGCTTTCCGACAGGCGTGACGGAATACCGGGGCCGTCGTCGATGATCTGGATGATGCAGGCGTTGTCTTCGGCCGAGGCGATGACCCTGACGACGCCCTTCCGGGCCGTTCTGCGGGTCGGGTCGCTCTCTATGGCCTGCCGGGCGTTGCGCATCAGATTGACCAGCACGCGGTGCAACTGGTCGGGGTCCGCCTGTATGCCCAGCCTCGCCGGGATGGATTTCGTCAGACGGACACCCGCCGCCGTCAGGCCGGCGTCCTCGGCCGCTGCGGCAATGGCGGGGGCCAGGGGGATGCGGACCCGCTGCGGCGGCGGCTCCTCGCTCTTGCCGTACTCCAGCACATTGCGGGAGAGGGTAGCCGCGCGGCCCAATGCCCGCTCAAGCCGCGGCAGGACGCGGGCCACCTCGGGATCCGGCGAGTCGGCCAGACGCTCGGATGCCAGTTGTGCCGAAGTCAGCATGTTGCGCAGGTCATGGTTGATCTTCGCCACAGCCTCGCCGAGGGCCACCAGCCGGGCGCGGGATCGCAGGGAGACGCGCACCTCCTCCTGCATGCGCGCCAGTTCGCGCTCGACCCGGCCGATCTCGTCGTGCCGGTCGCCGGGCGGAGCGCCCTCGGACTCCGGGTCGCGGGCGAAATGCTCGATCGAGCGGGTGACCCGGCGCAGCGGCTGCAGGACCAGGAAGGCCAGACCGCCGTAAAGCAATCCTCCGGCGACCAGCGAGATCAGCAGCGACATCAGCAGGCTGTTGACGAGAAAGGCCGCCAGTTCGGCCTTCAGGGGCTCGGCAGGCGCCAGAATCTCGATGAAATCGCCCGAACGGTAGCGCGGTCTGGCCTGGACCCGGATCGACCGGTCAGGGTGGCCGAACAGGGTGCGCCAGGGATCGGCGATCCGGGTCATGGGCCGGCTCTGGCGCAGATCAATCAGATCCGGTGTCCGTGGCAGGTTGGGTGCCTGCAGCAGCAGCCGCCTGACGCCCTGGTCGCCGACGACCACGGCCTGCACGCCGCCGATCGCCAGCAACTGTTCGGCGGCGTCGTCCTCGACCGCCGAATAGGGCAGGGCCTCGACCCCGACAGAAGCCAGTTCAGCCGACTGCAGCCGATCCAGAAGCCAGCGCTCGTGGAAGCTTGCCGCACTTGGAACGATGATCAGGATCTCCACCACCACGGTGAAGACAAAGGTCAGCATCAGCAGCCGCCAGGCGAGCGCGTCCGGTGCGTGGATCTTCAGCCGCTCGCGCCAGTCGACGGGCAGGCGAAGGCGGTCGTAAAGGGACCGGAGCCGGTTCATTCCGGGGCCTTTCGGGCGAGCGCGCGCTGCAACCCCTTCAATCCGAACGGCAGCACCACAGCCAGGACAAAGACCCCCGCCATAGGGGCACGGAACTGGCCGAACAGCGCCTGGAAATCCGGGTCGGGGTTGCTCTGCAGCAGTTCATTCAGCCGCGCCCCGATCCAGCAATAGATGATGTGGGCCGGCAGCAGGCCGATGAAGGTGGCGACCGTATAGGGCGTCAGCCGCACGGACATGATCCCCGCGGCCACATTGATCATATGAAAGGGGACCACCACGGCGAGGCGCGAGGCCAGAACATACCAGAAGGTATCCTTGTCGATCGCGGTGCAGACCTTCTGCATCAGGCCCTGGTCGCGCTCTGCCTTCCTTCTGAGGGCCACGCCCAAAGCCGAGCGCGCCACGGCATAGACGATCAGGGCACCCGCTGTGGCGGCGATCGAGGTCGAGACCCCGCCGACCCAGGGCCCGAAGAGATAGCCGGCGGTGATGGTGACGAAAAACACGCCCGGCACCACGCTGGCGGTCAGGACAGCGAAGACGACCATCAGGATCAGCAGGCACAGAAGGTAGTTGGCATCCTTGAAGGCGAGAAATTCTGCGCCGTGAACCCGCAGGGTGTCGAGCGACAGATAGCGGTTCCAGCCCATGGCGAAGATCAGGGCGATGACGCCGGCCAGTAAAATCAGGGGCAGGAAGCGTTTGATCCGGTCCATTGTCTCTCCGCAGCGGGGGGCTTCGGCGTTGACACCGCGGGCCCTGCCGCTTATACGCCCGCCCTTCCCGCGACGGATGCTTTCCGCCGCCTTTTTGTATTCAGTCCCAGGAGCCGAACGTGAAGCGGACCTATCAGCCGTCGCGACTCGTGCGCAAGCGCCGTCACGGCTTCCGTTCGCGGATGGCCACCAAGAACGGACAGAAGATCGTTGCGCGGCGTCGCGCCAAGGGCCGCAAGCGCCTGACGGCCTGATCTTTTCCAGTCCTCTCCCTTGGGGGAGGGGGACCATGCGAAGCATGGTGGAGGGGCGTCGGCCACGAGAACCGGTGAAGCGGATAAAACCCTCCACCGCTTCGCGGTCCCCCTCCCCCAAGGGGGAGGAATAATGAGCGACCCTTTCAAAATCGAACGCCTGACTTCGCGGCCCCAGTTCCTGGCGGCCGCGAAAGGCGTTTCAGAGGCTCGCGGTGCGGTGGTGGTGCAGCGGCTGGACCGCCAGGACGGCACCGCCACGGTGGGGCTGGGCTTCACGGCGACCCGCAAGGTCGGCAACGCCGTCATCCGCAATCGCGCCAAACGCCGTCTGAGAGAGGCGGCACGGGCCACCGTTCCCCTGTTGGCGGTCCCCGGCAGCGACTATGTCTTCATTGCCCGTATGGGCACGGCGGACCGTCCATGGGACCGTTTGCTTGACGATGTGAAATCGGCGCTTACAAGGCTCGCGACCCCGCGATCGGCGCCCCGTCCAGCGCCTTCCCAAACCGCGTCCGCCGGCCAGGATTCCTGATCTCCATGCCTCCACACGACAACAGCCGCAACACGATCCTCTTCGTTGTGATCGCCGGCATCATGCTGATCGCCTACAGCTTCTTCGTGATGGAGCCGCAGGCCAAGGCCCGGAGGGCCGCCCAGCAGGCCGCGGCCGAACAGGCGGCCGCCGGTCCTGCCACGGCCGCAACGATCGCTTCGCCTTCTGCCGTCGTCTTTACGGACGATCGGACCGTCGCCCTGGCGCGGGGCGGCGCGCGGGTGCCGATCCAGACCGCGACAGTCACCGGCTCGTTGACCCTGACCGGCGCGCGCATCGATGACCTGTTCCTGACCCGCTATCGGGAAACCAATGAGGCGGGCTCGCCGCCGGTCGAACTGTTCCGTCCCGAGGGCATGCGTCACGCCTATCAGGCCCAGTTCGGCTGGAACGGCCCCAATG
>Ga0247844_1005662_pt1 | contig 15716 bp, 24 predicted proteins | sample LaCtaG_FD_192421 | JGI IMG/M metagenome (GOLD analysis project Ga0247844, IMG submission 192421) | Freshwater microbial communities from meromictic Lake La Cruz, Castile-La Mancha, Spain - LaCruzMarch201714.5m_1 | ecosystem: Environmental > Aquatic > Freshwater > Lake | place: Spain: Castile-La... | reverse complement strand
CTCCTTCGCCCGACGCTATCAAGCTGATGGTCATGGCGATTCGCAAGGAAGAGAACGATTTGATTCAGGAAGCAGTGGCCTACGAAGCAAAGGCTGTTCAGGCTGTGCAAGAGCAGACGATGCAGTATCTAGGTGACGCAGTTGCGACGATACGCATGGTTGGCGTCGGCTTAAACGGCGGTGGATTTTCGCAATGGTTCTGAACCAAAAGGATAATTTATGGCAATAGGTATTCCAGCGGCAATTTTGGGTGGAGCGGCAATCTCCGGCCTTGGAAGTTTGTTTGGCGGATTGTTTGGCGGAAAAAAGCCAAAGGTTCCCGAGCTGAAGCCGATTGATTTTGCCAATGAGCAGCAGCAAGCGATTCAGCAGAATATCGCGTCGCTTCAACCTGCAACCGAACTTGCTCAGAGAACGACCGCCGCCGAGCAGTCGCAGCTAGAGACTCAGCTTCGTCGCGCAATCCCTGGTTACGACCAGCTCATCGCTCAGGCTGGAAAGACTATTGGCTCAAGATTGCGTGGCGAGGTTGATCAAGATATTCAATCTCAGCTTCAACGATCTGTCGCTGGTCGGGCGGTTGGTGGAGGATTCAAAGAATCAGAAGGTATTCGAACAAATTTGCTCGCTCGCGACTTTGGCCTGACAGCGATGCAGATCCAGAATCAGGGTCTTGCCCAAGCGCAGAGCTTTATCCAGCAGCAGCGGACGCTTGGAATAGCGCAACCGTTCTCGATCAGCAGCATGTTCATTACACCGGCACAGCGCATTGGAGCGATTCAACAGCAGCAACAGCTTCAATACGGTCGTGATTTGACTGCGGCTCAAGTTGCTGCCGCTCCTTCTCCGATGCAGCAATCGGCTCAAACCGCGTTCACTAACTTTGGAGGTATTGCCGGAGGCTCGTTGGCGCAGTACGGAATGTATCAAGGATTGATGGGGCAGCAATCTGGAGCCTATCGACCACAATCGTACAATCCTCAGAACGATTCTGAGATTTATCCGAATCTCTACGCACCGTCTCCAACGAGGTCGGATATCACCCCGATTTCTAACAGTCTATTCCCAGAGTACGGCTCCTCAAACTACAGACCTTGATTTATGGCCGACCAATCTCTTCAAGCATTTCAGCTAGGCGCATCGCTGGTTGACCGCGCACAGACGCAGAAGCGGATGATGGAGCAGATGCAGATGCAGGCTGCTCAGCTAGGCGCATCGCTGGTTGACCGCGCACAGACGCAGAAGCGGATGATGGAGCAGATGCAGATGCAGGCTGCTCAGCTAGGCGCATCGCTGGTTGACCGCGCACAGACGCAGAAGCGGATGATGGAGCAGTTGCAGGTGCAGACTGCTCAACAAGTCATGCAGAGGGAGCATTATGACATCCAGAATAAGACCGCTTCCTACAATCTTGGTAGAAGCATGGATGATCAGGCAAAGTTTGCTGTCGATCTTCCAAAAATTCAGGCTTGGCAGTCTGCGTACGTTCAATGGAACGCAAAAGGCGATCCGACTCAGCCGTTTCCAGCACCTCCTTCCGATCTTCAGAGTGCGACTGGCTTGAAGATGCTTGGCGACATGAGTGGGCCAGTTCTTCAGTCGTTGCCGATGGCGCAGAATCGTTTTATTTATGAAAAAGCACTTACGAGTGAAACGGCGGCATTAAATAAAGAAATCAACTTTCTTACTGAAAACGGAAAAGGCAATGTAGTTTTACAGTATAACGGAGGACTTGATCCAGAAACTCGCAAGATAAACCCTGAGTTTAGAAAAGCAATTTTTGATGCGGCTGCTCCATTAAGGGAAGAGCAAGCAAGAATGAAAAAGCTCACGGCCATCGGACTTGCTGGCCAGAGAAATACAAAGGAAGGTCTTAAGGATCTTCTTGATTCTGGTGAAATTACTCAGCAGTTGTATGATCAGCTTTTGCCGACTGCCAGAACTGAGGGTGGCGTTGTCGCTCAACGCGTAAATCAGGTTTTGGAAGGTCTTAAAAAGCAGAAGATAGTTCAGACCGACGAAGACGAAATCAACGCGAGGGTGTTCCTTGGTGGGCCAAATCAAGGGAAAGTTCCCGCTGATGTCTCAAAGGCTACAACCGCAGCAAACAGGGCCGTGGTAGAGTTGGACGATGTTTTCAAAAAACTCAATGCGTTTGAAAGCAAATACGGCAAAGGGTCATTTTCTGAATATGTTGGCCCTCTTGATAGCCCGATTTTTGACCTAAAAGGAATATTCAAAGGGCTTACGTCTCAAGAGCAAAAAGACGCAAGAGATATTCACGGCAAAATAAAATTAGTTGTTATTGACTATCAAAACAACAAATACGGAGCCACTCTTACTCCGTCCGAAACAGATAATCTTAAAAAAGTTGTAAGCACCCCTGCTCGCAACGATTACATTCAGGTTATTTCGTCTTTCAAAGACAACCTGCGATCTGGAGCGGAAAACAGCATTTGGGATTATCGATTTTCACCTGACATTCCTTACGATATCAAGAAGCGGTACCTTGAGGGTGCTAGGCAGAAGTTTGGATTTGAACAACCTTCCGCTGCTGTTTCTACGACCAGAATTCGCTTAGACGCTCAGGGAAACATCATTCAATAAATTATGCCAATCGAAGCTGAAATCGAAGGTATTGGAATCCTTAACTTTCCTGATGGGACTTCAAATGAAGTCATTCAATCTGCCGCAAAACGGATCATTTCTGAACGAGGGCAACCTAAAGCTCCAGATACTGCTTCCGCGATGTCCGCGCAGTATCAGGCCCCACAACGGACTGGTCCTGATCCTTACGCGAGCATGTTTCAAGCTGGCTCTCCGCAACAGCTTCAGGCGGCTGTCAATGACGCTGGAAAAATCGGCGAGCAGAAAGCTATCCAAGGGGAGGCTAGCCAATATGTAACGCCATACTTCCAGCGTCCCGGCGTGATGACCGCTCCGCCTAGTGCAGCAACCTCGGAAGAGGAAAAGAAAAGAGCTAAAGAAGCGGCTATTCAGGCAGCTATTACGACCGCCAGAATTGCACCCATTGTTGCCGCCGGAGCAATGACTGGTGGAGCTGGGCTTATTCCAGCATCAATGGCTATGGGTGGTGCGGGAACCCTTGGTGAAGTTCTTGGCCAGACTGGAGAGTATCTTGCTGGGCAAAGAAAAGATTTTTCTGAAGGTCAGCTATTAAAAGGTGGGGTCGTTTCTGCAACTCCTGTTTTTCGTCCGTTTCAAGGAACTGGCGGCCCTCTGGGTGCCTGGATTTTTCAAGGTTCAGCTCAAGCTGGGGTTAATGCTGCAACCGCTGCATTTGGAGAAATTCTTCAGAAGTACATAGATCAAGGAAGGCTTCCTACGCTTGAAGAAATTGGCAGCGAGATTTCTCTTCCAGCTATTTTTGGTTTTACAACCGGAGGTGCAACAGGTGCGCTTGCTCGACCTGCTCGACAGTTGACCACGGAAGAGCAAATCGCACAACAAGGTCGTCAAGCTGGCCAACGTCTTGAAGAAACGCTTGGAGCTGGAACCGCACCGCTGACCGCTACGCAACAAACAGGAAGAAACGTACCAGGAACTTTTGGCCCTGGCTCAAGTGGCCTTGCCGCCCAGCAAGCTCTTCCAGAACGCATTCGCGGTCAGCTTGGAATTCAGGCGCAGCAAGATCGAGGAGCGGCTCAGGTGGCTCAACAAGAGGTTCTTGGTGCTGAAGCTGCATCTCGACAGGCTTTGCGTGGAAGTGCTGCCGGTGCAGGTGGTCAGGCTGTTGGGGAAGTTGAAGGCGTCATTGGAAGCATTCTTCCTCGCTCTCCGAGAGCTGCATCACTTCAAGATGCCGCCAACAATTCTGTCGATTTTATTAGGGGGGAGGATCAGCGGCTGAGCGGGATTGTTGACGATGCTTACAATACGGCAAGAACAGCTCGAACAACTAGGTTAGGTGGGCAAGCGGAAACCCCGGTTACTCCAAGTCAAAACCTTCCAGATACAATCGACGAAGTGCTTGGAACTTTGGCAACCCAAGAGGTTAGAACCGTTACTCCGTCTCCAATTATTGGAGGCACTCCAACTGTTACCGTTGAGCGAATTCCTTCTCAGTTTTTTAATGAAGCATCTTCAAGGGCGAGAGCGCTGCTTGACGTAGCCAGAAGCCCACAAACATTTGAGCAGATTGTTGGATTGCGCCAATCTGTCGATGGACTCATTCACCAATTTCAAGAATTTGCCCCCGGTGTTGCTCAGAACCAACTTCGAAGACTTCGCGCTGCACTAAAGCAGGAAGAGCTTGCGTCCGCTCGTAGACTTGGAATTAAAAACGAAGTTGTTGCAGCTCAACAGGCTGCTGAAAATCGGTTCAATCTTCTTCAAGACAACCAGATCATCAGAAGGGCTTCCATTCCTGCCGCAGAGGGTGGATATCAAAACACAGAACAATTCTTTTCCGACCTAGCAAGTTCTCCTGCTGGTTTTGAATCCGTTCGAAACCTTCTGACAACGAATCCTCAGGGTAGAATTCAGTTCGATCAAATTCGCAGAGGTTTTGTCGATTCACTGAGAGGCACTGGAACCGTTGATATCGGAGGTGTTCCAACCGAAAACCTGTCTTCTTTTGCAAACAATTTTAGAGAGCTTCCTCAGGGTGTTAGAAATATCGTCGCCGGAAACGAGGCGAATGCAAACAGGTTGCAATCGATTCTGAACGATGCAGTACGCACTCAAAACGTCGGAATGTCGATTCCGGTTGCGGCTGGAATCAGCCCTCAGGCGTTGACTGAAATCACGGATAACCTTGGAACCATCGCATCTCCGACCCTTCGGAACACCGTTGCAAACCTTGCAAGACAGGCTAGAGATAGGGCTGAAGAGTTTTTTAACACGACAACTCGGCGTGTTCAAAGAAATCAACTGAATCCTGACACTGATCCTTCTCAGTTTGTCAGGGATTTTGTGTTCAGGTCTGAAAATCCACAAGTTGTCCAGAATGCATTGAACCAGCTCAATCCTGCAACTCGCGATGCCGTGAGAGCCAACGCGGCGATTGCTGTTCTGAATCACGTTTCGGAAACCGGACCTGCAAATGTCAGGCGCGGAATCCAAAGTCTTGACGACATTGTTCAAGATCCGAATCGCATGCAGATCATTCGCGATGTGTTGGAGCCTAACGACTTCAACATGATCAATGACTACATGGCTTGGAATCGTGCCAGGAACCTCACGGCTCAAGGTGGCCGACTTCAGCCTGATCAGTTGGCCAACTCTGTAATGAGAGCGACTCGCGCTAGATGGGTTGTTGATGCGCTGGTTGGAAGCCCCACTGTTCAAAACTTTTTGAGCGGAGCAGTTCGTTTGCCGCAAACCTTCGCCAACCTTAAGCCGAACCTGACACTCCCGCAGGCAGAAGCGTTGGCAAAGGCTTCGAACATGTCGCTGCTTCAGTTCAACCGAGAATGGGACAATCTCAGCAAAAAGTCTGAAGAGGCTAGGGATAGCCTTCCAGAGGACAAGCGCGGCGTGTTTGACGACACCATTGGCGTCCCTCCTCGCCCTCGTTTCTAATGAAAACCTCCCTCTCTAAGAAAGGTAATACCTATCAGGGCAAGAAGGTGACGCTCAACAAGCCGTTCTACACTCCAGGTGAGCGGAAGAAGAGTGCTGTCTACGTCAAGAACGACAGCGGAAACGTCATCAAAGTTCGGTTCGGCGACGCAAACATGACGATCAAGAAGTCGAATCCTGAGCGTCGCAAGAACTTCCGTGCGCGGCATAACTGCGATACGGCGACGGACAAGACGACGCCGAGGTATCACTCCTGCAAAGCTTGGTGATTTCGTCAGTAACAACTCATTCTACATATTATGGACAAGATGAAACTTGGTGGTGGCGGACGGTACGAGAAGCTCGTTAGCAGTCTTGAGAGCAAGGGCGTGAAAGATCCGAAGGCTCTTGCGGCCTATATTGGACGCAAAAAACTTTCCAAGGAAAAATTTCAGTCATTAGCCGCCAAGGGTCGGCGTCGCGCAATGAAGGAGGGCTAACGCTTAGGCCGTCCGCCCCACGGCTTCTTCGCTGTGGACTTATCGACGACGAACTGTTCGGGCGGTGCGTAATCCCATGATATCGTACCGACGCCGCGCTGGATGATGATCGATCCTGCTTTCTTCTGTTCCTTATCCTGCAAGCCTGACCTATCTCCCCGCTTCGCCATTCCGAGCATGAAGCGTCTCGGTTGATTGAATCCTATCTCCTTCATCACGATTACCTCTCTTGCCCAGTTCGTCAGGTCCGACGATCCGAAGCCTGAGTAGGCCATATCTGCCACGCTCTCAGGTTTGTCGTCCTTGCCCTTTGGTTTTGGGAAGTGATGCACCAGCACGATGACGACTCCCGTCTCGATCATAATCGGCTGGAGCAGGTGACGCGTGAAATTGGCGCATACCTCGATATCCGATGGATTGCCGCCGATGTACGAGAGCAGCGGATCGATGTAGACGATGTCCACCTTCGTCTTGCGAATTAGGCGACGCAGCATTTGCGTGAAGTCTGACCCAGTACGAACTGCCTCGCGAAAGAACAGCATGTCCGCACGACGCAATCCATTCTGCCAATCGCTTCCGAAGACCATCTGCGCGGCTCCCTTAAGTGCATCATGCTGATCGGCAATGTCGTTCTCAGCTTGAACGTAGGCCACCTTGAGCGGTCGTACCGGCTGACATCCGAACCAATCCGAGCCAATGGCCCACCTCAGTCCTTGGTAGAACGCCATCGAGCTTTTGCCGCATCCGCTTTGCCCGACAAAGAGAACCGATGAACCGCGCCGAATCCATCTGTCGCCAATCAGGTTGTCCGGGTCGTTCTCAGGATCGTAATCGATGATGCTCTGGAGCGTGAACTCCTGAGGCATGTCCTGGGACTCCAGATAGTCCGTGAACGCATCCCAGTTCACGACACCTACATTGATGGCCAACAGCTTCTGCTCCTTGCCATCGCGCATCACACCGGCTAACCGGCTGAACCTGCTCGCGTTCTTGTTCTTCGGATCGATGCCGAGAGCTTCGAGATGACGATAAACAACGTCGCGCCGCTCGCTCCATTCCTCCTTGTTCGCCGCTTCGACTCTGACCCAGCCGTGCAAACTCTTGCCGCCTGAATCAATGACGACAGAGAGCGGCAGCTTCGAATCCTTTAGGATCGTCCATTGCTCGTCCTTCGTCTTCTCATCCATCTCGACTAGGACATGGCGGAATGCTGATACGCCTGAATCCGATCCGGTTTCGTCGAGGCACGGGTTGACTCGGACATACGCGCCACGGCTGTCAGGACCGTTCCACATGGAACTGATGGGCGGCGTGAAATGCTTCTCAATCCATTCGTCGCGCTTGAGGAATGTACCCTTGGAAGCTGGCCTACCCTTACCTTCCTCATCGCAGATGATGTCGTTACAGATGCAGACAATCTCATCCGGCTCGAAGCAGGCTTTCAGGAAATCGCTTGTGGTGAGCGGCGCTGGCGGCTCAGGTACTGACTGGATCTTCTGAACGACGAACTTGCCGGTCGTTGATACGGGCGTTCCGCTCTGTGCGGAGAGAAGCCATCCCTTCGGCTTGTCGTGCGCTACATTCATCGCTTGATTCACCTTGTGGGCCAATTCGTTGGTCTTCCATGGCGGAACGCACTTCGCATTGTATTCGGCGAGCAGATCTTCGGCAGATCCTCGGGACAGCTCAAAGCCATGCACTAGAGCGGTGGCTACTGCGAAGGTTGCGTTATGACCGCCCTGGCCGCTGACGGCACCCGGGGTGTTGCGAAGCCATGCTCTTGCACGGTCGATATTTGAATTGCTCATTCGATTCCAAGTTGTTTTCTCGCGAGTTCTCCAGACTTGCCAAGGTCAGTCGTGGCTATCTCCTGAAGAACAGAATTTGATTTCTCTAGCTTCTGAAAAAGGAGAGCAAGCTCTTTGGGAGTCATTAGGTACTTGCTCCATTGTTGAATGGGTATGGAGCGAGACTTGAACTTCGCAAAGAGCTGCTCTTGTGCGGCGATGTAATGTTTAGGGCTTCGCATCTAGCAGGACGAACTTGGCATTGAATTCAGCCTTCGTTCGAACGTAGAGCTTACGTTTGCCTTCCCGCATGTAGACAACTCCCGACCACTTGGTTTCTCCGATCCGTATCTCTACGTCGTCGGAGAGGAGTTCAACCTGCACCGAGCTGTTTCCTAAGTTCTTGTATTTCATCTTCGGAAGCGTTGTCGAGATGACCGGAACCGCTCGCATGCCAGACACCGTCTGGGTTTCGCTGAGGCTTCGGCTTGCTCATCCATCCACGGAGGATGGCATATTCAATCAACTGAGGGGCTTCCTTCAACAACTGTTGTCGCGTAATTTCAGAGTTCATCGGGTAGAGTCCGTTTGCCGCGTCGTTTATTGGGTCGTTTCATTCCGAATGCGCCGCCGATTTCATCGCCGAATCCACGGCGAATAAGCCATTCCTTGTACTTCTGATCGAAGTAATCGAAGTCGATTCGGATTGGTGTTTCATCGGCATCTGCCACACGGATCGTTGCGGGTTTATTGAGGTTGGTCATTTGTATATCTCGGTTATGTGTTTGTATTGTTGCTCAGCTTGGCCGCAGTGGTAACAGAGGTCTTCCCCCCCGCCGCAATTGCAGCCGACAGTCTTGAAGAGAACCTTGGCCAAGAATTGGTATTCTTCGATGGCATTCCGCAGCGTTGCGATGTCGGTTTCTTCTGCTAACAGTTTGGTTGGTTCGCTCATTTTTAGTCTGGCATTTGGTGTTTGATGATGACGACGATTGAAACGCCATGAGGATCAAAGTCGTCGAAAAAAGGCTAGGTCGGATAAAGGCTTATGGTCAGGCTTTTCAAGGCGAGAACCTGATCGAGATAGATCCTCGGCAATCTGAAAAGGAACGGATCGATACGCTGATCCATGAGTTGCTTCACTTGGCTAAACCTGAGTACGAAGAGGAGGAGATAATTCGAATCTCGCGCATCGTTTCAGAGCATGTTTGGAAGTGCGGTTATCGAAGAATTCATCGGTGAATTACCTTCCGCCTCCTAGGGCATAGTGAAGGATCAAAAGCGCATCACAGTTGCTCAGGGTGATTTCGAGGTTCGGATAGAGTTCTTGCGCCTTAGACCTCAGCTTACGCTTCCATTCTGGTCCTGTTTCGCATGATTTGCGTCCGCCTAAACCAAGCGGTTCTTGCCAGACCTTCGGCTCGACTCGATGCAGCGCGTAGCCTTGTGCGTAGCCAAGACCCTGAATGATGCCGTAGTTCTCATGGAGTGTCGCCATGCTCGCGGACGATGTGAGCTTGCTCACGAACTTTGGCACTTTCTCGACCCAGAGATGGCTATCTGCTAATTTGAACTCCATTAGTAGTTTGGCCATGTCGGGCAATGACTCAGGCATCGAGAAAAGGAAAATGCCATGATTCGTGTTCACGGCTAATCCGCCGCCAACACCAGGATCTACCGCTACGATTGATTGATTTGTTTTCATAACGCACATCCTCCTTCACATTCAAAACTAAATGCTGACTGACCACGTTCTCCATCGGTCAAATGAACCTCTTTTAAGGGTCTGCATGACTTGTGGAGGTAAAGTTTTTCATCCAATTTTCGGTTCATAACCGTTCCTTCAACACGAAGCGCATCGTCGATTTCCACAGCCCTAGCCCATCCTTCTGGATCAGTCTCACGCAACAGAAGCCATTCATGGTTCGACTTGTATGGACAGAACACGCAAGCGGATCTTGGAACCGTGTGAGGTATTCCGAAAGTCTCAAGCCACTTCACGCAGTCAGCTCGGGTCATCATCTTGTCGCAGAGCGGAAACTCTGGTTCTGACCAATGCGGACTGTTGGCTTTTATGCGAGTGGCTCGACCAGCTTCATCCAAGCTGATTCCAAAAAGCTGGGTCAGCTTGGTTTTGATGCGCTGGCCCTTTTCAAGTCCGAGAAGCGTTCTGCGGATAAACCGTTCGATTGGAAGAATCTTGTATTCGCTGGTGCATTGACGGCGCATGATACCACTCCTCTGGCCTTCGTTCTGAGCGGTGAATGCGGGTATTGACGCAAAACGCTGTCCCGTTGAATTGTTTCCCTGCATCAGGTCATTGCCAAGAATACCAGCAGAGACAACGTGGATGGTTGGCCCACCAAGACTCTTTAGCCATTCCATGTGGGAGTAGACAGACTTCGGCTCCTCACCAAGGTCTGCGAAAATAGCGCAATCAATAGGAGCGATTTCACCACGGAGAGCCATCAGATAGAGCGTCGTTGATTGAACGCCACCGCCTAGATTTAGGATTCTCATTGATTCCTCCTGATCTGACCGCGCTTCACCTTCGAAATCCATCCAAGGCTTACCGCGTAGTCTTCAACAATTTGTCGATATGTCTTTCCGGTCTTAAGGTCTTGCAAAACCTCCTCAACTACTGCATTCGGAATGTGTCCGTTCAATGGGACGTAAGTATTTGTTTTCATGTTGTTAATAGCACAGGATTGTTACTTGTTCCGCTGCGATTCGAACCGCTGATTTTGTTGCTCCGTCCTCGCTCCATTTCTCGACCTTCACTCGGCCTTTGACACGCACCAGCGCGCCATTGGCGACTTCCATGATCTTCTCAGCCACTTGTCCCCACGATGACAACTCGAACTCATCGAAGTCTTCGTGGAATCGGCCATCTGCATCCGTCCAATGCCGAGCGATTGAGATGACCCGTCGGACCATCAATGCTCCGCTCTTGGTTTCTGTCTGTCGGCTGACGCCGCGCATTTCACCGATCAAAAGAACTACGTTCTCTGTGGGCGTGGCTGTTTCATTTACTGTCGTATTTGATGCACTCATTGGAAAATACAACCGAGTTGTCGGTAGCACGTCATACGCTTTTTTGCGTGGAACGAGCCGATGGGGTGGAACTTGTCAGAAAAGTCCACGATTGTCGCGCAGTTCTTGGTTTCTGTTTTGCGCAATGCACGACTCGCTCGCTGGATCGTCTTCTGCGACGACCGCCCCCCGCTGACCATGATGAGCAGCTCGACGTTGGGCAGATCCAATCCTTCGTCGGCCAATGATGTGGCTATCATGGTTTTGAGTTGTCCGCTCTTGAATTCGTCCATCGCTGCCTTGCGCTGCTTCTTGCCGATCTTCGAATGGACGAGGAGCGAACGTGGAATGGCAGCTTCGTATTCCTCACCAAGCGTGATGCGCGGGATGAGGATCAGCGTCTGCATGTCGAGGTGTTCAATCGCGTAGTCGATGGCGTACTGATTGCGCGCATCATTCTGGCAGATGCCGATGTCCACTAGCGATTCCCAGGCGCACATGCGTTTTAATTCGTCGTCACTTATCCGCATGTACCGCCGTCTTGTTACAAACAGCCGGTCGATGTTGTCGTCGATCTTCTGCTTGAGGTTTAGATCGGTGGCGTCGGAGAGGTGGAGGTAAGCGTCGGCCAATGAATCGCCGATGTCGCTTCGCTTGATTTCGTAGGTGCGGTTGTAGAAAAGCTTTCGTGTCACCGTGTTCCGGTCTGGATCGTCGCCCCACGGCGTAGCGTCGAATCCGTAGTGCAGCCCGTTACAGGACCCGATGATGCGACGCCATCCAGCGGCAGGGCTGTGCTTCGCTTCGTCCACTATAAGAAGGTTCTTCTCGCTGAAGTCTACCGACTCATGCGGACAACAAACGTCTACGATGCTGTCTGCAATTCCCGCGACTCTCAACGATGTGCGCGCTTGCTGGCATGTCTCGCGTGTTGGAGCAAGCCAGCCAAACCACATGTTAGGATATAATTCGTGGTAATGCTTGATGATACTCGCGGCAATCCATGTCTTGCCGCTGCCAGCCGGTGCGATGATCAGGCCGTCGTTAGTTTTGGCCCACTCCACTGCTTTCTTTTGGTAGTCTCTCAGATTCATAGTTTTAGGAAATTTGCCCCTCCGCCCACTGCTTCATAGCGAGCGAAGGGTATTGTGCCGCCCACACGGGAGGCTTCGCCGTCAAGCGTTAGATGCCGATGAAGTGCGTGGTTCTTGCGTGACACGCTTTCCATCGATCATCTTTCGCAACGCCTGGGTAGCGAGAAAGCCGATTTTGATTCCGTTATCTTCGCAGTACTTGCGAATCTCTTCATGCAGACCGGAATCGATGGTGATGACTGTCTTCTTGTTTTTGGTTTTCATGGTTTTTGCTCCTTACACTGCTTCATTGCTGCGTCGATTGCGGCTCGAAGCGTCGGCCAATCAGATGGATTGATTCCGATCTTCCCATAGCCTTCCATGCTTTGAGATATTTCTACGAACTCTCCTGCGGATTCATCGACTATTTCGATTTCGGTTGCTGTCTCTGCAAAGAGTGGACTTCCGTCTGGCACGACTGACCACTTAATCGATCGGGTTATGAGTTTCATTGATTCCCCCTCTCCTCCTCTAGAATCGCCAGCATACCGCTTGCAACCTGACCGTCTGAGCCGTCTCGGAAGAACGCCATTGACGCTCGGTGGATGCGGTCTTCCAGACGCTTGATGCGGTCTTTGAGTTGAGTTATCAACGCGGCAGTCTCGGCGGAATAGGACTGCGGCTGTGGCGGTTGATACTTCACAGCTCGGCCTCCTGCTCGCTCCAGAGGAGTAAGTCCTCTCGCATTGCGTCGTTCTCAGCCTCTAGTTCCTTTATCCGCTTCTGAGTGCCAATCAATTCTCGCTTGAGCAATCCCATGACATTTGAACCAAGCAGATCTGGCCGCTCGCCGGGTTCTCCTTCGTACATTTCTTGCAACTGCTTGATGCGCTCCTCTAACTTGGCCTTTTCAGTCGCAAGATAAACGATGTCCTTGCGCTTCTCATCAATCTCGACGTTGGCTGCATTGAGTTCGCGTTCGATGTCGCAACCAACACGCCAGACATTCCCTGTGCCGTGTTCCATCGCAGCCATATTCGCTGCCTCCATTCGTGGTGTGTCGCTCATTTCGCTCCCTCCCATTTACCAATCGTGCGCAGGAAAGCCTCTGCGCGCTGGGATGCGGTGGCGTGGTAACTGAGGTAAGCTGGACAAGCGATGACGAGATTTGTCTGATAATCAGACCAAAGCTCAGAGTTTTCCGGCTCATCACCAATGAGCACCTTCTCCGCCTCATGCATGGCGTTGAGGTCGTCGAGAAAGTTGGGGATTCCTGCTGCCCACACATTGCTTTCGCTCACCCATAGCTCATGTGTCATATCTCCAGACGCATCAACAGCCCTCCAAAATCTTTCGATATCCTTTTGGGCAGTCCACCCACACGCTTCCGCGATAGCTACTCTTTGTTTTTCTGGTTTCATTTCGTTTCCTCCACTTTTACCATCGGAACGAAGTCCAATCGGTTGTTCTCGTCGATTGCAATTCCCCAGTTGTTTCGACGGCATGATAGTTCGATTGCGTTGAAGACCTCGTTCATCGTATTTTCTGGCAGATAGATGGACAGCAGCCCTTTCAATGTGAGGCGGATTGTTTCTTCAGTTTCGTGTAGTGTGGTCATTTCGCCTCCTCCACGACCCCACAGGGTTTCCAAGTCACGCCGCCGTCGGTGCTGTGTTCGTAGTTTTTGCACCAGTCCATTCTGTTTTCTTCGCTGGATGTGCGGTCAATCAACCATCGTGTTTTGGGATATTTAGAATTCCTCGCCTGCATCCCCAGCGGCACCTCATCCGCAGTCCACGGGCGGAGGACAGGGGTGGGTTTGATTCGATAGTATGTGTCGTCCCAGTTCCACCTCGGTCCATAGATAATTGCCCACTTTCCGTCATACATAAACTCTACGTCTTTTCCATCCACAAACGCCTGCATTACTCGGATGGCTTCGATTGTTTGTTCGATGTTCATTGCTTGTCCTCCACTTTTACCATCTGCACAAAGTTTAACCGGTTCTCTTCATTTATTGCTATTCCCAAGCCGTGGCGACGGCAGTACAACTCGATTGCGCTGTAAACCTCATCAGAGGTCTTGTATGGCAGATAAATGTCAAGAAGCCCCCTGAATGTCAGACGGTATTCCTGCTCTTGGTCTTTGGTTTGCTTGCTCATTGTTGCTCCTTTCGCTTGAGGTATTCTTGAATCGCTTCGTCGGCCACGCCTTGCATGTTGTAGCCGTTCTTTTGCGCGTACGCCTTCAACTCGGCATGAGTCTCAGGACTGACCAACACAAACTTGACCGTCTCTCGAACTCGCTTTGGATATTTATCGTTCATTGTATTCTTAGGTTTTGAGCGTTATCGCGGAATGCGCTCCCCTCCGTGATGCTGCTTAGAACGGCTTTTCTTCTTCGGCTACCGGATCAACCGCCCTCATGGCCTTCACTCGAACAGTCTTCTTCTTCTCGCCATTCACTTCGTAATCCTCGCTACGAACCGTGATGACCAACTCCAATCCGATCATTGACCTGAGAAAGTTGGCGTAACTGCCCTTCTTGCCTAGGAAGTCCACTTCGGTTCCGTCCGGCACATTGTGGTTGGTTGCTGCCACAAGCTGGTTCACTCGGAACCAGACGTTCTCCTGGTTGATGAAACGCTCAGAGATGGACGCGCCATCGTTTGTCTTAAACGTTGCCTTGCAAATCTCGCGGCCCTTGGCGTCAAGGCTCTCTTCAATTTTTGTAAGGGTGACGGTGTAATCGCCTTCGGCATCAATGAAATGGCCTCCGGCATCCTGACGATTTACTTTGAACATATTGGGTTCTGATTTTGTTGTTATTGTTCGGATTTATTCAAGACCCACTTAGGGCATGAAAGGGTTTGCACGGCTGTCGGGTATGCTGGCCAACTGTCCAGTGCTTTGCATTCGTGGAGCAGCGTGATGGCCTTCCTCCGAAGGTTCGCACCGGCCTGAAGCCACTCAACGTCCAGCTTGTAGATGCCGACCGCATACGGTGCCTTACGCTCGACGGCTACGAAGATGAAGTTCTCGGCTCCGGTCATCTCCAGATAATGCGCGGCCTGAATGTGGTAGCCAAAGCTCGTCACGGTACTGCTGAAACCTTCGGGCGTCGCGTCGTCGGTCGTCTTAATATCGACAAGCGTATGATCTTCAATCCACAGATCGGGACGCGCCTTGAGAGCTAGACCAGTCTGCTCATCCTGAGCGAAGACCGATGCCTCGATCTTGTGGCTGAGATGAATGATGTCCCAGAACGGATGGCGGCGGACACTGTTGGCCACTCCTTGAACATCGATGTCTTCAGCGTGAGTCAGGTGGATGCGCGACTTGTGCGCTTCCTTCCATTGCTTGCCTTCCTTCGTACGACCATCGATATCCGGCGGAACAACGGCGAAAACCTGAGAGTACAGTTGCGGCTCCAGTACAGCGGTATGAATCGCCGTACCCATCGCCTTCGCCTTCGTCGGCTCCTGATGCTCGTCTAGCGCGGCCCGATAGTGCGCCGGGGACTTGAGTATCTTGGACATCATGCTCTTTGAGAGAGCGTCAACGGCGTGATACTGAGCCGCTGGCATGTCGAAGTTGATGTGTCGGTTTAGAATGCTCATTCGGTGGGAGGGTTAGAGAACGCGGTTGCTTTGGTGATGAATCCATTCGCATCAGCGATGATCATGTTGGCCACCTTGGTCGAGACATCGCGGAAGTTCTGACCTTCCTTGATGAGGTTCTTCGAGAGCAGGAACGCATTGGCCGCCTCAGAATGTGGCTCAAGAATCTTCTCCAGATTCG
>Ga0247844_1005661_pt1 | contig 15717 bp, 15 predicted proteins | sample LaCtaG_FD_192421 | JGI IMG/M metagenome (GOLD analysis project Ga0247844, IMG submission 192421) | Freshwater microbial communities from meromictic Lake La Cruz, Castile-La Mancha, Spain - LaCruzMarch201714.5m_1 | ecosystem: Environmental > Aquatic > Freshwater > Lake | place: Spain: Castile-La... | reverse complement strand
GATTATGTTCGTTCCCGGAACAAAGTAATATTATCAAAACAACATTATCAAAAGTTGAGTTGAATATTAATTATTTACAATGTAGATAGATGGCAAATTAGGGATAATATTTTACTTTGGATAAGAATAGTTATCACAACTTGTGATAAGTACTCAGAAGACCTTGATAGCGTTGGTCGGGACCTATATCGCAAAGTAAAATATGAGAATTTCGATACCGTTTCGTTCGTCACCCATTCGATGGGAGGTCTAGTGGTAAGGTCGATGTATCAATATATGAAACCGACTGTCCATTTTCCGTTCGTTTACCGTATAGTAATGTTGGCACCACCCAATAAAGGTACTGAACTTGCTGATTTTCAATTCAATCATGTTTCAAAAACTTTTTTGGGGCCAAATGTGGAGAATATGAAAACCAATTATGATTCTTACGTCAACAAGCTTCCATTTCCAACTTGTGAAGTTGGAGTAATTGCGGGTGTTAGAGGTAAAAAACCATGGTTCAATCCATTCTTAAAAGAAGATAATGATGGAACCGTAACCATTGGTTCGGCCATTATGGGAACTGAAAAAGACGTTGCCATCATCAAATCAATGCATATATTAATGCCTGAGAAAGAAAAAGTGATTAAACTTATCATTACTTTTATGAAAACAGGCTGTTTTATCAAAAACAAGAATATAAAAAAAATCCCACAATAAACTTAATAAATATGAGTGCAATTATTATCAGCAGTTTTGACGAATTCGAGAAATTCATAGGTCAAGATTTAGGAGTTTCGGATTATATCACCATTTCGCAGGAGCAGATTAATTTGTTTGCAGATGCCACTTTAGACCATCAATGGATACACGTTGACCCTGAACGTGCCAAAACAGAAAGCCCATTTAAAAGCACAATTGCGCATGGTTTCTTAAATTTATCGATTATGCCACATTTGTGGGACCAAATTGTAGAAGTTCAAAATTCCAAACTTACGGTGAATTATGGCATTGAGAAACTGCGATTTAACCAACCTGTTTTGGTGGGAAGTGAAGTAAGATTGAAAGCCAAACTTCAGTCATTAATAAATTTAAGAGGTACTACCAAAGCAGAAATTCAAGTAGTTTTGGAGATCAAGGATAACAAAAAATCGGCTTTGGAAGCGATTATAGTTTTCTTGTATCATTTTCAATAAATGAACGACAAAGTGCTGAAATTCCTAATTTTCAAATATACTAATATGTTATGGGTAAGTGTAAAAAACAAAAGAAAAGCATTTGTTTGACATTTTAAGCATTTGTATAACAAGACAATATCAATGAAAAAATATTTTTTGGGATTCATATTTTCTATATTATTCAGCAACATTTTTGCAGACATTGCGCCAAGTCCGATTGAAATAAAAGGAATTTTCTCTAGAAGCAATTGTAAAATTAGAATGAAATCTGAAATTGTTCGTGCTGATTTGTTTAATGACTCTGCAAAAGTTGACTGTGAGTTTGAAATGGTTAACTCTGGCGATAGTATAACAATTGAAATTGGTTTTCCTGAAATGAATTTTCAATATTGGTCTAGTGGTGAGTATGACATAAACGACAAAAAGAATTTTAAAATTTGTGTTGATGGTAATATCTTGATGGAAAATCAAATTGATGTTCCTGCTGAAATGACTTCAATTTACAATTCATATATGAAAGTATATTCGATTGATAAAACATACAAACAAAAAACTGACAGTATTTACAAAGCTAACAACATTACAATTCAGAAAAATGGAAGCTATACATATAAATATGAAGTCGATTATAAGAATGCTATGTTATCCCTAAACTCATTAAATGAATGGAGAGATTCTCAACCGTATATAGATTCAAATCTTTGGAATGAATTTGATAATCAAATGAAAAAAGGGAATTTTCCTTGGTATGTTTGGAAAGTTCATTTTGATAAAAATGAAACTAAAAAAATTAAGGTGGCATATTCACTTCCTTCTGGTATGGGATATGGGTCAAACTACCGATACTTTAAATATATTCTTGAAACAGGTTCAGGTTGGTATATGGATATTGAAAAAGCAGATATATTTTTAAAACTTCACAATATAAATCGTAAAAGAATAGAGGAAATATCACCAAAGGGATATATTGTTGATAAATCTCAAAACACTATAATCTGGAATTTAAATAACTTAGAACCTACAAAAGAAAATGATATATATCTTCGCTACTATAATTTGAAAGAACGAAATCATTGGAAAATATTCAAATTTAAACGGAAGATATCTAGAAAATACAGGTTTTTAAACATGGGACTTTGATGAAAGTAGTAAAACAAAGACCTAGCCATTGCACACGCCTATGTTCATTGGCTGGCTGACGCACATTCCGGTAGTGATGCTCCTGCAAACCGCAAAATGGCCATAGACTCGGTCGATTCTTTAGAAAAAAAATACGCAATATTATAATATCGATTGATATTTAATATTGCGTTTTCAGTTCAACCACTGCATATTAAAAACTATTTTTCTGATTTCATTTTCAATGCTTTTTGAATTGCAACTTGTGCCAACGGTTCCATAACTTTATAACCATCAATATTACAATGTACACCATCTGTTGTCAAAGCGACTTTCATACCGTTACGTTCATCGGCCATTGGCGTAAAATAATCAAGGTAAATAATGTCGCTTTTAATGCAATAGCTTTTAATCAACTCGTTTAATGCTGGAATTTTTAAATTTGGTTCCAAACCTTTTCTCCAAGGGTAATCAAAAGCTGGCAAAACAGAACATAGTACTACCTGAATTCCGTTCGCTTTCGCTACTTCAGCCATTGAAGCAAGATTATCTATAATCATTTCGAGCGTTGAAGGACCAGTATTTCCTGCAATATCGTTTGTTCCAGCTAGAATAACCACCACTTTGGGTTGCAATACAATCACATCCTGACGAAAACGTACCAACATTTGTGGAGTCGTTTGCCCGCTGATGCCACGACATATATATGGATTTTGGGTAAAGAAACCGGGGCTTTTTTCTTTCCAACCTTGTGTAATGGAATTTCCCATAAATACAACTCGGTTTTCACCTTCAATAGGAACTGTCAAGGCAGCATTTTCATCCTGATAACGCTTCAAGTTGGCCCAATCCTGAGCATTTAAATTAAACAAAGAAAATAGGAAAGAGAACATAATAAACACTTTAAGCAAATTGTTGGTCTTCATTTTATTGATTTTAAAATTCCTCCAAAATTAAGCATTATTATTTATAATCACTCATCATAATGGTTTGAATGGCCACTTTTTCTTTGTTTTCAATTTTCAACATACAGTTTTGTATGCGTTTACGGAATTTCCAGCAGGTCATTTGATTCAAACCCAACTGGTCGGAATAATTATAGGATGAGAATTCATTGTTGAGCACACACACATTGTAAGCAATAAAAAACGCTTTATTGATGGGGAATTTGATATTATGAAATAAGGTGTGTGCCGTAGCAGATTCCTCAGCCTTACAGCGTGTACAACGACGAGATGATGGAGATTTTCCTTCGCAATAATTGGTATGACCGCATTTACGACACTCAAAACCACTTTCCCATTTAATATCTGCAATAAATTTCAACGCTTTATCGCCATCCTGAGAAAGTTCTTCGGCCAATTCTGTTGATATATCATTTTTAAACAGCATGTTATCGGATATTATAGTATATTTGAATAAATATTTTCTGCAAAGGTAATAAAAAAATAATTAGTGATACTATAATAATTTAATGGTGATACTATTGTGATATACAAATATTGAATTACCTTTGCAGCGAAAATAAGAAAGAATGGAAAAATGAAAGAATGAAGAATGTAACTCTTCATTCTAATTAATCTAATAAATGAATGAAAACAGAAGCAATAAATGAACGATACACTCAATTGAGCGAAACAAGTTGTTGTCTTTCATGCGGTGGTGCTATCAACCATGCAAAAGCGCAAGTTGGTGAAGTTTGTGTGGATTTGGGAAGTGGACGCGGCAACGACGTGATACGGCTGGCAGAAGAAGTTGGCGAGAATGGTTTTGTTTATGGCATTGATATTTCTGAGGGAATGATTGCAAAAGCGATAGCTAATTTGGAGAAATTTGAAGTTGCCAATGCTGAAATTCTGAAAGCTGAATTAGAACAGTTGCCCTTTGAAAATGACAGCGTGAATTTGATCATTTCAAATTGTACCATCAATCATGCAACCGACAAGCAAGCTGTTTGGAATGAAGTGTACCGGATTTTGAAAACTGCTGGTCGATTTGTTGTGAGTGATATTTATGCCACTCAACCCATCGCTGAAGAATATAGAAATGACCCGGCAGCTGTGGCCGAATGTTGGGCTGGCGCAGTAACTAAAGATGAATACTTAACCATGCTCGAAAATGCAGGTTTTAATGATATAATTATTTACGAAGAATCTGCTCCTTATGCAAAAGGAAATGCTGAGGTGGCAAGTTTGACAATATCTGGGAGAAAATAAACACCTAGAATAAAAGAGAAACGGTTTAATTTTTAAGCCGAATATTCACAAACTAAAATCAATTAAAATGAAAAGTGTAGTGAAAAAAAGTTGCTGTACAAGCAACAAAAATGAATCGAAAGTAGCACAATGTTGCGCTAAAGTTTCGATTATCGTAGCTGGTTGTCACGACTAACTGCAATTTAAGTTTTCCAAAGTTGAAAAACTTTGGAAAACTTATTCAACTTCTAAAAAATTCAAAAAATGTCGCTATCCAAACACAACATAATTACTCCAATTGCCGACTCTGAAGATTTTTTCATTGTCAATCCGTTGAGTAAATCGGCTGATATTATTTCGGCCAATGAGGTTAAAATGCTAAAACATCAACTTGATCCGAATGGAGATTTCACCCAACGTGGCTATTTGGTGGACGAAGCCAAAGAAAAGCGTGCTTTCAAATTGGCATATTTGGATTTCACCGAAAAGCGGGAAGCGGACGAAACACAACTGTTTTTTGTTCCCAATTATTCCTGTAACTTTGCTTGCTCCTATTGTTATCAGGAAGGTTACAATCCAGTACAGCAAGTATTAAACACCAATATTATTGATGCATTTTTCGAATATGTAAAAGTTGAATTCGCAGTAAAACCAAAATATGTAACCGTTTTTGGTGGTGAACCGCTTTTGCCTGGCGACAACCAACGCGAAATGATTACTTATTTCCTCAATAAATCCAACGAAGCAAAACTGGATGTGGCATTTGTAACTAACGGCTACACATTGGCTGGTTATGTTGAGTTATTGAAAACAGCTAGCATTCGCGAAATACAAGTTACGCTCGACGGAACCGAAGAAGTTCACGATGCACGACGCTACATGAAAGGCAAACAACCTACTTTCAACAAGATAGTAGAAGGTGTGGATGCTTGCCTGAATGCCGGTTTAAATATTAATCTTCGCATGGTGGCCGACAAAGATAACATTGATAATTTGCCAGCGCTTTCTCGCTTTGCAATTGACAAAGGTTGGACATCTTCACCCTATTTTAAAACTCAGATTGGTCGTAATTACGAATTACATTTCTGCAATAGTACACCCGAGAAGCTTTTTGACCGTGCCACGTTGTACCAAAAAATGTACGAATTGCTGAAAGAAAATCCTTATATTGCTGAATTTTACAAGCCAGCATTTTCAATTGCCAAATATATTTCGGAACACAATGAATTGCCAACGGCACTTTTCGATTCGTGTCCGGCTTGTAAAACAGAATGGGCGTTCGATTTTACGGGCACTATTTATTCCTGCACCGCAACCGTAGGAAATAAAGGTGACGAACTAGGCACTTTTTATCCAACAATTACCAAAAACGAAGCGGCTATATCCGAATGGCAAAACCGTGATATCACGACCATTGAAGAATGTAAAAGTTGTACTGTAGCATTGGCTTGCGGTGGTGGATGTGCTTCGGTGGCAAAAAACAAAAACGGACATGTGAACTCACCCGATTGTAGACCAATAAAAGAATTGTTGAGCTTGGGTGCAGCATATTACCTAGCCCCCTAAATCCCCCGATCCCGATAGCTATCTCGTGGAGGGGGACTTAAAGACACTTACAATATTTTTTACAAATAATAACAAACTAATTTTAGTCCCTCCTTCGGAGGGGTTGAGGAGGCTTTTATGAAAGAAATAACAGCAGCAGAATTTGAACAAGAAGTGCTTCAGGGAGGCAAAGTGGTAGTTGATTTTTACTCGTCGGAATGTGCACCGTGCGAGGCATTGGCACCAAAGTTTGATGCCATGGCAGAACTTTATGGCGAGAAAATCAAGTTCGTGAAAATCTTTCGTCAGCAAAACCGCGAGCTGGCAACTGAATTGGGAGTTAGCTCCTCGCCTACTCTTTTGTTTTTCGACAATGGCAAACAAGTAGCTACCACCATTAGCGGAGGTATTAAAAAAGCGGAAATTCAGGAACGATTGGACACCATGATTTCCGCCGAAGAAGTTGCTGCCATCAAAGCTAACCAAAAACCAATCATTTCAGAATACGATGTGGCTATTTTGGGAGGTGGACCAGCAGGATTAACGGCTGGAATTTATTTGGGACAAGCAAAAATCAAAACCGTATTAATCGACCCGGCTTTGCCTGGAGGTTATATGGCCATTACGCACCAAGTATCTAATTATCCAGGATTTACTGAAGCGCAACCCGGATTTATGTTGGCACATTATATGGGCGAACAAGCCAAACAAAGCGGTATCGACTTTAAAGTAGCAGTAGATGTTACTTCGGTGGATTTGGTAAAAAAGGAAATCGTGATTGACCAATTGGAAACCATTCGTGCCAAGAAAATCATTATTGCCACCGGAACTACACCCAATACGATGAATGCCCCTGGCGAAAGTGACTACAAAGGAAAAGGAATTTCATACTGTGCCACTTGCGATGCCAAATACTTTGTGGATAAAGAGGTTACAGTCATTGGTGGAGGAAATTCAGCAGTTGAAGAAGCCTTGTTTATTGCCAAATTTGCAAAGAAAATCACCATGATTCATCAGTTTGATAAACTTACGGCCAATCAAACAGCCATTGAAACCTTGCAAGCCAACGATAAAATTAGCGTGATGTACGAATTCGAACCACGCAAGTTTGAAAAACTCGACGGGAAAATGATTACGACACTTGAAAACCTAAAAACCAAGGAAATTACAACATTGGAATCTGATGGCGTATTTGTTTTTATCGGCTTCAAATCAAATGTATCGGTACTGGGCGAAGTATTGCCAAAAATGAATGATTGGGGTTACATTATCACTGACGAAGATATGAAAACCAACCTTCCGGATGTGTTTGCCATTGGCGATATTATCAGCAAAAAATACCGCCAGATAACTACGGCGGTGGCTGATGGAACCATTGCGGCAATTACAATTTCGAAGGAAAACCTCTAACCAGGACAAGCAAGAACAAAGTGTTTGAACGCAAATATCACAAAACAACGTAAATCAGAAAAAATATTCATTTTAAATATTAGTACAACTTTTCAAAGCTTAAAATCAATGAAACATTCTAATTTAAATTTGCGGTTATTTGTGTTTTGTGCGTTCAAAATTCTTATTGTTTTGCCAAAAAACATATGAATTTGAGAGATTAAGTTCTAAATGGGAACTAAGACAAGAACACTAGCCCCTAATAGGGAAATTAATTAGTATCATTATATTTAAAAACATATTAATCAACAATTTAAAACAGTACTTAATGAAAACAAATGTAGGAATTATTGACAGTGCAATTAGAATTGTAGTTGCCTTAGTGATTATTGGATTGTATTTTGCAAGCGTTATTTCGGGAACGTTGGCCATCGTTTTGCTCGTGTTAGCAGTGGTTTTTTTCCTAACAGGATTAATCAAATTCTGCCCTTTATACTTGCCTTTTGGTATCAACACTTGGAAAAAATAGTTTATGAAAATCAGAATCTTATTACCCGCAATTATCTTGGTGTTATCATCCTTCATTGGAGTTCAGGCACAAAACAAGATTGAAGTTAATTCAAAACAAGTGAGCACTTTACTTCAAAAAGACAAAAAGCTAGTGGTACTTGATGTACGAACTGCCGAAGAGTTTAACGAAGGTCATATCAAAGGTGCCGTAAACATTGACATTTACCAGCCAGATGCTTATAGCAGGATTGACAAACTGAATAAAAATGCTAAATATATCGTGCATTGCCGTACCAGTCGTAGAAGTGGTATGGCAGTTGACCACATGATGCAGAGTGGTTTCAAAAACGTGTACCAAATGATGGATGGATTTCCAGGATGGGCAGCAAATAAATTACCCGTTCAGAAATAATGAATTTACGTTCAATATTTAAACTTGAATGTATAAACAAATATTTTCATGGAAAATCAGAAAGACCTTTATAGCGAAAGTGATTTAAAACTGATGCGTGCCGCCGAGGATGCATTGCTGATGGGACAAAACAGGGTGGAAGAACTTAAATTATTTGCCGAAAATTCAGGTTTCAAGCGTATTGGCATAGCACATTGCGTGGGAATGACGCGGGAAGCTTTGCAGCTGAAAGAAAAACTGTCGGAAAAATTTGAGGTATTTACAGTTGACTGTAAGTATGCAAAAATTAGTGGTGCAGAAATGTTTAATGATGAAACTGTACATGGAACATCCTGCAATCCTGCTGGACAGGCAGACTTTTTAGACAAAAACAATACCGATTTAAACATCTCATTTGGACTCTGCATGGGTCACGACATCATGTTCAACATGAAATCGAAAGCGCCTACAACCACTTTGATAGTAAAAGACCGTGAACACAAGCACAACCCCTATCAAGAATTTGTAAAATAAATATAGTAAATTGAAATATAAAGTATTAAAGGGAAAAAAATAGTGTAATTATTGTTTTTCAATTATTGAAATCCAATTATTGTATTTTGATAATTGAATTATAATAATTACATTTGTCGCAAAATTAGTATAATGAAAAAAATTACAAATCCCTTTTTAACAGGAGGATATGTATCTCCTGAATATTTTTGCGACAGAGAGAATGAATCGGCAACGCTCGTTAAGAACATCATTAATGGTAATAATGTTGTGCTTATTTCCCCACGAAGAATGGGAAAAACTGGACCCATAGAGCATTGTTTCCATTTTCCCGAAATTTCAGAAAACTATTACACTTTTTTCATAGATATATACTCAACAAGTAGTTTAAGAGAATTTATTTTTCTGCTGGGTCGTCAGATTTTTGAAGTACTGAAGCCAAAAGGAAGAACTTTTATCGACAACTTTTTTCAAGTAATCAGTTCACTTCGTCCGGCATTTAAGTTGGATAGTACAACAGGTGAACCTGTTTTTGATATTGGACTTGGAGAAATCAAAGAGTTAAACTTTTCGTTGGAAGAAATTTTTAAATACTTAGAGCAAGCCGACAAGCCTTGTATTATTGCCATAGATGAATTTCAGCAGGTTGCCAACTATCCCGAAAAAAATGTGGAAGCGTTGTTAAGAACCCATATTCAACATGCTAAAAATTCGTCGTTTATTTTTGCAGGTAGTCAACGTCATTTGTTGGAAAACATCTTTTTTAGTTCTTCGCGACCGTTCTACCAAAGTGTACAACCCTTACACTTAGAGGCAATTTCATTCGAATCGTACAAAAATTTTGTTATCGAAAAATTTAACGCTGCCGATAAAATAATTGCCTTAGAATTCATTTCCATTGTATATGAGACACTTGAAGGTCACACATGGTATTTGCAGAATATAATGAACGAAATTTTCGGATTGCTAAAACCGAATGAAGAAGTGAACATGGATATTCTGAAACAAGCTTTTTCAAACAAAATAATGAATCTACAACCACTTTTCCAAACTACTTTAAGTTTATTAACAGAGCGACAAAAAGAAATATTAATTGCTATCTCGAAAGAAGGTAAAGCAACAGCGGTAATGTCAGGCGACTTTATACAGCGTCATGCATTGCATTCCAGCAGTTCGGTGCAAACATCTATCAAACAACTACTTGATAAAGAAATTATTACCGTTGAAAATAAATGCTATTTTGTGTACGACCGCTTTTTTGGCTTATGGTTAAAAATACAATATGGCATAGGATATCGATTGGAAAATAACTTAAATACTGGAAGTGTGATAACTAAGTAGAAAAAAATATATTTGTTATTTAGTCTAATGCCGTAGGTGCGAATCCTTGGTAGAAAACGTATTATAAATTCACAATGAGCTGATTAGCCCCGATTTCTAAAATTTAGAAATCAGGGCTTTTTCACTTGTATACCTTTAGAGTCTTTCAATTTTTGTGAGCATTATATTTAGAATGAAACACTCACATTGTTTTTTATAGTACAAATTATTTTAGAGTATAACTATCAATAAATCAATCTGTAGATAAAAAAAGTAGTGATATTATAATAATTTATTAGTGATACTATTGTAATATACAAATATTGAATTACCTTTGCAGCGTAATAGAAAAAAGAACCCCTTCCCGATAGCTATCGGGAGCCTAAAGGGGAAAAATAAAAAAACATAGAATGGAAAAAATAATCATTATCGGTGGCGTAGCCGCTGGAGCAACCGCAGCAGCCAAAGCTCGTCGCATTTCACCAACCGCACAAATTACCATGCTCGAAGCTGGTCCAGACATTTCGTTTGCAAATTGTGGACTGCCTTACTACATTGGAGGTGATATTAAGAGTCGCTCGAAATTGATTTTGCAAAGCCCTCAAAGTTTCAAGGAACAATATGATGTTGATGTATTTGTAAATACAAAAGTGACTTCAATCGACAAAGCCGCACATCAAATCATGACCACCAATTCAGAAACTGGTGAGTCGAAAACATTCGAATATAGCAAACTGATTCTTGCCCAAGGCGGTCGCCCCATCACTCCTACCCTGCCAGGCGCTGATTCCAAACACGTATTCACGCTTTGGACATTGGAAGACATGGACAAAATAGCCAGCTTTATTGATGAACAAAAACCAAAAACTGCTGTGGTAGTGGGTGGTGGATTCATTGGTTTGGAAATGGTGGAAGCACTCGTAAAACGTGGTCTAAAAGTAAATGTGGTGGAAATGATGCCGCACGTAATGGCCATTATGGAGGCAGAAACTGCAGGATTTATCGAAACTGAAATGCTTTCTTACGGCGTAGGAATTCATACAAGTGCTGGCGTAACCGAAATTCAAACCAACACAGTAAAACTCGACAATGGCAAAACACTGGATGCCGATATGGTATTGCTTTCCATTGGCGTTCGTCCCACTTTGCAACTGGCAAAAGATGCCGGTTTGGAATTGGGCGAAGCTGGCGGTTTATTGGTGGATTCGCATTTGCAAACTTCCGATGCCGACATTTATGCAGCCGGTGATATGGTGGAAATTGAACACCGCGTGAATGGCAAAAAAGTTCGCATTCCGTTGGCGGGTCCTGCCAATCGTCAGGGACGAATTGCTGCCGAAAACGCGTTGGGTGGAAATCACGCTTATAAAGGTGCGTTGGGAACTTCGGTGGTTCGCGTTTTCGAAGCGGTGGCCGGAACCACAGGTTTATCGCTCAAACAAGCCCGCTCGTTGGGAATTGATGCCGATGCCGTGGTGGTTCACAAAGAGCATCACACTTCTTACTATCCTGGTGCCGAAACAGTTTCAGCCATGTTGGTTTACGACCGCAACACAGGCGTTGTGCTGGGTGGACAAACAGCAGGTTACAAAGGTGCAGACAAACGTTTGGACGTGATAGCGACTGCAGCCGCAGCAAAACTTACTTTGGACGACTTGGCCGATTTAGATTTGGCCTATTCGCCACCGATTGGAACTGCCAACGATGCGATAAATATGGCGGCTTATACTGCCGAAAACAGAATTTCAGGTTTCAGTCCTTCGGTTACGGTTACTGAATTAGACGCTTTTGTGGCAGGTAAAAATCCAGTTTATGTTGATGTACGTGATATTTTTTCTTTCAAGAAAAGTCATATTGAAGGAGCAATACATTTGCCATTGGAATTATTATTGCAACAATTAAACACATTACCAACAGGCCGACCAATAATTGTTTATTGTGAAACGGGCAAAAAAGGACATCAAGCATTGCGTACCCTTTTGGGAGCTGGCTTTACGGATGTCACCAACATTTCGGGCGGACATACTTCATTGCAACGACAAGCGCAAGCTGTAGGATTCAAAAATATTAGCATAAATGTATTACCTGTTGTTTCAAAATCAATTGAAGGCGAAGTGGAAGTGGAGGAACAAAAAACTGAAACCAAACCTGTAGCTAACAATGGGCTTCTGATAGTGGATGTGCGTACCGTTCCCGAATTTAATACCGGAGCTTATCCCGATGCAGTGAACATTCCATTGGATGATTTGATGCACCGCCGCAATGAATTGGGCAATGACATGAATCGTGAAATTGTGGTGTATTGCGCTTCGGGTGGTCGCTCGGCCTATGCACAGCGACAATTGATGCAACTAGGATTCACCAATATCAAAAATGGTGGCGGAATTGGTTCCATGATGGCAAACTTGAACAAAAAAGCAGCAAGTCCGTCAAACGGTCCCTTGATTGTGGATGTACGTACCGTTCCTGAATTCAATACCGGAGCCTATCCCGATGCAGTAAACATTCCATTGGATGATTTGATGCACCGCCGCAATGAATTGGGCAATAACTTGGCTCGTGAAATTGTGGTGTATTGCGCTTCGGGTGGACGCTCAGCCTATGCACAACGACAATTGATGCAGCTTGGGTATACCAATATAATAAATGGTGGTGGAATAGCGCAAATGATGAGAAGTAGATAGAAGAAAAGAATTCCAACTTGGATAAAAAAAAACAAAAAGATTTGGAACGCAAATGACACAAGAAAAACGCAAATTTTAAAATTATGTCTTTTCAAATTTGCGGTAATTTGTGTTATTCGCGTTCAAAAAAAAAATCTTATTGTGCCAAAAAACACAGCAATTTGTGGGAATAGGTACTAAATGTGAGTAAAAAACATTTAGTATTGATAATAATCAGCTAACAATAAACCCGTTATACTTCATTTATAAAGGTTTTAGGAAGAAAATTAAACAACCAGTACTTACTTAGTTTTCCGCCGACGGCGGACTAGGGGTAGTTACATTAAAACTATAATCAACATGTTATCAGCAATCAAAAATTTATTGGGCTTTGGTCCAAAAACAGATTACGCAGAATTAGTAAAACAAGGAGCCATTATCCTTGATGTACGCAGCAAAAGTGAATACACTTCGGGTCATATCAAAGGATCCATCAACATTCCGGTGGACCAACTTGTCAAGAACCTAAGCAAATTAAAGGACAGAAACAAAACCATCATTACCTGTTGCGCTTCAGGCTCTAGAAGTTCGATGGCAAAAAGTATCCTGAAGTCAAACGCTTACGTGAATGTGCACAACGGTGGCTCGTGGTTTAGCCTGGATAATAAATTATAGCCAAAAACCATTTTTTGGAACAGTGTTTTTCAACCTCCAATCGGAATAGAAGCCACTATCAATTCTGAAAGCCTCAGAGACAATATGTTCTTTGAGGCTTTCTGCGTATATAAAAACCAAGTACAAAACTACTTCCAAATAATCATTCAATAAACCCACATGCTCACCCCACTTTTCGGTTCAAAAAAACACTCAATTACTGAATGAACAAGATGACATTTGCTCAAACAATTGATGTTGATAAAACTTTGTGAGAACTTTGTGAGATTTTTGTGAGATCTTTGTGAGAAACCATTAACAGATAGAAGACAAAAAAATAAAGTAATTGGTTGAATGATTCGACTGTTTCATAGAAGCTAAACTACTAATAATTAGTATTGTTATCACACCACATTTCAAATCAAAACACGATTATTCTTCAAATAGATACCATCAAAAATATGTTTCAGCCAAGATAAATAAATTGGACTTTATCAATTTTTGTGAGAACTTTGCGAGAAACCATTAACATTTTGAATAAAAAAGGGGCAAAAAGAAAGATCATCTGACTGCCACGAAGTTAAATTCGAGCAATTTGCACCCATTTTTCACGAAACCCCAATTTCTATTAAACGTTCATTCATGTTTGCAAGCAGCCAATTACAATAGTTTAACTGAAATATGAGAACTTTGTGAGAGAAATATGAGAACCTTGTGAGAAAAAGTTAAGAGAATAATGTATATTATTGTGGAGTCAAATCAGGCCAGTATTTTGAGCCAATGAAAGGACTCGTAATTTCTACAAAAAACTTAGTAAAATAAGTCATTTACACCCACCACGAGTACCCGGATGCCAGAATCTACATTATGTAAATTCTGAAGCAACCATCATTAGCCCCAAAAAACAACAAAGACAGCCTGCAAAGACAAGAAGACATCGTGCACGAACTATAAGACGACCTGCACGAACGAGAGGACGGCGTAAAGGGGCTAGAAGACGATCCGCACGAACGAGAGGACAGCGTACACGGACAAGAGGACGACCTGCATGGACTAGAAGACGGTTCGCACAAACAAGAAGATACCATGTACGGACAAGAGTACTTAGTTCAATGACAAAAAAGTGATATTATATTTCTCTAAATAAATTATTCCCAATTAATTAACTTCAAAATTTAAAAAAGTATGAATGAAAAAAGAAAGTTTAACTGCAAAGCTGAAGATGTACCAGCAGTGGCAGGTTATCTGATCCAACGGGTACAGGCCGATTTGAGTGATTTCACTGACATAACGATTGCATTTGACGATCCGTTTCTCACTCAATTTCAGTCCAAAACCAGTCAATGTAATCAATTGGTAGTATCGGATGTCCTTACACAGGAAATCAAAACCATTACAAGGCAGATTACCGAAAAATCGAAAACGTTACGTCTGTCGCTCAACAAAATGGATATTTACCTGGGTATGGCAGATGGACAAATGACTGTAGATGCAGACGCAATGGGAACTAAAAAAATCAGAACAAGTATTAGCAGTGGTAACTCAGAAGGCATTGTGGCCAACACCCGCCACTTGATGCAAGGCGTAAGCAGCAACATGGCAGTGCTACAAACCAAGGGACTAAAACCAGCATTGGTTAGCAGCATCACCGCATTAACCGACGAAATTGAAACCCTTGGCAACGACCAGAACTTCAAAACCACAGAGCGCAACCGCCACACCGACGAAAACATTGGCATCTACAACGAGCTGTGGGACATGGTTACCCTCACCCTAGAAACCGGACGCGCCATCTACCGCGGCGTGGATGCCACCAAGCTCAACGACTACACGCTCACCAGCATCCTCAAGCGCCTAAACGCCGAAGGTGGTGCCGCCGCCGCACCAAAAGCGGAAGCCACGAAAGCCTAAAGTTTACGAACCAAAATCCCCTTGCGAGAATGAAACGCAAGGGGATTTTTAATAAATGTTGCCCAAAAGTGTTGATTGTGAAAAATAAAGAGTAGCTTTGGGGCGGCTTAAAAAAAAGAAGCCTGAAATGGATGTATGTGCAGTAGAGTTGCGCATACACAGCTATTGAAGATATGTGCAACTGCATATTAAATATAGCAAAACGAGTTGCCCATACTAAATGTTATAAGCAAGGTTGCGAAAGCGATTTCAAACAATCGGATGACGATTAAATCGAAATATGAAGCTTTGGCTTCGAAGTTGATCGGAATCAAAAAGGCAGGAGAGAAATAGTTTTATCGGAGAGC
>Ga0247844_1005658_pt1 | contig 15724 bp, 16 predicted proteins | sample LaCtaG_FD_192421 | JGI IMG/M metagenome (GOLD analysis project Ga0247844, IMG submission 192421) | Freshwater microbial communities from meromictic Lake La Cruz, Castile-La Mancha, Spain - LaCruzMarch201714.5m_1 | ecosystem: Environmental > Aquatic > Freshwater > Lake | place: Spain: Castile-La... | reverse complement strand
TCAGATGAGGCGACGTTACTTGAGGGGCAAAGATCGATTTTTTCACTAAACCTGAGCAGATTTACCAAAGATTTAGCTGAAATGAAGTTTAGGTGCGCCGGTTAAAGCGCACCACGCTCTAATTAAAAATGACTTAGGAGTTCCCATGAAAACGTTATTAGCTTTTATCATTCTTGTTTCTTCAGTTAATGTCTTCGCTTACAGCGCCGGACAAGTAACAAGGGATGCTTATATTGGCACCGTCGTGGTCACCTCCGTTAGTATTTGGACAAGTCTTGGCTCGCCAAGACTTTTCGCAAAAGAAGCTCTTCAAGTGATGAAAGATTCTCAAGACTATTTTGTCTCAGGAGAAATATCAGTGTTTCTAGAAAAACAAATTAAAGATAAATTGGCCCAAGATGAGTCTCTTACAAGTGATGAAGCTCTTGAGGTTGTTATGGATGAGGCACAAGAGATCTTGGATGCAAATCGATAGTTCCTTTGATGGCCTGATCTTAAAGTTTCATCACCCCGGATAAATCCGGGGTTCTTTTTTTTATGACGTGGAATCAACGCCTTGAATTCCTTAAATACCAATTATTTTAAAGAAGGCTTTAGTGTTAGGCTTAGGTGGTCTAAAAATGATTCAATTTAGAGTTTTAGATCCTGGTGTCAAATTATATTTTATTTAGCTAGATTACTTAAATAAACCTGTGATAGGTGTAGCCGTTCATATGATTAATTTTCAGGAGTTAACCGGTCAATTCCTCTTTGATACCTTTTAAATCTCTGTTATCCCTTCAATCTCTTTTAGATAATTACTCATAATCAATTCCATTCATTAAACCATTCAAGTGCCCCAGGAGTTGACTCCCACGCAGCTAGTCCTTCACTAATATAAATCTTTGCTTCTTCTTGGCCGCCTTGGATATAAGAAGAAGGCACCGTTTTTGGAAGTTTCCTTTTTCTTGTTAAGTAGTCTATGACATGTATGTTTTCCTTCTTCGCCTTATTCAATTGTTTCGCAGCTTTTATAGATTTAGGGCCATACTTCTTAAAGAGGTATAGGGCCTTACTATATTCCCAAGTCGCACCGGAATCTTCTTTATATTTATCTAGAATCTTTTTTACATCATCGAGTCGATCTTTCATGAGATACAGGGACAACAGTTCATATCTTATCCCTTGATTGTCATTTGGATTTAATCTGAGACAATCTTCAAAATGAGTCATCGCCTCATCAATTCGTCCATGATTCAAAAGAGCATCTGCTAAAAAGGTTTTTGCTCTCATGAATGGTCGTGTTTCTATCAGACCCCAAAAATGTCCTTCATTCTCTTTAAAATAATCATCTCCTAAGTCCATTCGTCCAGCCTCTACGGCCTGAGTAAAATAAGGTATTGCTTCTTCACAAGTTTTTGCCTTTATTTCACCTAACATGCACCAGGCATCAGGCAATCCTGGATACATTTGTAGGGCCTTTTCAACAAAGCTGATTTTTTTACTAGCAGAAGGCTCATCTAAAGCTCTCTCATAAAGGGCCTCCGCTTGATATTTGGTGCTACTCTCTGGTGATAATGCATCATACTCTGCTTCAATCTCATCAAAACTTTTGCCCATCAATAAAGTATTAATCTCTTCAAGTGACATATCTTTACTTTCGACAATCCTGCTAATCTTCTTCATCAGTCCATCAACTTCACCAGGTTTGATCATTTGACCAGCAGAAGTTAAGGACTGAGCGTCCTGCTTAGGAAGGCAGCATTTTTTATATTTTTGATTACTGCCACATATGCAGGGATCATTTCTTCCAATCTTAAGCACCTTTTTCATCTTGCCTTGCTCCTCAAATATATTTGTCATTTTTTAGCAAAAAATCTGCATCTATGCCTCAAAATTAATAATATGGAACTTCCTTCAAAGAAAACCGGAATCATTATTATATGCAGAGGTTGCAAATCGACCCTTTTGATCTGTCGCTCCTGTTATCGAGGTCACAGCTATTGCTCTACTGCTTGCCGTGATTTGGGCTATAAAGAGCGCAGGAAGGCCGCCAGAAAGCGATATGCCGCTAGTCCTGAGGCCAAGCTCGATCATCGTGATCGTAACCGCTCTTACCGTAAACGAAGAAAGTATAACGGAATAAATCAGGAAAAGACCACCACCGATTCTTTACCTGAAAGCGTGATGGATAAAGGTTCCACCAGATCTCAACTCAACTTATACTCCCGGCCAGAATTGAAGAGTCTCGGGCCATCCAAATGTCTGCTATGTGGCCAAGACATCTCAGGAATCTATAAAGGAAGAGGATATGAAGATTTGGAACTATTCCCTCTCGTACCGGATTGATGGTGAGGGAGAACTGATCTCAAAAGCAAACTCATTTTTAGAAAAAGCTGAGATCCATGGCCTCTCATCTGATACTGCTCGGGCATACGCTTATGCATTGATGGCCTTCTTCAAGTACTTAGAGATGGATTATTCAAAACTTGAAAAGTTCACCCAAGAAAACCTTCAAGCGTGGATGGGAGTAATGAATAAGTCGACCCTTAAACCAAGATCAATCAATCACCGCCTGACAGTGGCACGAGCTTTCTATAGGTTTTGCTTTGGGAAGGAAGTTCCTCATCATCCCGGAGTCATCTATCCCCATGCAAGCTATCGCAGTAACCGCATGAGTAATCAAGGTCGCCGCTCATTGTATCGCCCTAATATTTCAAACCTCAAAGTCAAAGTTCCCTATGTAGTTGTAGCTCCACTAACCCCAGAAGAAGTTGATAAGTTTTTGCGAAGTATCTATCGTTACCGAGACTTAAGCATAACACTCACTATGCTCCTGTGTGGCCTGCGCTCTCTGGAGGTGCTAAAGCTAAAAGTTTCAGATGTTAACTTTCAGCAGAGTTCTCTCAAAGTCACAGGAAAAGGAAAAAGAGAAAGGATTCTGCCAATGCCATTAAGGCTCATGCAGATTTTTGAGAGATATCTTCAAGTGGAGCGGCCTGATTCTACAGGTGATGCCTTTTTTGTCGTTCTTCAGGGAAAGAAAACTGGTGAACCCATGTCACGAGAAGGGCTTCGAAGTATCTTTAGGTACCATCGTGGAAAAACGGGTCTCACCGAAGCCAGGGCCCATAAGTTTCGTCATACCTTTGCTTCAGACATGGCAAGATCTGGAGTTTCCTTAACCACTATCCAAAAGCTACTTGGCCACTCTGATCCACGAATTAGCCTTATTTATATAGAACTATTTTTAGATGACATTAGGGACGAGTATGATCAGGCCATGAAGCGAATTGAGGAGCGATATGCTGCACTTAAAAAATAAACCCCTCTCAGAGGCCGGTGAAAAGTATCTTTTAGAACTTGCTGGGACAAGAACAGTCAGGTCAGTTGATATGCATCGAGCGACAATACATCATTTCACGAGATTTCTTAATCAGTTCAAAATTGATCTAACAAAGCTTAAACCTAATCACCTCGCAGAGTTTGACGAAGACCTAGAGAGACATCTATTGGCCATTTCTACTAGGAAGGCGCACTTGGTGCACCTAAATCTTTACCTACGTTGGCTTGAGCGAGAAGGATACATTCCCACAGGTACTGCCAAAGCCCTTTTTCCAGATTATCGTGAAGAGCTAATATTTCGCAAGCAGGCGACTCTTCCAAAAATCGCTGATGAATTCTTGGCCATCTTAGGCACAATGAATAAACCACATACAGTGGATGGGTATAAAAGCTGCCTTCGAGGATTTTATAAGGAGCACTATAAAACGAATAAACCTCCCTGCAAAATTGAACGAGATGATATTGAGCGATACATGCTATATCTTAAAGAGAGAGGATTAGATAATAACCAGCGTGCTGGAAGACTAATGCAGCTGCGTCGCTACATCTATTGGCTACATGATAAAAGAAAGTTGAAGATCAATCCAGATAGTCTTATTTCACATTTAGATTTCCCACAGAAAGAAGAGCATCTTCCAAAACCGTATTCTCCCGAGGTAGATATTGAAATCCAAAAAAGATTAAAAGAGAGTCAGGATACAGACAAATTGGGAATTCTTCTTATGCGTAGAACAGGTCTTCGTATTGGAGAACTTCTAAGTTTAACTCTTCACTGTTTGGAAGAAGATCTATTTGGACATCATTTTCTGAAAGTTCCTCTAGGTAAGTTGAAAAATGAGCGTGTGATCCCACTCGATCCTGAGACTGTCGAACTTATCAGAAGGATAAAGTCAATGCACTCTATGATTCCTGAGAAAGGGACAGATACAATTTTTCTCGTTTCTGGAAGACTTGGAAAGAGAAGAACTCACAATCACATGTCCACTATCTTCGCTGATGTGACTCGAGGGCTTGCTATTCCAGGTCGGGCCAATCTTCATCGACTCCGTCACACATTCGCAACGACGCTTCTATCAGCGGGGATGAGTTTAATTGGGATCAAAACACTTTTAGGCCATCGAGATATTCGTATGACCCTGGGATATGCTGCCGTTACACAGGAAGCCCTTCGCAATGAGTATTTCACAGCTCTTGCAAAAGTTGAGAGCAGATATGAACAAACCAACTACAAACTCCAGACACCTGATCTCAAGCAAGGGGTAAATAGATCTTTCTATGATACAGCTGCCTACATAAAAAAGTTTATTAAAGAACATGGTGACCCTGAGCCCACTAAAACATCAAGACTTCTATATAGACTAAATACGGTTCGTCACGAATTCTCACAACATCTGAATCTCAGCGAAGAGTAGTCACTGAAACGACAGTAGGAAGGTCGTTTCACGTCCATAAAAAATTGACCGGTTAATCAGGAGAGATTTATGACGCAATTTAGGTTTGTATTAACAGTTTTGATTTTCGTTACTTCTGTTACGACTTTTGCATGTCCTACACTTAAGGGGAGATATGCTCAATGCAGATCTACCGTTGAAGGCAATCTTCCTGAATTTGATGATGTCGCCATTACTCAAAAATTCGATGGAGTGAAACATACGTTTTTATTTAAATATAGCGATTATACCACGAAGTATGTGATCAAGGGTCTTGGGCCAACATTTCAAAAAGGGCCAGATGTAGGAGCTCCTGTTGATGTGAATTTAGAACTTTCTTGTGATGCTGGAGTTCTGAGCATAAAAGAAGAAACTCTTTTTGAAGGTGAAAACATGGGGACTTCAATAACAAAATATTCTCAAAATGGATCTAATCTATCAATCAAAACGACTGGTACTATTGATGGTGTTGAAATCAATGACTCGTTTGAATGTATAGCTCTATAAAATGTCCCACAAACCTTCGTTTAATCACTTGTCTTATGATCGATGGCCTTTGAAAGAAAGGAGCTTCATATGAAGTTTATTTTTGTCCTAATACTCACGATCCCTTTTGGTATTGCATATGCAACTTCTAGCCCCTCATTTCAAGGTCATCTTACAAATTTTACGTCGGTGCCTACCTCCGATATTAAAATCAAGGTAGCCATTCATTGTACGAATCGAGTTTGGAGTTCTTCTTGTGGATCAACTGAAAAAATAATTAATGTTGAATCCACTGGACGCTATACGGTACCTGCTCTTAGGTTCTTTAAAAGAATTGGAACTTATCACTCATTTTCCTATACTCTTTTGTATAAGGATTTTGATTATACCACGTCAATCATTTGCCCAGAAGATACCCAGGATGTTGAGAAATGTAATGTTGAAGCATTTATCAATAAACTTTCTGAAATTTCCTATATTCAACTTCCAAATTTTCAAATGAATCCTGTCCTGGCAGATGGAAGGGATTTTAAGTGGTTTTTATTAAATAGAATGGGGTTTCAGTTTTTACCTTTTTATATGAGGCTTGTAGATGGTGATAGACGTGTAGATCTAGCATCCGTCAACATTGCACAGAACAGCAGTATACCTTTCAACGTTTCTCCAAAGGCATTTGTATTATCTGGTTTTGATGCTTCAACTGATAAGGTAAAGATTGAGCTAGATTTTTTCAATGTGGGTGTAGGACCTCTCTCCAAAACCATCATTCCTGTTGATTTAAATCAATCACTGCCTACTAGCTTGCGAAGCCCTTTGTTAACACCTGATCTCAAAGATTTTTATCTTCATGGGGATTTCAAGTTGCGGTTTACAGGGAGGCAACACCTGTCTGGTCATTTAATGTATTTTTATGAAGGTTCATTTACTTGCCACGAGGGCATACTCAAGGGAACATTTCGTCCAACGCAGGCCTCAGATTCTGCATCACGCCCCCATCCATATCCCAATCAATTGTTAACAATTAGTGGGACATGTGGCGAAAACGTGGCAGAGCTAGAGTTTGAGCATGGTGGTGAAAAGATGAATGTGAGTATCCAGAATTTAATAAATTGGTCTTTTAAAATATTTTCCTCATCGAACACAACACCTCTTGGAGACTTGACCATCTTTAGAAATAAATAATTTTATTAACAATGAACTTGGTAGATCTTGTTCATTGTTTTTGACCTATTGATTTCTTATCTCTCCTCATGTTAAACGACGAGATGGGCCTCTTTTTATAAGAAAAACTAACGTTGCTAAAACGCCCACTATCTTCTTGAAGGGTCTTTGAAACCAAGAGTGAACTAAAATTTTTAAGAAGTAGGGTTTACAATGAAGACCCCAACCTCCTATTTTCTTGTTGTTTAGGCCATCAAACGCTGTCGAAAAATTATACACGGCCGGTAATCGCTGTCTCTCAATCCTATTTTTGACTCTGATAGGTGCATAATCGAGAGTATGAAAATAATCCTTTTTTTAATCTTAAGTTTTCCCCTTTGGGCCGTGGGGCAAGAGTTACCTCTTCGTTTTGATGAGGATGTGAGTTTAAAAACGAGGATGCAGCTCTCTTTTGTATTTCAAGATGTGGCACGCATCCTTCCTTTATCATTTATTAAAGCTCTTCCTGCAATTAAGATAAAAATAGAAAGACTCTCCGATACGGATTCGATCCCTGCAGATATCTGTGACGGTGGAAGTTTTATTTATGGTTCTTATGGGCCAGTGCTTAAAACCCTCACTCTCCATAGCGCCTTGGTAAATGAACTCGCCAAGGGTAAAGAAAATATGCTGAGTATTAAGTGTCAGCATAAAAATCTTTATGATCAATCCATCTCAACCATCATCCATGAACTTGCTCATGCTTATGATCTTGAGAATGGGAAGCCGTCCGAGGAACCAGATTATTTTTTAAAGGCGGGATTTAAACGCGGACTCGTTTTTATTAAAAATAAAAATGTAAGTGCAAGTCGTACTCCTGATCCTTATGAGAAAAAAAACGTATTTGAATCATTTGCCGTTAATTTTGAATATTTCATGATGGATGATGAATTTGCCTGTAGAAGACCTTCGTTGTTTAATTATTTTAAACAAAAAATGGGACTAGATCCTTTTCCTCAAAGATCATGTGTTAAGGGCCAGAAAGTTCTTGTGACTTCAGAGACAGGAAATAATTCTTACGAAATAGATTTTTCACGAGTTTATAGAGTGGACTATCTTCTTGCCGGTGCTGGTTCTGCCTTAGAATCTGGATTCGGACATTCTATGTTCAGGATTGTGATGTGTGCACCCGAGCACAAAGATATTTTATCGAATAAAACAATTCCGGCCACACCGTATGGGCCAGAATGTTTAAAAGATCGCTCCTTCCATCTGGTCGTAAGTTACAGGGCCAATATTAATGAGGCGACTCTGAATTACATTAAGGGCATCTTTGGAGGATACCCATCCATCCTTTATTTATTACCTCTGGCCGATGTTTTGGATCAGTATAATCATAAAGAACTTCGAGATATAGAGGCCTATCCTCTCCGTTTCACAGAAGCCGAAAAAAAGATCTTTATTGAAAAAGTGATCGAAGAACATTGGAACTATCGTGGGTCTTATAAATTTATAACAAATAATTGCGCCACAGAATCACTTGATCTCATTAAAAATATCCTTAAACGCCCTGGTGTTGCCGAGCTTGGTGCTTTCACACCAAAAGGCATTGTAAAAGATCTGAACCGACTGGATCTTATTGAACGTGAATCAAAAGAAGTTGAGGTATATGTCGCGAAAACAGAAAATTTGATTGAAGCATATCTTTATGCCTATGGGAAAAAAATAAATAAAAACGATATTATCAATTTTATCAATAAGTCATCTTCGATTGATCGTTTTAAGAAATACGAAACTTTTAAATCTCTTAAGGCCCATTCCCTTAAGGATTTAAGGATCAAGGTCAGTGCTGCCGCTTCCTTTGCCGTTTTAGAGCAACAAATCTTCGAAGCAAAACAGCATGAAATGATGAAAAAAATCAGTGAGAAAGTTTCAGAAACTGATGAGCTAAAAAAAATAAGTAAAGATCTTATAAATGAAATGGATATCGATGAAGGGTTATCTAATACAACTTCTTATGGCATTCCTTTAGAGGCAGAAATGATAAGAAGTGATGAAGAAGCAGTTCAAGAGTTGATGAGTCATAGTTTGTTGGAGATTCGCCATATCCTGACGAGCTATTTTCCTCAAGAGACAGAAGTTATGGAAGCAATAAGCAAGAGAATAGATGACATGAGGTCCTATACGTTATCCATCAGAAAGGAATTTAAAGAGGCGTTGCTTGATTTTACAAGATTGGAGATGCAGAAATTGAAAACAACTGAAGCTGGGCGATCTCTTTTATTGAGAGTGCAGGAAAAAGATAAAAAAGCTTTAGCAGAACTCAGGCATCTCTTAGGAGAAGAACTCATGAACACTCAAGGCATATCTGACAATAAGATGATTCAACTCTATCAGTCCCTATAACAAACGAGGAATTTATGAAAAATTTTTTAGCTCTTATGGTTCTTTCAAGCTCTTTAAACGCCATGGCCTTCACATCAACAACGTTTGATTTTATTAATGTCTCAAGCCACACAACCTTTTCTCCTACTGCTTCAACGTTGCGACACAAAGAGGCCGCCCAAGTCGTTATGGATGTTCAAGAGTTTATGGCCACTGGCACACTTTCAATTGAACTTGAGAAAAAAATAAATGATCAATTGTCTTTAAATGAAAGTCTTTCTGAAGAAGAAGCACTTGAGCTTTTGCTTTCAGAGGCCGAAATGATTCTTTCTCAAGTTTCGAAGTAGTTTTTTTTTAGAAGAAAAAGTCGTTTTCAATTCTTTTATTGTCTTTTGAGCACCGCGGACCATCTGGCCTGCGGTGTTTTGAATACTCTCTTAAATTTCAGGGGCCAAATAGACTTCAACTTCTGGATGGAACTCTTCACGCAGAATAGAACGGATGGCCTCAAGGGTTCCCGTCGTTGAGCTAGGACAAGTGCCACAAGCGCCTTGGTACTTAACGATTAACACATTATCTTTAAAATCTTTAACCATTAAATCTCCACCATCACCTTGAAGGCCTGGACGGATTCTGTGATCAAGGATCTCTTCAATGCGGCGAAGTTCTGGCCCTAAGTGAGCACGACGATCAACCTCGGGATCAAAGGCCTTAAAATTTGGGTCATGGTCTTCAATAAAATTTTCAATACAAGTTTGTACCGCTGGTTCAAGAGATTCCCATTCTTCAAAACTGAATTTTGAAATGGTGATGACATTTTGGAAAAAGTGGATTTGATCCACGCCACGAAGATCAAAAAGAGCGGCCGCAAGAGGCACGTCCTTACAGTCTTGAGGCGTTTTAAAGGAGACCTTACCGTCAGTCTTAACATCTTTATCCAAAATGAATTTTAAAGCATTTGGATTCGGAGTAGGCTGAATGATGATCTCAACAATTTGAGGAGGAGGCGTTTTTGTTGTCATAACTTTTGTTTCCATATTTTTCATAAAATTATTTACTCAAAAAAGGTTTTAACTTTGACTAAAGCTGCATAGAGCTGATCAATGTCATCTTGGTTATTATAAAGAGAAAGGGAAGCTCTGCAAGTGGCCGGCACACCTAAAAATTTCATCAGAGGTTGAGCACAATGGTGACCCGTTCTAATGGCCACCCCTTCTTTGTTGGTCAACGAGGCTATGTCATGTGGATGAATGCCCTCAAGACCAAAGGAGATAACAGAGGCCTTGTTTTTTGCTGTTCCATAGATTTTAAGGCCAGGGATTGAGCTTAGTTTTTGAGTCGCATAATGCAAGAGCTCATGTTCAATTTCTAAAATATTCCCGATACCAACGCGGTTAATGTAGTCCACTGCTGAACCAAGACCTATAACTGCTGAAATCGAAGGAGTACCTGCTTCAAATTTATGAGGAAGATCGTTGTAGGTTGTTTTTTCAAAAGTCACCACATCGATCATGTCCCCGCCACCTTGATAGGGAGGCATCTTGAGTAATAGATCTTCTTTACCATAAAGAACACCTACCCCAGTTGGGCCAAACATCTTGTGTCCTGAAAAACCTAAAAAATCCACATCAAGATCTTGCACATCTACTTTTGTGTGGGCCACGGCCTGGGCGGCATCGATAAAAACTTTTGCTCCATTCTTATGAGCGGCGGCGATAATGTCTTTGACAGGGTTAATGGTTCCAAGAGCATTGGAGACATACACCACAGAAACAAATTTTACTTTAGGAGTAAGAAGTTTCAGGAATTCATCATAAAGAAGTTCGCCTTCATGATTTATGGGGATGACCTTGATTGTAAGTCCTATTTCTTCGGCAGCAAGCTGCCAGGGCACGATATTTGAGTGATGTTCCATCTGGGTCAAGAGAATTTCATCTCCAGCTTTTAAAAACTTTTTAACATAACTATGGGCCACAAGATTAATTGAATCTGTTGTGCCTTTTGTGAAGATGACTTGTTTACGGTTAGGAGAATTGATGAAGTCTGAAACCTTATCTCTTGAGGATTCAAATTTATTGGTGGCATTTTCTGATAACCAGTATAGGCCTCGGTGAACGTTCGCTGTTTCTAAACGGTAATAACGATCCATCTCTTCAATGACAGTCAGCGGTTTAAGAGTGGTGGCACCACTGTCCAAGTAGGCCAGACGTTTGCCCTGGATGAGCTGATCCAGAACTGGGAAGTCCTTACGATAGGGATTATTTTTGAGAAGATTCATGTTCTCCTCCTAAATGAAATTTCGTTTTCAGGGTTTCTAGAACTAAGTCACTGACGATTTTTTGCACGTTTCTGTTTTTGATTTTTTGAACAATTTCCAGTCCAAATCCGTGAGCTAGAATGGTACGGGCCTTATCTTCTGGTATGCCTCGGGCCTGAAAATAAAATACTTCATCTTCAGATAACTGTCCCGTGGTGGATCCGTGGGAGCATTTTACATCATCTGCAAAAATTTCAAGTTGGGGTTGAGAATGAACATGTGCCTTTTTAGAGAGAAGGATATTCTTATTTAATTGCCCAGAGATCACCCGTTGGGCCTGGGGATGAATGTGAATCTTGCCGGTGAAGATTCCCTTAGACTCTCCGTCCAGAATGCCTTTGGCAATCTGATGGGAGCTGCTGTCTGGGGCCTGGTGGTTAATCACAGTGTTGATATCTGAGTGTTCGTGCATATTTGTGAGGAAAAGGTTATAAGACTCACCATGGGCCCCAGGGGCCTTGAGATTAATGGCAAGATTCTGACGGTTAACTTTTCCTGACATATTGAGCATGATATTTTTATACTGAGCATCTTTGGCCACATTCGCATTCGTTGTGCCATGGTGTATGGAGCTCATACTGCCTTTTGTAATCTGAACGTGCTCAACTTGAGCACCAGCTTCTACCTCAATAGTGCACTCACTTAAATGAAGCATGCCTGATTCCCCATAACAGTGAGTCTCTTCTAAGAGAGTGATCTCAGAAAAATCCTGCGCTTTAAGATAAAGAGTCGGAGCAAAGATGCCAGGTTTTGTATTTATGTAGACCACTCTTAAAACGAGACCTTGAGCTTTTTTATCTACTTCGATGACCACACCATCGCTGAGATTTGCGTGATGAAGGTGAGAGAGGGGCCCCGTTTTATGAAAGATCTGGTTAAAGTCATGAATTCGATCTTTAAGATGATTGATCTTAAGTCCAGGAACTTCGATGAGATGTTGAAGTTCACCATTGATAAAAGTTAATGTGCAAAAAGGGGATTCATCTTGAAATGAGGTCTCTACACCGGTGGGATCAAAATCTTGGATTAAACGTTCAAGAGCAGTGAATTTATAATCTTCTCCTAGGCCGCTTAGGCCATCTTTTTTGAAAAGGCATAAGTGAGTCGTCATGAAATCTTGAAGACTCATTGATCTTTTTTGAATGTTTTTTTCTGCCATATCAGTAAGAGATTCAAGATTCATTTATTTAACCCCAGCAATCAGCCAGTCGTAACCACGCTCTTCAAGTTCCAGGGCCAGAGACTTGTCGCCTGACTTGATGATTTGTCCTTTATAAAGAACATGAACAAAATCAGGCACGATATAATCCAGAAGACGTTGGTAGTGGGTTACTAAGACAGTGGCATTAAAACGGCCCTTAAGAGTGTTCACACCTTTGGCCACAATTTTAAGGGCATCGATATCTAACCCTGAATCAGTCTCATCTAAAAGAGAGAGGCGAGGATTGAGAATGGCCATCTGGAGGATTTCGTTTTTTTTCTTTTCTCCACCCGAAAATCCCTCATTTACAGAACGCTCTAAAAAAGATTCATTCATCTCAAGGAGTTTAAGTTTTCCTTTAAGGTGTTTATGGAAGGCCTCATCATTCATTTTTTCTAGACCTTGGTGTTCACAGATCTGATTAAAAGATTCTTTGAGGAAGGTGAAATTTGAAACTCCTGGAACTTCAATGGGATATTGAAATCCTAAAAAGATCCCTTCTTTGGCCCTGTCGGCCGGATCAAAGGTTAGAAGATTTTTCATTTTACCGTTGATCTCAAAATTGATTTCTCCTCCCGTGACTTCATAGGCCGGATGACCTGCGATCACTTTAGAAAGAGTGGATTTACCAGAGCCATTTGGGCCCATGATGGCATGAACTTCACCTTTTTTAATAATCAGGTTAATGCCTTTAAGAATCTGGGTTCCATCAACTGAAGCTGTAAGGTTTTTAATTTCTAGCATATTTTACTCCAGGGCGCCTATCCTACGCTGTTTTCTAATTTCATTTCAATTAACTTCACGGCCTCAACTGAAAACTCCAGGGGAAGTGTTTTAAAAACTTCCTTACAGAATCCGTTTACAATTAAGGAGACGGCCTTTTCAGCACTGAATCCTCGGGATTGCAGATAAAAAATCTGATCAGCACTGATCTTAGAGGTCGTGGCCTCGTGTTCAACTGTGGCCGTATTATTTTTGACATCGATATAAGGAAAAGTATTGGCAGCACTCTGATCACCGATGAGCATGGAATCACACTGAGAGTAATTTCTTGCTCCCGTAGCACTTGGCATGATCTTCACAAGCCCGCGGTAAACGTTCTGTGATTTTTCAGCAGAAATTCCTTTGGAAATAATGGTCGACTTGGTATTTTTACCAATGTGGATCATTTTTGTTCCGGTGTCGGCCTGCATATAATTATTGGTCAAGGCCACTGAATAAAATGAGCCTTGCGAATGATCACCTATTAAAACACATGATGGATATTTCCATGTGATCGCAGATCCTGCCTCTACCTGAGTCCAGGAGATCTTGGAGTTTTTACCACGGCACTGGCCACGTTTTGTCACAAAATTATATATCCCACCCTTTCCTTCTTTATCACCTGCATACCAATTTTGAACGGTTGAGTATTTGATTTCAGCATCATCTAAAGTGATGAGTTCAACGATGGCGGCATGAAGCTGGTTTTCATCTCTTTGTGGAGCTGTACAGCCTTCAAGATAATTCACATAAGAGCCTTCATCAGCAATGATGAGTGTTCTTTCAAACTGTCCTGATTCTTTGGCATTGATTCGAAAGTAAGTTGAAAGATCTAAAGGGCATCTGACTCCTTTAGGGATATAGACAAATGAGCCATCAGAAAAAACGGCACCATTAAGGGCGGCATAAAAATTATCCGTATAGGCAACCACTGTGCCTAGGTATTTTTTCACAAGGTCCGGGTATTTTTCTACGGCCTCTGAGATGGAGCAGAAAATGACTCCTACTTTTTCTAAATCTTCTTTGTGAGTTGTTCCCACTGAAACTGAATCAAACACCGCATCCACGGCCACACCCATAAGACGTTTTTGTTCGGTCAAAGGAATGCCAAGTTTTTCAAATGTTTCTAAAAGTTCGTTATCGACATCATCAAGAGACTGATAAACATCTTTTTTTGTTTTTGGTTTTGAATAATAATACACGGCCTGAAAATCAATAGGTGGGATCTTACAGTACTGCCAGTCTGGATGGGTCAGAGTTAACCAGTGACGGTAGGCCTTAAGACGATAATCAAGAAGCCATTGGGGTTCATTTTTTTTCTGGGAAATTAAACGAACAATCTCTTCAGAGAGACCCTTAGGAAATTCTTCAGTTTCAATATCGGTGATAAAACCGTACTTATAATTATCCTGTAATTTATCTTCTATTTTCATAAACTGGCCTTGTTAACGAGGGGAATGTTCCCCATCTTTTTATCTGGCGTCTTTTTCGGGGCCAGAAGATGATCATCTGCTAATAACTCATTTAAAGAGATGGCATTAAAGATATTCATTAAATAATCATTAAGCCGCTTGATAGGCCGAGAGATGTTACAAGTATGAATGAGGTCACATGGACCTTCATGACAGTCCATCATAAAACTTTTCCCCTCGATGAGTTCAACTAATTCACGGTAACTCACAGAGGACAGATCCTTTGATAGGGTATAACCACCTTTGACACCTTTATGGGAATGAAGGATGCCGGCAGTATTCATAAGTTGCATGACTTTGGCGGTGGTATCAAAAGGTGTATCAAATCGATCACACACCTCCCGGGCCGTGGTCAGTTCTTGTTCTTCTTTATCTTTCATGAGCTGAAGTACCATGAGGGCGTATTCAACTTTTTTGTTTATTTTGATCATGGTTTATATACGGTAAAAATAGCCTTATATTTGAATATATGTCAGTCTAACTTAAATAGGGCACTTTTGCACGTATATTTATGTCGTCTAAAGGTAGATGGCCGCAAGAATGATTGCGATTCCAATGCCTAGAAAGAGTAAAATATTTTTTTCCGCAGAATGTTCATGGTTTTTTTCTTCTTCTGGGGCAATTTTCCGATACTTTGTCTTTTGTTTGATTTTTTTCCGTGTCACAGAATCAAGCTCTAGAGGCTGAGATTCAAGTTCAATAAGACGTGTTGGGGTTCTCACTTCGGCCGGTGGAGGTGTTTGTTCTAAAAAACAATCGATAACTCCTAAAGAAAGAAGTTTATGGCCTGTGAGTGAGAGGCGTAAATGCGATGGGATTCTTTCTCCATCCAGGTAGACCCCGTTGGCGCTATTGAGGTCTTTTACATAAAAAACACCATCAATATATTCAACGAGGCAGTGCTGACGGGAGAGGGCCTCGTCGTTGAAAACGACATCACAGCGTTTGGCCCGGCCAATCGTAGCAGAATTCTTATTTAAAATCTGATGGTAAGTATGTCCATCAGATCGTTTCAGTGTGACTTTCATTTATCACCATCGTGTCTAGTGGCGCTTAAGGAATAATAATAAATTTATATGACTATACCCATCGCAATTTAAATTTCAGGTAGGGCCTTCACGGCCCGTATAAAAAATCATAAACTGGTTGAATGCAAGGATTCCTTACGCCAGAACAAAGATCTGAACTTTTTCACGAACTCAAAGTT
>Ga0247844_1005654_pt1 | contig 15737 bp, 27 predicted proteins | sample LaCtaG_FD_192421 | JGI IMG/M metagenome (GOLD analysis project Ga0247844, IMG submission 192421) | Freshwater microbial communities from meromictic Lake La Cruz, Castile-La Mancha, Spain - LaCruzMarch201714.5m_1 | ecosystem: Environmental > Aquatic > Freshwater > Lake | place: Spain: Castile-La... | reverse complement strand
AATGTTCGACATATTTGCCCCTTATGGAATTGATCGGGTTGCAGCCCGTACCCCGAAAACTGCAACCCGCTATCGCCCGCCAATTGGATGACCGGGCAATTAGGTTTCGAGTGATTGGCGAAGCGCGCGGACCCATTCGGTTCGGCCGTTTGCGCGTTCAATTTCCTTGGCATTTTCCTTGGTGTGATAGCTAACGTCCCAAGACGCCTGCTTCACTGCTGCTGCAAACCAATCATCGGTCGTCGCAGGCGTTGGTTTTGGACGCGCAAAGCCGCAATCGAAACTGATGCTTTTGGTAATCTGCTGCGTCATGAAGATCTTAAGATTGGTGTGGTCCGGCGTTGGCGGTTCCCATGCTTCGACCTTGGCAAGCATGGCTTCGTATCGCTGCTTGTGTTCCGCCTTTTCGGCTTCGTACTTTTCCCATGACGCAAGCTTTTCAGCATTGTCCTTGCTGGAGGCTTCGTCGCGCTCGGCGCTGCTCATGGCGGACAGCGCGGCCAGTTTTTCGCGGGCGTCGTCCAAAGCCTTGATGTGGTAGTCGGACGGCTTGAATTCGTTGGGGATCGGCGCGTTTGCCGGATCTTCACGCATCAAGACCAGCGCACCAAAAGCGCGGGCGCATTGCAAGGCAAATTCAGGAAACGTTGTAACTTTTCCGCTCTGAACGTCGGCAGTATATCCGGTCGGCATTGGTGCCCCTTATGAGTTAAAGTTTTGAATTTGTGCTGGACGGCCCCGTTTAGACCCGTGCCGTCCAGCTTTTTGCCTCTCGTCAGATCGACAGGCGCGCGGGAGGAGAGACCCCGACAAGAGGCAATTGGAATTATTCGTTGTGCTCGCCGGATCGTTTAATGATGGCAGCAGCTAGAGCTATCGAAACAGCAACGACGGCGACGACTGCCACTAGAATTGCAAAGGCTTGATCCATTACAGCGCCATCGCATCTGTCGTGCCGTATTCGCGGTTGGCATTGAACGGGACTTCCCCGCGATCAGCGGCATCATCCTGCCATTGCTCCCAGAGCTGATCACAGCCCTCGGCGGCTGCAACGATGCTATCCCAGAGGGTGTGCTTGCCGGTGATGCGAGCCTGCGTCTTGATGGTCTGCCCGTGGGCGTCGCCGGTGAAAGCATCGACCACGATCCCGGAGACGTAAAACCCTCCTGATCCGTTGCTTTCGAGATCGAGCTGGCAGTCCACATCAAGCACGTCGCCAATGGAGATACCGGGTGCGATCTGGATTTCTTGGTTCAGTTGGAATGTGAATGGGTAGGCCATTTTCTCTCTCCCCTGCGGTGCCCGTCTCGTTGGGCATGGGGAGGATAATGCGTAAGATTTTCTTACGCGTCAAGATAAACTTTACGTCTATCGTAAAAAAATGTTTACAAACTATCTGCGCAGCTTGCGGCGGTGCTCAACAACGACGCCAAGGATCACGGCAGGAGAGCTGGAATTTGACGAAAAGGTGGGGAAATCTGGGTTGCTAGCCACCAGATCGAAGGCAACCTGCCCGGTTCGGTCCCTGCCTCTTGGAACGTAGGTGCGCAGCATCCTAGAACCGTCTGGTGCCACGACAATAACGGCATCGTTGCTGTTTGGAACTAATGAGCGATGGACAATCACAATATCAGCCAGGCCAAACTCAGGCCCCATGCTGTCATCCTCGATGGATAATGCATAAAGCTCAGCAACGTCAGCTGAGGAATCAATCATTACAGTCGCACTTGGCACAATGGAACTTAACGCCCCCACGGTCTGAGGCGAAATTCCGTCCCATGACAATAACGAGATATGACTAACCGCAGGTGGTTGGTCAACCGTAGATACACCTGACTTTAAGATAAGATCCAGTGATTTGTCGGCTAACCCAAGGACAGATATTACAGCAGGCGCATTTTTCCGCGTCGGAGCAGTCTGTCCGCTCTCCCAAAGCGATACGGTCACGCGCGAGACACCTAGCAGATCGGCTAGAGCCTGTTGCGTCATTTTATTGGCGACCCGCGCCTCGCGTATAATTTTCCCTACACTCATGCCGTGAGCCGTAGAACCTTGCGGCGAACGGAGCAACGAAAGACCTTGTTAGCAACTTCGTAAGTAAATCTTTACATGGGGGTTTTTTTGATTTAGCCTCCCCCTATGAACAAGCTCCATGCACTCACAAAGCAGGCAGTCCAGATCGCAGGCGGCAACCAAGCGGTTGCTGATCGGATCGGCACCACGCGGCAGGCCGTCTACGAATGGGCTGCTGTTCCGGCGAAGCACGTTTTGGTGCTGGAGGAAATGTCAGGGGTGAGCCGCTATGAGCTTCGCCCCGATATTTATGGTCCACCGCCGAACCCTAGCCAGCGGCCTCTCACGGGGGCCGCTGCATGAACACCATCACAGTATCCCTCCCCATCAAGATCGAGCGCGATCGTGCCAACGGCGTGTGGGTTGCCACCTCTCCCGTTGTTCCGGGCCTGATCGCTGTTGCTGCGAAGGAGCCCGACCTCTCGCACAAGATCAGCCTCAAGCTTGCTGAAATGGCAGACGCCAAGTCAGCGAAGGTGGCCGCATGATGCTTCTCATGGACTGGTCCAACGTCATCATCACGGCATTTGTCGCGCTAGGCGCGGCATACATCGGCGGCAAACTTTTGGGGGCTGACGAAAATGACGATTAGCATATTCGCGATCCCTATTATTTTCAGTGCCGGGTTCGTGTTCGGCCTGTTCTGGATTGCCCGTCAGTAACTGCGTTCCTTTTTTGTTGCGTGCGTTTCAACCCTTCGATTCAGGGAACGGGAAAGCCATGGATAACGATCATCAAGAACAGGAACCGGCCCGCAAGTGGGACGGCAACCCCATAACTCCGATCACCGACGCAGAGTTCGACGAGCTGGTCTCAAAATTAGAGCGGGAGCAGTTCGGCCATGAGCACTGACTATTGCTGGAATGATGATCGAGTGGCGCGGCTCAAAACACTATGGGCAGACGGTTTTAGCGCTAGTCAAATCGCGGACCGCCTTGGTGGCATGACGCGCAATGCTGTCATCGGAAAAGTCCACCGTCTCGGGCTTTCGGGCCGTGCAACAATTGTGCGCCTGAAGAATAAGCGCCCGCCGCGTCCGTCACGCCCGCGCTTGGCTCCATTGCCAGCTAACGCCGCGCCTGTCGTTTTCCCGAAGCGCCCAAGCATAACAAAATTTGCAGCACTGCCGTTGCCGGTCCCGAATAAGGACGATGATGGCCGCGTTGCTTTCGCTGATCTCGAAGAATCTCAATGCCAATGGATCGTGGGCGACACTCGCCCTGTTGCGATGTGCTGCGGCCTCCCGCGCGTCACCGGCAAGCCCTACTGCGCGAACCACACAACTCGCGCAACGCCGCCAATCTCCAATCCTCGTGTCGAACGGTATTGGAGCGAAGGTGCAAATTACAGCAACAGGGCGCGCCTTCGGAAAGACCGATCAAATGCAGAAGCATAGCCCAATCTTTCGCCGTGAAATCACGCTGCGCAGCCTCACCCGGTTAGCGCGCGGCCTACCGGCAACCGAAACTCCGCTGAGCACTAGCCGTGTCTCTACGGATCGCCCGTCCAGACTCCCCGGCGCGGCCCTCCCCGCTGATCTGGACGGGCGTCAATTCACGATCACGAAGGACTAAAAAGCGAAAAACCCGCTCGGGTGGCACCGGCGGGTTTCTCAATGGTTTGAACCAGACCTGGCAGCGGTCTAATTCTTGGAACAACGAACATGCAAAATGTAACGAAAGTTGATGCCAATTTCAAGGCATATGCACGTCCACGGCGCGTTACGGCGAAAAATAAACAGGAAAATGCGTCTAAATGGGCCAAGTACGCCAGCGTTGGATGCCCAACGGCAAAGTCTATCCTGTTTGCGCTTGCCGCATCCTTGACCGCACGCGGCGTTGCTACGCTCTCGCACGCAGCCATTGCTGAATTCACTGGGTGCGCGGTCGTCACTGTCCGCCGCAAGCTGGTCCAGCTCGAAGCCGCCGGATACCTCACCCGCCAGCGCCGCCACAACAAGAAGGGCCACCGGGCCGCTGATTGCTACATCCTGGCAACGAACCGTGACGACCTTGAGCGCATCAAGCCGCTGAAACGTATCGCCAAAGTCAAGCCGCCGTCAGCACCCAAGCAGATGAACCTAGCGATCCCACAGTGCGCTAGGCCTAGCGCTCCCCTAGGGATCGAGCATCTTATTGATAGGCCGGTAAAGTGCTTGCCAATGAAGGTACGATCCACACTTCCCGGCTTGCCTTCGTTCCAGCCCATCCCAACCATGATTTTCAGTCCGTTCCGCGTCCCATCCAGCATCGGAGGACTGCGCTAATGGACACGTTCGAGCCAAATTCCCGCGTGGCAGCGCCTTCACTTCGTCCGCTGCACCCACATCAGGTAACGGCATTGGATCAGCTCAAAGGCAGTATCCAATCTGGCAAGCGTCGCCCAATGCTGATGCTCCCCACCGGTGCCGGAAAGACCGTTCTCGCGGCGCACATCGTGGCCGGTGCGCTCCGCAAGTCCAAACGGGTGTGCTTCGTGGTCCCCGCCCTTTCTTTGGTGGATCAGACTTTTGAGCGCTTTGCTGAAAACGGGATCGATCCTGCCGATATGGGGATCATTCAGGCGTCACACCCATGGAAGCGCCCGAACGCTCCAGTCCAGATCGCAACGGCACAAACGCTGACCCGCCGCGACCGTCCGCAAGTCGATGTGGTCGTGATTGACGAGGCCCACGTCCGCCACGCTGTTTACGCCACTTGGATGGAGGAAGCACCCGACGCGCTGTTCATCGGCCTCAGCGCCACGCCGTGGGCGAAAGGATTGGGCAAGCAGTTCGATGACCTGATCCGACCCACCACGATGGCAGAGTTGATCGCAGCCGGGTTCCTATCGCCGTTCCGAGTGTTCGCACCCTCGAAGCCTGATCTGTGCGGCGTCAAGATCGTTGCCGGTGACTATCACGAAGGCCAGCTTGAAGAACGGGTGTCAGAGCCTCGACTGGTCGCTGATGTTGTCAAAACATGGTTGGAAAAAGCGAACAACCAACCCACGCTATGCTTCGCCGTCGGTCGCAACCACGCCAAGCTGCTGGCCGATCAATTTGCAAAGTCCGGTGTTGCCAGCGCCTACATCGATGCCAACACGCCACGCGAAGAGCGCGAGCGGATCGGCAAAGAGCTGGCATCGGGCCGGATCAAAGTCGTGGTCAATATCGGGTGCCTCACGACCGGCGTCGATTGGGATGTGCGGTGCCTGATCCTGGCACGGCCAACGAAGTCGCAAAGCCTGTTCGTCCAGATCATCGGGCGTGCGCTGCGGACGGCCAAGGGCAAAGACCATGCGCTGATCCTAGACCACTCCAACACCCACGAACGGCTTGGACTGGTCACAGATATTGACCACGACACGCTGCATGACGGCACCGCCGAAACGTCAGAGGCGCGCAAGAAGGACGAGGACAAGGTTCCGTTGCCGATCCTGTGCCAGACCTGCACGGCATTGATGCCCAAGGGGTCAAAGACTTGCCTCGCATGCGGTTCTGAATTGCCAGTGTCCGCAGGGATCAAGACGGCAGACGGTGAACTTGTCGAAATCACCGGCAAGGGCAAGAAAGCTAAGGCGGAACGCGTCAAGGCTCAGCTTCAAAAGATGGGCAAGCAATCGGTCTACTCGCAATTGGTCTACATGGGCCAAGTCCGCTGCAAAGGCCCGAAGTGGGCAGACGGACGCTACAAGGACATTTTCGACGTATGGCCGCGCGGCGTGATGCGCGAGCCGATCCCCTACACCAGATTACTCGAAAGCTACATTCGCAGCCGTGCGATTGCATGGGCCAAGTCGCAGGGGGGCTCACCCCATGCGTGATAGCACCAAAGACCGCGCCGTTGGCCGCTGGCGTTCGCTGCTTCCTGCGTTTGGGGTCGACGCCCGGTACTTGACCGGTAAGCACACGAGTTGCCCGATCTGCAACGACGGCAAGGACCGGTGGCGTTTCGACGACAAGGCCGGTCACGGCACATGGATTTGCAACAAGTGCGGTTCCGGCGACGGGATCGGGCTGGTCATGCAGATGAAGGGCGTGCCGTACCCTCAAGCGTGCCGGATGATCGACGCTGAATTGCCGTCGTCATCGGTCGATAGCGGCGCTGCGGTCAAGGCGTCCTCTCCCGGTGCAATGGCCGAACGTGGCCTCGCCATGTGGGGGCAAACGGTCAAACTCGATGGGACAGACGTTGCCTCCCTCTACCTCAAGCGCCGTGGCATCGAGCAGCCGTTCCCACCTATGCTCCGCTTTCAGCCCAAGATGACCTACCTGCACGACGACAAGACGAAGACCAAGCACCCGTGCATGGTTGCCCGCTACGTGTCGCCAGATGCCAGCGTTTCGACGTTCCACATGACCTATCTGGACCCATCGGGCCGCAAGGCCGATCTGCCGAAGGTGCGCAAGTTCTGGCCGGGTAAAATCCCAGATGGCGGGGCTGTTCGTCTCGCCCCATCTGCCGACACGATGGGAATTGCGGAAGGCATCGAAACGGCCATGAGCGCGATGCAGGTGTTTGAAGTCCCGGTGTGGGCTGCGCTCAATTCCGGAAACCTGTTCAAATGGCAGCCGCCCGCCAATGTCCGCAACGTCCTGATTTTTGGCGATGCGGATGAGGGCTTTGACGGGCAAACGAAAGCCTATGCGCTCGCCCACCGGCTGAAGCTATCGGGACTCAATGTCGAAGTGCGAATGCCGGACTTTTTCGGAGATTGGAACGACTATCTGCAAACGGTTAATCCTGAATTGGAGCGTGCATAAATGTGGGTTCGATTGGGTGAAGTATTGCCCGATGTGATAAATTCTATTGAGCAGGCCATTGCTCGAAACCTAGAAGCGCAGATGACGGGAGGGGGAGAGTGAGCGTAGTTCTGTCAGATCGCGACGCAGAGAAAATCAGGATGGAGCTTGCCGCTCACCGGGTGAACGTCGTCAATGCCACGCCTGACAATGCTTATCGGGCGCAATGGGTCGGCATGATCGACCGGTTGATGGATCGGCTTTCGCAAAATGAAACGCCAATGTTTCGCCTAGTGGCTGAACGGAGGGCTGAAACGTGAAGCACAGCGGCATCAAGGTTGGCAAGTCCTTCGACCTCAAGACCGACAAGTCTGGCAAGCAGGTGATGGAAAAGAAGTCTGGATTTGCCGGTCTGAGCTTCCAGCAGCGTCTCGCGAAGAAGGCCAAGGCCAAGAAGCCCCGTCTCGCAAAAGGAAAGTCTCACGGATGAACCTTCACATACTGAGCTTCGCAGCAATTCTCGCCTGCCTTGCTGCTCTTTGGGGGATGGATTGATGAGCGAAGCAATCAACCCGCAGCACTACACTGCAACAAAAATTGAGCCAATTGACGCAATCGAAGCGTGGGGATTGGGCTTCAATCTCGGGAACGCCGTCAAATATATCGCCCGCGCTGGCCGTAAAGAAGACCGCCGCGCCGATCTGATCAAGGCTGCGAACTACGCTTACCGCGAAGCCACCGGCAAATGGCTGCCCAAAGAACTGATGTGACCGCGTGCCCACCCCACCAAGAAAGGACACGCCCCATGAATACCGATCCCTGGTTCGTGCTTGTCGCGACACCTCAGCTTGAGTTCAAGGCTGAAAGCGCCATCCGAGAGCGCGGCTATTCAGCGGTTGTCCCGTTCGAGGAAAAGGAGTTGCGAGCGCAGTACAGCCGCAAGCTTAATGCAGTGCCGGAACCTAAATTCCGCAAGATGCCACTTTTTAGGGGGTACACCATCGTCCAGGCCGAACATCAAGACGACATCGGCCAGCTGCTCTATCGCATGAGTTTGGCCCCCCGCCGTCTCGTGTCAAACGTTCTGCGCTATGACGGCAAATACGGCCCGCCTAGCCCTCTCCCGCCTCAGTGCATGGAATACCTCAACGAAATCTCAGGACGCCGCGTGCGGTCAAATTTGGAGATTGCGCCGCTTAGGATTGGGGATGTTGCGCGGATCGCCTCAGAGCACGCCTTCGCGGGCCAGCAGTCGACGGTGATTTCCAAGACCAAGACCGGCGCAAAGATGCTGATTGAGGTGCTGGCGTCGATGCGCGTTGTGGAAATTCAGGATCGGTATCTGCAACGGGTTGAATTTTCCGAACAAATCAGGCAGAGTGCGTAGAACGGTGATGGATTGTGCGGCCCCGTAGGCCCGGTCATCCCTGCGGACGGTAGGCAAGTGTACGCCAATGACCCGTTTTCCGTGCGATGGGGGCGTGTGCCTCAAACGAATTACGGCCCAACTCTTCAAGCACGCGAAACCGCGAACGAAGAATCAGGCCGTTTTTACATACTCATAACGCAACTCAACTCCGCTGGTTTACCGCGCACGCGCCCGAACACCTGACTGTTCGCGGCCAACAACTCTGCAACCAACCAGCGGTTTTTAACTCGACTGCCCAAATCAATAGCCCTTCCACACGGCAGATTTAGGGCGGCACCCTGAACACGGGACAACATGAAAACAGACCTTTCCGGCATCATCGGCCAAATTAAGGGATGGCTCCTAGAGATCACCACGGTTTGCCTTCTGCTCCTGCTGGCCGTGACAGCTCTCAAGACAACCGGCCTCGTCAACATCAGCTTCCTTCGCAGTATCGGTCATGTAGAGATCGCATATTTGTGTGGGGCATTGTTCTTGCTTAAGAAATAGTTTGCGTCCCACCCGACCTGACCTCGGAGGACACCACACATGAAACACGCACTTAACAGCCTGCTGACCGGCGCTGGTAGCATCAAGATCAATAAAATCTTGATGTTCTTCGCTGTGATAGCAAGCGTGATCTCTGTCATTTACTTTAGCGGAGAGAAAGCCAAAGAGTTTTGGCCTCGTATGATGATGATTTGCCTTGGCCTCGCAGCCGTAGGCTTCCATTTAACGGGCGCTCAAAACGCTGCAAAGAGCTGGAACCAGCGCAACCTGGGAACATTCTGCGGTTGGTTGCTTGTGGCTGGAATGGCATTTCTTTGGGAGATGAACTCGCAGTTGTCCATTTCATCTAGCAACCAAGGCGAACTCGCTAGAGCGCAATTGACCGCGTTCGTGGAGTCTGGCGATACGCGGTCTACTCTTGACGCTGCTGAGCAAAAGGCTCGCGCAGAGTTTAAGACCGTTGAGGCTATGCGAAAGCAGCTTTTCGACGCGTTGCCTGTTGTGGATGGCCGTACGATTGAGACTGTGGCGGCTGCCAAGGCGGAAGTTACGGCACTTGAGGCCCGCAAACGCTTTTGGGACGATCTAACCGAAAAGTGCACTAAGACTGCTGGGAAAGAGACCCGTAAGTTCTGTGACGACCACAAGGCCGCCAAGCAGGCTGTTGCAAATCTTGAAGGGCGCGAAGCCCTAAAGGCTGAACTTAAGGCCGCTGAACTAGGTCTAAAGGAAGCAGAGGCTGAGCTAAAGCAAGCCAAGGCTCAAGCCAAAACAACCAAGGTTGTAAGCAGTGGGGAGCGCCACGACACAGCTAACTTCATTCGCGCATCTAACGCAGTAGGCTTCAAGCCCTCTTCGGAGGATGTTTCCCTTATTCAGTCTCTCCTCGTGCCGGTCGTTCTGGGGTTTTTCTTGTTTGGCGCTGGCTGGATGATGAAAATGGAAGAGCTGCCGCCACCATCAAGATCATGGGCTGAGGCATTTGGCCTTGCATGGCTAGGAACTAAGATTGCTCGCCTGTGGGACGGCAAGACCCAAGAGGAAGTCTTAATGGATCAAGCGAATCGCGGTGCTCTCGTGTTTCATGAAAAGACCGTGGTCGACACGGGTTTTGCTGCCCGCTCTGTCGCTGCAATTGACGCAGCCACTTCCGATCCAAAGCTTCGCGAAACTCTTAAAATGCTTCGTGGACCCGTAACCGCATGAGCATGCCAGCCCCTAACACAGCCGGTGGCTCGTTCATCCCAGCCCCGGCTGCAATCAAGAGAGCTGAACGGGAAAACTGGCAAGGGCTCAATACTACCAGCCTAGAAGTGCTCAAGCTTGCTGTTGAAATGAACAAAGGCCAGACAGTTTCAGCCGAAAGTCTGGTAGAGTACGCTCAGAAGCTCTACAAATGGACGGTCGAGTACGATGCAGGGGAGAGCGGCCCATGAAACCATCGAGGCGCGGATTTTTCAAGTTCTTGGCAGGAGGAGCAGCAGCGCTACTAGCTCCAGCGGCAGCGTTGGCGCCAGCCCTTTCGCCTGCCGTTGAAAAGCTCCGTGATTATGCCTCGTTCGGGGACATCGTTGCGGCAACGCTTGGGCGTTCGAAAATTGAACGACCTCTTGTTGAAAGCCTAAGCAGCAGAAATCCAATGTTTGAGCGATTGAAGAAGAATGGTCGTGTCATCGAAAGCGCCTCGACATCTTTGGAGCGTGAAGATTGAAATGCCAGCCGACATACGTCCAGATCGGCGTGACTGAAACCGGAACCGCCATATACCGCAAGACCTCAACTCTTGCTGAGGAAATGGTTGCAGACATCGTTCATGCGGTAGAGCGCAAGGCATCAAGCAAACGGCCAGTGGTGCCAGTGGTAGATCACGAACTCGTCCACGATCTAGTCAAGCGCGATCCAGCACAGTTGCCCGTGTTGCGGTATAAATGCGAGACTGGCATCGTCCTAATCGTCGCCAAGCCCAACGGAACCAAGGTTCACGCCGTTCTGCCTAAAGACGCCAGCGAACAGCTTATCGCCCAAGCCGTCGAAACGCTCCAGAAGGTCAAAGCAGATCGCATCCCTACTGATTGGGGTAAGATCGATAAGCTAAACGGCAAGTAGTCAGCACACGACACGAAGCCTACGTCATAAGCCCATGCCATCTTGTACTAAGCCGTGATTTCTGGCATTTTATTTTCATCAATCAGACCTCACCGGCAAGCCGGATGCTCTGGAAGGACAAACACAGTGACTGCCCAATCGACGCCAATCGCAAAAGTAGCAAAGAAAAGCAATCGCGGCTCTGCTCCTGGTGAACGTCGTGGTGGTCGTACCGCTGGGGTGCCAAACAAGGCCACACAAAGCGTTCGTGAGTTCGCTCGTAACTATGGCCCCGAAGCAATCCGCAAGGCTGCTGAGATGGCAGGGCTCATTAAAGACAAGGACGGCAAATCCATTGGTGCCGCCGATAGCGAACAGGTCCAGATGACCGCGCTCAATACGATCCTAGATCGTGCTTACGGTAAGGCTGCACAAGCGTTGACTGGCGAAGGTGGTGAAGGTCCAGTCGAGACCCACAACGTCATAGAATACCGCGTTGTCCGTTCTCAGGGTTGACGTTCCCGAGAAGCTAGAGCCGCTTCTTTACCCGGCTCGCTATAAGGGCGCTCATGGTGGACGAGGCGGGGCTAAGTCTCACTTCTTTGGTGAGCAGGCGGTCTTGAAGACCTTCGAAGGCAAGCGCGTTGTTTGCATTCGCGAAGTCCAGAACTCGATTAAGGATTCGGTCAAGCAGCTCGTTGAAAGCAAGATCAGCAAGCTAGGGCTTCAATCCAAGTTTGAGGTTTTGCGCGATGAAGTCAGAGGACCGCGCGGCGGTCTGATGGTCTTTCGCGGGATGCAGGACTATAACGCAGATAACATCAAGTCTCTTGAAGGGTTCGACGTTGCTTGGGTTGAGGAGGCGCAAAGTATCAGCGCCCGCAGTTGGCGGTTGCTTCGCCCGACGATCCGAAAGAACGGCTCTGAGATTTGGTGTAGCTGGAACCCCCGTTGGGATACTGACCCGGTTGACGAGTTTTTCCGGGGTGCGAACAAGCCCAAGGATGCGGTTTGCGTCGAAATCAATTGGCGCGACAATCCTTGGTTCCCCGGCGTCCTTAAGGACGAAATGGATCGCGACTTTGCCGCTGATCCTGAAATGGCCGAACACGTTTGGAACGGCGGCTATGAAATCGTTTCTGAGGGTGCCTATTACGCTCGATTGCTCGCCCAGGCCGAAAAGGAAGGCCGCGTTGGTCACTTCCCGCACGATCCCCGCCGCAAGGTCTACACAAGCTGGGACTTGGGAATTTCTGATTACACGACGGTTTGGTTTTTCCAGCACGACGGCACGCACGTCAACGTCATCGACTACTACGAAACCAACGGCGACGGTTTTGATGACGTGGTTGGGTATGCACTGCCTGAACAGTTTATCCCGCCGCCGCTAGAGCACAAGTTTGATGGCTGGTCGCAGCCGATGGCGATGGAGCGCCTAGGGCGAACAGAGCCGTTCCGTTACGAAAAGCATTTCCTTCCACACGACGTTCGCGTTCGTGAGCAAGGCGCTGGCGGACGGCACCGGCACCAGATTTTAGACGCGCTTGGGCTTCGCCCATTAGTCAAGGGCGTTCCTGATCGCGACGCCAACCGCGTTCCTGCAGTGCGTTCGATGTTGCCAATCACTCGGTTCAACAATTCGCCTCGTGTTCAGGCCGGTCTAAAGCGCCTTCGTAGATTCCGCCGAAAGTTCAATGATGCGCTCGGAACCTACACGACGCCGATCCACGACGAAGCCTCGCACGCTGCCGATAGTTTTGGTGAGTTCGCCGTCAACTGCCCGATCAAGATCGAAGCCCCAAAAGTCGTCAAGAAACCCGCCCGCGAACTCGGCTTTGAGATCGGCAAGGGCGGCACACTCATTCCCAGCATGGATATTGACCAGATCATCGCCATGCAACGCCGGTTAAAGGAACTCTGATCGCTTGAGCCACGACCACGCCTCTATCGATAGCGACGAGCAAGCACTCGGCACCGGCAAGACGCAGGTCGAGCTATGGCTGTCGAAGATCGAACTTGCGCGCGAAGAGGAAAAGGATTGGCGCACGTCGGCTGAAAAGGCCGTCAAGATTTACAACGGCAAAGAAAAGACCGCGTTCAACATCTTCTTTTCGAATGTCGAGACGATTTGTCCAGCGCTGTATTCGGCCACGCCTAAGGTTGACATCCGACGCCGGTTCCAAGACGAGGCCGAACTTGACCGGGTGAACGCGCTGAACGGCGCGCAGCCAGCGCAACAGCAGGTTCCGGGCGCTCCACCCGTTAACGACCGTCAACCGTCGCGTATCGCAGCCCAAGTGCTTGAACGTGCGTTAACCGCGACACTCGACATGATCGCCTTTGACGACATCATGCTAGAGGCCGTGCGCAGCCATAAGACACCAGGCCGTGGCGTCATTCGGGTTCGCTATCAGCCGTTTCACGACCAGCAAAACATGCAGACGGACACGACAACGGGTGAGCAGTTCGCGCCGCTGGTCCATGAGGAATGCTACCCTGAGAACGTTCCATACAACCGCTACATTCGCGGCCCTGCCAATACGTGGTCAGCAATGCCGTTTGAGGCATATGAGCACGAACTAAAGCGCGAAGAGGTTCAGCGTCTTGTTGAGCGATCGATTGCCACGGCAACGCCTGACCCGAATGCGCCAGTGGTACCAGTGGCAGACACCAAGGCCGCGCTTGAAGAACGGATGAAGAAGTTTTCGTTTGGCACTAAGCGGACTGACATCACCGAAACCAAGGACGGCAAGCCAGCGCGCGGCGTTTACAACACGATCAAGGTCTATGAGATTTGGGACAAGGCTACACGGTCTTGCTTCTTCATCTCGGATCAAGACAAGACGCAACCGCTGTTGGTTGAACCTGACCCGCTCAAGTTGCGCGACTTCTTCCCCGGCGAAGTGATCCAGCAGTCCGAAGTCGGCTCCCTGGTCCCGATCTGCCCCTATGAAATCTGCAAGCCGCTCATGCAGGAGCTTGAGCGCGTCACCAAGCGCATCACGGCGCTTACCAATCAGTTACAGGTCAAAGGTGTTGCAAACGGCGCGGCCATGCCTGACATCGCCAAGCTCAAAGACATGGGTGACGGTGAGTTTGTTTCTGCCGAGGACGTGTCTCAGTTTTTGTCCGGTGGCGGTGCGAACTTCGAAAAGGCCGTTCTGTTCTGGCCAATTGAGCGGATCATCGGTGTTCTCGACGCGCTGTATAAGCACCGCGAAGCGATCAAGCAGACGATCTTTGAGCAGACCGGCATATCTGACATTCTGCGCGGTGCGACGAACCCGAACGAAACTTTAGGCGCACAAGACATAAAGGCGACGTGGGGAAGCCAGCGCGTTCGGCGTGAGCAAGCCCAAGTTCAGATGTTCATTCGCAACATCATCCGCAAGCTTGCTGACATTCTGAGCAGCAAATTTCAAGTTTCAACGCTGGTCGCAATGACCAACATCCAGTTCCAAGAGGGTGACGAGGTCGCGAAAATCCTGCGTTCTCCAATGCTGGACTACATCATCGATATTGAGACGGACAGCACGATTGCCGCCGACGTGAAGCGAGACTTGGACCAGATGGCCCAGTTTACGAACTCGGCTGGTGCGATGCTGCAAGCGATGATGACAGCGGCTCCAATTGCCCCTCAGTTCATGCCTGCGCTGACCACGGTGTTCACCGGCATGTGTCGGAAGGCAAAGCTCGGCAAGGATGCTGAAGACGCACTAGACGGCATGATCAATGCCGCCCGTCAGATGGCACAGCAAGCCCAACAGGCACAGCAGCCCGATCCGGCTGCGCAACAGGCGCAACAGCAGGCAGCGGACGCAGAAAGCGCGAAGAATGAGGCGGTGAAGGTTAAGGCCGACGCCGATAAGTTCAAGGCTCAAGCGTCAATTGACGTTGCCCAGATCAAGAGCCAACAGGCCCGTTCGCAAGTCGGCAACATCCAAGGCTCTCCATTCCCAAACGGAACCACACCACAAAAGGCTGAAGAGGTGCTGAATTGACCGAACGGTGTATCCGCATCGAGAACCACGTCGCATATGAAAACCGCTTCGACGGCGTCTATGGCGCGAAGTTCCAAGGCTCGGGTTGGTATCACAAGGACGGACGCAAGCGGGACGAGGCCCCGTCATATGTCTGGGTAGGATCGAAGGAGCAGTTCGCAAAGCGGTTCCCCCAGCCATCGCCAGACGCCAGTTTTGAGGAGCCGGGGCACTACAACGCGGCCACCGGCTACCGTCGCCAGATCGATCAGAACGAAGAACTGTTTTGCCCGATGATCATCCGGGACGTTCCCGAGCATCAGCACCCGTCTGGCAAGTGGATTAGCTCACGTTCCCACCAGCGCGAAGAGGCCAAGAAGACCGGCAAAATCCCATGGGAGCGCGTTAACCCAAAACGCGAGAAAGGTTTCGCCAACGATGCGTTTTGCAAGAAGCGCGGGTTGAGGCCATCCGACAATGTGAAGTCATACCTCGATAGCGAGAAGAAGTCCCGCGACGCCAAGCTCAAGCCGATGACGTTGAACGGCGTGCCGCTCCATCAACTCAAATTTGCAGACGGAAAGGGCCTTTAAGAATGATCCGAAGCGTGAACGAAGCCGATTGGATGCTTGCTGGCTCAACCGAGCGCACGCACTACATGCGCAACGGGAACATTACAGTGCCAATTCGCGCAACCGATGGAGAGACGCCGTCTTCAATGCGGGCCAGCGCCGACTCTGCGTGGCGTCAACGATGGCATGATTTGCAGGCTGAGCACCGTAAATACCTCAGTCGATTTTTACCAGGAGCCGTTTAATGAGCCTCGAAGACAACCAGACCGCTGATACGTCAGCCGCCACTGGTGCCACTGGCAGCGAGCTGGTTGTATCCACCGAACCAACGGAACGTGTAGAGACAACCCAACCGGCAGAACCCGTGGTTGGATCGAAAGAGGCTG
>Ga0247844_1005653_pt1 | contig 15743 bp, 15 predicted proteins | sample LaCtaG_FD_192421 | JGI IMG/M metagenome (GOLD analysis project Ga0247844, IMG submission 192421) | Freshwater microbial communities from meromictic Lake La Cruz, Castile-La Mancha, Spain - LaCruzMarch201714.5m_1 | ecosystem: Environmental > Aquatic > Freshwater > Lake | place: Spain: Castile-La... | reverse complement strand
CGAAACAATTCCTAGTTTAATCAATGATAGTATACAAAATAAAGATTTAAAGGTGGTTTTACGGTGTTGTGCAGGAGGACAACAAGATCATCTTGAATTTGTTAAACCTGAAAAGATGTATTCGATTGGAATATTACTACCTACTATGACTATGATTGATGCGGATTTGGCTCGTAAGATGGAGGATAGGATCTTGGTAAAGCAGTCTGTTAGTGGTTTAACTGAAATATTCATTCCTGAAATTACTAGTGAACAACAATTATCAGAACTAAGTGAAAAATCAAATATAGATGTTGCTTTACAAGCTCTTGAAAAAACACGAAAATGCATTTCAGTTTCAGACCTTCCTCAATTACAACTACGTAGTAATGGAGGTTTGCAAGACTCTGAAAAAAGTTGTATTAAGGCATTCTCTCGTGGTGTACTCAAAGCTTTATCTGAAGAAAACCCCCTTTATATAAATCCTTTTGACGTGTGTATTTTAGGTGACCCAAGTTCGGTCGATTGTTATGATAAGAGACAACGCTGTTTCGCTGAAAGTTTTAGGTGTTCTCTTGCTGAGTGGCATTCTCCCGCCTCATCTCGTGCGAAGGGGGTTTTAACTGATACGGTTCCTAATCTTAAAGGTAGACGACAGAGCAAGGTCGGAACAGATGTTGACTGGCCAAGACTAGGTATTACTAAACAAGGATTCAAAAGTTTGTTTGTGTCAGCAAATAGTCTTAAAGATAAAATGCGTATTCACAAGGATACTTATGCGGCACACTTACTACATGAAATTAAAGGGCCTTGGGTAGCTGTTTTTAAGACTTATTATGCTGGTTACAAGGCATATAGGGAGCAAATGGTCACAGAAGCATTCGAACCTCAGGAACTATCTACCATCAAAGCTATTATTGTTACCCAGGAAAGTCATTTTGGGGAAGCTATCCCGCCTCAAACCGACCAAGTTACAGAGGCAGGAACTTCTGACCAAGTTACAGAGGCAGGAACTTCTAAGACGAATTCGAAGCTTTCCAGTGCCGGCGGTGGTGGGAGGGGTAAATGATCAACCAGAAGTGTGAAATATAACCATTGACTCATTTTAAGATATTAATGAGCCATTAATTTCAAGGTAGGTTGCTACAAAAAAATAATCAATGCCTCGACATCGGTCGACTACCCCACATAGTATCACGGCTCACTTCAACAGCCTTAGGGCAGCTGGCATTCCTACCATCTCTATCCATTGCAAGAATGGTGCGATCAGGACCTGCTCTATAGTCAGCATAATACGCCTTAAACGCTACTACGCAGGGGTTTTCTTTGATTAAGTCAAGTAATAGCTGCGCGTAGCTGCCAACCGGTATGGCGGTGACATTTTTTAAAGTAATTGTAGTTGTAAAGATACTATTATATTTTATCTTAGGTAATTTTAAGCCTAATTCTTCTACATCCCATTCATCTAATGCATTGATAAATACCTTCCTAAAACTCTTAAGCCCGAGCTCTAATGTATCTTTATCAAGTCCAAACTGATGTACATTTGATAAAGAATCCATCTTAATGGAAAAAGGGTTAATATGGGGCATGCTCTCATTTAATTTAGGCCATTTTTGAATTAATGTTTGAGCAAATTGTCTAAAGCTCTCCGGATCCGTTAGCTTAGGGAAATCATGTGCATCCAGTATGATGGGTTGCGCACCTTCAAAAGGCAGATATAGAAGAGTCCTACATGCGCTATTGACAATCATTTGTTGAATTATGATGTTTTTTTCCAATTCACTCGCTATGGGAGTCTCTGGGTCAAGTACCTTAATCCGTATAGGGTAGGCTTTGGATTCTTTTAGTGCAGGGATTTTTTCCTCCCCAGGTAGCTCAACGCCATAACACGATCGTAAAACTACTTTTACATGGTCGTTCTGCGACAGGCACGTACGGATAAATTGTGGAATATATTTAATAACATCTATCACGGCCTGTTTTATTTGGGGATCGAAAGTGGTTTTCATTGTTTGAGAAGCATCTTGAATAGTATGCAAATCAGCTACTGGGAGATAATGATGCATGATGCCTATGTTAACGACTTGTTGTATTTGAACCTCTAAATCGATTAATTCCTTACACATGTTAATGTCACATAAGAACAATTGTCGATTTCCTTTTTTACTGCATTGATTTGCACGCCTTGCACACGCTAATAACAGATCAGAATCTAAGGTTTGAACACAGAAAAGTATCTCTAGCTTCTTGTCTTTAAAGGAAGAGAAAACCCTTTGATATAACTGTTTTTTAAAATCTTTTCCTAAAGTTGGTTCCATTATGATGGGTTTAAGGTTGCTGATAAATTTAAAATAGGCTTGGATTTCAAGGATTAGAGGGGTGTATACATTTTTATTTTGTACATTATCATCCTTCGCGTATGAAGATATAGCGGTCATCTGGTTGTAAATTAAGTTCATTTTATTGATAAGTTGAATAGAAGTGTCGTTTATGCGAATGTTGTATATCACCTTATCGATAACGTGAGTGACAGTTTTTATCAGCTCATTTTGAGGGGCTAAAAAAGAAGTTATTGTATGATATAAATTTTTGAACATAATAGGACCTGTAGTTATGATTTTTGGTTTAAAATAAATTTAATGGGTTGATTTTGTCATCATTTACCCCATTACATCATCTGCACTATTGTACACTACTCACGAGGCTTTATACAATACAAGTTGATTTCTAAACGCGACTCCTGCTTAAAACCTGTCCGATCTATAAAATCCTGGTTTCCGGTGCGCCACGAAAGTGCACCTCCGCTAGTAGCTGAAAGTGCTACCGGAAAAGCCCGACCGAGCGCATTTCGTATCTAGCCTTCCCCCTATGTCAGGATAGTTGTCACCCCTAAATTTCAACATAGGGGGCTAGGATAATCAAATGAAACAAAAATACTCAGAAGAATTTAAACAGTCTGAGTTAAAAAAACTGTTATCGCCTTAAAATAAAGGTATTTCACAACTATCTCGTGAAGAAGGAATTCCTGTAACTACTTTATGTGGTTGGCGAGATCAACAAGAAAAACGAGGGCATATGTCCCCCCCTAAAAAACAATTACTAATCAATTTTCAGCGGCACAACGATTGCAAATGATTATAGAAACAGCATCATTAACTGAGCTGGAGCTTGGAGAATATTGTCGCACCCAAGGTTTATACACTGAACAACTGAAAGAATGGAAAGATGAGTTGATTCAAAGTATTTCAGAGAAAAAGGCTAATTTTTCGGAAGAAAAAAAGGAATCGAAAAAAGATAAAGCACGCATTAAATCCTTAGAAAGGGAGCTTAGATGCAAAGATAAAGCACTCGCAGAAACTGCAGCCCTACTGGTTCTAAGAACAAAGCTTCAAGCCTTCTACGGCCGGGTTCATATAAGTAGAGCCCATAGTGGAAAGAAAATGACTGATAGTGCCACTGAACTCTTTGAAATTGTTGTAATATTTTGAGTAAAGACATTCATTTTTTGTTAGTTTCCATAGTCGCTCAATAAGATTAAGGTTTGGAGAATATGGGGGCAGAAACAAGAGCTCTATATCCAATTTTTCAGCAAGCTCCATGACCAGTCGACCCCGTTGATATCGGGCGTTATCTAACACAATGGTGATGGGTAATGCGCTAGTATTTGTAAGTTTTCTTAGCAACTCACACACTTGAATTGAAGTAATGTAAGAATCATTGGTAATCATGATGAGCTCTTTAGTTATGGCGTTGAGCGCACCTAACACCTTAAAACGCTGGCGACCTGAAGGGGTTCTAACGAATATTCGCGTAAAACTCCAAAGGTAACCTAAAAAAGCACCCAGAACAAAATGGGCGGCATCGACAAAGTATACAGAGCGCTTTCCTATTTTAGCTTCTTCAAGTCGTGGTTGTAATGACTCGTCATGAAATTTTTGTTGAGCGTCAATATTGACCTTTGACGGGACGCTATTTACCTTACGCCATTTTATACTTATTTTTTTAAAATATGACCGCATTTGAGTGTTTTTTAAGGTTAATCCAGTGAGTTTCTTACTTCTTTGCATGCTTGTGCAATAGTTGCAACAGGATTATCTTCAAAGTATTTTTTTATTTGGCCGTCGAAAGGTTTTAATTTGCTTTCCGGGTTGCTAAATTTCAGCTCCGTTAATCTTCAAATACCGCCATCCAGATAATTGTGAACATAGCCTGTTATGGCATTTTCACATAAACACGTGATGTTCTCGATTTGGTCGTTAGGCGTATTTTCAGACCTTAAAAAGAAAAAAAGTGCTCGTCGCCGAATAAGGGGATGAATATGATTTTGCTGTAAATCTTTTAATTGAGCCTGCGATTCGCCTGATAACACAACCCTTAGCATCAACATTCCACTGCAATTTAAGATTACAATATGATTACATTTTGTTCAGAAGTGTCAAGGGGTTAAAACCACATTTTGTGCCCGCGCGCAGTATATATACCCATTCACCAAGATTATTTCAAAGGATTTTTGAAATCCGCATGAGATATTCTCGATTTGGCAATTGAAAACATGTGAATTCTTGAGGTTTTATAGGGAAAATTTATACAGCGATGAAATTCATTTGTAGTACAGTATGGTGCTGCCTGGAGAAATCGAGTTATAATGAATATTGTCTGATGCAGTAAAAATTTAGTATTTTTATTTCGAATAAACTGGCTTATCATGCAGGTTAGAAATTACCTTTCTAGAAATATTGATTTCAGTAATTAATATCAAATGGTCATGTATAATTTGTTTTAAAAGGATTTGTGTGTGAAAAATTCAAAGATTTTTGTAGCGGGCCATAATGGCATGGTAGGGTCTTCTCTTGTTCGAACACTCAAGTGTAATAGTTATCAAAATATACTAGTGGCTTCTCGCAACGAACTAGATTTGACGAATCAAAAAGATGTCTTCCAGTTTCTACAACAACATCGTCCGGATTATATATTTATCTCAGCTGCGAAGGTGGGTGGTATATACGCAAATAATACGTTTAGAGCAGAGTTTATTTATCAAAACTTGGTTATTGCAACCAACTTGATTCATGCTGCATGGCAATTGGGTGTCAATCGATTACTTTTCTTGGGTTCCAGCTGCATATACCCTAGGCAGTGTCCTCAGCCTATTCTAGAGGAGTATTTGCTCTCCAGTCCTTTAGAACCAACTAATGAGCCTTATGCACTAGCTAAAATTGCCGGTTTAAAGATGTGTGAGAGTTATAATCGACAGTATGGCACGGAGTATGTTTGTGTCATGCCAACCAATTTATATGGTCAAAACGATAATTATCATCCTAATAATTCGCATGTGATACCTGCATTAATTCGAAAATGTCATGAAGCAAAAGTCAATCATATGCCTTCTATTTCCTTATGGGGAACTGGAAGTCCGCGACGCGAGTTTTTATATGTTGATGACCTCTCAAATGCCTGTATTACTTTAATGGAGACCCAATCCAAACCCAAGCATGATGTGTATAATGTAGGAATGGGAGATGATATAACTATTCGAGAATTGGCAACGACCATTGCTAAAGTTGTAGGTTACACAGGCGAGTTAAGATTTGATGTTAATCAATTGGATGGTCCTCCACAGAAGCTGTTGAATATTGATAGAATATCAGAATTAGGTTGGAGCCCAACTATTAAACTTGAAGATGGATTGAGGATTGCATATTCGCACTTTCTAGAGAAACATAAAGAATCTGATTTCGCTTAGCCCCTAGGGTGCTAATCTATTAACAACTTAAGGAGTATTGCTAGATGAAATTAGTTTATAAAATTCACCAGATTGTTTCAAAAATATTTAGAGTGAGCTCGTTAATACCTTCAAAGTCAACACAGCTGGCAAAAACCAGTTATGGTAACATGTGGGTTTATGAGAACGATGAGGTAATAGGTAGAAATTTAATAACCAATGGTTCTTTTCAAGAAGAAAAAATATCTGAAGTCATGGTTTTTTTAAATAATAAATATAAATTTGTACCAGATCATTTCGTTGATATCGGAGCTAATATAGGAACTCATTCTATTTACGCGCTCAAATGTGGACATTTTAAGAGAGTGATGGCATTTGAGCCAGTTAAAGATAATTTTTTTCTCCTTAAGAAGAATTTAGCCCTTAATAATGTGATGCACATGGCTGATATTTATCCATTTGCACTATCAAGCACATCTGGCTTCCTTGAAATGGAGCTATCAGATACTAATTTTGGGGACCATAGAGTAGCTCCAAAGATTGTACCGACAGTATCATTTGGTGAAGAGCTTTCTCGAAAAAAGTTATCTATTTGCTCTGTTTCATTAGATTTATTTGCCAAGGAAAAGAGTCTTGATTGGAGCAACTCATTAATTTGGATGGATACGCAAGGTCACGAAGGTCACATTTTCAAAAGTGGTCGGGATTTTATTAGAAGTAAGCAAGGTCCCTTATCTATTGTTACGGAATTTTGGCCCTATGGTTTAGAACGTTCAGGTGGCAAAAGTGATTACTTTGATTTTTTACAGTCATGCAGTGCAATATATGACATGAATAATTTATCCGATGGAGGTTTTGAAAGAGTTTCCAGTCAAGATCTGTTAACTAACTATGACCAAATGTTATTAAATACTACAAAAGAACATCATCCGCATACTGATTTGTTATTGATAGTTTAGTAGTTAATAGATGTCTTACCTCTAGAAAACATTACTTGAGGCAGGAGCGAGCTTTGGTGCAATTAAATAGTTTTTTCACTCACAAATTAGCCATATAAATCATTTAAGGAGCATTGCCAGTTGAAACTGATTAAAAAAATTTCTTCAAAAATATTAAGTGTCAGATCCTTTATGCCGAGAAAATTGGTTTCCCTTTTTCAAGCAATGAGAAATCAGTCATCCCATACAACAGAAATTCGTGATTTGATTGCATCAAGCCTATCTAAGGTAAACCATATACAATCATGTCATTTATCTCAGGTGGTTGAAATTCGAGATTTAATTCTAGCTTTCCATACCCACCAATTACGACAGTTGCATAGCAACCCATTAAATAAATTTGGCCAAAAATGCTTTTCTCAGACTGATGAAGATGGTATCACTTTAGAAATCCTTAAACGGCTTAAATGTATAGATAAAGGTTTTTTTGCTGAATATGGCGTGGGTAATGGAACAGAAAATAATACATTAATACTTAAGGCTCTGGGCTGGAAAGGATTTTGGATTGGCGGTGAAGACTTAGCCTTTGAAGTTAAAACCGTCAATCCAGCTTTTTCATATATTAAAGACTGGATAACACAGGATAATATTGTAGGTTTATCTAATGAAGGAATGAAAAATATTGGGGAAAAAAATAGCCCTGATGTTATGTCTATAGATTTGGATGGCAATGATATCTACCTGGTAGAGAAGCTCTTAACAATGTGCTTTCACCCAAAATTATTTATCGTCGAATACAATGCAAAGTTTCCGCCCCCAGTCAAATGGAAAATTGATTACAATCCGACGCATATTTGGCAAGGCGATGATTATTACGGCGCATCCTTGTCAAGTTTTGTCGATTTATTTGAAAAGCATGGGTATCAGTTAGTCTGTTGTAACTCACATACAGGTTGTAATGCATTTTTTGTAAGAACAGAGTATAAGGATGCTTTTAGTGATGTTCCTAAAGACATAAATGATATTTATGTTCCTCCTCGTTATTATTTGTATAATAAGTTTGGGCATGAAAATTCCTTAAAAACGGTTGAAAAACTATTTTCATAAGAAGGTTTAGGCGTTATTGCAAATTTTATCTACTTTTAATCAACTGAATAATATCTAAAAACATGTCCTTTGACCATCGGTGATTCCAGTGGATATTGGCCTTTAGGATGTTGAATAAAAGGAAAAAGCTATATTTTAATGGTTGTTTATATCTATTAATGTGTTTTATCTTAACTACAGAATAATTTCTCAACCATCGAGTCGGCACTTGAAGATAGATGGATTTTAACATTTGATTGATTTCATAGTGTACTTTTTCTGCCGAGCCTAAAGTTTTATTAGTCGCATACAGCCTAGAGCCTGCAAGAATGTTCTGAACATATAAAAAAGTTATATTTTTTTTTGCTAGTCGTAGCCAATATTCATAGTCCATACAAAAATTTAAATCTTCATTGAGAAGACCATGCTCTTTGAAGACGCTTTTTCTAAAAAAAACGGCAGGTTGGCAAATAAAACAGATATTCTTGAGTTGATTATAGTCCCAAGACTGTGTGGGGTACTGCTCTATGAGATGACAATTGATATCAATGTGATTGGCTTGGCCATATAAAATATCGATGTTGGGGTTTAAATCAAAAGCCTCTTTGACTTTTTTTAAGGTATCTGGGTAATAAATATCATCAGAATTTAACCACCCTATAATGTCACCTGAAGCTATCTGAATACCTTTATTAACTGCGTGCGCTTGACCATTGTCTTTCTCAGATACCCAATCAAGCTTATCTGAATATTTCTCTAAAATACTGACTGTGTTATCTGTGCTAGCGCCATCAAAAATTAAATATTCTAAATCAATCTCTTTTTGATTCAGTACACTGAGGATAGTTCTTTCAATAAATTGACCTTGATTATAAGATGGGGTCACGATAGTAAATTTCATTGTAAAAGCCTGTTAAAAACTTTAGGTTACATAGGAGTTGATTTTATCACGCAAATGCTCATTTTCATGCCCTTCCCACAAAATAACCCATAATTATTTAAAATTATGATATGATGTTCCCATATTTTTTTTTCATCGTCTCAATGGGAATATAAAATGCAGTTTATTGATTTAAAGACTCAAGGTCAACGGATTGAACAGAAAGTCATGGCACGAATCAAAGCGATTTTAGATCATGGCTTATATATTATGGGTCCTGAAGTTGAAGAATTTGAAAGCATATTAGCACAATTTGTTGGGGTCGAACATGCATTGGCAGTGGCAAGTGGAACCGATGCTTTATTAATTGCATTAATGGCGTTAGGGATTGGTCATGGCGATGAAGTCATTACCACACCATTTAGCTTTTTTGCAACGGCAGAAGTGATTGCCTTGTTGGGCGCAACACCGGTTTTTGTCGATATCGATGAACGGACCTATAATATTGACGCAAGCAAAATTGAAGCGGCAATTACCTCTAAAACCAAGGCTATTATGCCAGTCAGTTTATACGGTGAATGTGCCGACTTTGATGCGATCAATGCGATTGCTGCCAAATATCATTTGCCTGTGATTGAAGACGGCGCGCAAAGTTTTGGTGCTGAATATAAAGGACGACGTTCGTGTGGTGTGACAACGATTGGATGTACCAGTTTTTTCCCTTCTAAACCCTTGGGTTGTTATGGAGATGCGGGGGCTTGTTTTACCAATGATGCCGAGCTTGCCAGACGCATGACAGAAATTCGTCTTCACGGACAATCAAAGCGTTACTATCACACCAGTTTAGGTATCAATGGACGTTGCGATACCATACAGGCCGCTATTCTGATTGAAAAAATAGCTATTTTTGAAGAAGAAATTGCAGCAAGGCTTGATGTGGCAAAACGCTATGCAGCTATACTACCCAAAAGCATTAGAAAACCTCAGGTATCTGCTGAAAATCTGTGTGTCTATGCCCAATATACCATTGAAGTTGACAACCGAGATGTCTTGCAAGCGGCATTACAAAAACGAGGAATTCCAACGGCAGTACATTATCCATTGGGATTGCATCAACAACCGATTTTCAAAAGCTTGTATGCAAAACCCCAAAGCTTCCCCAAAACAGAACATGCTGCCAGTCGTGTTATGAGCCTTCCCATGCATCCTTACTTAAGCATAGACGACCAGCGTTTTATCTGTAGCGCATTATTGGAAGAAATTTCAAATCTTGAAAACGCAAATATAGACGCATAAAACCCCATGGTGTTGACAAACACCATGGGGTGTTCAATGATAATTGATTGTCATTGCTTTGTGAGTTCGGTATGCCATGGTGGATTAAAGATAGAAAAATTAAAGTAGCGGTCCTTGGTTTAGGCCGAATCTCTAAATACCACCTGGATGCCATTGCTCAACATCAGGACCTACAACTTGTTGGCGTATCTGATTCTAGAGAGCCCATTTTAGCAGAAATTTCGCAGCAATATCATGTTAATCCCTATACAACACTCACTGAGATGCTTGAGCACTGTGATGCTGATTTAGTAAGTATCTGTACCCCAAGTGGGCTTCATCCCATGCAAACCATTGAAGTGGCCAAAGCGGGTTGTCATGTTCTGACGGAAAAGCCTATGGCCACCCATTGGCAAGATGGCTTGGAGATGGTTAAAGCATGCAATCAAGCCCATGTTCGATTGTTTGTGGTCAAACAAAATCGTCTTAATCCCACCATGCAGCAATTAAAACAGGCAATTGTTGCCGGACGATTTGGTCGCATTTATATGGTGGCTATGAATATCTTTTGGTCTAGGCCGCAAGATTACTATGATAACGATGCCTGGCGGATGAAAGGCATCGATGGTGGTGCTTTTATGAACCAGGCAAGCCACTACATCGATATGGCCCATTGGCTTATCGGTCCTGTTGAATCGGTGCAAGGGATGATGGCGACACTTGCCCGACATATCGAAGCAGAAGATAGTGGTGTATTAAATTTTCGTTGGCGCAATGGTGCGCTGGGATCAGTTGCTGTAACTATGCTTACCTATCCTGATAACTTTGAGGGCTCTATTACCATTATTGGTGAGAAAGGCTTGGTCAGAGTGGGGGGGGTGGCTTTAAATGAAGTGAAAGAGTGGCAGTTTTCCGAGATGCGACCCGAAGATGCCAAAATCAAGGAACTTAGTTATCAAACCGAGTCAGTGTATGGCTTTGGACATCCTTTGTATTATGACAATGTTATTAAAACCTTCCAGGGTAAAGAAGAGCCGTTGGTCGATGGTCAAGAGGGCTTAGCCTCTTTGGAGCTCTTGATTGCAGCGTATCGTGCAGCACGAGATGGCATCACTGTTCATCTCCCTTTGGAGTTGTGAAACATGAAATTAGATCCCATTGTGGAGACATTGATTGAAAACCATATTCCGATGGTCAAACATCTGGCGCGACATTTCAGCTGTCGACTTCCCCCTGTAGTGCAATTGGATGATTTGATTCAAGCAGGAATGATAGGCTTAATTGAAGCGGCTAAACATTATCAAGGTGACAAAGGTGCTTCATTTGCAACCTATGCATCCATTCGAATTAAAGGCAGTATCTTAGATGAAATTAGGCGCCAAGACTGGGTGCCGCGCTCGGTGTACAAATTATCACGTCAAATATCTGCAGCTGTGAAAACGGTAGAAAATCGTTTGGGGCACGATGCCAAAGATCATGAAGTTGCCGAAGAGTTGGGTGTTTCTTTAGATGACTATTATCAAATGCTTAATGAATCACAAGCTGCACATTTGTATGGTTTTGAAGATGTAGGTATGGATGATGATCATCTCAATACGTCTACACCTGAGCATTTAAGCGAACCACAAACCGATGTCATGGCAGAAGATTTTCATCGTTATTTGGCACAACTCATTCATTTGCTGCCTAAAAATGAGCAAATGGCTTTGTCTTTGTATTATGAGCATGAGCTGCAATTGAAAGAAATTGGTGATTTATTGGGCGTTAGCGAATCGCGTATATCGCAATTGCTAAGTCAAGCGACCCATCGAATTCGAGCTCGATTAGAAGATACTTTAGAACTTGAGTGATGCGAATAATATTTTCCCCATGTTTTAAAAAATTTGTTAAAATAACGCTTATTTTAAAAGATCATGACTGAGGTTGCTGTTTTATGTTAGAAACAAATCAAATTTTAGTGCAAGTAAACGATTTAGGTGAGCGTTTAACTGGACTTTGGGGGTACCTTTGACGGGGAGCTGAAAGAAGAACGCTTGCAAGAAGTATTGCGTGAATTAGAAGTACCCACTTTATGGGACAATCCTGAAAAAGCGCAAGCCTTGGGTCGAGAAAAAGCCAATTTAGAATCCATTGTCATCAATATTAAAGAGATGCAACAGCAACTCAAAGACGCTTTAGAGCTATTTGAGATGATACGCAGCGAACCCGATGACAGTCTTATCAATGATATCTTAAACGATTTAAGTGTGATTGAAAAAAAGGTGGCCGATCTGGAGTTTCGTCGCATGTTTAATGGCGAAATGGATCATGCCAGTGCATATTTAGATATCCAATCCGGCTCAGGGGGAACTGAGGCACAAGACTGGGCTGAGATGCTTTTAAGAATGTATTTGCGTTGGTGTGAGCATCACGGTTTTCAAACCGAATTAATCTCTTGTTCATCAGGTGATGTGGCAGGCATTAAAGGTGCGACTGTTCATGTGACAGGTGATTTTGCCTATGGTTGGTTGCGGACTGAAACGGGCGTACATCGCTTGGTTCGCAAATCTCCCTTTGATTCGGGCAATCGGCGGCATACGTCGTTTGCCGCCGTATTTGTATCCCCAGAAATTGATGACAAGATTGTCATTGAAATCAATCCCGCCGATTTAAGAATTGATACCTATCGTGCATCTGGCGCTGGTGGGCAGCATGTCAATCGTACCGATTCAGCAGTGCGTATCACCCATATACCTACAGGCATTGTCACACAGTGTCAAAATGACAGAAGCCAGCATAAAAATAAAGATCAAGCGATGAAACAATTGCGTGCACGTTTATATGAAAAGGCTATGAACGAAAAAATGGCACATGCAGAAGCATTAGAGGCCACCAAGTCAGATATTGGTTGGGGCTCGCAAATTCGTTCCTATGTCTTAGATCAGGCGCGAATTAAAGATTTACGAACCGGGGTGGAAACAGGCAACACCCAAGGGGTATTAGATGGTGATTTAGATGACTTCATCGCCGCCAGTTTAAAAGCAGGAGTGTAACGAGATGACAGAAAACAATTATGAAGACGAAAGTGTGGTTATTCAAATTCGTCAGCAAAAACTTGCTCAATTGCGAGAACAGGGTTTTGATTTTCCTAACCATTTTCGCCGGGATGCACTAGCCGCTGATCTATTCGCGCAATATGGCTCAATGGATAAGGAAAGTTTGGCATTAAAAAAAGTACAGGTGAGTATCGCTGGCCGTATGATGCTAAGACGGGTGATGGGTAAGGCGAGTTTCTTTCATTTACAAGACGTCACAGGACGGATACAGGTATATATAAAAGCCAGTGATTTGCCCGATGCTTATGAGTCGTTTAAACATTGGGATCTAGGCGATATTGTCGGTGTTAAAGGCTATCTTTTTATCACGCAAACAGGGGAGATGACACTCCATGCCGAGCAGGTCGAACTTTTAACCAAATCCTTGCGCCCCTTACCGGATAAATTCCATGGCTTGGCGGATCAAGAAATGCGCTATCGTAAGCGTTATGTGGATTTAATTGCAAACGAGGGTAGCAGAAAGGTATTTTTAGTGCGTACCCAATTACTGCTGGCAATCCGAAATTTTATGAATCAGCACGCCTTTTTAGAAGTGGAAACCCCGATGTTGCATGCCATTCCAGGTGGTGCATCAGCCAGACCTTTTGCTACCCATCATAATGCCTTAGATATGCCGATGTTTTTAAGAATTGCCCCAGAGCTTTTCTTGAAACGTTTGGTTGTAGGTGGATTTGAAAGGGTTTATGAGATCAATCGAAATTTTCGCAATGAAGGCTTATCAACCCGTCATAATCCTGAGTTTACTATGATGGAGTTTTATCAAGCGTATGCTGATTATAACGAGTTAATGGATTTTACAGAGCAATTATTAAAAACAGTAACGATAGAAGTATTGGGAAGTCCTGCATTTGATTATCAAGGTACTGAAATTGACTTTAGTCAGTCTTTCCAACGCTTAACGATGTTAGAAGCCTTGTTGAAATATCAGACACAATGGACTGAGGCACAGTTAACCGATTTCAATAGTTGTAAAAATATTGTTGAAAAACTAGGTATTGCAATTACTTCTGAAGATGGCTTAGGTAAATTACAGATGATGCTGTTTGAAGAAAAAGTAGAACACCTACTGATTCAGCCTACCTTCATTACAGGATATCCGACTGAAGTCTCTCCATTGGCTAGAGCCAGTATGACAGATCCGAACATGACCGATAGATTTGAACTCTTTATTGCCGGTCGCGAGCTTGCCAATGGGTTTTCAGAGCTTAACGATCCCCATGATCAAGCGGAACGGTTTAAACGTCAAGTGGCCGCTAAGGATGCCGGTGACTTAGAAGCCATGCACTATGATTCTGATTACATTGAAGCTTTGGAGTACGGATTGCCACCCACCGCAGGTGAGGGCATTGGTATCGACCGTTTGGTGATGTTACTGACCAATATGCCAGCGATTCGAGATGTAATTTTATTCCCACATCTAAGAACGATCGAGTAATACGACTTGCTTGCTTGCGCGGATTAGAAATACCGCGTAAGCAAGTCCTAATAGGGTATTGATGATAAAAATACCTTGCACCCCATAGGCTTTATAAATAAAGCCAGATGCGACCCCACCACAGAATATTCCTAGAAATTGTGCTGTAGAATAAATACCTGTTGCTGTACCTTTTAGTTGAGGAAGGGCTTCTTTGGAAATCATGCTTGGGAATAACGCTTCAAGGATATTAAAGCCTACAAAGTAAATGAAAAGAGCTATCCATAACACGTGAATTTGATGTGGGATAATGGCAAGTAACATTTGGCCTAGGATCAATAACCACACGGTTGTCATAAATAATTTTTCGCGTTTTTTATTTCTTTCAGACCAGGCAAGGACTGGCATCATAATAACAAATGCGCCAAGCATTAATGTGAGATAAAAAGAAGGTAGAGCAATATCGGTTTTTTTTAATATCAGCGGAATGGCAAAAAATGAGGAGGTTAAAATGAAGTGTTGCCCCCAAATGCCCACGTGGCATCGGAATAAATGATGCGGTAAAAAACTTTCTTTAAGCATACGCTTATTAAAAGAGGACGGTTTTTGATGAATAGGCGTGGGTATCGCAAATATGAGAATGACGAATCCACATACGGCAAGTGCCACCGTCAATTGAAATATACCTGTTAGACCATAATGATTGGCAATAAAAGGACTGACAATCATGGCAATTGCAAAAGACAAGCCTATGCACATCCCAATAATAGCCATGGACTTGGGGCGATCTTCATCCTTGACCAAATCAGCGAGAAGGGCAATTAAAACACTACCAATGGCTCCAAAACCTTGCAGAGAGCGTGCACCAATCATGCCATAAATAGAGTCTGTACAAGCCCCCCAGATACTTCCCAATGCAAAAAGAATAAGTCCTACGATTAAGATGGGTTTGCGACCATAGTAATCAGACAATATACCAAAGGGCATTTGCATCATCCCTTGACTAAAGCCATAGGCACCTAGTGCAATACCAATTAAGATAGGGGTCGCGTGCTCAAGTTGCATGCCATAGATGCTAAAAATAGGAATGAGCATAAAAAGCCCAAGCATACGAAATGCAAAAATTGCAGCAATAGGTAATGTCAGTGGAAACCAAGATTGAGGCATCATTAATTTTAAATCGTATTTAGACACAAAAGTGATAGTGAAAGATTGTACACCATGTGACAGTGAAGGGCTATATCAAGGATGCCCTAATTTGATCGGTAAAAAATTGAACAACCCGACTTTATGCCCCAACGCGGCAATTTTTAACAAAAGCTTAAATGCAAACAGTCAATTTCAACTTGTC
>Ga0247844_1005651_pt1 | contig 15747 bp, 13 predicted proteins | sample LaCtaG_FD_192421 | JGI IMG/M metagenome (GOLD analysis project Ga0247844, IMG submission 192421) | Freshwater microbial communities from meromictic Lake La Cruz, Castile-La Mancha, Spain - LaCruzMarch201714.5m_1 | ecosystem: Environmental > Aquatic > Freshwater > Lake | place: Spain: Castile-La... | reverse complement strand
GAGCGGTGTGTTGGTCGTTCAGGGTTATGGCAAAAATCAACTCAGCTACAACACAGGTGGTCCTGGCAAGTTAGACCATCTCTACGACGAAGACCTGCTGCGCCAAGCCTTTGCGGGCTTTGAAGTGCAAGTTTGTGAAACCTATGAAACCACCCTCCAAGAGGGCGCAGGCCACAGCGGCATGTCAGCCTTGGTGGGCTTTGTCGCGAGGAAACCATGACTGAAAGCATTGTTCAAAAAATGCACTTGGTGTGCCCCCACTGCAATGCCACCAACCGCGTGCCCTCTGACAAATTGCAAGCCGAGTTGAACTGCGGCAGTTGTCATGCCTCCTTGTTGAATGCACACCCTGACAACTTGGGCGAAGCCGCTTTCAGCGCGCAATTGGCCAAAAGCGATTTGCCCTTGGTGGTGGACTTTTGGGCGCCATGGTGTGGCCCCTGCCGCATGATGGCGCCGGCTTATGAAAAGGTCAGCCACGACATGCAAGGCAAAGCCCGCTTTGTGAAGGTCAACACCGAAGACGAACAAGGCTTGGCGGCCAAGTACAACATCCGAAGTATTCCGACTTTGGCGGTTTTTGCGGGTGGCCGTGAAATTGCCAGACAGCCTGGGGCGATGTCGGCCCCCGATTTGGCGCGTTGGGTCAGCGCTGCATTGCTCAAGGCTTAAACAGACCCATAACCCACACTGAAGGAAATACCATGACTCAAAACGTTGGCGGCATCGACCGCATGCTTCGCATCATCGCTGGTTTGGCGCTGATCATCTTGGCCGCGACCGGCACCATCGGTCCATGGGGTTGGCTGGGCGTCATCGTGCTGGCGACTGGACTCGTGGGCATTGGCATGCCCTACAAATTATTTGGTTTCAGCACCTGTGCCATCAAAACAGATAACAACTCCTTTACTGAATGAGATAAACCATGGACACCCTTGACCCCGTTGTACTGGCGCGTTTGCAGTTTGCTGCCAACATCACTTTCCATATTTTGTTTCCCACCATCAGCATCGCCATGGGCTGGTTTTTGTTGTTTTTCAAAACCCGGTTTGTAGCGACTGGGGAGCAGCACTGGATGGACGCCTACCAGTTCTGGATCAAGATTTTTGCCCTGACCTTCGCCTTGGGCGTGGTCAGCGGCATCACCATGAGCTTTCAGTTTGGCACCAATTGGCCGGGTTTCATGAACACCGTGGGCAATGTGGCGGGACCCTTGCTCGCTTATGAAGTGCTCACCGCTTTCTTTTTGGAAGCCACCTTCTTGGGCATCATGTTGTTCGGGCGTGGTCGGGTCAGCGAAGGGGTGCATACCTTGGCCACCTGGTTGGTGGCTTTGGGCACCACAGCGTCGGCCTTTTGGATCTTGGCGCTCAATTCTTGGATGCACACGCCAGCTGGTTACGAGATGATCAATGGGCAAGCCCATGTGACCAGTTGGTTCGAGGTGATCTTCAACCCCTCCTTCCCTTACCGCATGACGCACATGTTGCTGGCCTCGGGTTTGACGGCGTCCTTTTTGCTGGCTGGCATCAGCGCCTATCGGTGGTTGAAAAACGACCGCGCCAAAGACGTCATGGCCGCGCTTCGCACCGGTGTCACGGTGGCCGCGATCTTGATTCCAGTACAAATTTTCGTGGGCGATCTGCATGGCCTGAACACCTTGAAACACCAACCCGCCAAGCTGGCCGCGATGGAAGGCATTTGGGAAACCCAAGCCGGTGTGCCTGCCGTTTTGTTTGCCATTCCCGATCAAGCCACGCAGTCCAATAAATATGAAATAGCCATCCCGAAATTGGCGTCTTTCTATCTGACCCATGACTGGAATGGTGAGGTCAAGGGCATCAAAGACTTTGCCGAGCATCCGCCGGTAGGGCCCGTGTTTTGGGCGTTTCGCATCATGGTCGGCGTGGGCTTGCTCATGCTCGCTGTCAGCTGGTTTGCCAGCTATGAAATGCGTTTCAAAGACGAACTGTCGCGGCGCACCGCCATGGTCTTGGTGGCCATGACCTTTGCGGGCTGGGTGGCTTTGGTGTCGGGTTGGTACGTGACCGAAATTGGCCGCCAACCTTGGTTGGTGTATGGGGTACTGACCACGGCACAAGCAGCGTCGCAAGTGCCTGCAGGCAATATTGCGCTGTCTTTGGCCCTTTACCTCACGCTGTATGCGGCCCTCTTGAGTGCCTATGTGTCGGTGGTGTTTTACCTCGCCAAAAAAGCCGTGAATGGTGGCGAAGAACCCAGTGTCGATGTGAAGGGGCTTAGCCATGTCTGAGTTGGGCGTAGATTTGCTCAGCCCTGCAGGCTGGTTGCCACTGGTGTTCGCCTTGGTCATGGCCTTGTCCATGTTGGCTTATGTGATTTTGGATGGCTATGACTTGGGTGTCGGGGCCTTGTTGAACGGCGCTGACACGATCGAGCACAAAGACACCATGATCGCCAGCATTGGCCCGTTTTGGGACGCCAATGAAACTTGGTTGGTGCTGGGCGTGGGCGTGCTGTTGGTGGGCTTCCCGATGGCGCATGGCGTCATCTTGGGGGCGCTGTATCTACCCGTGGCGCTGATGTTGGTGGCGCTGTCGCTGCGTGGTGTGGCGTTTGACTTTCGGGTCAAGGCCAAAGCACACCACCGCCCCTTGTGGGACAAAACCTTTTACGTCGGTTCGATATTGGCGTCGTGGTCGCAAGGATTTATGTTGGGCCAGCTCATCACCGGCTTCAAGCAAGACACGCCGGGTTATGTGTTCAGCGCACTCATCGGTTTTTGTTTGGTGTTTGCTTACCGCTTATTGGGTGCCGGTTGGTTGATCATGAAAACCGAGGGTGCTTTGCAATTGCGTGCTGTCGAGTGGGCCAAGGGCAGTTTGTGGCTGACCGCGGCGGGTGTGTTGGCCATATCGGTGGCAACCCCCTGGGTCAGTCCTCGCATTTTCGATAAGTGGTTCAGCTTTCCCAACCTGCTCATGCTGTTGCCCATTCCTGCCATGACCACGGGTTTGTTCTTGGTGATTTGGCGCAGTTTGTCGCGCTTGCCCGTGCGGTTTGCGCAAGGCAACCAATACGGCGCAGGTGTGCCGTTTGCCAGCACCGTGGGCGTGTTCTTGCTGTCGTTTTATGGCTTGGCTTACAGCTTGTTTCCTTGGTTGGTGATTGACAAGCTCAACATCTGGCAAGCGGCCAGTTCGCCCGAAGCCTTGTTGGTGATCTTTTACGGCGTGGCGGTGGTCTTGCCCGTGATCATTGCTTACACCGTGTTTGCCTACCGTGTGTTTTGGGGCAAATCTACCCATCTCAGTTATTGAAAGTTTGAAAGAAGAACATGGCCTATACACATAAATTTCAGCAGTTGGCAGATACCGCCATGACGCAGGTGACGGGCGTTGCGCCAGACCAAGTGGATGCGCTCTTGGCACAAGGCGCTGTGTCGCTGGACATCCGCGACAAAGAAGAACACGACGCCGACCATCTTGCTGGTTCATTGCATGTGAGTCGTGGAAAATTGGAGATGAACATTGAGGGTGTCATCCCCGACCTGAACACCACCTTGCTGTGCTATTGCAATGCCAACAACCGTGGCGCTTTGTCTGCCAACACCTTGCGTCAAATGGGCTATGTCAATGCGCGCTACATCGCGGGTGGATTGAAGGCTTATCGGGCTTTGGGCTAAAGCCTAGGGATTGGTATTGCCCCAAATTATTAGACAAATATAGTTGTCCAAACTGGAGAGGGGACGGCATCTTGCTGATCGGTTTTTACCGATTGCTTTTAGCCATCGACCGTGTAATATACGTGCAATAACTCGATGAAATTTGAGGGCAAAAAGTCACCCAGAGGCCCTCATCGCGACAAGTTGTTGCGTATAAAAGGAAAAAGCATCGCTTTTGACGATGCTTTTTTAGGTGGCTCCTCGACCTGGGCTCGAACCAGGGACCTACGGATTAACAGAAACCCAGGCTCCTCAAATACCTATATAAATCATAGAGTTACAAGCGAAAAACACAAACGTGTAATATTTCGTGTAATTGAAAAACAGTTGCATATTTCAACTGCGTGGTATTTTGGGCTGTGCAACTGCTTGGACTTCTTGATTTTACGGCAGGAAAAGTCAGCACTGGCCTGGGTTTGCAGACTATCAGGCCAAAAAGTTCGACTCCACATTTGGAGCTCGAACTTGACATATTGAGGAGCCCGTGAAGTGCCGACTGTGGAATACACCGTGCAATTGATCGCATTTGGCAGGCTGCTATAAAAATACGCCGCGGCAGTGCTGATGACTAGTTACCAGCACAACTCTGCCACTGGAAAGCCAGTTTCAACACGCTTAGATGCAGCTATGTTCTAACCTTAATTAGTATTGGCTTGTTTAGGTAAAACTTACTTCTTTGTAAACTCTACTTTTGGGGCCTTAGTTGTATCGGGAAGATTGCCCCTCCCAAATTCGCAACTGCTGGTACTGCACTGCGTCTGAAGAGAGAAGGTGCGTTTCGCCTTGTTTTATGCCTGGCGCAGATGCCAGGCCTTAGGTCTGGTGAAGGTCTGGATGCCGTAGCTGGACAGGGTCAGGCCAACGCCGGAGTCACCGTAGCCGCTCCAGGGAAGGCGCGGACTGACGCGGTCGCAGCAGTTCCAGTACACGGTGCCGGCCCTGATCTGCGCCAGCAGTGTGCGTGCGCGGGACTCATTGGGTGTGAAGACGCCAGCGGTCAGGCCGTACCTGCTGTCGTTCATCAGCGCCACGGCTTCGGCATCGCCGCCCACCTTCTGGATACCGATTACCGGGCCGAAACTCTCCTCCTGCATGATTGTCATGCTGTGGTTCACGTCGGTCAAAACTGTGGGCACAAACCAGTTGCCAGGGCCGGGCAGACGATGACCGCCACACTGCAGGGTAGCGCCTTTGGCCACGGCATCGGCCACCTGGGCCTCAAGCACATCGAGCTGCGGCGCGCGGGTGATGGCGCCAATGTAGGTGTCCTCCGCTGTCGGGTCGCCAAGCTTGAATCCGTGCACAGTTGCCAGAAATGCGGTAACAAAGGTCTCATAGATGGCCTCATGCACATAGATGCGCTCCACTGAGCAGCAGCTCTGGCCGGTGTTGTACATGGCGCCATCGGCCAGCGACTCGGCCGCCATCTGCGGGTCTGCGTCATCACAGACGTAGGTTGGGTCCTTGCCGCCGAGTTCGAGCTGCAGTTTGACCAGGCGCGGCCCCAAGGCCTGGGCGATGCGGGCGCCGGTAGCATGCGACCCCGTGAAAAACAGGCCGTCGATTGGCTGTGCCTGCAGGGCCACGCCCACCTCGGCGCCGCCCACCAAGGCGATGAACACGTCAGCAGGTACGCCTGCGGCATGCAGCAGGCGTGCCATTGCCAATCCAGTCAAGGTGGCGTATTCAGAAGGTTTGTACAGCACGGTATTACCGGTCAGAAGCGCTGGTACGAACACATTGCCACCGACAAACCAGGGGTAGTTCCAGGCCGAAATATTAACCACCACGCCCAGCGGCGCGTGCTGGATCTGCTCCGTCATACCACCTTCAGCGAACACAGTTTCGGTGGCCAGGCTGGCCTCCACCGCGCCCAAAAAGAAGTCGATCCGGCCCATCAGGCTGTTGAGCTCGTTACGAGACATCTTGATCGGCTTGCCAGTTTCGCGGGTCATGATCGCAGCCAGCGGTTCGAGTTCGGCCCGCACCGCGGCAGCAAAGCGCTCGATACAGGTTTTGCGTGCAGCCAGTGGCGTGGCGGCCCAGGCGACCTGGGCGATTCGGGCGCGCCCGGCTTTAATGGATACCGACGCAGCGTCATCTGCGTCCACATTAGTGATCAGGTCGCCAGTGGCGGGATTGTGAATGGCAAGTTGGTTCATACAGCTGTTCAGGTCTTGGAAGGGGGTGAGGTTTTGGCGGCCTGGCAGGCCTGAAAAAAGTCCGCTAAGAGCGGTGCGTCATCCAGTGTGCCCAGGTCAGGGCGGTGAAATTCGGGGTGCCACTGCACCGCGGCCACGTAAGCGCCCCCGGTGTACCGGATCGCTTCGATCATGCCGTCGTCAGGGCAGCGCGCCTCGACTTCGAAGCCGGGTGCCAGGTCTTTGATGCCCTGGTGATGAATACTGTTGATTTTGTAGCTAGAACTGCCCGCCAGCAACTGGCTCAGCCGGGTTTTGGGCACCACGGCCAGGTCGTGGAAATTCTGGTCGTAGGCCTCGGCGTCGCGGTGTTTCAGTGCCTCTGGCCGCTGCGTCGAGATGTCCTGGTACAGCGTGCCGCCAAACGCCACATTGATTAACTGCAGGCCGCGACAGACGCCAAACACCGGCTTACCAGCCGCCACGAAGGCTTTCACCAGCGCCTGCTCGTAGAGGTCGCGGATGCGGTCGCCGCTCCAGCGCTCCTGCAAGGGGATTTCACCGTAACTGCCGGGCCAAACATCGGCACCGCCGTGCAGGACCAGGCCATCGAGCCAGTGCGCGTAATCGTCAAAGTGCACCTCGCCGCGTGCGGTGTCACCGACTGGCGAGGGCACCAGCACTGGCAGGGCGCCACCGGCCATCAGCCAGTGCGCCATCGATTGCTCGACGAACTGCAGGGTTTTGCTGGCAAAGGCTGTTCGTGCCGGGTCCGGGTGGAAAAAACAGGCGCTGATACCGATTTTCAGACGGTCTGCCGGCATCACATCGCCGCCTTAAACAAAGCCTCAAAGTCGGCGGAGGTGCAGGGGCGTGGGTTGGTCTGGTGGCAGATGTCGGAGGTGGCAATCGCCACCAGCCGCGGCAGGTGCGCAGGCGTGACACCGTGTTCAGCTAGGCCGCCGCTGATGCCAATACTGGCCTTGAGCGTTTTCAGCCACGGCACAAAAGAGGCGCCACCGCCGGGCACCGCACATACGTGGGCCAATTCGTCAAACTTGGCCGGTACCGCGCTGAGGTTCCAAGCCAGCACGGTGTCAATCATCAACGCATTGGCCAGGCCGTGGTGCAGGTCACATACCGCACCCAGCGCGTGCGCGCAGGAGTGCACCGCGCCCAGGTCTTTCTGAAAAGCAATTGCACCCATCATCGAGGCCATCATCATGTCGCTGCGTGCCTGTAGGTTGGTGGGCTGTTGGACCGATGTCAGCAGGGCGGCGGCGGCAATGCGCGTGCCTTCGAGCGCGATGCCATCGCATAGCGGGTGATAGGCCGGAGAGAGGTAGCTCTCGATGTTGTGCGTCAGAGCGTCCATTCCGGTGGCAGCGGTCACTGCAGCCGGCAGGCCAAAGGTCAGCTCCGGGTCGGCAAACACCACCTTGGCAAGGATTTTTGGACTGAACACCACGCGCTTGAGGCGGGTATCGTTCTCACTTACAACGCTAGAACGACCCACTTCTGAGCCAGTGCCCGAGGTGGTGGGCAGCGCCACAAAATAGGGTAACGCGTGCACGATCGGCCTTGCCTTTGGGTGGTCCCACACGTACTCCAGGATATCGCCCGGGTGGGTTGCAACGATACCGACCACCTTGGCCACGTCCAGGGCAGCGCCGCCGCCAAAGCCGATCACGCAATCGGCGTCATGCGCCTTGTATGCGGCTGCGCCGTCCATCACCTGGCTGCAGGTCGGGTTACCGAACACGCCGGCAAACACCGCCACGTCGAGCCCTCCCAGGTGGGTTTGGAACTCGGCCAGCACCGGCAGCGCGCCCAGCGCCCGGTCGGTCACGATCAGCGGGCGTTTGCAGCCGACCTCAAGCAAATGGGCGGCTACCAGTTTGCGCGCACCGGCGCCGAAACGGATGGGGGTGGGAAAGGAGAAGTTGGTAATGTTCATGGTGTCAGATGATCTCGAAGTAACGTTTCATTTCCCAGTCGGTCACGGCGTCTAGCCATTGTCGCCACTCCCAGTCACGTGTGGCAGCAAAGTGGTCAACAAAACCGTCGCCCAGCCAGTCGCGGGCGATAGCCGACTTCTGAAAGTTGCGGGTGGTTTCAATCAGGGTGCGCGGTGCGCGCGGGATGTGTTCAGCACCAACATTGGTGCCGGTGATGGGCGGCGCGGTCAGTTTCAGACTCTTCTCTACGCCGTCCAGTCCGGCGGCAATCACCGCCGCCATCGCCAGATAGGGGTTGACGTCAGCACCGGGGCAGCGGGTTTCCAGCCGGGTAGCCTTGGGGCTGCCGGCGATCACCCGAAAACTGGCGGTGCGGTTGTCGATACCCCAGGTCGGCTTGACCGGCGCCCAGAACCCGTCCACTAAGCGCTTGTAGCTGTTGATGGTAGGCCAGATCATCGGTGCAAAGTCCATCATGCAGGCCACTTGCCCAGCAAGGTAGCTCTCAAACAACTTGCTCATCTTGTGCGGGTTTTTCGCATCAAAAAACAGGTTGGTCTTGCCGTCCGACAGGCTCTGGTGAATGTGGCCGCTGCAACCGGGTAGGTTCTGGTGCGGCTTGGCCATGAAGCTGGGCATGATGCCAAAGCGCGCCGCAATCTCTTTGGTTCCGGTTTTAAATAACAGCGCGCGGTCGGCCTGCACCAGTGCTTCACTGAAACCAATTGCCGCTTCAAACACACCCGGACCGGTCTCGGTGTGCAAACCTTCCACCGGTATACCAAAAGACAGCATTTCGTCCATCAGGGCGTTGAAGAACGGCCTGTTCTGGTTCATGCGCAGCAGAGAGTAGCCAAACATGCCCGGTGTTAGCACCTCGGGGCCCACGCCTTTTTTTGCAGCCCAGCTTTGCGACGTCTCAGCAAAGTTGAACCACTCAAACTCCATACCAGTCATGACCTGGAAGCCCATTTTTTCGGCGCGCTTGAGCACCCGTTTGAGGGCTTGGCGTGGGCACTGGGCGTGCGCCGTACCGTCCTTATTGACAAATTCGCCTAGAAAGAAGGGCACGCCGTCGTCCCATGGCACGTGGCGCGCGGTGTCGAGGTCAAGCCGCGCCAATGCGTCGGGGAAACCGTGCTGCCAGCCCGTGGCGGTGGTGTTGTCGTAGGTGTTGTCCATCATGTCCCAACCCAGTACCACGTCACAAAAACCAAAGCCGCCACCAGGATAGGGCTCAGCCGCACCGAGAAATTTGTCGCGGTGTAAATACTTGCCGCGCAACACCCCGTCAATGTCGCTTACCGCCACTTTGACTTTGCTGGCATTTGAGCTCCGCACCGCCGCTACGGCAGGATGTTCAAGTGCTGTATTTTTCTTAGAGGTTGCCATGTGTATTGGATCCATTCGTTAGGTTCAGTCGAGGGTCTCATCCGATAGCAAAGCGGCTGGCGGTGAACGGTGTCAAGTCCAAAGCTGGCGCGCGCCCAGCCACCAGGTCCGCCACCAGGGCGCCACTGATACCCCCCAGCGTCACCCCAATATGTTGATGACCAAAGGCATAAATCACCCTTGCCGAATCGCGCGAACGCCCCAGCACCGGCAAACCGTCGGGCAGCGTGGGCCGCAAGCCCAACCAGGGCTCACTTGGCGCGCCTAACCCGGGCACGGCGCGTTTGGATGAGAAATGCAGTAAATCCAGCAGACCTTGGTGGCGCTGCGGTTTCATGCCCGCCAACTCCACCGTGCCGGCCACCCGCAGGCCCTGCGCCATAGGTGTCATGTAAAACCCGCGCTCGGCCCATCCGATGGGGCGCGAGATCAGGCCGGAGGCGCCCGGGTACATGATGTGGTAGCCACGCTCAGCCTCCAGCGGCACCTCGTCGCCACAATGGCGCGCAAGCGGTTTGGAGTGGGCGCCTGCGCAAACCACAACCCAGTCGTGTCCCGCAGGCCCCGCGTCTGTGCTGAGGTGTACTGCGCCTGGCTGTGGTTGCAATCCGGTGACCGCGCTGCAGTTCACTTGCAGACCGCCTGCCACAAGCGAGGTTGTCAACGCGCGCAGAAAGTCGGCCGGGCTGGACAGAAACCAAGAGCCTTGGTAGAGCAAACCCCGGTCAAAAATCGGGGCCAGCCCCGGCTCTAAGCGGGCGATGTCGTCGCGCCCCTGTACCGTGAAGTTAACTCCTAGTGAGCGTCGCAAAGCCAGCGTTGATTCAGACGCGGCAAAGTTAGCAGCGCTTGAGTACAAGTAAAGGCACTCGCTAGGTTTGACAAAGGCTGCGAGGTTTGCCTGCGACGTCATCTGGGTATAGCCGTCTTGCGCCCGCGCGAGCAAGTGCGACAGCGCTGTGGCCGAGGTGATGTAGCGCTGCCGTCTGGAACTGGCCAGAAAGCGAAGCAACCAAGGCGTGATCTGTGGCAGGTAGGACCAACGCAGGCGCAACGGGCTGTCGCCCGCCATTAGGTAGCGTGGCAGGTCACGAAACACCGAGGGGTTGTTGACCGGGATGCAGGCGTAGTTGGCAAAGGTGCCTGCATTGCCAAACGAGGCACCACCAGCCACGCCGGCCGGGTCATAGACCGTGACCTGATGGCCATCCTGCATCAGCCAGTAGGCACTAGACAGGCCGACAAAGCCGGCGCCGATGACCGCGACCTTGGCCATTGCTTAAATCGGCAGGCGGTCGCGCAACCGGTAATAGCCGATCGAGGGCGCCAAAAACCAAGGGTTACCGCTGTACAGCGGCCGGGTTTCAAACGCCAGCCCGTTCAATGCGGTCTGCCCCTCTTTGAGGCCTAGCACCTGCTGCCCGATGCGCATGCCAAAGTAACTGGAGGTACCGACACCTGCGCCGCAGTAGCCCATGGCGTAATGCATACCTTCGTGCTTACCAAGGTGCATCAGTTCATCAAAGGTGTAAGCAACAAAACCGCACCACGAGTGGCTGATCGGCACCTCGGCCAGCTCAGGAAAAATGGACGCCAAGTCTGCATGCAGCTTGGGGCCACTCACGCGCGGGTTGGTTTCTTGGTGCGACACGCGGCCGCCAAACAAAATGCGTCGCCGGTCGGGCGAGGCGCGGTAATAGAAGACCACCTTGCGCGTATCGCTGACGATGCGGTTCTTGGGAATCAGCCGGTCCATTAGACCCTCGGGTAGAGGGTCTGTTGCGATCATGTAGCTGCCGATCGGTATTACCCGGCGCTGCAGCCAGGGGGTCAGGTTGCCGGTGTAGCCGTTGGTGGCAATTACCACATCACGTGCCAGCACAACACCACGTGCCGTGGTCACGCGAAACTGCGCGCCTTGTTTGTTAATGGCGCTGGCCGGGCAGCGCGGGGCTACCTGCACCCCTGCCGCCAGTGCCCGCATTAGCAAGCCCTGGTGGTAGCGCGCCGGGTGCACCGAGCAATGCTGTTCGTAGACCACGCCACCCCAGTAACCATCCGAGCCCAGTTCGCGCCGCTGTTCGGCGCGCGGCACAACGTGGGCCCGAACCTCAAGCCCTTTGGGTTGATTTGCCAGCTTGGCAGCCAGGGCTTCGTATTGGGCCGCGTTGTGTGCTGCATGAAAGCGCCCGACCTGGCCGAAGTCGCAGTCAATGCCTTCACTGCGCACAAACTCCGCGATCCAAGCCAGCGACTGCTGACCCTCTCGCAAGATGCCAAATGCACGTTCCTTACCGTGGCGCTTAGCCAGTTGGTCGAAGCCGGGCTTGATGCTGGTGGATACTTGGCCCCCATTACGCGTGCTGCAGCCCCAGCCAGCCTCTTCGGCGTCTACCACAAGGGTAGAGCGGCCGCCGCGCGCGGTTTGCAGGGCAGCATGCAGGCCAGTGTAGCCCGCACCTATTACCAAAACATCGACCGTGGCGGGCAGCACGGCATCGGGCAGGCTGGGCCGCTGGGCGTCATCCCACCAGTAGGGTGTAATTTGGCAGTGTGCCATCAGGTCGTCGTGGGTCATGGGGCGTGTGTCCTGGTTGCGGCAAGCACCATATCGGCGCCTTTTTCGGCCAGCATAAGGGTAGGGGCGTTGGTGTTGCCCGAGGTGAGGGTGGGGAAAACGGAGGCGTCAATCACTCGCAAGCCTTGAAGGCCATGCACGCGCAACTGAGCGTCCACCACGGCTTGGCGCGGGTCTGTGCCCATGCGGCAGGTACTGACCGGATGGAACACGGTGGACGCGCGCTGAGCGATGTCGTCCATGATCTGGGCGTGCGACTGCACGCTGGGCCCTGGTGTGAGCTCTTGCTCAATCACGGCCTGGAACGCGGGGGTAGCCGCCAGCCGGCGCACCAAGCTGGAGGCGGCGAACATAGCGTCCCGGTCATGTTGCGTGGCGAGTGAATTGGGCACGATGCGCGGTGGCTGTAATGGGTCGGTACTGCGCAGAGACAGGAAGCCGCGGCTGTCGGGCCGGCAAGGCTGTGCGCTCAGGGCAAAGCCGGGAAATGCGTCGGGCGCCGTCAGCTCACGCTTGCCCGGCACCGCGCGCTGGTAGCTCAACGGCGAGAAATACAGCTGCATGTCGGGGTGCGCCAGCCCCTCGCGCGATCGGCAAAAACCACCGCCTTGGTTGACGCTGAGCGCCAGCGGGCCACGTCGGGTAGTCAGATACTGTAGGCCAGCCCACAGCTTGGCTGGCCAGGGCCCCAGCTGGTTGTTGAGAGTAGGTACGCGTGAGCGGTACACGTAGTCGATGCACAGGTGATCTTGCAGGTGCTGGCCTACGGCCGGGCTGTCCAGCACCAATGGCAGTTGCAGCGCTGACAGCGCTTGCGCAGGCCCTATACCGGAAAGTTGCAGCAGCTGCGGCGTGTTGATGGCACCAGCCGCCAAAATCACTTCGCAGCGGGCGCGCATGCTCTTGCGCTGGCCGTGCTGCAGATACTCGACACCGGTTGCGCGCAGCCCGTCAAAACAGATTCGCGTTGCCAGCGCGCCGGTCTCGACACGCAAATTGGCACGCCGCCGCGCCGGGCGAAGGTAGGCGCTGCTGGCCGATGCCCGCACGCCATGGCGGGTGGTAATTTGGTTGATGGCCACTCCCTCGTTGGAGGCGCCGTTTATGTCCGGGTTACGCACCAGGCCAAGCTGCTCACCGGCACGCAGGTAGACCTCACACAAGGGGTGGACCTGGCTGGAGACGTCGCTCACGTGCATCGGCCCATTGGCGCCTCGGGTCTCGCTGGGTCCGTGCTGACTGTCTTCGAGCCTCTTGAAATAAGGCAGCACATCGGCCCAGCCCCAGCCGGTATTGCCCAGCGCAGCCCAGTCGTCAAAGTCGCGCCGCTGACCTCGTATGAAGACCATGGCGTTTATGCTGCTGGAGCCGCCTAGTACCTTGCCGCGAGGCCAGTAACCTTGTCGCTCAGCGAGTCCTGGATCAGGCTCGGTGCGATACATCCAGTTGACCTTTGGGTTGTAAAAAGACATCCCGTATCCAATGGGGGCCTTGAGCCAGAAACGCTGGTCACTGCCACCGGCCTCCAGCAGCAGCACGCGGTGGCGCCCAGACGCAGTCAGCCGATTCGCCAGCACACAGCCGGCCGATCCGGCACCAACTACGATGAAATCAAATTCGCTCATACGCTTGCCAATAAATACAACATGCGGATCATCCCACTGGCATTGGATGGGTGAACAGGTCCGCTTTAGCCAAAATTACAGGCCACTAGCGGATTACCGTGCTGACTCCTTGCGCTTGCCGGCTGGACTCATTCGGGCTTCTAACACTTGCGCTAGCACCTCGACGCCTGCGGTGATCAGTTTGGGCGAAATGCCGGCGTATCCCAGCACGAGGCCGTTGAATTCCACAGGTGCCAGAGTAAAGCGGCTAATGGGAGAAACGCTGATCTGCCGCTGTTCAGCATCGCGGGAGATAGCCATTTCTGAAATTGATCCAGGCAGCAACGCTATGGTGTGAAGGCCGCCGTGTGTCGGTTGTACATCAAGCAGGCCGGCCAGTCGCTGTTGTGCACAGGCCAGAAGTACATCGTGGCGCTCTCGGTAAATCAGGCGCATGCGACGTACATGCGACGCAAAATACCCCTCGTCGATAAATTCGGCCACTATTGCCTGCGTATGGGAGGGTACTCCCGACAAAAAATTGCTCATGATGGTGCCAAAAGTGTCTACCAGCGTCGGCGGCACCAGCACATAGCCCAAGCGCAGTGCTGGAAACAGCGACTTGCTGAAGGTGCCGACATAAATTACTCGGCCGTTGGTGTCCACACTTTTGAGCGCGGGCGGTGGCCGTCCGGTGAAGAAGAATTCGCCGTCATAGTCGTCCTCAATCACCCATGCACCTGCGCGCTCGGCGGCGCTCAGCAAGGCAAAGCGACGCTCAAGGCTCATCACGTTGCCCATGGGCTGCTGGTGGGACGGCGTTACAAATGCCAGCCGGAACTGTGGACTCAGGCGCAGTGCCTCGTCCACCCGCAAACCCTCGGTATCAACCGGAACCGGCATTAGGTTAGCGCCGCAAGCGATCAGACTGTTACGCGCACCGATGGCGCCGGGGTTTTCAAACCAAACGTTCTCGCCCGGGTTGAGCAGGGTCGAGCCAATCAAGTGAAAGGCCTGCTGCGCGCCACCAACGATAAAAATTTGTTCGGCTTCGCAGGCGATGCCGCGGTTGACCCGCAGGTGTGAGGCCAGCGCGCGACGCAATTGGGGCAAGCCGTCCGGGTCTCCATAGCCCAAGATGTCGTCACGTGCGCTGCGCAGGTACTTGGCCGACAGGCGAGCCCATTGCGCCATCGGAAACACATCAAACGCTGGCAGCGCGGTGGTGAAGGCGCGAGCGACGTGCGGCAGCCGCTTGCGATCACCAAAGCGGCTCACAGCCTGCGCCATCATGCTGGACAGTTGCGGTGCGGTGTGAACCAACAATGGCGCATTGGGCTTCTGCGGCTTGGGTCGGCCTAGGTTGAGCGCGGCGCTGACAAAAGTGCCGGCGCCGGTGCGAGACTCGAGCAACCCCTCGGCTACCAAGCGATCAAAAACCTCTATCACTGTGTTGCGCGACAGGCTCAAGTCGCGCGCCAGTGTGCGGCTGGCCGGAAGGCGTTCACCAGCCAAAAAGCCACCAGTCAAAATTATTTCACGAAGCGCAATGCATAGCTGGGTGCTGACCGGTTGTTGGGCGTCACGGTCGATCTGGATTGACAGGAGTAGCGAGCCGCCAGCGCGCTTGACCATCAGGTGTTAGGCATAAAAAGCATCAGAATATGGTATCACCAATTGTTCAAAATGGACCTGTGAGCCCATCCAATTACCAACGATTATGAGAATATGAAGATCAAAAAAATTGAAACGTTTTCTGACCCATTTGTTAGCTTCACCCGCGTAACTGCCGAAGACGGCAGCCAGGGTTGGGGCCAGGTGTCCCCTTACCACGCAGACCTGACGGCGCAAATTCTGCACCGCCAGGTGGCACCCTATGCCCTGGGTTATGACGCTACAGATATCCATGGCCTGAGTGCCCTGGTGCCTGAGCGGGAGCATAAGTTTCCGGGCTCGCATCTGTATCGGGCTCTTTGTGGCGTGGAGACCGCCATGTGGGACCGGCTGGGCAAAGCTGAGGGTAAGTCGGTTTGCGAGTTGCTGGGTGGCGAGCCGCGGCGACTGCGTGCCTACGCCTCTTCCATGAAGCGCGACATCACACCCAAGGACGAGGTGCGTCGGATGCAGGGCTTGCGCGACCAGTACGGCTTTGACGCCTTCAAGTTCAGGGTCGGCGCTGAATACGGCCACGACAAGGACGAGTGGCCCGGTCGCACCGAAGAAATAGTGCCCGCCATGCGCCATGGCCTAGGAGATGCCGTTGAATTGCTTGTGGACGGCAACAGCTGTTACTCGCCGGCACGTGCCATTGAGGTCGGCCAGCTGTTAGAGGCCAACGGCATCTGCCATTTCGAGGAGCCCTGCCCGTGCT
>Ga0247844_1005647_pt1 | contig 15773 bp, 11 predicted proteins | sample LaCtaG_FD_192421 | JGI IMG/M metagenome (GOLD analysis project Ga0247844, IMG submission 192421) | Freshwater microbial communities from meromictic Lake La Cruz, Castile-La Mancha, Spain - LaCruzMarch201714.5m_1 | ecosystem: Environmental > Aquatic > Freshwater > Lake | place: Spain: Castile-La... | reverse complement strand
CCCTACATGGACCGGTGCGAGGCCTGTATCGGCAGCTTGAACGACAGCTTCTCCACGGAGGGGCCGAAGATTTACGACTCCCAGTCGGCCGAGTTGAAGGCGAAGATCGAGGAGCTAACTGGGCAACCGTTGGGGGAGGAGCCGTGACGTTCGCGGAGGTAAATTTTGAGGTGGGATGCACCGAGGGAGCTTGGGCAAAAATGAAGCGAGTGTTTCTAGGTATTTTTCATGTGTTGATTTTTCCTTCCACCTGGCTGTGCTTCGCGTTGCTAGCAGTTTTAGGAGTGCTTTATGTCATGGTGCCGGCTCTGCTGTTCGACTATTTGCCCAGCAGGCTTTTTGGATATCGGAAGGGGACTCCCGAGCTGGACATGGCTTTAGGAACACTGCTTTCGGTCATTGGCGGGCTGTTTATTTGGGGGAAGGTCAATCGGGCCCGAGAAAAGAAGTGGTTAGCGGATAAAGTGGAGGCATTACGCCAGCGGACTGGAGAACTGCAGGCAAACCTTATTAGGGTGATCGAGGAGAAGGGGAGGAACCATTCAGAGACTGGTTACGCGTATCGGGAGTTGGGAAAGAATATGGAGGCTTTGGGGCAAAGAGAGCAGGCCCGGCAGGTTCATTTGCAGGAGCGGGAGATATTCAGGGAGACACTGGGGGCAGCCTCACCAGAGGCGAGTTACTGGAAAAAGCTGGAGGTAGAGCCGCCGGTACTGATTCAGCCCAAACCGGAGGTCGCTCAGGTGGGTCGGACAGCGTGCGGAGAGCTGGAGATCTTTGACGCAAGAAGGACCCTCATCAGCATCTTTGGCATGCTTTTAGGCGTCTCGGTCATGTCGGCTGTAATCATCGGCTTTGGTTTCGGAATTGAGCTGCTTTTATCAATTTTCAAGTAGTAATAAAAGAACTGATTAGGTACCTTAATTCTATAAAGAAAGTTCTCGGACATGAGTTTTAGACCAGTGAAAATTGCGGAAGAAATGGGTATCAGCATTCAAGATGTTGTTGATGCTGCTCATCGAAACAGGCTTAGATAAGGGGAACACTCTTTCATATTAAGATTTCCCAGTAAAAGAAAGATATAAACGAACAAATTAAGGACGGAAAGAAAGCAAAAAGATGAGCCTCCTTTTTTCTGAAAACAAATTAGAATGGATGCCTATTCCAAAATGGGCGGAGTTTATGATAAAGCTCGGATGCTTTTTTTCATTAAAGGCAGAAAAGAATAAAAGAAGAATTTCTATAATCTCAATGCCATGTGAATCACCATCTGCAGGCCTAGTAGCTCTTGGCGCATTAATAGGAGATCTTGGCAAGGAGGATGCCAATGACGTTGACGCACACTTCGAGAAAATCGCTTCGTATGGAAAACAGTATCTAGGAAGCTGCAAGGAATGTACTAATGTCTGTTATCCGGAAATTAAAAACTGCGGCTATCAGAAGCATTCAACAGGCGAACTGCGTTCGCCATTTCTAAGCCGAGAAAAGGTTAAGATTACTAACGTGCTAAAGGATTCTATTCAGTGGAGTAAAAAAACTAAACGAAGAGATGGCGAGCAAAAGTATGCGATCGTGACTGCTAGCCGAGAGAAGATAAAAAAATATCATATTGAAGATGAGCCACCTGTATTATGGGCTGAATCCATGAAAAAGCTGCCTCATCATATATACAATGAACTCTTAACTGAAACTTCTTTTCTTACAAAAAATCTGTCAATGACTTACTCTGGGCTTTGTTTTGCAGGAAGAGTAGGTGGGGAAAAGGCGAGCTTAGAAATATGTTCTTCAGTCAAAATGCGGTATGGGCACGAAGACTTTCTTTTAAGTGAGGTAATGACTATATCAGGCTGGAGAAAGGAAACTGTTTCTAGAATGTCATACTTTAATACTAGGACCATGAATCTTGACAGAAAAGTCGGGTGTCCTCATTTGGTCGTAGCAGATGGTGCCAGCGCTTTCCATAAGGCAATCGACTATCCAGAATTTAGAGACAGCAATATACTAGCTGTTATCAAGAGGACAGACACAAGGACAAATCATGATCTTGTGAACTTAAAGCTTGCGTCAATAGGACAATGGTATGCCTTGGATACTAACATCCTCGAAGGGTTAATTACTATTCCGAAGGGTGTTACAATGACTAACTTTCTACGACATAAAAAAGAATGAATACCTCTTGTACGGAAATACTTGATCATATCGCAGGCATTGAATGCTTTCAGAGAGAAAGACATGAGCTTTACTTATTGCCTTTTTCGAACCTTCGTAAAAGCGTGAGAACAATCGCAAGTAAACTTGAAGAAGTTAGCGAAGTACGTCCACTTGAGGAACACGTCATAAAAATCCGCAACCTAATGGCAGAGTGGTTATCAACCCCAGTCATATTTAACAATGAAATAACTAAGGTTATTGAAAACCTTGGAAAAACGGACGAGGTCCGAGATAAATACGGAGCAGAACTATCTTCAAGCTGTAGTATGGCATTAGCTGCTGCAGCAGTTCTTCAGACACAAGAAAACCCGATGCGTGTATTAATGCAGAGGCTTGTAGCTGAACAAATAAAAGAGGGAATGAGAATAAAGATACTGTGTGATTATCGTCAACAAGACACTTTCGCTTCTGCGATTAGCAATATATGTCCCAAAGATAGAAGTGAGCACATGTTTGTTACGAGTCTCGCCAACTACTGCCAATCCTCAGTATTTGATACCTTAATTAAAACGGGCCCGCTAAGAACATGGGGATGGGCCTCTGCTCCTGAGGCAATTATTAATGCTCCAAGATTTAAGAAACTAATACAAATGGTTTGGGCAGGAAACTCGGATGAACCAGATTTCGGATGCATAAACCTCGAATCCGCATCAAGGAAAGTAAATGATCAAAAAAAGCTTTTACCAGAAAATACAATAAATATATGTAACGGTATTATATGGAATACGAAAAGAATAGAAAGCGTGGCAGACGAAAAAAAAGACGAACTACAAATTCAAGAACACGAAAACGAGCTCTTTACTCATTATGATAGTGCGAGTGAAGAAACACAAAAAGCACTATTTGTATTAATAGGTCCTGATCAAGGAATATTTTATCCACCAAATAGTCAGGTTCTAAGTTATGATACTTCACTCGGCTTAAAAGACCCTGTTCAAGTCCGATGTGTAAGCGACGAACTATTGCCTGGCGCATATATAATAATCCCCATTTTAAAAGACCAGCCCGAACAAGAGGTGCTTAACAACGTGGAGGACCACACTAGTGAAATATGGAAGCATCAGCTACGAAAAGAGTACTGCGCAAGTAAAAATCAGTTGTGCACTATTTTGGAATACAAGGGTATCAAATTAGAAAATCTCTTGGGCTGTATAGAGCGCTGGTCGCAGCCTGCTTCAAATGTTATTTCTGCACCGCAAAGTAAAGAACATTTTGAGAAACTAATGATATTTCTTGGGCTTAATAACGAAAAGGGGATCGAATGGTGTAAAAGGGCATGGGATGATGTACGCCGCTCGAGAGGCGAAGCTATTCAGGATGGCAGGATAGCACATGATGAAATGGAAACTGAGCTTGCATGTGTTCTTAATCATGACATCGAAAACCTGAAGAAGCAGCTTCAGAACAACGAATCAATAAAATATAAAATACCTACATGGTCAAAACTAGTTGGGGATCTTCATTTATATCGAATTACTAATATACAGGATGGATATAGAGTCGATTCCAATGAACTTTATAAATACCGCAACCCAAAGGATATTCAAAGATGGCGCGTTTAATTCCGTCATTTATGGACGAACGCACGCCACCTGGAGAGAGGGACGTGTTTAATCTTTTGGCAGCTGGACCTAATGAGATTGTCTCACTTCATTCATTAGACCTCGCACCTTGGAACCGGGGGCTTCGTTCTGAGATTGACTTTGTTGTTATAATACCAGATGCAGGCATAATCTGCCTTGAGGTAAAATCTCATGAGAATATTGCCTTTGACGGCGTTCGGTGGTTTCCAGAATCCATATCACGTTCTCCTTTTAAGCAGGCGGCAGATGGAAGGCATGAACTTTATCGGCGACTTGTGGAACTTGTGCCAAAAATACGCACTGTCCCAATTGTTCATTGTTGTATCTTTCCTAAATCTCCATTTGATCTACAACCTAATCTTTCAGTTCAATCATGGGAGCTGATGGATTCGCGTACTTTTCGGTCATTCGCAAGCGGTGGCACATTCTGCCAAGATCTGAAAGCAAGAATTAAACTAAATATTGCGGCAGATGCGAGACTCGCGGAATTAGCCGTACCGCTTTCGCGAGATACTATTGAAACGATGGTTAAATGCTGTTTGCCAGTGCAGAAGCTTCGTCCAACAGCACGCGTAGAAATTATGCGTCGTCAGGATGAAATGGAAAGGATTCTCCGCGATCAGCAAAAGTCTGTTCTCCAATTAACTGCCTTCAATCCACGAGTAATCGTTTCCGGAGGTGCGGGAACCGGCAAGACGCTGATTGCCATGGAACTTGCGAGACGGGCTGCCGAATCGGGGCGCCGGGTCGCGTTATTGTGTTTTAATAAACTCGTAGGTGACTGGGTCGCTCAACAAATGGAGCATAAGTCAGTGCCCTTTCCGAATCTTGTCGTGGGCCGCGCCGTTCAAGTTATAGCTCGCTTGACCGGATTGGAAATTCCAGATAATCCATCGTCCGCTTTCTGGGATACTGAACTCCCGGCCTTATTGGAGGAACGCCTATCCGACCCGGACTTAAAAGCCGTGGCGGCATTCGATTATCTTGTCTTAGACGAGGCGCAAGATCTTCTCTCGCGGCCCCGCCTTTGGGAATGTATTTGTCAGTTTCTGTTGAATGGAATTGGGCGGGGTTCGTTTGTGTTACTTGGTGACTTCAATAACCAGGTTCTTGCAGAAAAAGAAGTAATGCAGAAAACTATGTATGATCTTCAATCAGCCGTACAACTAGCCTCATGGCGGCTGACGGAAAACTGCCGGAACTACCAGATAGTCGGAGAGACGGCCGTGCGCCTGAGCGGACTTGAAAAAAATGTTTATACGGGTTACTTACGTACGGGGGGCAGCGTCCAGAACTTCGACATATATTTTTATGGGCATGAGAGGGCGCAACTGGACAAACTTGGCCAGTGCTTGCGTGAGTTTAGAGCGAAGGGATATAAGCCTTCAGAGATAACATTGCTTTCCTTCCGTCCGGATGAGACCAGTGCTGCATTTCGTTTGCGAAACGAGGGTTTTAAGTTGCGTCCCGCGTGGAGTGCTGGGGAGTCAATCGGCTACGCCTCAGTCCGCGCTTTTAAGGGTATGGAAAATAAAGTGGTCTTATTGACTGACGTAATACTTGGAGAGCATGATTTTGATCGCTACCTTTTTTATACTGGCATGACGCGGGCAACAGAAACAGTTCGGATATTTTGTGAAAAAACATCTCAGCAAACATTGTGTAAATGGTTTGGAGAAACATGACGTATGAATGAAAGAGCACTGATGATAGATTGGATTCGTGGTGAAATGGTAGGGCCCGCCCGTCCGATCGCCGATGCAACCGTTATTGTTTTCACCGATAAGGATTTTAACGATATGATCCCTTTGCGGCGTGGCCAGCTGTCATGGAGGCCAAGTCCGGATGCGGAGGCTGAAGAGGTTCTATATTTCGATCGCGAGGCGCCTCACCGTAAATACGGTATGGGACTACTCCATCCAGTCGGCTCGATTGTCTTAACGCAGGAAACGACTCCGCCATCGGATGTGGCTATGCAGGCAAGCGACACACTTGGGGTCGACGTTGATCCTGATGAAGATCCGGACATGGACGAGGATAGCGGCGGGAATGATGCTGTCCCGGGTGCTCTGCCTGTGGATGCCACAGATGACTTTGAGGTTACTAGTCCGGATATCCGTCATCCATCTACTATAGGCCTTTCTTTTTGCGTTAGGCTTGATGAAAAAGGCAAGGTCGTTGTGCGTCTGCCTCGCTTCCGTCGTTTCGTATGGCAGTCCAAGCACCAGTCTCCGTTTCAACTGAATGGTCGTTATGAAGCCTGCAAAAGGCGCTGGACTAATGATGATGGCGCTGAGCGTGAAGGGCCGATGTGGCGTAGATATCCTGCCATGAAACCGGGAGCGTCTGTATACTTTAGCCGAGAGGAACTCGTCCATGGCCACGTCGTTCGCAAACCTGTCAGAATGCCTGACGGCTCACCGCTAAACCTGCTGGTTGAACTATTCCCGCGTCAACAAGCGACGGAGAATGTTTGGTTGGTCACGGTAATTCTTCGAAACGATACTCGCCTGTCCGCGGCTTTGGATCCCAAAGAAGTGATCTTATATCAAACCTTTTTTGAAGTTTTCGCGCAAGAAGGCTGCCTTGAAAAGTATCCCGAAAGTCAGCGGCCTTTCTCGGAGTTGGATAACGAGGAAAAATCGTTAGCACTTCTTTATCGCGACTCAGCCACTTGGGGTATCGGCCATGGTTGTGCTGCCGGTTGGGACGCCGAAGCGGGTCAGTCGCCTGAATCGCTTTTCGTCGACGTCATGCCAGCCGTCCAATTGCCTAGTATGACACCGGACATCACCGACCAATCGGGTAGTCGTATTCAGTTATCGATGCGGTCGCTGGCCGAACTTCCTGACAGCGGCAATGGTCCAGCGTGGGATTCTTTGGATAATCTTTGCGGCGAATATGCCGCTTGGATCGAGCGATCTCGCGCTCAAATCAAAAACATGGATGCCAACTTTGCCCCGGTAGCGGCTCGCCACTTGGAAGCCTGCGACACTTGCCTCGGACGGATCAATAACGGAATCGTTTTGCTCCGGGCAAACCCCCGAGTTCGCCAAGCTTTTCGCATGGCTAATCTGGCCATGTTGCTGCAGCAGATCGGTACCAAACAACTGAAACGTCGTCGTCTCCTTTGGAGCGATGCCCTACGTTTGGTTCTTCCCGAAGGAGAGCATCGCTCTCCTTGGGATGTCTATTCACAGAAACAAGAATCTGACAACCTCGGTTCATGGCGTGCATTCCAAATCGCGTTTCTATTAATGTCCCTTGACGGAGTTCGTGACGGTGGATCGCCAGATCGAGATATAGTAGATTTGATCTGGTTTCCGACCGGCGGTGGCAAAACCGAGGCCTATCTTGCCGTCATGGCCTTTTACATGTTTCACGAGAGGTTACAGATCGTGACGGCTGTTCGAGAGCCGGAGCGAGATGGTGTCAATGTGTTGATGCGTTACACGTTAAGAATGCTTACCACTCAGCAGTTTCAGCGTGCGGCCAGTTTGATATGCGGGATGGAGTTCTTGCGGCGCAACCCTGTGTTGCATGGTATGGGAGAAATTCCAGGCCGCCGCTTTTCGTTGGGGCTGTGGATTGGGGGTGATGGCTCCCCAAATAGAATCAATATCGCCAAGATGGAGCTTGAGGAATTTCGTCGGGGTGATGTTGCCGGCAATCCGCTAGTGCTTACAGAGTGTCCGTGGTGTCGGGCTGAAATTGGTCGATTTGAAGGCTCTCGACCGCGGGGTGTGGCCCATAATCAGTGGAACACCGTGCGAACACGTGGAATAACCGATGTCGCCGGTCAAGGGCCGTTATTACATTGTACCGATGCAAACTGCAGCTTTGGGACAGAGAATTATCAGCGGTGGCTGCCAGTCGAAGTTATTGACGAGCGTATTTACCGTAATCCGCCTTCGTTAGTTATTGGGACCGCCGACAAACTCGCAATCGTTGCTTATCGGCCAGATGCCGGTGCGCTTTTTGGACGAAGAATTGTTGCCGGGCAACCGCAACAATTCGCTCGCCCACCAGGCCTCGTTATTCAAGACGAATTGCATTTGATTTCAGGTCCCTTGGGGACCATGTATTCCTTGTATGAGGGTGTCTTTGAAAGGTTTTGTTCTTTTGAGCGTGACGGGCATTGGATTAAGCCGAAAGTAATTGCCTCGACAGCAACAATTCGAGGGGCGGCGGAACAAGTTATGTCCCTGTATGCTCGTTCACAAACTCAATTGTTTCCTAGCCCCGGCTTATTGATGGGGGATTCGTTTTTTGGAAAATATGCCCGGGACTCTGAGGGCCGCCTGATGGATGGTCGGCTTTATCTTGGTATACATGCTAGCGATTATGGTTCCGTATTCACCGCCCAAGTCCGGGCTTTTTCTGCTGCACTTTTCCGTCCGTTCTGTTTCGCCGAAGATCGACGGGACCCTTGGTGGACACTGCTAGCGTTTTACAACAGTATTCGCGAACTCGGCGGTGCAAAGACGCTGTTTGATTCTGATATTCGTTCACGGTTGAAGTATATGTTCAACCGCGAAAACTTTAGCCATGACAAGCGACGCAAAATCCGGATTAGCGAAGAACTGACCAGCCGGTTGTCGCAAAGTGAAATTGTCGGCATGATGGATCGTCTGTCCGAACCCTATGCCGCCAGTGATAACGCCAATATGTTGGACGCCTGTCTGGCTTCCAGCATTATTGAGGTTGGGGTTGATATTGACCGGCTCTCACTCATGGGGGTTGTCGGACAACCCAAAACAACAGCCACCTATATTCAGGTGACAGGCCGCGTTGGTCGCAAGTGGTGGGATCGGCCCGGATTGATTCTGATGATTTACAATCCTTCCAAAAGCCGTGACCGTTCGCATTTTGAGCAGTTCCACAGCTATCACCGCCGACTTTACGAACGTGTCGAGCCGACTTCTGCGACGCCCTTCGCACTTTCCGCAATCCAGCGTGCATTTCCCGGTGCTCTGCTTGCCTGGGCACGACAACATAGCGATGCATCTGTTCAGAATGTGGCTGCATATTGGAATGCAGTAGAATCTGCGTTTCAACTTTTGTGCGGACGCTGTCGGATGGTTCAGTCACCCGAGGATCAAGCTCGCTCCCTGCACGAAATGAAGCGTGTCCTTGCGGAGCTGAAGCACAAATGGAGTCTTAATCCGCAGGCATGGGAGAAATTTCCACCAGTAGTGACCGGGGAATATCTTATGCTATGGCCGGGCCAATTTGCTACGGTTTCGCAAAGGGACCGCGGGTTTGTGATTCCAACAAGTATGCGCCAGGTAGATGGTAGCGCCGAACTAGAAATCCATCAGGGCTACGTTCCGGCGTCTTCCCCTTCAGTAAATTCTCCGGTCAACCCGCCAACTAACCCTTAACGCATTATACATTATGGGAAACAAACAAATTCGTATTGGCCAACTCATAGCACCTTTTGGCCCTGGAAGCATTTACACAGACCGACGTGGGACGCCGCATGTGGTCTGCGGCTTAGATCATTGGTTTTTTCAATGGGATCAGGCGATTGGTTTAGTGCCTTGCAGCAACCGTGCAGAATTTGAACGTCTTGAGCCACGTTTGTCGGTTTTGCTGAGCGTCGACCGCTTTTGTATACCGCCAGATTACCGTCAAGTGCGGCGCGGTGACACTAGGCCGCCCAACGCAATGTTAAATATTCCGGCCCAGCGTTTCCCTCGCTGGTATAGGCATACGCGCACCGGCGAGATGCGCCGCTTTAATTTGCACACCGTGCGTATTGACCGCCCGCAAGGCATAGGGCGTTGGCAACCGGTTCGCTTCGTCTCCGTCTGTGCCGCCGGACACCTTTGTGAATTTCCTTGGAAGGAATGGATTGGATGCCTGTGTCCCGGTGATGGCACTTTATTCCTAACAGATCGCGGTAGTTCAGACCTTGCTAGCATCAGTGTTGAATGTCGTACTTGTCCTGTTGGTTCTTCGGGTCACAAAGGCCGGAATTTGATGGGAACCACGGTCAAACCCGACATTTCTTTGGGCGAGCAGAGTAAGTTTCAAGCAGCAGGCATTGTTTGTCCTGGTGACCGTCCTTGGCTTGGCGAAGGGGCTAATGAGGAGGGCTGCAATCAGCCATTAATCGGCGCGCTTATCAACCAGACAAACTTGTATTTTCCGCGCACTATTTCCGCCATCGCCTTACCGGACTTGCAGCCGCAAAGTCCTGTGATTACTGGGTTGCGAAACGCGATTTCTACTGACTCCACACTGGGAGTAGCCCGTACGCTTTGGAATATGGGTAATAGAGCGGCCACGGTCGCTATGATTCAATCAGGACTCACTGCTAGGGGAATCGATAGCGATCCGGCGGATGTGGAGGTGGCTTTGAAAACTCTTTTCGACCCGGCGGCCACTGCACTACCTGCCGGTGCGCGCGTGCCTGCCGATCCAGAATCTGATCTTCTCGCATTTCGTCGTGCTGAGTTCAATATTCTGCGAAATGAGGTGAACGATCCTGAAAATGTATCAGATCTACGGGTCATTCCCACAACGGCACCGGCTGGTATGTCAGAATGGTTTGGTAGAATTAATCTTTTGGAGCGGTTGCGCGAGACAAGGGTGCTCTATGGCTTTGACCGTTTGGAACAGAATAGTACCAACACTTTGGTCAACATGCCAGAATCAGCTATGCGTACATTGTTTCGCAATCCGCCTGACGAGGCGCAAAACCGATGGCTACCGGCAGTTGAGGTCTTTGGTGAAGGCATTTATGTTGAGTTGAACGAAGACCGCCTTTCGACGTGGCAGTCGGATAATACTGCGTGGCTTGCCAATCGTCTTGACGATGGATTCATTGCCCGGATGGGTGGTGTTTTCCAGACATTGCCGCCGCTTGGCGCGGTAAACCGAAGTTGGGCCTCACGGTATTTGTTAGTTCATAGTCTCGCTCATGTCCTCATAAACCAGTTAGTATTCGAGTGTGGGTACAGCACGGCCGCGTTACGTGAGCGGCTTTACATTTCGGCTGACTCAGCGGCTCCTATGGCCGCTTTTATAATTTACACTGCCGCTGGCGATTCTGAAGGCACGTTGGGTGGACTCGTTGCACTTGGGAGGCCCGAACGTCTTGGTCCCGTTTTCAGTCGTGCGCTCGGTCGGGCATCATGGTGTTCGGCGGACCCAGTTTGCTCAGAACATCTTGGTGGCCAGGGCTCTAAAATGGCTAATCTTTCCGCCTGCCACGCTTGTGTCCTTTTGCCGGAAACATCCTGTGAGACAATCAATCAGGGTTTGGATCGCGCAATGGTGGTTGGCACGCCAGAAGCTCGCGGGCATGGTTTTATGAGCTCACTTCTAAAAAGCTCTTATGCCTTTTGATTTTAGAAACTTTATGGCCTAGATAAAGAACAGGGCCGTCGTTGATATTAAATATTTCCATTTGTTCTGATAATCACAATTTTTTTTAAAATAAAATGTGCCACAAGTTGCATTACAATGATAATCAATGTCTTTGTATCAAATATAGTGTTTTCAAGTATAAAAAAGTTGAGAGGCGCATAGAGTGCTTAGTCAGGGCCTTTACTCTACTTGTGTGAAGTAGTTTACAGAACCAAGCAGAGGGGCATTCCTTAATTTCTAAAGATAATTCGAGGGACTGCAAATGTCCTACCCAAGGTTGGAGTATAGTGATATGGAAAAGATCGAATTTACGCAGATTGAGTTAATAACCCCTTGTCCTCATAAGGCGGGGATAATAACGAGGAGCAGGCTGACAAGGAATTGTGGCGGAGTAAGAACAGGTTGTGCAGTTTTCAGTAATGAACAGGAACTGGTGGTCTAAGTAGGCATGATCTTTCTCCCTAAATATGGAAGCCCGAGTGCCGGTCCTTATCACCAAAGGGAAAAAGGGTATGGGGCTTCGATTTCACATCGTCAGGCTTTGGAGCTTCTTCTCGCAAACATCCAAAGCCAAAGGTATTCCTTGCACATCCAGGACGAGCTCCCGGCTATCGTTTCACATTGGCTTCAGTGTCCCGGTGAGGCACCCATTCTGCTTTCGAAGAGAGAGGCTGCAGAATGGGGCAAAATCCTCCAAAGGCAATTTGGGATAGTTACCAGAAAATCACCCCCCAAAATCGACTTTACCGAAGTGCCGTTCCCGCCGCCCTCCAGGGCCAAGTTCACGTTTATCGATCTATTTGCCGGGATTGGGGGATTTCGAGTGGCCTTGCAAAAAATGGGCGGGAAGTGCGTCTTTTCCTCTGACTGGGATAAAAATGCAAAGGCCACCTACTACGAAAATTACGGCGAAGTGCCTTTTGGAGACATCCGGCGGCTAAGCTCCGAAAAACTTTATAACGGAAAGGTGGATCTCGTTTGCGGCGGATTTCCCTGTCAGCCCTTTAGCATCGCGGGAGTATCGAAAAAACTAAGTCTGGGCCGAAAACATGGCTTTGAAGACGAAAACCAAGGGGTGCTGTTTTTTGAAGTGGCCAAGATCATTAAGCGGCATCGTCCCAAGGCCTTCATCTTGGAAAACGTCAAACATTTGCTCCGGCATGATAAGGGCAACACTTTCCGCTCTATTTTGCATGTCCTCGAAAAAGAGCTTGGATACGACGTCTGCCATAATGTCATCGACGCCCGAAACTTTGTGCCTCAACACCGTGAGCGTGTATTCATTGTTGGATTCCGAAAACCCAATAGCTTTGTTTTTCCAGAAGTGCCCAAAGGCAATCATCTTCTAGGCAAAATCTTAGATGAAAATGTGCCCACAAAATACACCTTATCGGATCATCTTTGGAAATACCTTCAGGAGTACGCAAAGAAACACCGAGAATCAGGCAATGGATTTGGATTTGGCCTGTTTGGAAGAGAGGATGTAGCACGTACGTTAAGTGCCCGCTACCACAAGGACGGGTCGGAGATTTTGATCCGGCAAAACGGCGGATCGATAAATCCAAGACGCCTCACCCCAGAGGAGTGCCGTAGGCTGATGGGTTTTCCGGAGGGCTTCAGAATCCGCGTATCAGATACCCAAGCCTATCGACAGTTTGGCAATTCGGTCGTTGTTCCAGTGGTTGAGGCGATTGCAGGACGGGTGGTAAAAGAAATATTGAAATGACTCTCAGGGGTCTGCTCAGCCTGTTCAAGGATTCTGGCTGTGATGAGGTTTACGGAAAGTACTTAGCAGAGAACGATAATTCAAAAAACCAGATCTACCTTGGCGGTGATCTTAAAGTTTTGAATATTTTGCCTAGCGAAAAAATATTCAGCAGTGATACCTCGGCAGGTCCGTCGTTCAAGGCACGGCTTGATTTTGGATGGCTCCATCCAGATGGCGAGGTAACACCAGCGCCCCACACCCAAATCATTCTTTACGCCCAGTACCCTGAGGTACGGCTTTCCGGTTTTTTGCGTGGATCGATAAAAGCACCCAGCGAACTACTCAATAAACGAATGAAGGGGAGGATTCTGCTTTTCGGAATTTCCGGGAAAAAAGTTATCGGCCTTGTTTTGAGGGGCGAGGATCCGGCATCTAAAGAGATCCGTGCCCTCAGACCCCGAGAGGACAGTCTCACTCTCTTTAATATTAGCAACCTTGAGACTTTAGACAGGAAAAAAGAACGTGAGAGTATTATTGCGGCCCTGAAAAAGGTCCATTTGGCTGGTTGGATTGATTCTAAGCAGCTGTCCGGAGACGGAAAGATCGGTCCTTGCCGGGCGCCGCAGTGCGGCGGTTTCACGCTTGAGGCTGAACTGGGAATTCCGAAAAATAGCAAGGCTGATCCTGATCTGTTAGGTTACGAGGTGAAGCAGTATGGGGTAAAAGACCTTAAAAGGCCCGGAACTGGAAGAATTACCCTGATGACACCAGAGCCGGATGGAGGAACGTATAAGACTCTTGGAGTTGAGGTATTTATCCGGTCTTTCGGTTATAAGGACAAAACGGGCCGCCCGGACCGGTTAAACTTCGGAGGAATTCACAAGGCCAGTCAGGTCTGTTCGGCAACCGGACTTACCATGGAGATTGATGGCTTTGACGCGGAAAAAAATCGGATTACGAAGGCTAGCGGATCAGTAAGGCTGGAAACAAAAGACGGAGAAGATGCGGCATCCTGGTCCTTTGCTAATATTCTGGAGCACTGGAAACATAAACACGCAAACGCGGTTTACGTCGCCTCAGAAAACCGAAAAACACCCCAATGGCAGTACCGATATGGAAACCTGATCAGGATCTGTACTGGAACGGACGGGATTAGGTTTTTGAAGAGCCTTTCAGCGGGTAAAATATTTTATGACCCGGGAATCAAATTGGAGCAGGCATTTAGCGACAAGCCGCGAACAAAAAGGAGAAGTCAATTTCGGGTGCAGGTCGGTGATGTTAATGGTCTGTATGAACATGTTGAGTTGGTTGATCTGAATGGCTGATGTTCACACCGCAGACATACGCTCATTCAACATGTCCCGGATCCGGGGCAAGGGGAATGAGGAGACGGAGGTACGGCTGGCCAAGCTGATGCGGATGGTTGGGATCAAGGGCTGGAGAAGGCATTTGCCGATCCTTGGCCGGCCGGATTTCTCGTTCCAAAGGCAAAAGGTAGCGGTGTTTGTGGACGGATGCTTCTGGCACGTGTGTCCCCGTTGTTTTCGTCTGCCCAAGCAGAACCGGGCGTTCTGGCGGACGAAAATTGGGGGGAACCGGAAAAGGGACCGGTCGGTCAACAGTCGGCTACGAAGGCTGGGGTGGAAATTGATCAGGATCAGGCAATGCCAGTTAAAGTATTCTGATCGAGTTGTCTCGAGGATTCGAAAAGGGGTTGGGTTAAGATGAAGCACGGGCCTTTAAGGATAAGTGCGCTACTAAGCTGAAGGAGAATCAATATCGTCCCCAAAACATCGACGTTTTAACCCAGAAAGATCTGGTTTTGGTGGTCGGCGCAGGCGGCGGGGTTTGGGCGTAGGCTGGTTTTCACGGCAAAGATGAGGGGTTTGTGGTGCATGGTGGAAAGCCATTGGCCGCCTGGGCCGGACTCCACAAAAGAGCGTGTGGCAACTTGAACGAGGTACTGTTTCGTAGGGTGGGAGTATTCGATTGTCCAAAGACCTTCATCAAAGGCCCAGTGTGCGTCCGGGGTGAGTGCGAGGCCGTTGGTGGGGTGGTTATCCTTGGTGAGGCGGAATGGTTTGATATGGGCGGCCTCGATCATGATGGCTCCAGAGGCGGTGGTGAGAGACCGACCCGTGAGAGCGCAGGTGAAGGAGTAGCCAGAGAGGACTTCGTAGCGGAAACGGGCGGAGCGTCCGGTTTGACGCGCAGTCTCCGTTTTTTCGGAATCGGTAGGCCGATGTTGAAGAATATCGGCTGGGGTGAGCCCTAGCGCTTCTGCAAGGGCAAGTTGCTCTAAAGCTGGAAAGTATGTGGTGATGAGGATGAGGCGGGCGGAGCGGCGCTGAGCTGGGTCTTGCAGAGCGGTCCAAAAATCTGGATGGAAAGAAACTGAGGCGACGGTATCGGGAGAGGAGCAGGGTTGACCCCGAGAATCGTTAGGTGTCCAGAGGCCTTGAGTTTTTAGGTGGTAGAGCGGATAGCGGATATCAAGGCGGGTGGAGCGCCACCGGGGGGAGACGATTGGGGCAAAACTTTGAAAGCGGACGCGGAGAGTAGGCGATAAGGTGAGTGTAGGGGTGAGGAGATGGCCGTGCTCAACGAGGTCGAGAATGGAGAGAAGGAGAAGGGGTTTGTGTGGGGCAAAGCGTTCCGGGCCGGAGCCGAGCTTGCGGCTGATGGCAGGCCTAAGATTTTGGAGAGTGGAGAGAAAGTTAATGGCTAAATGGTAAGAGCTAAGGATTCAGTTCTCGATCCCAAAACATCGGCGTTTTGATCATTCGAAACTGAAAGGCTGAATGTGAAAGGGGGCAGGTGGCACAGAAGAAAGGGATGAAGGGGTTCAGGGGTTAAGGGGTTAAGGAAGAAGGGTGGAAGGATTAAGGCGGGAG
>Ga0247844_1005646_pt1 | contig 15775 bp, 14 predicted proteins | sample LaCtaG_FD_192421 | JGI IMG/M metagenome (GOLD analysis project Ga0247844, IMG submission 192421) | Freshwater microbial communities from meromictic Lake La Cruz, Castile-La Mancha, Spain - LaCruzMarch201714.5m_1 | ecosystem: Environmental > Aquatic > Freshwater > Lake | place: Spain: Castile-La... | reverse complement strand
GACCCGCAAATCGACCCCTTGGTCAGTGTCTGGAAGGGCATCACCAAGCCCTTGGCCATCGCCGCCTTCGCGGCGGTGAGTCTGGCCGGACTCTTCCACTACATCACCAAAGGTCCCAATGAGGTCTCCAAAGAGACCGAGAAGGAGGTCGAATAATGCAACGCGATCCGCGCGATCTGATCCGTTACACCCCGAGCGAGCGCCTGAACCACTGGATTGTCGGTATCAGCTTCATTCTGCTTGGGCTCTCGGGGCTGGCCCTGTTCCATCCGGCCTTCTGGCCCTTCACCCTGCTCTTCGGCGGGGGGACCTGGACGCGCATCATTCACCCCTATCTGGGGGTACTGATGGCCCTGGCCTATGTGATCATGCTGATCCGCTTCACCCGCCTCAACCTCATGACCGCGGCCGATTGGCAATGGCTCAAGCGCATCCGTGAGATGGTGGATGGAGATGACCACAACATGCCCGAGCAGGGCAAATACAACGGCGGCCAGAAGATCCTCTTCTGGCTGCTCTTCTGGTGCATGCTCCTGCTCATCCTCTCCGGCATCCCCTTATGGCGCACCTGGTTCAGCTTCCCGGTGGAGTGGGTGCGGCTGGCCGCCGTGATCCATTCCGGCAGTGCCGCGGTGATGATCGGCCTGATCATGGTTCACGTTTACGCTGCCATCTGGACAAAGGGCACCATCCGCGCCATGTGGTACGGCACCGTAACCCGCGCCTGGGCCAAGCAGCATCATCGGGCTTGGTATAAGGAGGCGACGAAAGAGGGATGAGGATGCTTGCCTCGATCAAGATTCCGGCCACTTGGGCTCGCCGGGTGCGTCGTCAGGCCATCCTGGCCTGACACTGTCAGGGCTGGAAGCCCTGACTACGCACGCCACTGGCAGGGATTACGATCAAGGCCAGGATGCGAGATATAGCCATCGGACGTGATAACCGGACGTAGGGGCGGGTTTCAAACCCGCCCCTACACCAAGGCTCTATCCGGATATCAGGTACGAAGGCTATATCGGCGAAGCCAGAGATGGCGGATCTGCCGAATCTAAGACGGTCTCTTGCTTGGATTCTGACGATTGTCGAAGACGGAGTGCACGATAATCTCATCGTCTTCGATCGTGTAGAAAATCGAAAATGGAAACCGGCGAACCACGCAGCAACGAAAGCAAGAATAGCGAATCGGGTACATACTCGGGCTGTCCCGCATCAATGCGATGGCGGTTTCGACACAATCAAGGAACTCCAACCCCAAGCCCCGGCGTTGCCGCTCATACCATGCCAAGGCCAGATCAATGTCGTCTCTGGCGCCGGCAGTGTAACGCAGTTTCATTTGTACTTGTCGCGGAGTCCGTCATGCACCGCTTGCCAGTCATGGAGTTCCAGAACCCCCTGCTGGTAGTCGGTATAGCGCTTGTCCAATTCTTTTTTCTGCCACTCAGGCAGAGGAAGATCGGGACCGCTTGCCGCGATCGAATCCCAGATGTCTTCAACCAGCAGCAATTTTTCGGATAGACTCAATTCGCTGATCTTCTGCTTGATCTCTTCCGGTCTCATAACAACTCCTCCTTCTTGGAGAGCGGTAAACTCGATGTCGACGACGCAAGCGCCAGACAAACCGCCAGGCTGGCGAGAGTCGATCAGATGCGGGCGCAACTGTCAAGCAGTTGCGTTCGCGTTGAAGTCTTTGTGATCTTTGTGTCTTTGTGAGAGAACATCTCTTTCTTGGGATTACAGATACCCGCCATGCCCAGCCCCATCCTCCAACCCGGCCAACTCGAACCCGCGGCCGGGGTCTTCCCGACTCTGCGCCTGCCCGCGCCGGGACTCTTTGCCGGCCGTGCGCACCGCCTCCGCACCTTGGCTCCCGGCCACGCCCTGGAGCCCTTCCTGCGCTTTGCGGCCGACCTGGCGGAGTGCCAGGAACGCCTGTGGGAAGAACTGGCACCCGACCCCCTACCGGCAGACGCACTGCTCGCGCGCTGCCGGGAGGCGGCCATGCCCCCGCTGGCCGCCCCCTCCTGGTGGCCCAGTCCCGCCTGGCGTGAGTTGGTCCGTCGGCTCGCCGCGGAACTGGCGCCCCAGGCACCGGACCCCGCGGCCTTCAGTCGGCTGACCGGGGCTGATAACGACTGGCTGGAGGCTCAGGCTCACGCACTCCTGACCGGTGACGGCAGCGCGCTGGACCTGGCCGCGGCCCCGCTGATCGGTGCCGCGCTGCAAGTCTGCTGGACGGCGGCCGCGGCCCGGCTGGACCCGGACGTCATCGCCCCGCCCGGCCTGGGCCACACCCAGCCGGGGGTCTGCCCGGTGTGCGGCTCGCCGCCGGTAGCCGCCGTCCAGCGGATCGGCGGGGCGGTGGACGGGCTGCGCTATCTGCACTGCGGACTCTGTGCCGGCGAATGGCACGTGGTCAGGGCCAAATGCAGCCTGTGCGATAACAGCCGCGGCGTGGCTTATCTCAGTCTGACCGCGTGCGCCGCCGAGGACGCGACTAAAGGCCCCCAACCCGCGGTGCAGGCCGAGACCTGCCCGGAATGCCGCGGCTACCTCAAGCTCTGCCGACTGGATCGGGACCCGCACCTCGACCCCTGGGCCGACGATCTGGCGACCCTGGCCCTGGATCTCCTGGTCGACCAGGAGGGTTTCGAGCGGGCCGGACTCAATTTCCTGCTGCTGCAAGGGGGAACGGCAACGCCCGGATGATCCGCGGACAGCGAATCTGTGCTTGGCTTCCGGTTCCGAAAAACCCGTCAACGACAACCATAAGGATCGTCTATCGTGCATAGCGTCCTCCCCCGACCACCCTCGGTCGATCGCATCCTCGGGTGGCCGACCCTGGCGCCGCTGGTGCTCGAATATGGCCGCCAGCCGGTACTCACCGCGGTGCGCGGGCTGCTCGATGACCTGCGGGGGCGCATCGCGGCCGGGGAGGCGATCGGTGACCCATTCGCCGAACCCCGGATCGCCGCCGGGCTCGCCGAACGTCTGGCCCGGTCGGAGGCACCCCGGCTGCGGCGGGTCTTCAACCTGACCGGCACTGTTTTGCACACCAACTTGGGCCGAGCCCCCCTGCCGGAAGAGGCCGTGGCCGCCCTTACCATGGCCGCCCGGGAACCCTGTGCCCTGGAATATGACCTGGCGGGCGGCGCCCGCGGCGACCGGGACAGCCTGGTGGAGGGCTGGATCAAGGATCTGACCGGGGCGCAAGCCGCGACCGTGGTGAACAACAACGCCGCCGCGGTCTTTCTGCTGCTCAATACCTTGGCCCTACGCAAGGAGGTGCTGGTTTCCAGGGGCGAACTGGTGGAGATCGGCGGCGCCTTCCGGGTCCCGGACATCATGTCGCGGGCCGGCGCGCGCCTGAAGGAGGTCGGCACCACCAACCGCACCCATGCCCGCGACTTCGCGGAGGCCATTGGACCGCGCACCGGGCTGGTGATGAAGGTCCACACCAGTAACTATGCCATCCAGGGCTTCACCGCCGCGGTCCCGGAGCGGGAACTGGCGGGGCTCGCCCATGACCGCGGGCTGCCCCTGGTGGTGGACCTGGGCAGCGGCACCCTGGTGGACCTGAGCCCGTACGGCCTGCCGCACGAACCCACGCCCCAGGAGACCCTGGCCAACGGGGCGGATCTGGTGACCTTCAGCGGGGACAAGCTCCTGGGCGGACCCCAGGCCGGTATCCTGGCGGGCCGTGCCGACCTGATCGCCCGCATCAAGAAGAACCCCTTGAAGCGTGCCCTGCGCCTGGGCAAGCTCACCCTGGCCGCCCTGGAGGCGGTGCTGCGCCTGTATCGGGACCCGGAGCGACTGACCGAACGTCTGCCGACCCTGCGTCTCCTCACCCGCCCGGCCACTGAGATCGCGGCCCTGGCGACCGACCTGATGCCGGCCCTGGCGCAGGCCCTGGCGGGCTGGCCGGTGACGGTCGGCACCGCCCCGGTGCAAAGCCAGATCGGCAGCGGCTCATTGCCGGTCGACCGGCTGCCCAGCCATGCTCTGGTGATACGGCCCAATGGCCGACGCGGCGGCCTGCTGCGCGAGCTGGCGACGGCCCTGCGGCAGCTCCCCATCCCGGTCATCGGCCGCATCGCCGATGGCGCCCTGTGGCTCGACCTGCGGTGCCTGGAAGACCCGGAGACCTTCCGCGGCCAACTCGCTATCCTGGCGCACCGCGCGGTGCCCGCGTGATCATCGGCACCGCCGGCCACATCGACCACGGCAAGACCGCCCTGGTCCGCGCGCTCACCGGGGTGGATACGGACCGTCTACCGGAGGAAAAGGCCCGCGGCATCACCCTGGACCTGGGCTATGCCTACCAGCCCATCGCCTCCGGTGCCGTCCTGGGCTACGTGGACGTGCCGGGTCACGAGCGCCTGGTGCACACCATGGTCGCCGGGGCCACCGGGATCGATTGTGTCATCCTGGTGGTCGCGGCGGACGACGGACCCATGCCCCAGACCCGAGAGCACCTCCAGGTGCTGGATTTGCTGGGCCTGGACCGCGGGCTGGTGGCCCTGACCAAGATCGACCGGGTCTCGCCCGAGCGCGTCGCCCAAGTCGAGAACGACATCCGCGCCCTGCTGCACGGGACCGGGCTGGCAGCAGCGCCCGTTGTTCCGGTCAATGCGCTGAGCGGTGAAGGCATTCCGGCGCTGCAACTGCACCTGGAAGCCATCGCGGCCCGGCTTCCGCCCCGGCGCGTCGGCGGACGCTTCCGGCTCGCGGTCGACCGCAGCTTCAGCATCGCCGGTGCCGGCACCGTGGTGACCGGCCTGGTGCTGGACGGCCGGGTGCAGGTGGGTGACCGTCTGCTGGTCTCACCCGCGGGCCTGCCAGTGCGGGTGCGCGGCATCCATGCCCAGAATCAGTCGGCGCAGCAGGGTCTGGCCGGCCAACGGTGCGCGCTGAACCTGGCCGATCTGCATCGCGAGGCGGTCGGCCGCGGCGACCTGGTGCTCGACCCCGACCTGCATCTGCCCACCCGCCGACTGGACGTGCAGGTGCGGGTCCTGGGCACCGAGGCCGGTCCGCTCAAGCACTGGATCCCGGTCCACTGCCACCTGGGCGCCGCCCATGGCACCGGTCGGCTGGCCGTGCTGGACGGGGAAGCGATCGCGCCTGGCACCGCGGGTCTGGCCCAACTGGTGCTGGACGCGGACCTGGCGGCCGTGCGCGGTGATCGCTTCATCCTGCGCGACCAATCCGCCCGCCGCACCCTCGCCGGCGGCTGGGTGCTGGACCCGGAGCCGCCCGCCCGCGGCCGGCGCCGACCGGCCCGGCTCGCCCTGTTGGCCGCGCTGGCGGAACCGGACACCTTGACCGCGGCCGTTGCGGCACTGGAACTGGCGGCGCAAGGACTGGACCTGGATCGGTTGAGGCGCCGGTGGAACCTGGACCAGGCAACCACCTCGGCCATCATAGACCGGCCCGGTTGCGTGCGGATCGACACGGCTGCGGGACCGCTGCTGTTCGCCCAGCCGCATTGGCAGGCCCTGGCGCAGCGAGTAATCGATGCGCTGCGCGCCGCCCATCAGGAACACCCGGACCAACTCGGTCCCGACCGGGAGCGCCTGCGCCGCATCGCCGGCCCGGCCATGACCCGGCCGTCCTTCGGCGCCTTGCTCGAAACCTTGGCCGCTCAAGGAGAGATTGTGCGCGCCGGCCCCTGGATTCACCTGCCGGACCATGCGGTGCGGCTCGCGGACAGCGATGAGCAACTGTGGCGTGACGGAATCAGCCCCTTGCTGAACACCAAACCCTTTGACCCGCCCCGGGTCCGGGACCTGGCCCGCGCCCTGGAGCAGGAAGAAGACAGTATCCGGCAACTGCTCAAACGCCTGGCCGCCATGGGCGAGGTCGAACGGGTCGCCCACGATCATTATTTCACCAGCGCCGCGGTCGCCGACCTCGCGGCCATTGCCCTGCGTTTGAGCGAGAGCGCCGGTGAGGCGCGCGCCGCGGAATTCCGCGATGCCATCGGGACCGGCCGCAAGCTGGCCATCCAAATCCTGGAGTATTTCGACCGCATCGGGTACTCGCGCCGCATCGGTGACGGTCACCGCGTTTTCCGCGACAGCCTGCTGGCCCGTTAGCGCTGAATGCCGCGGCGGGCGCGTTGACGCAGCGCCCGTCGAACCGTTGTCAAAAAGCCGGGTTGGATATAGTCTGCGGATAGAAATCTACGTTCACGACGGTCCCAAAGACTCGCCTTGCATCGGCGGAGAAGACGCAAACGACCATGAACATCGAATCACTGAAAAACACCCTCAAACGCGAGTTACCCGAGTGGCTGCGGCAAGACGCGGATTTTCGCGCCTATGTCCTGGACCTGGCACGACAGCAGTTTGCGGACCGCGCCCAGACCGAGGACCGGTTCGACCGGCTATTGGCTGAGTTACGCCGGGATCGCGAGGACCAGAACCGCAAGTGGGACGAGCAAGACCGCAAGTGGGACGAGCAGAATCGAAAGTCGGACGCCATGCTGGCGGAGATGCGCGAGGAGTTCCTCCGGGTCCACGCCGAGCTCAAGGCCCAAAACGACAAGCACGAGCGCAGCATCGGCGCCCTGGGCGCACGTTGGGGGATGCAATCGGAGCAGGCCTTCCGGGACGCCCTGGCCGGCATCCTGGAGAAGAATTTCGATGTCCAGGTAGTCAACGTCAACGAGTTCGACGACCAAGGAATCGTATTCGGCCGGCCGGAGCAGGTCGAGTTGGACGTCATTATCAAGAACGGCCTGCTGATCCTCTGTGAGCTGAAATCGTCCATCGACAAGGCCGGCATGTACATTTTCGAGCGCAAGGCCCGTTTCTATGAGCAGCACCACCAGCGCACTGCCAACCGGCTCATCGTCATCTCACCGATGATCGACCCGCGGGCCCGCAAAGTGGCCGAAAAGCTGGGTATCGAGACCTATGGAGACTCCATCAACGTCGAGCGACTGTGACCAACAGCTTTTGTTTACGCTGTTTTGGACCTAATGGCCAAGCTCGGCCTCGATCAAGATTCCGGCCACTTGGGCTCACCGGGTGCGTAGTCAGGCCATCCTGGCCTGACACCGTCAGGGCTGGAAGCCCTGACTACGCACGCCGCTGGCCGGGATTACGATCAAGGCCCCTGACTCCGTCCCGGTGTCCCTGTGCTTGAACCCGTCCCTGTGCTCGTCTGTCATGGCCGCTCTCTGCTTGGAGCAGTTCACGGGCGGAACAACTAACGCGGCCAGGGCCTCCTCTCAGCGCCATAGCGCCTGCCAGCCGCTCCCGGGGAGATGGGAGCCAGGCTTGAAGACCTTTTCGGCCGAGGAACCGACGATCTTCTTGGTTTGCAGAGTCCATCTTGGACCCGCACTAGTTCACCCAAATCTCCACCCGCCGGTTCTTTTCCCTTCCTTCGGGTGTGTCGTTCGACGCAACAGGTGCGTCCTCGCATAGACCGACCACCTTGTCGATGGTCAATCCTTCTGCGGCGAGCTCTTTTCTGACGATCTCCGCGCGCTCCTGAGAGAGTCGGCAGTTCAGGTCATGGCGGCCTTTGGCATCGGCGAACCCGATGAGAATCAGTGATCGGCCTTGGTATTGGCCCTGCTCCATGATGTTGGTGACACGCCCGATGTCGCGGTTGGCGCGGGTATCCAACTCGGCTGTACCGGTACGGAACCGGAACCGGGTCGCAATTTCGGCGGTTGCTTTATCGGTCAGCGCGCGCCACTTCGTCGACTTGCTCCGCGGATCGTCACTAGTCGCCTCCCGCTGCCTTTCCGGAGGGACGGATAGGGCAACCGTCACGAGTCCGGTATTTTCCACCACCGACTGGCCCGCGTCGGAAAGGGCGAATTCGATGAACTTGAAGACATTGGGATTGGCCGGACTCTCGGCCGTATAGAGATAGAGCCGCCGGGCAAGCAGGTAATCCTCGGTCCGGACGGTGTTGAGAGTGGGCCTGCGGGCCTCCACCCCCGTATCGGCCAGCGCGACGACCTTGTTGGAGCCGACATAGTTCAACCCGATGAAGCCAATGCCCAGCGGATCGCTGCCGACCGACTCGGAGAGTTTCTTGCTATCCTCAAAGCGTTGTGCATTGGCGGCAAGGGTCTTATCCCGCTTCATCAGCACCGCCTCGTTGAAGAAATCCCAGGTGCCGGATTTATCGTCCCGCGCATTGACCGCGATGGTCCCGGCGCGGCTGCCGACCTGCGACCAGTTGGTGACGGTGCCGCTAAAGATATCGGCGAGTTGCGCCAGTGTCAGGTTCTTGACCGGATTGGATGGATGGACAATGATCGCAATTCCGTCGAGCGCCAGGACGTGCTCGCTGGCGTTGGACGTGAGATCGCCGAGTGTCGGCAAGAGTGTTTGGCGCTCCTCTTTCTTGATGGGCCGGGACGACATCCCGATATCGGCAACAGCCGACAGGAGGCCCGAGAAGGCAGTTTTGGATCCATGGGCCTGGATTTCTATCTCCTTTAGTATGCCGTTGCGTTCGCCGACGATGAATGCCTCCTCTTCCTTGGCGCCATCCACCCGATGAACATTGGCGTAGCCTTCCTGCCTCAGGAAGGCCTCGGCCAGGGCCGGCAGCAGCTTACCGCCAATGGTGTTGGAGCCGTGGAAGCGCAGGAGGGACTCTGCGACCACTGCGGGTTTCGGCGGGGGTGCCTTGCAGGTCCGCGTGGCTGGGTCCAGGATCTCGGGCGGAGGGCAGATCGGCTCTGGTGGCGGCGCCTGACAGGCGTTGGTCTTCGGGTCGCGCACGGCCGGTGGCAGACATGACTCGGGCGTCGACGCTTCACACGCATTGGTTGCCGTGTTCCGCACCAAGGGCGGCTCGCACTCGGCAGGCTGGCTCAGATACCAGGCGCCGAGCCCGGTCGTCAGAAGGGCCAGGACGGCGCCTAGCACCCACCAGGGCTTGCCGGCGCCAGTGCCGCCCGGCGCCGGGATCAGTCGGCTGCCGCATTCCGGGCAATTGGTCGGGCTGCCGTCCGGCAGTCGGATACGGTCCCCTTTGTCCGCCTTGTCGCAGTTGTTGAGATTTGGACACTTGTACTCGATCGCCATCGTGCATTCCCCTGCGGTGTCGGATCAGATTTTCTTGAGGTCTTGGATCGCGCTGCGCGCCGCGGTCTCGAAGCGGCGGTAAACCGGGTCTTCAAAGTCGCCCCCCCGCTCGGTGAGAATGCGACCAAGTTCCTCACGGACGCCCGCCTGGACCTCGGTCCGCTTGTCGAGGTGCCGATAGGCATCGCTGGCGAGTTGCTGCCGCACCGTGTCTTCCAGGCGCTGGGCCGCGGTGAGGTCGATGCCCTCGGCCACCTCCGGAAGGGTCTTACCGAGCCGGGTACGGACCGGGAGACCGTCGGCGTCCTCGCCCATCAGATAGATCTCGCTGAGCCCCGTGGTCGGACTGGTCACCGTAACGATCAGGCCTAGGGCCTTGGCGAGCAGCACGACCGGCAGTGCCTTGTCGCGCAGGGCGCGCTCGTCGGCCAGCAGGAGTTCGGGCCATTGCGTGCCATCACCCTCGCCGTGAAGTTCCAGCTTGAGGCGATCGGGGTTACCGCCCAAGGCAATCCGGCGGTCGTATTGTTCCTTGAGGAAGCGGGCGGCCTTGACGTAGCGCAGCGGGAACAGATTGGTCAACCCGAGCAGGGTGATCTCGTTCGGTTTGGTGTCGGTCTCGATGATCTCCACCGGCACATCGCCCCGGAAGTTGTCGCGAAAAAGCGTCTTCAAGTCATCGCTGAATCCGGCCAGGTCACCCGCCCGAGGCAGGATCACCAGAAATTGCGAGACCCGGGCCTTGGCCGCGCCGAGCACGACGGCCTGCGGGTCGAATTCGAGGAAGTTCCCGGCCTCACGAACCAAGTCGTGAATGAACTTCTTGAGCTCGTCGGTGCGGCCCGAAAACTCCCGCTCCAATTGCCCGATAATGTTGACGCCCAGCAAGGGCCGACGATCGCGATGCATCGAGACCAGGGCGTCGTGAGCCGCCTGGGAACTGGCCGCGCACTTCTGCTCCATGACGTCGAAGAAACGCTGGCGACTGATCCGCGCATGGAAGGCGGAAAACGATGGATCGGCGGCGATCTGCTCAATGAGGGCGTGGCGTACCACCTGAGCCTGTCGACTCTGCTCGCTGCGGTCCTTATCGAGCTCGCGCGCGAACTGCCGCACGTAGTCTGCATTGTAAAAGCGCACCAGCGATTGGCGCAGGTCGGGGGTCTCGCCGTCGTTACAGCGCTCGTCGATGCGTTCTTTGAACTCCTTGATCGCCTCATCGACCAGTTTGGAACAATAGCCGATGTCCGTGGCAAGGCCGTTGAATTCGTTGATTGCCTCCTGGAGCAAGCGTTTGGCAAAGGTCCAGGCCTCGACCTGAGTGCGGGCGGTGTAGAGCTCCCGCAGGCACTCTCCTTGGGCGTCCAGCAGATTTCGACGCTTACCGAGCATCTGCGAGAGGAGGCCAACCTGCGCATATTCATTGCGGTTGGCGACGACCTTCTGCTCGGCATTATCGACCGTGTTCTTGGCGCGGCTCACCCGGTCGTCCATCCCCGCCTGCCGCTCTTCGAGTAAGGCGATCAGCGCGCCCAAGCAGCGCGCGATGTCGTGCATTGACTTGACACCGTTTTTCCACTCGTCAAAAAATTCGTTCTCGACGCGGCGGCGCAGCTCGCGGACATGGTCCTTACGAGCCTTCAGCTTGGTTTCGTAGAATTTGCGGACGCCAAGACCACGGTAATTCTCCTCGAAACGCTGGGTCATGAGCTTTTCGATCTCGTTGAGCCAGACCTTATTCTCCTGCGGCTGCACCATGCTCATGAACTGAGGCACGACATCGAGCCACTCGTTGATGATCGGCTTCCATTTTTTGTTGTTGACTTCTTCAGGCAGGATGCCGCGGGACAAGGCCAAGTGCTCGTCAGTCAGGGACCAGCGTTCCAGGGTTTGCTTGTCGCGGACGAACTCTCCGCAATCCTGGTTGCGCGCCTCATCGCGAAACCCAAAGGTATCGTCCCAGTTGTTGTAGCGCAGTTGTAGGGCGGCTTGGCGGGCAAACTTATAGGTGAGATACTCCCGGATCTCGATCTCCGGGACCGCCAGGCGTTTGATGCCGAAGGTGAGAAACCGCTTACTGCGCAAGGGTGTGATCGTACCGGTGCGAGCCTCAGGGGTACCGTCGCCGTTCTCGGCGTTCTCCATCTTCTCCAACAGCTTCATGGCCTCGGCATTGCGCGCGGCCACCAGCTTCTGGAATAGAAAATCGGCCACGATGCCGGGCAAGGTCTTGTCTACATCCACCTGCAGGCCGTTATCATTGCGGTTGCAAAAGATATAACAGCCGTTGAATGGGTCGCTGAGCGCGAGGCGTTCGCCGCGCTCGGCAATGTCGTGGGGTTGGTAGGCGCCCACGCTCAGCGCATTCAGTTCCGCCAAGGCCGCATAACCATTGGCGTGGTAATTGCCCGTGTCCCAGTTGGGATTGGGGATTTCTTCGGGCAGCAGCGCATAAATGACGATCCGGTAAAGTTTGGGATCGCGGTACAGTGCCCGGATTTGGGCTACCGCATCGATCACCGCCCCGCTGCCGGTGCCGCCGGCCAGGCCGCAGCAGACATGGAAGGTCACACTGGCATCGCCGCCAGTCGTGATCTCGCCGGCCAGTTGCTTGAGCTGAGCCTTGAACTCACGCGCCTTGCAGGCGAACAAAAAGCGTCCAAGCCGGCGCTTTTGACCGCCGAGGGTCTCGCCCACGATGCTGTTGAGGATGTCCTTCCATTGGTCGCGACTGCCGATCCATGGCTGGATATTCGGGTGCCCGCTGATATTGTCGAGAAGCTGATTGAGGTTACCGCCGGTAATGATGAGTTGGCTGCGCAGGGGGAGTTGTACGCTTTCGCCGAGGATGCGCCAGGTGGCGTCATCAATGTCCATCATCTCTTTGCTGGAATCGACGTAGAGATAGCGGAGTTTGACCTGATCCGGCTCATTGCCGCGGAATTCCTGGAAGACGTTCTTGCGCAGGGCCCGGAGGATCTTGCCGCCGGTACCGCCCAATCCGATGAGCAGATGGTTTTTCATAAGAGCCTTCTGATTGCGTGCGTCATACGGTCACTTTCAAATCGCGCCAGGCGGCCCAGCCGATCAGGCTGAACGGAATTAGCTGTACCAGAAAAAACAGCACCACGATGATGGCGCGGGCGATCGGAACGACCCGTGCCACGCCCGCTCGCAACGGTGCGTTCAAGGCGTCGGCAGCGTATTGAACGACGCGCTCCAAAGGGATGGTTGATCCTTCGGAAGCGAAGTAACCGCTAATACGCGACTCGATCGCGGTGACGGTTTGCCGCGGCATGGCGAAACGGCTCCAGACGATCTTGCTCAGAAAAGGCCGTTTTAACTTGAAATCCGCAACCGTCGCCGCCGCATAGACCTCGGCCAGCGTATTTCTGGATGCCATTTGGGTGAGCGGGATGCTGCTGCGGGATGCCGCCGTCGCCGTTGAAAAGTCCTCGATACCGAGTTTCTTGACTGCGTCGTACGCCGCTTGGAAGGCGGACATCTGCCACACCACGTCGTGTGTAGACGCGGCTCGCCAGGCATCAATACTGAGCTCGGCCGCGTCCTTGGTGTACTTGAAGCTGGCGAAGAGGATAACGAACACGAAGGTCAGCATGGCCGCCAGGAGGCACAGGAGGGTCTGAGTCGCGCTGGTACGAAACCGCAGATTCCACAGCTTGGAGTAGTTCGCCGCCCCCCACCAGCACAATCCGGCGAGAACAACGGCAATCCCCGCCACGACGGCAAACTCGGAGCGATGTTGAACGAACAGGATGGCAACCGATCCGAGAGCAAGGGAGATGAAGTCAAAGATGACAGACATGGTGGATTCCGATTAGTCGGCTGCCCATCGGACACCCGTGCGGTGTTAGAGCCCCGCGATCACACGGCCCTACGGGTCTTTCCGTATCCGTCCAGCCTGGGTCAGGACACAAGTCGGGGAAGGACATGAACCAGGAATATTGCACGCCGACGCTCTACTTAGGTAACGTACAAGCATAAAGGGTTTCCCTGGAATATTAAAGGGATGTCACAAAACCGTCACATCTGCGGCGACGAACCGGGGGTCCCGCGGCAAGGTGTTCGGCACGATGGAAGGGACGACGACGCGTGCGCCGGCTTGGGCGACTGGCAGAGGCGCTTCGGGAAACCAATTGACCAAGACCCTTTGCCGTCGCAGGTTCCCGTCCTGATGTCCAGTGTTGGCAACGCGGGCATCGGGATCCGTTATTGATGCCGCCAAGCACCGGTGACGGAGCGGTTTCGAACCCCTTCGCCGAACTGAAACGGTACTGTCCCGGTACCGCAACACCGGCGTGCGATGATCGCGTATCCTGACCGTCAAGCGTTCGGCGCGCGCCCTTCCCCATGCCACTTGAGCACAGCTCAGCGCTGCACTCCAGCCTCCCTGCCTGGCAGGACCTGCGCCCGCGCGACCTGTGGCGCTGGCCGCTGGACGCCTTGGCGTACCCCCTGGATCGGGTCGCCTTGCGGGCGGCGGCGGCCCTGGCGCGGCGCCAGGTCCGCACCATCGAACAGTGGGAGCGGGTGCTGCCGGACCGCGACCCGTTTATCCTCGTCGCCAACCACGGCTCGCGCCGCGAGACCGTCTATCTGACCGCGGCCCTGATGCTGGCCCGCGGCGGACGCCCGGTGCACTTCCTGGCGGACTGGAATTTCCGTCTGATCCCCGGTGTCGGCTACCTCTACGCCCGGACCGGGGCCATCACGGTGACACGCAAGGACGCCCGCCCGCGCGTCCTGAATCGGCTCAAACCCTGGTTTCTCGATGAGACCCCCGCCCTGGAGCAGGCGCGGGCGCGGCTCCTGGCCGGCGGTTCGCTCGCCTTGTTCCCGGAGGGCACCATCAACCGCGATCCGCGCCGGTTACTGCGCGGGCGCTGCGGTGCGGCACGCCTGTCACTGGAGACCGGTGCGCCGATCCTGCCGGTGGGAATTCGCTTCCTCGGCAGTTCCGAAGGGACCGGCCGCGGCGCTTCCGGGCAGCCCATGAGCATCCATCTCGGTGCCCCGCTGATCCCCCCGCTCCACGCTGGAACGAACAGCGCACCCGGCAAGGCCTCGCTCGCCGACGTGCGCGCCTGGCACGCCGAGGTCATGGCAACCATCGCCAAGCTGTGCGGCAAGACCTGGTCACCGACCACGCCCCCGACGGCTCGACCCGTCGGCGGACCCGTCACCTTCCCAACCATCGCACCTCGCGCCATCGGCCCAGGAGGCCCCCCGTGCTGAAAAAGCCCAAGGTCATTCGCGTCGACGATGCCCAGACCCGTCAGGATGCGCTCGCCGTCCTGCGTGCCACCTACCGGGACGAAAAGGGGTGGGTGGAACAGGCCGAGTCCCAACTGCCGGAATCGGATCTCACCAGCCAGCAGATCTCCTGGTTTATCGTTTACCGGGGGCGCGAGCCGGCAGGAGTGCTGCGCGTCTATTACGAGCCGCCGGTCGCCCAGTATCGCGCCTACAACGTCACGCTGTTGAATCGCGAACTGGACGTGGATCGCTTTCTGGCCACCAACCGCATCGCTGAGATCGGCCGCTTCGCCATTTGCCCGCACTACCGCCGCAACCTCCTGATTTCAGTGGCCCTGATGCGCGCGGCCACCCGTGAGACGGTGGAACGGGGCTTCACCCACTACATCACCGACGTCTTCGAAGACGACGCCCACAGCCCCTACGGCTTTCATACGCGGGTCATGGGGTTCGCCCCCGTTGCGACCCACGAGCACGGCGAATTGCACTGCAAGAGCCGCCGCATCACCCTGATCCTAGACCTGAAAGCCGCCTACAACCACCTGCGCCGTCGCCAGAACTGGATCTTCCGCTCCCTGACCGCGGACTGGGACGAGGGGCTGCATCGGCGCTTGGCGGTTTAGCTAAAACGACGGCAGCCGCCGGGCAGCGGCCCATTCTGCCCTTGCACTGCGCCCCATCCTGTGGCATTTCTTCGATGACCGGGTCGCCGCGGCGCTCCGGACAACAGTGCTTCTGGAAGGGCGTCGCTATCCGGTGAGGCGGCCGGACTTCAAATCCGGTTGGGGCCGTCAGGCGGTCCTGGGTGGGTTCGACTCCCACGCCCTTCCGCCAATGACTTACGATTGAACTCGTGCAAGAGAAACTGACCCTTGCCTGTAATCTTCATGGCGCGTCAGGTTTTTTTCCCAAGACATCGGCCTGGGAGAACCTGAAGAGAGTCCCTGCCCGGGTGCTTTGCGGATAGCGTCTGGGCGCACCTGGCCGGGACTGCGAGCGCCGTTCCCGGCGGGCGCCCATCGGCAGATCGCCGTGAAGGTCATCGATGAGCGCGGCAACGCGTTGATGGTGGTCAAGCCGCTGGGCGGTTGATCGATCCCAGGCGATTCCGGAGCGACCGAAATGATCGTGAGAGTGTCATTGAACGAGGCGCAGGCCCGACTCCCAGAGTTGGTGAAAGGGCTCGCGAGCGGCGACGAGGTGCTGATCACCGACGGCGACGAGCCGGTCGCGCGGCTGGTCGGTCAGGGTCGCAGGACGGACCGCACGCGCCAGCCCGGGAGCGCTAAGGGTAAGCTGCGCATCCTGGTCGAAGACGATGCGCATTTGGACGACTTCAAGAACTACATGCCGTGAGGGTGCTTCTCGACACCCATGCGCTGCTGTGGTTCCTGCTGGACGACCCCAGGCTGTCGCGGGTCGCCCGGGATCTGATT
>Ga0247844_1005644_pt1 | contig 15779 bp, 13 predicted proteins | sample LaCtaG_FD_192421 | JGI IMG/M metagenome (GOLD analysis project Ga0247844, IMG submission 192421) | Freshwater microbial communities from meromictic Lake La Cruz, Castile-La Mancha, Spain - LaCruzMarch201714.5m_1 | ecosystem: Environmental > Aquatic > Freshwater > Lake | place: Spain: Castile-La... | reverse complement strand
TCAATGCGATTCCGCTCAACAGTATTGAGCGTATCGAAATCGTGCGGGGCACTAGCAGCAGCTTGTATGGTGCGGACGCGATCGGTGGCGTGGTCAACATCATTACGCGCAGCGAGACCGACCGACCCTTTTCAGCCTACGCCAATGCCGGTGTTGGCACCTATGCTTCGACCCAATACGATGCGGGATTTTCCGGCGCCAAAGACGGTTGGAGCTACAGTTTGTTTGGTGGCTATGGTCAGAGCAGCGGCTTCAGTGCCACCACCTCGTCCAATTATTATCAAAATCCAGACAGTGATTCATACTACCGCAGCAATCTGGGTGGCTCACTCGGATACACCTGGAAACCTGGACAAACCTTAAGCTTTCAGACCTATCAGTCCAAAGTCAATGGCAGCTACGATATGGGCGCGCCTTTCTTTGGAGACCGCGGGATTCAGACACTGAGCAACAACATCCTGACGAGTCGAAATGTCATTTCCTCGTTTTGGACCAGTACGCTCAGAGCCAGCTTAAGCACGGATACCTATAAAACCATCAACGTCGATGCCTCGCAAAATTTCTACAACACGCCCGATGGTCGGCAACATTTCAAAACCAATCAAAGTCAGTATGTCTGGCAAAACGATTTAACGTTTTCACCGACGCAAATCGTCAGCCTGGCCTTTGAAAGACTCGACCAACAAGTCGATGGCTCCCTGGTCGATAATATTTCGCCTGGCGTCGTCAACTATCAGCAAACCGCGCGCTTTACCAACTCGCTCTTGGCGATTTATCGCGGCACCTGGGGCCCTCAGTCCGTGCAAGCAAGCATTCGCAACGATGACAGCTCACAGTTCGGCAACGTCACCACGGGCAGCCTGAGCTATGGTCTTGCGCTGACGTCACGCTGGAAGGCAAGCATCGGCGCCAACACAGGCTTTAGGGCCCCAAACTTCAATGAGCTTTATTGGCCCGTTACGCCCTCCTTTTTAGGTAATCCCACCCTAAAACCTGAACGTTCGCAAAATATTGAAGCGGGACTCAACTACACCACTGATCACACCCAACTTGGCCTCACGCTTTATCGCAACAACATCGACAATCTCATTTTGAACGAACCAACGATTCCGGGTGATGTATTTTCTCCCTATACACCGATGAACATTGATCAGGCGTTAATCACGGGCATCACATTGACCGGCTCACAAAAAATCGGTCGCAATACTCTGGTGAAAGGCAGCTTCGATTGGTCCAATCCACGCAATGCCACAACGGGGGAGCTGTTACCGCAACGCGCGCAACGCGTGTTTAAAATGGCCGTAGATCAAAGCTTGGGTCGCGCACGGCTAAGCGGTGAGTTTTTCGTCACCAGTCAGCGTCAAGACGCACTCACGAGTGATACGCTGGGTGGCTACAGCCTGATGAATCTCGTGGGCAGTTATCCCCTCACAGAGAACACCGAGGTCCAGGTACGCTGGAACAACGTCTTCGCCAAGCAATACACCCTCGTGCAGGGCTACGCTTCGCCGGGCTCGAACGTGTTTGTTAACTTGGCGCTGAAAATGTAGCGTTTGGAGCAATATGACGTGTTGAAAAACACATTCAGGGTGATCGTGGGTGTAGTGGCCTGTTTGGCCATCCTCTCCCAAGCCTTTGCTCAAATCAGGGTGACAGATGATCGCGGCGTGAGCGTTCATCTGTCTGAACCTGCGCGTCGCGTCATCACGCTTTCACCCCATGCCACCGAGCTCGTTTTTGCAGCAGGTGGTGGCGCGACCCTCGCCGCCACGGTCGACGCCAGCGACTTTCCCACAGCAGCCCGCAGTTTGCCGCGGATTGGTACGGGCTTGCAGCCCGAGCCAGAGCGGCTTTTACGCCTCCAACCCGATTTACTGATTGGCTGGCAAGCATCGCAATTTTCAACACTCCATAGTCTGAATACACCCTCATTTTTAAGCGCCCCCAAGACGCTCAACGACATACCCAACACCATTGAAAAATTAGGCGTTCTTTTTGACACGCAGGATATCGCCAGGACGCGTGCGTCTGCGCTCCGAGCGCTACTTGAGCCTTTAAAATCCACATCTCTCGCCGGTGCGCCTGTGCGCGTCTTTTTACAAGTCGGAGAAACGCCCGAATACACCCTCAACCGGACACATTTATTGTCGCAAGTCGTTCAAGCCTGCGGTGGCATCAATGTTTTTGGTTCTGCAACGGCGATCGCGCCTAAAATCAGCGCTGAAAGCGTGCTGGCGCAGCGCCCAGAGCTCATTTTGCTCGGGAGGGCCGGTGCCCCGGTACAACCCACCTTGGATCCCATAGCACAACAGTTCTGGACGCGCCTGAATTTGCCTGCAGCCCTCGCCGGGCACGTCTATGTGATGGATTCGGATGTACTCTATCGTCCCGGCCCAAGACTCATCGAGGCTGCGCAAGCGATTTGCAGCATGATTCAACAAGCCCGAAAATAGCGGGTGACGTCATTCAACCGAGAAGGCTTATGAAGAACTCCCCCAACGACCCGCTGGTCATCGCAGGCAAGGCCTATCAATCTCGGCTCCTCGTCGGTACCGGTAAATATCAGGATTTCGAACAAACCCGCTTGGCGATTGACGCCAGCGGTGCAGAAATCATTACAGTGGCGATCCGTCGTACCAATATCGGTCAACACACCAACGCGCCCAGCCTGCTTGAGCATTTGCCACCCGACCAATTCACCCTGCTGCCCAATACGGCGGGTTGCTATAGCGCCGAAGATGCCGTCCGCACCCTGCGGCTCGCGCGCGAACTGCTTGACGGACATCGACTCGTCAAGCTCGAAGTCCTCGGCGATTCACATACCTTGTTTCCCAATATGCCCGAGACACTCGCCGCAGCGAAGACTCTCGTCGCCGATGGCTTTGACGTAATGGTCTATTGCACCGACGATCCTGTGCAGTGCCGCATGCTTGAGGACATTGGATGTGTCGCGGTCATGCCTCTTGCCTCGCTGATTGGCTCCGGCATGGGCATCCTCAACCCCTGGAACTTGCGTCTCATTATTGATCAAGCGCGCGTACCGGTTCTTGTTGATGCGGGGGTGGGTACCGCCTCCGATGCAACGATTGCCATGGAGCTTGGCTGTGATGGAGTTCTCATGAATACGGCGATCGCGGGTGCGCAGCAACCCGTCCTGATGGCCAGCGCAATGAAAAAAGGCGTCCAAGCCGGTCGCGAGGCCTTCCTCGCCGGACGCGTCCCCCGCAAAACTTACCAGGCCGCGCCAAGCTCGCCCACCACGGGTTTGATCACCCCCAAGAGCAGTACATGAGCGCCTCCGAATCGACCCGTCAGATACCCAACACACTGACCATCGCCGGCATGGACCCCTCAGGGGGCGCCGGCATTTTGGCGGATGTCAAAGCCATGAGCGCGCTGGGCGCCTACGCTTGCGCGGTGGTCGCCGCCCTGACAGCACAAAACACGCAGGCCGTGACGGATATTTCACCGGTCAACCCACAATTTGTTCGGGCACAACTCGATACGCTCTTTGCGGATGTCACGATCCATGCTGCAAAAATCGGCATGCTCGGTCAAACAGGCGTCATTGAGGTGGTGGCCGATCGGCTAGGACATTTCAATCCCGAACACATCGTGTTAGATCCCGTTATGGTGGCTAAAAGTGGTGACCTGCTGCTCGAACAAAAAGCCGTCGGCGCGCTCAGGGAGCAGTTACTGCCGCTAGCCACCATCATCACCCCAAATCTGCCTGAGGCGGGCGTTTTACTGGAAATGCGCAGTGTCGAGACCGTTCGCGAAATGCGTCGCGTCGCCGAACGCCTGCGCAACCTGATGACGCACTCCGGACACCGCTGGGTGCTCGTCAAGGGCGGCCATCTGCCTGGCAATGACACCATCGACATCCTGCACGATGGAGATCAGATGATCGAGTTACCCGGTCGTCGCATCCCAACACGCAACACGCACGGCACGGGCTGCACCCTCTCTTCGGCGATCACAGCCCTCTTGCCCCAAACGCAAACCGTACCCGAGGCCACACAGAAAGCAAAAGACTACTTGGTTCAGGCGATTTTGCATGCCGATGCCCTAAGTGTGGGTCAAGGTCATGGCCCTGTTCACCACTTCCACCAACTCTGGTCAGGAAAACCCTTACAATAAGGGTTTTCCGCCATGTGACCTTGTTGAGCAACTGACGGGTTGCCCCATTGATTTTATGAAAGCTAATACTTTGCCTGATATCGAGCGCGCGCGTTTCAATATGATCGAACAGCAGATTCGTCCCTGGGACGTTTCTGATCTTAATGTGCTTGAGGCGCTCTTTAACGTTAAGCGTGAGGTCTTTGTCCCCTCGAGCTATCGCGCTTTCGCGTTCTCGGACCTTGAGATCCCGCTGACCATTTCCTCGGGGGAAACGCATCAGACGATGCTCGCACCCAAACTCGAAGCCAGATTCACTCAACTGCTTAAACTCAAAGAGGATGACTGCGTTCTCGAAGTCGGCACGGGTTCCGGCTATCAGGCAGCCTTGCTGGCGCACATCGCACGCGGCGTGACGACCGTTGACATCGACCCCCGCTTAGCCGCATTTGCACAGCTCAACCTTCAGCAAGCAGGCATTTCAAACGTCAAGGTTGAAATTGGTGATGCAAGCAACGGCTGGGGGACGACCGAATACGATGCGATTTTGGTGACCGGCGCGGTTGCCGCCATACCGGACGCGCTCAAATATCAGCTTTGCGAAGGTGGGCGCATGGTCGTTGTGGTGGGTCAAGCTCCTGCGATGACGGCTTACTGTGTCACGCGGACAACTGCGGCTAGTTTTGAAACAACAACACTGTTTGAAACCGTCATTAAACCTTTGAGCGGCGTGCGTCCTTCCAAGTTTAAGTTCTAAGCTTGGCGAATTTTGCTCACCAGCGCGGTTGTTGAACGCGCAAACTCGAACGGGATGGCGACTGCTTTGCCGCCCCATGACTCTACCAGCTTGGTTTCTGCCAAGGTCTGCATGTCGTAATCACCCCCTTTTACGATGATGTCTGGTCGGAGCAAGTCGATCAACGCTACGGGGGTGTCTTCATCAAAAAAAGTCACGATATCGACACATGCTAGCGAAGCAAGCAAAGCCGCACGATCCTGCTCGTGATTGAGGGGCCGATCCGGTCCCTTACCTAAACGGCGCGCAGAAGCGTCCGTATTGATCGCCACCACGAGCGTCCCACCAAGCTGCGCTGCCTGATCCAAATAGGTCACATGCCCACGGTGCAATATATCAAAAACACCATTCGTAAACACCAGCGGGCGAACCCAATCTCCCCGGGCGATGTGTTGAGCACAGAGCTTGGGAGATAAGATCTTGCTTTCAAACCGGGGAGCCATCAACAACATCCGCTCCCTTAAGCCACCGAAGGTTTGGTGTCCGGCGTGATCAAGGGCACTGCTCTTAACAACTCTTTACGATAACGATTCAAATCCTGAACAGTCTTAAAAGAACTATCCATCAGCAAAGACATATTGTGCAAAATACGCGTACTGACTTTGCCTTCCCAGTCTTTGTCAAAATGAATCTGATGATCAAGCCAGCGCTCAAGCCAGCCGGGTTCAGGCAACTTGGACTGCACCGTATCATCAGGAAACATATCCTTATTGACGTGCAAGTTGGTGGGGTGCAGTGCTTGAGGTGTGCGATGTGCCGACGCCATCAGCACCCCAATTTTTGCAAAGGCCATGCGGGCCTGTGTCGCAATATCACTCCCACGTTGGGTCAAAGCACGCTTCATATACCGTAAATAGGCACCCGCGTGTCGAGCCTCATCTTGCGCGATCACGTTGTAGATCGCTTTGATCACGGGCTCTGTGTGCCAGTCCGCCGCGCGTCGATACCAATGATTCAGACGCACCTCGCCACAGAAGTGCAACATGAGTGTCTCAAGTGGGGGCGCCGGATCGAACTCAAACCGAACTCGGTGCAGCTCCTCTTCGGTCGGGACAAGATCAGGCGCAAAGCGACGCAAATATTCAATCAGCACCAAGGAATGTTTTTGTTCTTCGAAAAACCAAACCGACATAAAGGCAGAAAAATCACTGTCATCGCGGTTGTCGCGCAGGAACATTTCTGTGGCAGGCAGTGCAGCCCATTCTGTGATGGCATTCATCTTGATCGTTTGCGCTTGCTCATCGGTGAGCTTGCTCCGATCAAAATCGTGCCAAGGGATATCCGTGGCCATATTCCAGCGCACTGACTCCATGGACTTGAAAAGTTCTGTGTAAAGCATGATTCACTGCCTTAAAGATTCAGCTCAGATCGATAGCACGGTAGCACATGAAAAAATGATCTGTGACTAAAGGTTTAACTAATAAACTCATCGAATGAGCGCCCAAAGCGCCACACCCAATGCCAGGGCGGCTACGCCCGTTAATGCAACCAGCAAGCGATTACCTTGCTCGCGCGCTTTGCGCGAGCGCTGCAACTCGGACAACACCGCGGACGAGACATCCGGACGCGTGAGTTGCGCATATAACAAACGCGGAAACTCGGGTAGCCACTGCGACCACTGCGCAGCTTCCTGCGTGACTTTCTTTTTAATCCCCTTGAACCCGACGCGTTCATGCATCCAACGCTCTAGATAAGGTTTGGCCGTTTTCCACAAGTCTAACTGCGGATCAAGCTGACGTCCAAGTCCTTCGACATTGAGCAGGGTCTTTTGTAACAAGACTAATTGCGGTTGTATTTCAACATTAAACCGCCTTGATGTCTGGAAAAGACGTAATAACACTTGTCCCAGTGAGATTTCAGCGAGCGGTCGATCGAAATAGGGTTCGCAGACGGCCCGCACGGCGCCTTCGAGCTCCTCTTCACGGGTCGTCGGCGGCACCCAACCTGATTCGATGTGCAGCAGAGCTACCCTGCGGTAGTCGCGCTGAAAAAAGGCTAAAAAGTTTTGCGCTAAGTAGTTCTTATCGAACTCGGACAACGACCCAACAATACCGAAATCCAACGCGATATAGCGGCCAAGCGTCTCGGGGCGATCCGACACATAGATATTGCCAGGGTGCATATCTGCGTGAAAGAAACCGTCATCAAAGACCTGCGTGAAAAAGATCTCCACGCCTGTTTGGGCGAGCTTGGGAATATCCACCCCAAGCAAGCGCAACTTTTCTATCTGACTGACGGGTACACCGTACATGCGCTCCATCGTGAACACATTCGTCGCACAATAGTCCCACATCACCTCGGGGACCCACAATAAATTCGGTCGAGGACCCTCGTTGGAGAAATTCCTGCGCAACTGACTGCAGTTTGAGGCTTCTCTGAGTAAGTCCAACTCATCGTGCAAATGCTTATCAAACTCGCCAACAACCTCGCGCGGCTTGAGTCGCCGGCCATCGGGCGCGAGCCGCTCAATAAGCCCTGCCAACACCCGCATCAAAGAGAGATCTTTATCGATCACCTCCAGCATTCCGGGCCTCAGCACCTTGACCGCGACAGACCTACCATCATGTAACACCGCGAAATGCACTTGCGCAATCGAGGCGGAAGCGACCGGATCTTTATCAAACTGCGCAAACAACTTAGATGTCGGTGCGCCAAGCGCCGACTCGATCATCGCCGCAGCCTCGTCAGACGGGAAAGGCGCGACACGGTCTTGTAAGAGCGTGAGCTCATCCGCGACATCCGTCGGGATCAAATCACGCCGCGTGGACAATACCTGACCAAATTTGACGAAAATCGGCCCCAAGGACTCAAGCGCAAGACGCAGCCTGAGTCCGCGCGGCATCTTTGGCTGAGACCCGAGTCTGACTAACCAGAGCAAACGCACAGCGATAGGGTGGTCAATGCCGGACAAAACCAATTCATCCAGACGGTATCGCAAAGCGACGACGATAATCCGCGTCAAGCGCGGCAAGGACATCATGGTTTCACCCCGAATGAACGCTCAATCTTTTGGATGTTGCTCTGCAGGCGCAGTTGTCGATGCTCGAGTCGCTCCAATGATGCCAGTAACTGCGACTGTGTCGCACGCTGCGTGAGCATTGCAGGCTGCCCCACCAACGCGTCCGTTTCCTCGGATAAATATTCAGCGACATTTTGTGTCAGACTCGACCCGAGAGTTTGAACGGCGCTCAGCGCCTGCCGCACACCTTGCACGACGCGGCGCGCCGGCACATCACCAAGCCATTGCGACAGCGCATCTTCGGGGTCGGGACGACAATCTCGGGCTAACTCCGACATCACTTGCGCCAATGCGGCCTGTCCAGAGACGTGAACATATTCGGCGATATCAGGACGTCGCGCCTGATCAGCAAAAGCAAAAGGGCTCAACTTGTCCAACAAGATCTCAAGGGTGACGTCAGGCGTCACCGACTCTGGGTCATGCGCCAGCTTGCCATTGGAATCGATACGCCAATTGAGCTGAAAGCCCGCTACAGCGATCCGCACGGTTTTACCGGCGTGTTGCGATAGGCGCTGCGCCGCCCAGACCTGCTGCTGAGTCAGCGTGTTGAGCGCCAGAGCCATCGCCTGCGCGGGATGCACAGGTGCGAAACCGAAAAAAGTGGTGGAAATACGATTCACCTTAGAGTGACAAACCAAGCCTCTGTGACGCAGCGCCTAGCACTGTCGTGACATGCATTTTCGGCATAATCCACCATTTTAGCGGGTGTGGCGTTTCAGCCCAAACAAAACGCCCGCAAAAGCGGGCGTTTTAACTGATATACATCATGCAGCTAGGGAATCAGCTCGCTTGGCTGACGGGTACCTGCTGAATACCCGCAAGCAACCAACCGCCTTGCTCGGGCTTGAACAGATTCCAGACTTCTTCGAAACGGAAGGCCTCGGCACCCGCTTGCTCTCTGAGCATGCCCGAGAAACGTACGCTCGCCAGATGGCCATCACTGACCTTTTCAATTCCAAGCAGCTCAGCATTAAGCAAGACCACTTCAGTGTGGTTTTCCTCAATACGATCGCTCAGTTGAGCCTGCAGCTCTTTCATCAGATCGTCCGTCAGGAAAGTACTCATTTCTGCGATGTTGCCACTGTCCCAGACTTTTTGGATCGAAACGAACTGCTTTTTGGCTTCGCTCAAGAAACGCTGTGTGTCGAAGTCGACAGGAATAAACCAGTTTTGATCGGGTGCAGGCGCATCAGAACCAAAACCCGCTGCTGACATCGAGCCCGTCGCGGAGGATGGTAAGGATACGGGTGCCTGCGCCGCGGGCTCACTCGTTTCGCGCCACATGGCGTTGTTATTTTGATTTGACACTCCACCTGCACCCGCGCCTGCACCTTCAGCAGCAGGCTGGGGGCCACGCATTCTGCGCATGATGAACATCACGCCAAAAACCACCACGCCAGCAATCAATGCCAACACGAGGAAGTCAGCGAAAGCGCCGCCCAAACCTAAGTGTGACAAGAGCGCTGCGATACCCAGACCGGCGGCAATGCCAGCCAAAGGACCCAGCCAACGGGAGGCGCCAGATGCGGCTGCCGCTCCGGCTGCACCGGCGGCAGGGGCTGCGGCGGCACTACGCTGAGTCGTGTTGCCTGTCGCGGCAGCAGGCTGGGCAGCCTTTTGGCTCGTGACATTCGAGGACTGACGGCCAGCGTTGCCACCCTTGCCAGCACGGGCGGCTTCGGCATCGAAGGCCACGGCGGTGAGGGCCAATCCGCTCACAGCGACCAACGCTGCAGCAAAGAAACGAATCAAAGGACGTGACATTGAGTGCTCCTGGGCGAAGATCGCCTGTCAATAAAAATAAAAAAACAGTACATCAAAGCTGAATATAAGCTGAATATAAGCTAAATATAAGCTGAATATTACCTGAATCTGACTAAAAGCTGAACAAATATATGCATATAGATAAGACAAGTGTTCAAAAGTTCATTCTTGGCGATCAGCCTAGCTTGACCCCTTCGTGCAAGGCCGTCAGACCCGCCGATAGATTGAAATACTGCACCCTTGAGAGCCCCGCGTGCTCGAGCATACCCTTAAGCGTTTCTTGATCGGGATGCATACGAATGGATTCGGCCAAATAACGATAACTCTCCGCATCCCCCGCTACTTTGCTCCCCAACCACGGCAGGACATTAAAGGAATACCAATCATAGGCAGGCGCAAGGGGTTTGGCGATGCGCGAAAACTCCAATACCAAGAGTTTGCCTCCAGGGCGCAGCACTCGTGTCATCTCCGACAACGCACGGTCCTTGTGTGTCATGTTGCGTAACCCGAAGGCCACCGTGACACGATCGAAATAATTGTCCGGAAAAGGCAGATATTCCGCATCGCACACCGCACAGGGCAAGACCACGCCGTCATCGAGCAGCCGATCGCGTCCGACGCGTAGCATGGAATCATTAATGTCGGTGAGCCAAACTTCTCCCTGCGCACCGGCCTTTTGGGCAAAAGCGCCCGCGAGATCACCTGTTCCGCCTGCGATATCGAGCACTTTCATGCCGGGCCTGACCGCGGCACGACCGATCGTAAAAGCCTTCCAAACTCGGTGCAGGCCAGCGGACATCAGGTCGTTCATCACATCGTAGCGTGATGCAACAGAATGAAAAACCTGAGCAACTTTGCCGGCCTTTTCGGACTCTTCGACGGTCTGAAAACCAAAGTGTGTCTTTTCTTGTGACATAGCCTTTCACTTAAATGAATGCAGTACCCAGTTTAATCTCTTGGACGTCATTTCATCGCTGAAAAAGGCATAAACTGAGGGATCTTTGCCGTGAGGCTTCACATTGCATTCTGAACCACCCCTTCTGCATGGCTCCGATTCATTACACCCTGCGCCCTCAAGGCGACCGTTGCCTGAGCATCGACTTTGGCGAAGCAATCAGTTTAGAAACTGGCACACTTTGCCTCAGTGCATCGGCCACGTTGGAGCGCGCCAAGCTCCAAGGTGTCACGGACATCGTCCCTTCGTATACAGCGGTTGCACTCTTTTACAAACCAGGTGTCGACTTGGGCGGCACGGACTTCCCCACACTCTGCGCACAAGTCAACGCGCAGCTCAAGGGAGAACTTGTCCAAGCCACGACCTCGGCACGTCAAGTTGACATTCCCGTGTGCTACGGTGGCAAACATGGGCCCGACCTGAGCGATGTCGCGCAAAAAACAGGGCTCACCGAGCAACAAGTCATTGCGCTCCATACACAACCCGGCAGCATGGTGTTTGGTCTTGGGTTTTCACCCGGCCATCCCTACATTGGCGTGCACGATGCACTTTTTGCCCTGCCTCGGCGAGATGTGCCGCGTACCGCCGTACCCGCCGGCTCTGTTGCGATTGCCAACCGCCAATCCACCATTTACCCCACGCTTTTGCCGAGTGGTTGGCATATTCTTGGCGCCACTCCGCTCCAGCTATTTGATTTACGCCGGCCTCAGCCCTCCTTGCTCTTGCCGGGCGATCAAGTGCGCTTCATTTCCATCAATGAACAAGAGTACGACCGCCTCGCAGCCGCGATCGCTCCGGAGGCCGTATGACCGTTCGCGTTTTCAAACCAGGCATGCTGTCGAGCTTTCAGGACGAAGGTCGCTTTGGCCATCAACCGCTCGGCGTATCGGTCGTCGGTGCGATGGATCAACGGGCACACCGTCTCGCGAATACACTCGTCGGCAATACTGAGGATGTTGCAAGCCTGGAAATCACCTTGACGGGACCCACGCTGCAATTTACGCAACCGTGCTGTATCGCATTATGCGGTGCAGACCTGAGCCCTCAACTCAATGGCAAGCCAATCGCCATGAATCGTCCACTGGTGTTGCGTGCGAAGGACGAACTTCATTTCGGCGCCAGACAACACGGTACGCGCGCGTATTTGGCCGTCCACGGTGGTTTCGACCTCCCCGACGTCCTGGGCAGTCAAAGCACGTATCTGCGCAGCCGGTTCGGAGGTTGGCACGGTCGCGCCCTCAAGCGTGACGACGAAATCCCCTTGCGGCGTCCCCTGAGGGAAGTTGGCCAAGAGGGTGGAACGCTTGAAACCCTGGCGAAAGCCCTCTGGGATATCAGGCTGTATTTGCCAAGCATCATTGCGGACTCCACACGCGCGCGCATTCGTATCATCCAGAGCCAACAGTGGGAAGAGTTCACCCCCGCAAGTCGAGAGGCGCTCCTGAGCCAAACTTTTCGCATCAGCCCTGACTCAGAGCGGATGGGCTTCCGACTGCAGGGCCCAGACATCCTCATGACCCAGCCTCGGCAAATGATTTCCGAAGCCACGACTTTCGGCACCATACAAGTACCGGCCGGTGGGCAACCGATCGTCCTGATGGCCGATCGACAGACCACGGGAGGCTATCCAAAAATAGCCTATGTCGCGACCGTCGATTTACCGCTCCTCGCGCAGATGGGTCCCGGCGACAAGGTGCAGTTTGAACTGCTCACCCTTAACACCGCACAGGCACTGGACACCGCCCGAACCCGTGCATTCATCGACCTTGCCCAAGCACTCCAACCCGTGCGAACATTATTGCTTAATCACTAAGGACCTCAATCATGGCACTACGTATTGATCTGAATTGCGATATGGGCGAAAGCTTTGGCGCCTGGAAAATGGGCAACGACGAGGAGATTCTGCCCTTCGTTTCCTCGGCCAACATCGCCTGTGGTTTCCATGGCGGCGATCCAGCGACGATGCGCAAAACCGTCGCCTCAGCTCTCAAGCATGGCGTGGCGCTCGGCGCGCATCCAGGCCTGCCTGACTTACAAGGATTTGGCCGCCGCAATATGGCGATCACAGACCAAGAAGCCTACGACATGATGGTGGTTCAGATCGGCGCGCTCGCAGGTGTCGCTGCCTCGCAAGGCGCGCGCTTGCGCCATGTCAAAGCGCATGGTCAGCTCTACAACATGGCCGTCAAAAACGAAGGCCTCACGCGCGCCTTGGCGCAAGCCACCTACGACGTCGACAAGGATCTGGTCTTTTTTGCCTTAGCGGGCAGCCAGATGATTCCTATCGCCGAGTCTATCGGCTTGCGCGTCGCAAGCGAAGTCTTTGGTGACCGCAACTACGCGCCTGATGGGACCCTGAGCCCACGCAATCAACCCAATGCAATGATCACAGACGTGCAACAATCCATTAAACAAGTGCTGCAAATGGTCAAGACCAGCACCTTGACTGCCAATGACGGCACCATCGTCCAGGTGCGCGCGGACACCCTCTGTATCCACGGTGATCAACCCGGCGCAGTGACCTTTTCTAAAGCCATTCGCGAAGCCTTGCGCGCCGAAGGCATCGAAGTTGGCGTGTAATGAAGTGAGGCTGTCCGCAGACAGCCTCTTTTAAACACCCTCTTCAGGCTGCGAACAAGCACATCCTGACATTAAACGAGGACGCGCTCAATCCCGCCGTCATTGGCTTTTTTGACATATTCCTCAAGCCAGTTGTCGCCCAAAATGTGCTTGGCCATTTCGACCACGATGTAGTCGGCTTTAGCCCCACTGTCCGCCTCGAAACGAGAGAGTCCTTGCAAGCAAGAGGGGCAGGAGGTCAAGACCTTGATCTCGCCGTCAAAACCATCTTGACGCAAGGTCGCATCATTTTTAACAAGCTCCTCTTCCTTGCGGAAACGGATTTGCGTCGAAATGTCCGGACGCGTCACAGCCAACGTCCCGGACTCACCGCAGCAACGATCCGTCTTAATGGCCGAGTCACCGACAAGCGAGCGCACCGTCTTCATCGGGTCCTGTAGCTTCATTGGTGTATGGCAGGGGTCGTGATACATGTACCGGGTACCCTGAATGCCTTCGAGCTTAATATCTTTTTCAAGCAGATATTCATGAATATCAATCAAGCGACAGCCTGGGAATATTTTTTCAAACTCGTAGCCTGCCAATTGGTCATAGCACGTGCCACAACTGACCACGACGGTTTTAATGTCGAGATAATTCAGCGTATTTGCCACACGATGAAACAGCACGCGATTGTCCGTGATGATCTGCTCGGCCTTGTCTTTCATGCCGTTGGCGCGTTGCGGATACCCACAGCACAAATAGCCCGGGGGCAATACCGTTTGCACACCCGCATGCCACAACATCGCCTGAGTGGCTAAACCAACCTGTGAAAACAAACGCTCAGATCCGCAACCTGGAAAATAAAATACAGCTTCGGTATCGGCAGGCGCCTGAGGCGGACGAATAATCGGCACGTAGTCAGCATCTTCGATATCCAACAACTTGCGCGCCGCCTGCTTGGGCAGGCCTCCAGGCATTTTTTTATTGATAAAGTGCACCACCTGCTCGCGCAAAGGGGCCTTTCCAACCGTGGCAGGAGGCTTGGCCGTCTGCTTGCGGGCGAACTTGGAAAGCAAGTCGCTCGCCATGCGCTGAATCTTGTAACCCACACCCACCAAGGCGACGCGGGTCGCATTAATCGTTGCGGGATCCTTGGCATTCAAAAAGAACATCGCAGTCGAGGTGCCAGGATTAAAAGACTTACGACCCATGTTGCGCAACAGCGCACGCATGTTCATGGAAACATCACCAAAATCAATATCTACCGGGCACGGGTTGTAGCACTTATGGCAAACCGTACAGTGGTCAGCCACATCCTCGAACTCCTCCCAATGCTTCAAACTAATGCCGCGTCGAGTTTGCTCTTCGTATAAAAAAGCCTCGATCAACAGCGAAGTCGCAAGAATCTTGTTGCGTGGCGAATACAGCAGATTCGCACGAGGCACATGCGTCGCGCATACAGGCTTGCACTTGCCACAGCGTAAACAGTCTTTGATCGAGTTGCTGATCGCGCCGATCTCACTGCGTTGCATGATGAGCGACTCATGGCCCATCAGACCAAAACTCGGCGTCCAGGCGTTGCGCAAGTCAGCACCTGGCATGAGTTTGCCGGCATTGAAATGATCGTTCGGGTCGACACGACGCTTGTAGTCCTGAAAGGGCAACAATTCCGCCTCGGTCAGAAACTCATACTTGGTCAAACCAATCCCGTGCTCACCAGAAATCACACCATTAAGATCGCGCGCGATTTGCATGATGCGCACCACGGCCTCATTGGCCTCGCGCAGCATTTCATAATCATCGGAGTTCACCGGAATATTGGTGTGCACGTTACCGTCGCCCGCATGCATATGCAAGGCGACAAACACGCGGCTTTTGAGTACGCGGTCATGGATGGCCTGCATTTCAGTCAGGATGGGTGCGAAATCTGTGCCGCTAAAAACGCCAGCCAAATCGCAGAGCACCTCGGCTTTCCAAGAGATGCGCAAGGTCCGGTCCTGCACGACATCGAATAGACGCGCATCGGGTTGTAACGCTAATCGCTGCGCGAGAACGGGTTCAAGACCATGGAGACCATGCGCAGATAGGCCAGCCATCGCCTCTGAGAGCGGCATATCCAAATGCTCAAGCACCCACTGCCAGCGCGCGCGAACGCGCATCAAACTTTCAACCGCGCTTCTGCGACGCTCATCAAGCGACTCTTCGAGCAGAGCGCCTTCTTCGCTTCCGCGATCGAGTTTTGCGATCGGCAGTTCACCCTCGAGCGCACACTGCAACGCATCCAGTAATTTGAGCTTGTTGCGGGTCGACAGCTCGATATTGATACGTTCGATGTGATCGGTGTACTCGCCCATGCGCTCGAGCGGGATCACGACATCTTCGTTAATTTTGAACGCATTGGTATGGCGAGCGATCGCAGCAGTGCGCGAACGATCCAGCCAGAATTTTTTACGCGCATCCGCACTGACTGCGACGAAGCCTTCACCGTGTCGCGTATTGGCCAGGCGCACCACTTCGCTCGTCGCATGGGCGACCGCCGCATCATCATCACCGACGATATCGCC
>Ga0247844_1005643_pt1 | contig 15787 bp, 19 predicted proteins | sample LaCtaG_FD_192421 | JGI IMG/M metagenome (GOLD analysis project Ga0247844, IMG submission 192421) | Freshwater microbial communities from meromictic Lake La Cruz, Castile-La Mancha, Spain - LaCruzMarch201714.5m_1 | ecosystem: Environmental > Aquatic > Freshwater > Lake | place: Spain: Castile-La... | reverse complement strand
GTAACTTGGAGTATTTTTGAGACTTCTTCTGGTCTAAGATATTTTTCATTCATATTTTATTTTAGAATTCATTCTTTTAGATCATTTCTTATTTTTGTAAAATTATGTTCAACTGTTGAAATCCCACATTGCACACCATTTTTCCTTTTCTACAGCTTTGCGTAACTGATCATCAACATCTTCAAGACAACTTTGTATGTAAGGATGGACTAAACTATTTATTTCATTTCTTTTGCGAAAATTAGTAAGTTGTTGAGTACCGTAAGGCAAAGATAAAGTAGGAGATGTAGTCTGAATATGATGTATAATATGCTTTATAGTTTCTACAAGATCAAATTTAACCCAACACGCTAATACAGTTGGTTTATCTTCTGTGACAGTTGTCAAATCTACTTGTGATAAGACATGAGATGAACCATTAAATATAGATACTTCTATTTTCTCTATCTCATTCAAGGATTGTCCAATTGGATGAGTTCGATTTTGACCTACACAAATAGATCCAATATTACTTCTTGATACAGTACCATCTTTCATGCTAACAATGACAGTTATATTCTTACCGTAAGTAGATATGTCTGTTGCAGAACGATTAATCAAAATAGTTCCAGCTGTAGAAGATTCTGGAATATGAGAAAATGTACCGTTAAGTCGTTCAGACATCTCAAACAACTCTTTACTATCAAGATCCCTACCAAAACCAATAGTATCCATAGTTATATTTTTAGTCCAACCAAAATTGGCACTAATAAAACTATCAAGTTCATACATATTTCCACGAAGTGGTTTGCTTACATCTAAACCATCTGTAAACACCATCATTGATTGGTTTCGAAATACGTTTTCTTGGAAACAATTTTTGAGAGTATCAAGTCCATTTTTAATACCTGACCATATTTTTGTTCCACCGCCCGTTTGCATCAATTCCATTTTGACCAAAATAGATTCCTTGTTAGCATCAGTCATATAAGTCATCGGAAAGTATACTTTAGCTTCTTCGTCAAAGCATATTATACATAAACGATCTTCAGAATCTAGACATTTAATTAAAACTTTGATACAATGTATTATCAAGTTCAGAATAGAAATTCCATCACGTTCACTTTCTGGCAAACCAGGCGTTGCATCAGAACTCATCGAACCAGACTTGTCAATAACAATAACCTTATCTTGAGGAAGACATTTTCCGCTATCAGGTGCTGAAATACAGAGTGCCATACGTTCGCTACCTTTATTGTTAGTCTTTACAAGTTTTACACCAATCATTTTACTATTATTAAAAAATTGTTCATTAATTATTCAATTTTATAATTATAAATTTATTAGAGAAGATTGAAAGTTTAAAAATATTATGATATAACACGTACTGACAAGATATAGAAGATCGTATTACTCAGATTGAACGTACTCTAAATCGATAATGATGATGTTTATTGATTTAAATAATATGTTTAAGTATGAACGAATCTAACAATGAAGAAATTGAGTCAACTTCAAATAACCAACCGTTGAATATAGATAAAATGACTATCAAAAAGTATAGAAAAATTGCTATATTCGGATTTTCTTTTACTATAGTTGTATCAGGATTAGTTTTATTAGGCTATTATTGTTTCAGAGAATAATTTAATTAAACTTCTAGTTAAATGGTTTACCAGAAGTCCAACTTTTATAGTTTTTATTCTTATGACATAAGAAATTATATTCATTAATCATCTCACTGTTTCCGTTTTTATTTTGAACAAGTATATTTTCATAAGTTAATAAATTATTTTTATATATATATTCATCTTGTCTATCAAATGTAAGAAAATGTATATTATCATGTGAAAAGTTTATGAATGAGTCTGTTTCATTTCTATCTAGATACCAATTAACTGCTCTTCCTAAATTACCAGGTCCGCATATATCCATTAAAGATAAACATGGCAAATTATTTTCTACTACTTCGCAAACTCTCTGTATACATCTAAACATAATTGGGTGTCTAGGTACAATAGCTAAAAAACCATTAAAAAGATTATGATATCCTTCTGATTCTGACAAATTCAAGTCAACTACCGTAACCATAAAATCATCCTTTCTTATGAATAAATCTATATCATTTACTGGAATAAGGTCTATGTCTGTTGCAACACCTCCATAAAGAAATAACATTATGTATCTCCAAAAATCACACTTAAATGCTCCTGGAATTAAACGATTCAACACATTTATGTATCTTGGTCCAAATGATCTTACCATTTCTGTCACTTCATTTATATCAAATAATGTATATTCATATTCTGGATTAGCTTCTTTCCAGTTAGAAATATTGTTGTAAAAATAAGGAGTTAATTCTTTCGTATTCCATTTTTGATATATTTTTTTAGGTATATCAAATTTACTTGTTGATTTTTTATTGTAAATAAATTCTTTGATATGATTATTAAATATATCTAGTAATTCTTTTCTTTCTTGTTTCAAAGAGTTTTTATCTATTTCTATCAAATTAATTGGACTATCAGTATTCTTATCAAATTCTATTACATTTCTGAAACAATAAGAGCTATTAGTTTGTTTTGATATAATTAATGGTACTAAAACCGAAAACGACAATTGTATAGCACCACTCATATAGTGATCCATATTTATATTTTTCTTGTTATCAGTAAAAATATAATCAGATTCTTTTAAAAGTTTTATCATATCAATAGTGTCTATTCCTCTGTGTATTTTGAGACAAATATCATCTCTTATTCCTTTGTAATGTTGAAAATCAACATATCTTGAAATAGCATGTATAATTATTTTTTTAGTAGGATGATACAATCTGTTTACAATGTTAATGTCATAAGTAATTGAAGGATCCGTTTGTCCTAATATAACTATATTTACACATTCATCATCTTTTACTGTTTCATTTGTATTAATTATAGGAAATATAGGCAGACCCCATTTTCTGTAATTCTTTATATGTGGTTTTGTTGACATTCTTTTTACAATTCCATGTCTTCTTGTTAGTTCATCATGTTCTATACACATTACATTTTCGGTTATCCATTCTTCTTTAAATTTATAGTCATCATCTGTAGTTACTATAATAAGATCAAAGTTTTCAATATCTTTTTCCTGTTCAAACAATGTATAATGTCTAAAATCACAATTCAGACCTTTAAAATGTTCTTTATAAAATGTAAACCAATTATAGTCATAATTTAATTCAGTATATACTATTAATCTATGATTATACATGTTAGAAAAGTCTATGATTGATCCAAACATTTCGTAATGAAAGTGAAATCCGTTAAAAATCGCTAACTTCATTTTTACAGTTAAATATGTATTTGTTTAGATTTAACTCTGGGATTTATAATACCAATATGTTTTATAATATTTTTTGTTGTACAATGTGATGATTCACGATACATAAATTGATCGTCAATCCATAATAAGGATACATTCTTAAATAAAAGCAATGACTGTTCAGCCGGATCAGGTCGAGATAATGAATCGGTTATTATATGAGAGTAAGAAGAAATAAAGTTTAGAGACATATTTTTTACTGGATAACCTATAAGAACAAGTGTTTGGCATTCGTGATGTTTTTGTTTTAAATCGTCTGGAAAAAGTGTGTTTGTTTCATAATTTACTGTTTGATCATGCTCTTTATTATAGAATGTATATGTGTCGCCTCTTATTGCTTTGAGTTCAAATTCATTTTGGAGCATGATAGTTAATAATGTAGGAATAAATGTTCTTTTATACACACCTTCTCCAAATTCAGAATTTGGTTGAGAATCCATGTACAACCAGTTTTTAATGCTTCTAAATAATACAGGCGGTACAATATCTGTACCTGCACCTGGGTAAAAAGCACTCATTTTTTAGAAAAAAACGAATCTTTAGTTAGAAAACTTCGTTTAGAATTAAATTGATTTTTTAGGAATCCTGCTTAGTAAAATGCAGAAAATATGAAAGGACTATCATTTCACAAGATTGATGAAAAGTATTCCAAGGTAAAGTATTTTGAGTTAGAGTGTATCATGAACATGGAAACAGGTTACGTAAATGTTACTGATTTTTGTTCTGCTGCAAGTGCTGGTGAAAAGAATATAAGTGATTATCTTGTATCGGATAGATACAAGGATCTGATTGCCGAATATACCGAAGAAGGGTCATCAGCTGGAAATAGACAAACAATAAACAATGTTACATATTTTCACCCTATTCTTTTCATGGATTTAGCGTCGTGGATTTCGACAGATGCTCACATCATGGCAAGTACAGTGGCAGTAAAATACTTTTTCACAAAGTTTATGGAGAGAGAAGAAGATATACGAAGCCTCTACACATCCTCATTTGGACGTAATTCTTAAAGATAATCAAGATCTATATCTCAAAGACTACACTACAAAAAAGTGTCGCCTTATTATAATTCATATTCAAGACCAGAAAAGGTATTGAATATTTTACTAGATTAATCCACATCTGGGACAGGAGTAGAGGATGTGTCACTACTATATAAATCTGCAGCAAGAGCCTGTACTTCGTCGATTTTAGACTTTATCTCCTCTTTAGAAGCAGTTGTGTTAGATTCAAACCATTTTGATACTTCATCAAGTTTTTCTATCTTATCATTATACTGTTCCTTTTGTGATTCATCACACGTCTTTAGTTTTTCATCATATGCATTCTTAGTTGTATAGATCATATTCTCTAACGAATTTTTACTCTCCAATAGTTCTCTCATCTCATCGTCGTCCTTCTTAAACTTCTCCGCGTCATCAACCATCTTTTGAATATCATCTTTTGATAATCTACTTCCATCGTTTGTAATAGTAATTTTATTAGTTTTGCCAGTTCCCTTTTCTACTGCGCTTACATTCATAATTCCATTTGCGTCTAGATCAAATGTTACTTCAATTTGAGGCACTCCTCGTCGAGCTGGAGGAATACCTGTCAAATCGAAATTTCCTAACTTATGATTATCTTTTGTCATAGTTCTTTCGCCTTCAAACACTTGAATGTTAACACCTGGTTGATTATCTGAATACGTCGAAAAAACTTGTGTCTTTTTAGTAGGTATAGTTGTATTCCTTTCTATCAACTTTGTCATAACTCCTCCTGCAGTCTCAATACCAAGTGATAGAGGCGCTACATCTATCAATAGAAGAGAGTCGAGTGTCTTACCCTTTCCACCTGTTAATAGAGCAGCTTGAACAGCTGCTCCATAAGCAACTGCTTCATCTGGATTAATACTTCTATTTAGTTCCTTTCCGTTAAAACGCTCGGACAACATTTCTTGAATCTTGGGAATTCTAGATGAACCACCAACCAATACAATTTGATTAACATCACCTTTTGAAACCTGAGCATCCTTCAACACCTTTTCAACAGGTTCCATGCATTTAGCGAATAAATCCTGGTTGAGTTCTTCAAACTTTGCACGTGTTAAAGCTGAAACAAAATCTATACCATCAAACAATGAATCAATTTCTATAGAAGCTTGTGCAGTGGAAGAGAGCGTTCTTTTTGCCTTTTCACATGCTGTACGCAACCGACGCAAACAACGAGGATTTGTGGAAATATCCTTCTTGTGTTTTCTCTTAAATTCTGAAATAAAATGCTGCACAATTCTAGAATCAAAATCTTCTCCTCCAAGATGAGTGTCGCCAGCAGTTGCTTTTACTTCAAAGACACCATCATCAATAGTTAATAGAGATACATCAAAAGTTCCTCCACCAAGATCAAAAATCAAAACAGTTTGTTCACCACTCTTTATATTGTCTAGACCGTAAGCAATGGCAGCTGCAGTCGGCTCATTAATAATTCGTAAAACCTCCAAACCAGCAATCACTCCAGCATCCTTTGTTGCTTGTCGCTGAGCGTCATTAAAATATGCTGGCACAGTAATCACAGCCTTTTTTACTTTTTCGTTTAAAAATCCTTCCGCTGTTTCTTTCATTTTTACAAGAATCATGGCAGACAGTTCCTCTGGCCTAAATTCTTTCACTTCATCCTTATAAGACACTTGAATAAAAGGTTTTCCATCTTCCTTTTCTACTACTTTAAAAGGCCATTGCTTGATGTCACTTTGTACAGTTGAATCCTTAAATTTTCTTCCAATAAGTCGCTTGGCATCAAAGATTGTATTAATTGGATTCATTGATGACTGATTTTTTGCTGCATCTCCTATAAGCCTTTCAGTATCAGTAAAAGAGATATAAGAAGGTGTCGTTCGATTTCCTTGATCATTTGCAATGATTTCTACGCGTTCATTTTGCCACACGCCTACACAGCTATAAGTTGTGCCCAAATCAATTCCAATTGCTGTCATTTAATGTTAAATCATTTATTTTTAAGTTATTTTAAATAAGTTATTAGTTACTTTATTTTTGTTCAAGTAAAAAATGAATTTTTTGATTGTTTTTCCAAAGTAAATACAGAAATGTCTATTGAAGAGGGAAATGACGTTTTTTATGACGCGGTTGAATTCATCGACCAAGAATATGTTAAACAAGACAGGAAATTTAAAGATATTTATATTCAGCATACATATGATTGGCTTTGCGAAAAATTTCCAGATTTTCACAAGGTCAACCTGAATGATGAATCTTGCTTACTTACAGGTAAACCTCAAGCAGGTAAGAGCGGGTTTTCTTTTGGTATTGCATTATTACATCTTTTGTTAGAAAGACCTGTTATTTTTATAGTCAGAAATTTTACACAAGATGTTGAACATATCAAAGCAAAACTTGGGCGTTTTGCTCTTGAACATAAGAAACAAATGCAAAAGTATTCTTATCCCATGTCATCTAGTCGAACTATTGGAGTTGTTGATGCTGTACAAATGTCGTTAATAAAAACCGAACAAGATGTTTTCTCTGTTAAGGACTTTGAAGAAGTGAAGGAAGCTCTGAAAGGACAAAACATGAAAATGGTAATAGCTCTTGCAAACGGAGCTCAGTTAAAATGTATTAATATGGTGTTAGACAAGCTAGGAGAATATAATCAGAATTTAGTAATGCTCACAGATGAGGCTGATTCTGTTGCGTACTCAGAACTTAAGAATCCGGCACCGCAAAAACATAAGGCGGCAGAGTACAATATTCTCAAAGAAAGGTGTTATAATACATATGAGATCAGTGCGACTGTATGGGACATTTTAATTGGAAATGAAACCTTAACAAATGCAAATATTGTTTGTATTAGGCCTCCATCAACATATAAAGGTATTCGCGATGGTGTCCAATTTATTCAGTTGGTGCACAAAATCGGAAAGTGGACTGAAAAGATTAGTCTCTACGATGAAGATCCAAATCTAGTTCAAGTATATGAAGACCTTATGGAAACTCCTATTTTTTCGCGAAAAAGATACAATTGTGTGATTCACCATCCGATTATAATCCTTCATAAAACACGATCTCTTGTAAAGCACCACAAAATGTTTTACGAATTGTTCAGAACAGATAAAGTTTACTCTAAAGTTTGGACTGTTCTTATGGAGTGTAACACTGGATTGTATGTCTACTCTAACTCTTTGAAAAACAAGACAATCCATATTGGAAGAGATCGAGTTACAGATTCTCAAGGTACGGGTGAATTCTTGTTCGGAAAGCGTATCATTATTCCACAATTACTCCAGTGGTTCATTGATAATGGTGGAGCAAAAAGGTTTTCACACATTGTGATCAAATCAGGTGATTTCTCTGGTCGATCAAGAAGTTATGTTAGCACTGATGGAAATTGGCACCTTACACATCAATATTATACAGGATGTTCAAGTGTACCAGATATGATTCAGGCACAACGTATTCTTCATGACAGGCCTGACTCTATTCCGCTTATTGAGTATGCACCATCAAAAGTCATAGATAATATTGTGAAAGGAGATATGATGCAAGATGAACAAATCGAAAGATTGACCGACTTGACTTACAAAATTAAGACCCATGTTAGAGTCAAAGATGAGCTTTGGAACAAGGATAAAGTTCCAAAAGCTTCATTATGCTGTGGAAATGTGAATAAGAGTTTCAAGACTCAAAAAATAACTGGTGATGATGGAGGATGGAAAGTTGATAAGTACAATGAGGTGTTAGAAGGTGTTGATACGTTAGTTAATTTAGGATTAACAGAGTCTGTCGAACAAAGGCATAAGTATATAGTTGTTGATCAAAACAAATTCAAACCAGACACTAAGATCTATAAATTAATAGAAGATGTAGAAAAAATTATTATTGATGACAAATTATATAACAAAGATATACCTGTTACCTGGATAAATGAAAAACTTCGAGAAACTAAATATCAATTAGAAACAAACGACAATCTTCATGGAGCACTATGGAATATAATTCAAACAAGCAATAAACTTGAAAGTTCATCTGTGAAACTAAATAACACTCTTATCTGTTGGAAACTTGATAGGAAATTGTATGTTTGTTTAAATATGTAATATTCTTTGTAATATTCTTTGTAATATTCTTTGTAATATTCTTTGTAATATTCTTTGTAAAATTATATACAAATTGTATATAATTTCTCTACGCATGTTAATTTTATAGCATAATTTCCTAATCTTCTTCTGATTCACTGTCATCACCCATACGATCATATACCTGATCAGACCAAAAGCGACAAGTTGGGTATCTTTCGAAAAGTTGTTTAAACTTGTAAAGATGATACAGAAATACGTTCTTAGATGGTGTCCATCCAGTTTCATCAGAAGAAATTTCAGGTTTTGCACCTTGATCTTCTAATTCTGATATAGCTTTTTTAACTTCCGCTAGACAGTACTCACCTGTTCTACCATGAATTTTGTAAACAGACCATTCGTCAAAGTCGTAGAAGTTTCCTGACATATATGTTTTACCAGCAATAATGTGATCGCAAGTATTCTCATCATTATGGTGTCCGCAACCCTTTTCGAACGGAGTAGGACATTCTCTGATAACGATATCATGACCCATATTATTTTTTAATGTACGTTTAAAAGAAATAATCATTTTTATTTCACTTAACGACAATCATAAACCTGGTCTGTTCTTTTCAACTTAAACTTATATATATAAGTTTAAAATAGTAAAAATAATTTCTCTACTCGTTTTTTGCTACGACTAGCTATAACACCTGTTAATTTATGAGTTGAAGAAAAAATTTCTTCAAAATCTTTCGGGGCTGTATAGCTTGATACAAAAACAATATTATCTTTTGACATTTTTCTACACCAATTCCAAAAATCATCATGATCAAATTTAACTTTTCCATAGTGTTTATAATATGTATTCGGATAAGGAGGATCGCAATATATAATATAGCCTTTTAATTTAGAATATTGAGTATAAATACCTTCTTTAAATATTACGTTTTTTAACTTTTTGGCTATATCGCATACACGTTCGCTAGCAACACTTGAATCTTTCGTTTTACCATACTTAGGTGCATAACCTTCAAAAAATTGTCCACCATAACTATATTGATGTCCAACGTATCCTCTAATAGCGGAATCTCTTGATTTTTTTAATCTATTAAATTCTCTTTCCGATACGAGAGAAGGAGGAGTCCAACCTTTTTGAGATGATTCCCACATTTTAATAACTGATTTATTGATATCTCCGGCTTTATACTTTAGTTTTGGTGTATGATTATCAAATAATTCAGGAATATGCTGATAAACTCCCAACATACCACAAAATGGCTCGCAATAACCTTTTATTGTAAAATCATATTCGTCTTCAATATCAAGACTTTCTTCTGCTATAATAGAACTTAATCTTTTACCTATTCTTTGTTTACCTCCATTATAACAAGTCATATTTATTAATATAAAGATTTTTAGTTTAAAATATGTTATTTATAACAAAATGAAAGACCTACACAAAAGATTTCTACTCTTTTTATTCGGATGTATTACCCTAAGATGTTTTCTAGTTTTCTTAGCCAAAGGAGCAAGTAAGAATCTTTTATTAGCAATGGGGACAATTGCGTTATTACCAGCTATTGGATTTTTTTATTTATTTTTTTCAGGAAAAAGAAAGGTAGGTAGTGAAACATTTGGTGCCAAGATATGGTGGAATAATTTAAGACCTGTTCATGGTATTTTATACTTTTTATTTGCAATATACGCTATTCGCGGTGACAAAAGAGCTTGGATGTTTTTATTACTTGACGTAATTATTGGTCTAGTAAGTTTTTTACTCTTTCATACAACAATAAATTTACATTAGCAGTCTTCTAAAATATATAGTAAGTTTTACAAAAATATTTACATATAAATAAATGTCTTATTTGTATAATGATAACTTACTTTCACCTGATTCTGATCAAAACATTATTATTAACCAAGATATCTTGATTCCGTCAAATTGGAGTAGGCATATTATTTAAAATGGACATCCATATTATTTTAATTCAATAACAGGTCAATCTCAATGGAACATACCACGATTCCTAACAACATAAAATATACAATTAGTGTTACCAATTAGTAATAATAATTTAAATATATTTTAAAAACAGAATTATTATTAATAAGTAAATTAAATGACTGAAGAATACATCACAAGTACAAAAGCAAGAGAAATGCTTAAAATTACATCTGAAACACTTCGTAAGTGGAGTAAAAAAGGTAAGATAAGTGCTATTAAACTTCCATCCGGACAAAGGAGATATAATCTCCAAGACATCAACACTTATCTTAGCATTAATCCTATTAAGGGAAAAAGGAAAATTTGTTACTGTAGAGTGTATTCCAACGATCATATGGATGATCTTGAGCGACAAAAAGATTTTTTTAGACGAGAATATCCTGATCACGAATTGGTTACTGATATTGGTTCTGAACTTAATTGGAAAAGAAAAGGTCTTAAAACCATTCTGGAACAATCGATGCTTGGAAATATCGAAACAGTTGTAGTTGCCCACAGAGATCGTATCAGTCGATTCGCATTTGAACTCATTGAATTTATATTTGAATGTAATAACGTTAAACTCTTGGTACTTGATACAGAAGATGGAGAATCCGGAAATGATGAACTCACAAGTGACATACTCTCAATCACTCATGTTTATTCATGTATAACAATGAGAAAAAGATTCGGAGCTATTAACTCCAAAAAATGTTAGAGTGAAAGCGCATATACAAAAGCGTTTGCAAAACTAAAAAGTTGAAAATAGTTCACTTTTCATATACAAAAAATATTTAAATAAAGAAATGGTATGTCTACAATCAGAAATCAATTGATAAGTATCGATTTCTTATTCTTGAGTGAAAGAAATCTTATGACAATCATTTTAAAATAAAATGATTTACATTTACACAACTGCGAATAGTTCGTTGATATTTTCAATCCAACCGCTTTTTTAAATCTAGAAAAATCTAAATTTGAGGACAGCGTAACCTACTTTTCTTGATAAATATGTTCTTTATCCTCAGCGTCTAACCAGAAATTTAGTTAGTTTGATACTGGGTATAATTGTCTCTAGGATTAAAATGCGTAAGCATAAAGAGAAACTTTTTTACGACAAGATAAAAAGAAATAACTAAATATCCTTTAGAGATAAACTTAACTTGGCTCTCGTTGCGTCTATCTTCTTTTGAATATTAGTTTTACATATTTTATCTTACATCGTTTCAAATTTTATAAATTTGAAAGCAATAGTTGATAACACACATTTATTTTATAAAATTTTACTCAAATAAGTCAGAATTGCGAGAAGTTCAGGAGAAACACCTTTGAAATCACACAAGTCTGTTATATTTTTTATCATAGGTATCAAACCTCCATTCGTATCCACTCTTTCCATAACATATTCATATATTTCAGTAAATAATTGTGTGAATCCAAAACTTTCATAATTTTTTATAGTTATCGGAATAGTTTCTGATTGTTAATCACACACTAATGGTTGTGGTTCTGTTGATATACATAAGTTATCAACCTCACATTTTGCCTGTATACGCACAAATCTAGGATTTTCTACCATTTGTCTGAATAACTCCAATAGGATTATTTTTTAAAATCAAGATGTAATTTGCTGAGTATGTGACAATAAATTTAGATTACTTCTTTCAACTTAAATTCTTTTAATGTTTCAACATCATTCTTAATGACAATATTGATATAGTATGTATAAAGATACACAGTGACGTTTACGTTATCTCTACCCTTTGTAATAATATCATTTGTAAAAATTTCATGTCGTTGTTTATATTTGGTTTCAAAGGTTTTACCACCAATAGTAGTTGAAATAGTCCTCTTATTATAATTAATAATAATATTTATAACATTCGGTAAAGTGCCAAACGCAGAAATAGGTGCTTCAAGTTTCAAATAGTTGCTCTCATACTCTACCTCTGTTATAAGAGTTTTTGCATGCTCTTCAAGAATTACTACTTGTTCCTTCGTTTTATCGTCTTTTGATACAAAAGCTTCCGAATTTAAAAGATCAGGAATTTCTTTTGGTCTATATATAAACTTTAGCAAGTCATCAAAAGACGAAGAGTAAATTATTCTATATTTAGTCTCGTTTCCCGTATCACCAGAGAGATTTCGACATTTTAGTACCAATTTGATGTACATGTAAAAAACTTGATCAACAGTATCTGTGATTTTGATAAAGCAAGTTCCCTTTGTTATATGCTTTTGTTCAGTTGTTGATGTAAAAAGTTTCAGATAAAGCAATTCTTTTTGGTAGTCATCTAAATTAATAAAAGAACTATCTACATTGAAAGTAAAATTATTTGGTTCTTTTCTCAATTTCATCACATTAAATACGCTATACACACTTGAATCATCACCAAATCTTTTTCCAGTCAATAAAATCGGAGGAATAGGCACTCTTTCTCTTTTTAGAATTTCATCAACCACAAAATCGTATGCTGCTCTTTTGTTCATTTGAATTTTTTTATTATATAATAAAAATTCATCTTTAAATTGTAACTAGCATTTTTAATATGTACAAAACAATTTCATCTGGTAACCGCTTTTCAAGCTCTTTCTTAGATTCATAATATAATAATGCTTTAAAGCCAATGTTCCAAAACTTATTTCTCAAATATAATCGAAAGAGCGGACATCTAACAACATTGCATTTATGCGGAATATTAGCTTTTACTACACTCGATATTATCTCACATTCTAAGTAAATTTTATTATAATTTATATTTGCAATAATTTCAGCGACATCTTTTGGTAATACTTTACCGTGAATTATAGTTGATTTATTATTGCAATTTATTTGAGACATACAAAAATACATTTCTTCTATTCTTGATTTGAATTGTTTAATTAGGTTTATTTACACCATTGGTAATTTAAAACGCTAGGTTTTCTTTTCTTTTCAAATATTCAAGTCTATTATATTCTTTCTTTTGCTCTGATGTAGGTTTGTAATCGCTTTTATAATTTGTCTTCTGTTGATATTCTTTTGCTCGTTGTTTCTCTTTTTCCTTATTTCGTTCATAATACTCTCTTCTACTTGCTGGTGCTGTGTATTTTTTGAGACGCTCTTTAGTTGATTGAAGTTCCTCTTTTAATTTATCGTTCTCTTCTGTTAAAAAATTACAAATTAATTATTCTTTATTTTAAAATAAAGAATATTATTCTTACTAATTCTTACGAATAAGATCAACAGTTGCTAGACTTTTTTAGCCTCACATTTGTGATTAGTAAATCTTTGAGAAAGAGTTTTGAGTGTTAACGATTTTATAAATTCTTCCTGTATACATTTTTAATAAATTATACACTTAATAAATATTAATCAATTTTAAAATTATATTTAATTTTATAATATAATTTACTTATAATAAAAATGGCAGATTTAAAGTTTGGAGGAATATGTTTGTTATATATTACTTTATGTTTAGTAAGTATTAGCGGATTAATATGGCTAACACAGTTCTCTTTTAAAGCTAAAGTATCTTCTGCTTCTGTAAAGTTTAACTATGTTAATATAAAAGTTACTGAAGTAGAAGACGTAGATATTTCTGATAATAATCTAACTGGAAGCAAAATTGCAATAGTTTCTATATGGATACAAATTTTTATATCTCTTGCATTTGTTATATACAAATTATACAAACATCTTACGTAAATATATTCTGTTTAAAATATGAAAATCTTAATAAAGTATGGAGATAAATAAAGAGTACTTTATAGTAGGTGCTGTTTTGATAGGATTGTCTTTTATTAGCGGAATCGGTTGGTCAATTTATGGTATTGTCATGCATAAAAAAGAAGAAGTTGTTGCAGGTGTTTGCCTGACCGGACTTTGTCTAGTTGGTGAAACCTGCTTGTTCCTGAGTTACCTGTTTTGGAGTTCGGAAAATAGAGAAATAAATGTAACAATAATAGATGTACAACAAAATGTAATACTTTTATTGGTTTAATATACGAAGACGATACAGTTCATGTTGTTATAGATCCAAATACTCCTCCTAAAATTGTCATCTTTGAGTGTCATTCATAGTCTTATTTTGTCTTAATTGTTCTTTAACATAAGAAGACAATAAATTATGAATTATCTTCTCTTGAGTAGGTATAATCACTCTCATACCATTTCTTGACCATGTACACAAATCAATACCAGTGTCTCTTAAATATCTTTCAATCACATTGTTTCTAGACATACTCTCTATAATCTTTTATAATTAGTGTATAAATATTAGATTATTTTATATAGTTTAAAAATTAAATGATACTTTTTGTCTGATATAAGTTTATTAAAGTTTTTATATAGTGGTATGTATATATTCTTTTATCATTTGTTCTTGAGCCGAGTGTAAAGTTTTTATATAGTGTTCCATTTTTTACTATTCTTCTATCAAAACTCCTAAACAATTTAACATCAGATCCAGTTAATTTTAAACTTTTCTGTTTACCTGACACTTGAGTTTTAGAATTTTTTAGGTAAAATATGTCATTATTTATTTTTAAGTAAATAATTTAATAAATAAAATTATAAATTTTATCTATTTCCTTAGAAACTAGGTTTATACAAAACGTAAAAGAACTATTAAATGAAATTAAAGCAACAACTTAAATTATGCATTGCCGGTTCTGCTGTGCTAACGATTATAACACTAATTTTCACAACTATATTTGCAGAAGAGAAAGGTTGGTTTTCATTTGGTCCATCTAGTCATCTATCAATCGCTGGTGTTATTATAGACACACGAGAGAAATATTCATTATTAATATTCTCTATAGTGTTGAATTCTGTTATTGATACTCTAGTTAGCGAGTTTGCACAGCCTATACTTGGATTTAATATATACAATCCTGATAAAAAACTTATTACTGATTTTAAATCGAAGAGAGAATTACAACTTCTTGCAACTCTTTACTGGTCTTTTAATAATGTGCGAACTATTTTTACAAATTTAGTATCAATTACACAAGTAGATTTAGCTCTAATTAAATGGGTTGTGTTAGAAATGACAGGTGTTTACACAATAAACATTATTTTATCTAAGAAGAGATTTGCCGAAGATTTAGAAGAGGAACTAGAAATGGTTTAATTACATTGTTAATTTATAAAAAATACCACCAGATGTAGTCAAAATCTGTGGTATATCATCTTCTGATTGCATAACCCCGTTATAAATAATAATTTTTGCTTGTATATCATATATAGAGTGATGACTTACAAAACGTAACAATATAACAGAAGTACAGTATACCGCTTTTTTAAATCTAGAAAAATCTAAACTTGAGGACAGCGTAACCTACTATTCTTGATAAAAATGTTTCTTGATCCTGTAGCATCTCTATCTATCACTAAACCACAATCATCACAACTATAA
>Ga0247844_1005640_pt1 | contig 15796 bp, 12 predicted proteins | sample LaCtaG_FD_192421 | JGI IMG/M metagenome (GOLD analysis project Ga0247844, IMG submission 192421) | Freshwater microbial communities from meromictic Lake La Cruz, Castile-La Mancha, Spain - LaCruzMarch201714.5m_1 | ecosystem: Environmental > Aquatic > Freshwater > Lake | place: Spain: Castile-La... | reverse complement strand
GCAGGGCTGGGCCGACCAAGACTCGGCGGTTCGGGCGGTTGTGTCCTTCTTCGGTCCGACCGACTTCCTGATGATGGACACTTACCTCAACGAGACAGGCGCGGGCACCCCCGACCATTCCGCTGCCGGCAGCCCGGAGTCGAAGCTCCTCGGCGCCCCGATCACCGAGATCCCTGCCGTAGTTCGTGCCGCCGACCCGCAGACCTGGCTTACCCCATCGGTGCCGCCGTTCTTCTTTGCTCACGCACCGGGCGACCCGATCGTTCCGGTCCAGCACTCGGTGATCTTCGCATCGCGTATCACCGCAACTGCCGGCCGGGGGCGCGCGCATCTGCGTTTTGTCGAAGGCGCCGGGCACGCCGGACCGGAGTTCGACGAGCCGGGTCTGCTTGCCGAAGTTGCACGGTTCCTGGACGCTAGCCTGAAGACCTCATAGCGAAAACTTATGGCCTGACGCTCCGTTCTGAATGGTGTGACAGGCTCCCGCGGGCGGAGATACGGCCCAGAGGGGTCCCGACAAGCCGGCATAAGTCCAGCGCTCGACCATCGGCCTCTCGCCAGATCGATGGGAGGACTTCATGCGACTGTTCAAGACTGCTGCGCTCGCCGCCTTAGGCCTCGCACTTGCCGCTGCTCCGGTGGGCGCGGAAGAACTCAAGTTCGCCAACTTCATGGCACCCACTCACCCCTACGTGGCCGGCGCCTTCCAGCCGTTTGCCGACCAGGTTGCGGCCGCGACCGGCAACGACATCACCGTCCGGCTCTACAACGGCGGTGAGCTTGGCGCCGGTCCAGTGGATCAGTTCGCCCGCGTTGTCGATGGCGTGGCCGAGCTCGCAGTGGGCCTGCCCGGCTATACGGCCGCGAATTTCCCGCTGACACTGCTCTCCGAGCTGCCAGGGGTGCTGAGCGAGGCGGAGGGCACGCCGACGCTGTGGAAGCATATAGACCTGCTCTCGTCCGAATATGAGCGCGTCAAGCTCATCTCCCTGTGGTCGAGCGCCCAGAACGTGCTCTACATGCGCGACAAGGTGGTGCGCGCGCCCGCCGACATTGCCGGGCTGAAGATCCGCGTGCCGTCACGGAATGCCGGCCTGATCGTGGAGGCCTGGGGTGGCACTCCAGTCTCCATGCCGGTGTCGGACATTTACAATTCGCTCCAGACCGGCGTGATCGATGGCGCCATGATCGACGGCACCGCCACCATGGCGTTCAAGCTAGGCGAGGTGGCCAACTCGCTCACCGTTGGTATGCAGACTACCATCTCGCCGTTCTTCATCGTGATGAATCGCGACGCCTTCGAAGCGCTGTCGCCCGAGCACCAAGCCGCGCTCGAGAAGGTCGGTCAGGACGTCTCGCTGCTCGGCAACCAGGTGCAGCTGAGGGAGGCCGCCGCCGGCATCGAGAAATTCGGCGCCATGGAAGGCAAGACCCTTGTCACCCTGACCGCGGATGAAGCGGCTGCCTTCGATACGCTGGCTGCCGGCGTCGTTGGCACCGTTGTCGCTGAGACCGGCGGCAATGCCCAGGCTGTGGTCGACGCGCTCAAGGCCAAGTGATGGCCGCCGAAGCGCAGTCGGCCGTCAAAGGGGTTGTCGACCTGGTTGGCGAGTTTCTCGCCATCCTGGCCGGCATCGCTCTTATGATCATGGTGTTGGTCATCGCGGTCGGCGTGGTCATGCGTTTCGCGCTCGCCATGCCGATCCTTGGGTCCAACGAGATCGTCCAGTTGACCGCGGTTGCAGTCGTCGCCCTTGGCCTGCCTTATTGCACGGCCGGCGACGGCCATGTTCGGGTCGACGTGCTCGATCAGGCGATCGGCCCTGTCGGAAGGTTCGTCGGAGACGTCATTTCGAGGGTGCTGTCGGTCATTGTCCTGGGCGTCCTTGTCGTGCGCGCCTCACTCAAGGCCGCCGATGCCTTCCGCTATGGCGATGCCACCAACATGCTCACGCTGCCGATCTGGCCATTTTACGGCCTGCTCGCCTTTGGCGTCGCCATGGCAACGCTGGCGCTCCTCGCCCAGCTCTTCTCCATTGTCACCGGCAAGGCGGCCAAATGAGCGATACCGTTGTTGGCCTCCTCGGCATTGGCGGGCTGTTCCTGCTTCTCGTGCTCCGGACACCCGTGGCCTTCGCCATGCTGCTCGTGGGATTCTTCGGCCTTTGGGTCCTCGAGGGCTTCAAGGCGGCCGGCGGCGCGGTGATCACGGAGAGCTATGCCGCGGTCTCGAACTACAACCTGATCGTCGTGCCGATGTTCATCCTCCTCGGCAACATCGCGTCCGCGGCCGGGTTCAGCCGCGGTCTTTACGACGCCGCTAATGCCTGGGTCGGTCAGTTCAGGGGTGGTCTCGCTTGCGCCTCCGTGCTGGGCTGTGCAGCGTTTTCCGCGGTCTCCGGTTCTTCTGTCGCCACGGCCGTTACCATCGGTAAGGTAGCGCTGCCCGAAATGAAGCGGCTCGGCTACGGCGCGGGCCTCTCGACCGGTGCCATCGCCGCGGGTGGCACGCTGGGCTTCCTAATCCCCCCATCCACTGGCTTCGTCATCTACGCCATCCTCACCGAGGAATCGATCGGACGGCTTTTCATGGCCGGCATCCTGCCGGGCCTGCTGATGACGGCAATGTTCATCGCGACGGTGTTCGTCGTCACCTGGCTCGATCCGGCCGCCGGTCCCAAGGGCGAATATGTGCCGATCAGCCAGCGTTTCGTTGTCCTGCTGCAGGCCCTGCCGCTGATCGCCGTCATTGTGCTGTCCATCGGCGGCATCTATGTAGGGGCCTTCACGCCGGTTGAGGCATCGGGCATTGGCGCTGCCCTTGTGATCATCCTCGCCATCGTGGCGCGCAAGCTGAGCTTCGGCGTGTTCAGGACCGCTGTCCTCGACACCGTCAGCACCTCGGCCATGCTCTACATGATCGTCATCGGCGCCAACGTGCTGAACCCGTTCCTGGCGGTGACGCACATCCCTGAAACACTGGGCTTCGCGCTGCAGGGCCTCGGTCTCGGCGCCTACGGTTCGCTGGCGGTCATCATCGTCGCCTACGTGATCCTAGGCATGTTCCTCGACGGGCTGTCGATGCTGGTCATCACCATCCCCATCGTCTTCCCTGTGATCACACAATACGGCTTCGATCCGATATGGTTCGGCGTCGTGGCGGTGATCGTCGTCGAGATGGGCATGATCACGCCGCCGGTCGGGCTCAACGTATTCGTCGTGAAAGGGGTGGCAGACGATGTGCCGATGACCACGATCTTCAAGGGCGTGCTGCCGTTCCTGCTGGCGATGGCGCTGACCCTGCTGCTGATCGTCGCCTTCCCGCAGATCGCCCTGATTATTCCCAACACCATGTTCGGATGAGCCGCCACGAACACAGCAATAGCGAAAGCTTATGCCAAATAGCGTCAAATGATTACCCGTTACGCCGAAGTAATCCGCCTCTCTAAACATTAACTGGCAGGCGCCTCGCCCAATCCCTAATTCGAACGAGATAAGACAAGGAGCTGTTGAGATGCATAACCGTCGCGACGTGTTGAGAATGGGGTTGATGGCGAGCCTGATGCTGGGTGTCGCGGGCTTTGGCCCAATGAGCTTTGCCCAGGCAATGGACGCGCTGGCGTTCGATCCGGACGCCTATACCGAACTGACCGAGACGATCACCACTGATGCCGGTGACCGCAAGGTGACCTACCGGTTCTGGAGGGCCATCCCATATGTCGCGAACCCGGTCGATGTGACCTATCAGAGCCTCAACGTCAGTGTGCCCGTGGCCATCGACGGTGTGACTGTCGACGCCTCGAACGCGCCGATCCTATTTGCCAACTCAGTGGGCGGCTACATGCCGTCGTCGGTCGCCGAAGCCGAAGGTGTAGGCGGCGGTGGGATGACCGGCATGCCGGCCGGCGCCACTCCGCCTTCCGGAGCCGAGGTCGCGTCGGGTGGCAACGCGATGCTCAACCGCGGCGAGCGGGTCAGCAATGCCAAGCTTGCCCTGGCGGCCGGCTATGTCGTCGTCGAGCCGGGCGCACGCGGTCGAACGCTGATTGACGCGAATGGCGTCTACTACGGTGTCGCCCCAGCTGCGATCGTCGACCTCAAGGCTGCTGTCCGCTACATCCGTCACAACAAGGGCCGCATTCCCGGCAACACCGACTGGATCGTCTCGTCAGGCACCAGCGCCGGCGGAGCGCTATCGGCGCTGCTCGGCGCGTCGGGCGACAGCCCGTTGTTCGCCCCCTATCTCGCCGAGATCGGCGCCGCCGACGCGAGTGATGCAATCTTTGCTAGCGGCGACTGGTGCCCGATCACCGACCTCGAGCATGCCGACATGGCCTACGAGTGGAACTGGGGAGCCAATGCCCTTGCCTCGGGCGAGGAACTTGACCAGGGGGTCTCAGCGGAACTCGCCGCGGCGTTCGAGAGCTATCAGGCGGGCCTCGGCCTCAAGGGCAAGGCCGGCTTCGAACCGCTTACCGCAGCGAACTATGGCGACTACATGGTGCACACCTACCTCGCCCCGGCAGCCGAGACCTACCTGGCGGGACTTTCGAAAGCGGACCGCGCGGCCTACCTCACCGAGAGCGCGTTCATCACTTACACGGATGGCAAGGCCGGCTTCACCTGGGTCGACTTCCTCGCGCACGTCGGTGCCCGCAAGAAGAGCGCCCCCGCCTTCGACGCCTTCGACCTCACGACGGGCGAGAACAACCTGTTCGGCCTCGGCACCACTGGGGCCCGGCACTTCACCCTTGCCAGCCTCCGCGCCGCCACGGGCGATGCAACGGCGGAGCTCGACGCCGACATTCCGGAAAAGCTCAAGCTGATGAACCCGATGGGTTTCCTTGCCGATGCTAACCCTGGCCGTGCGCGGCACTGGTGGATACGTGTCGGCACCAAGGATACCGACACCTCGCTCACCGTAGTTGGCAACCTCGCCGCCGCGCTCGAGAACCTTGGCGATGACGTCGATGCCCGCATGTATTGGGATGCAGGCCACGGCTCTAACGAGGATGCCACCGCCTTCATACTGTGGATCGCCGAGACCACCGGATACAGCGCGTAGAGGCCTGCCATCCACAGGAAAGTGTCCGCACGTGTTCCTGGCGCGAGACCGCGCCGGGCTAGCACTCAGTCGCAAATCAACTCAGCAAGTTTTCGACCGTGACACTGAAGCTCACACGACGCTCTGGTTCGATTGCTGATGCCGTCCTGCTTGTCGCCACGAGCATCTGTGCTGGCTCAGCGCGTGCCGCTGCCGAGATGAAGTGCTTTTCGACCCTTAGCCACTACCGTTTCACGCTCGGTGCGTTTGAGGTGACGAGGCTCCGTGCCGGCACGTGGCCCATGGAAATCCCGCAGCAGACCTAAGGCCTGAACGAATTCGCAGCCGTGCCAGCCGCCGCTCTGATTCCGCCGGTCCGCTACCGCCAATCCTATTTCGCTTCACAGTTTAGCACAGGGCAGGGGGGTGCGGCCAGCTTCCCCCCGAATTCCTAGGTTCGGATACAGGTTCTGGAGCCAGCCATTTTCTCTAATTTAAATCAATCCCTTAGCAATGCACCGGAACAGCCGGTCGGAACACGTTCGGCACCTATGATGCTGCGGCGGCTGCGGCTGCGCGCTGGGCACTTACGTTCTCGCCAAGACGGCTCCTTTGGTGTCGGTGCGACTTCCCTACCTCGTGCACGCCGAGACTTCGGCCTGAGAACGATAAATGGTGCGGCCTACGATTACTGGTCGTTTTCATACTCTGCAGCCCCGCCGGCGGCCCCAGTCGAGCGACCGTTGCCTCAGCCTCTGGCTCATCTCGACTTGAGCGCTCTTGGTCGCGGCAAACTGGGGCAACGATCGATCAACGCGCCTAGGTTCATGATAAGTACAGGTGATATTGGTGAGATGTCGTCAGGACTGCAGTCAAGTCTGTGGAATCAATGGGTAATTCCTGCATGTCAAGCGCCACGATCTGCGCTGGCGAACGCACCCATGCTAGCGTTGTCACAAGCAGCTGATTAAATTCCAGCGTGGAGCATAATTTCGCCTGTGCTCCTCTCCGCAATGCCGGAGTGCCAGCCGGTTGGACGCAGGGTTGGCACCGCCGACTAAGGTCGCGACGTGGCGAGGAGGTGTGCCGGACGCCCGGAAAAGTGGACGCAGATCCGGAGCGTCCGGCCCCTCGATAGTCGGAGGGATTTCAAATATGGGGGCAGGCTGGCGGGGCGGCCGGTTGCTCACACACTCGCTCTGAAGGGTGGGCACGGCCGATGAGAGACGACGACCTGACGTGCGAGATGTCATAGCTTCCTCACCCGTGCGGGACTGGGTGCTTTGGCCCCCGGTTGTTGATTTGTGTCAAGGCGCATAGTTAACGACGCGACACTATTATTTCGTCGGCCTGACGCGCCTTCCACAGCGTCCAATGGAAGAAAGGCGAGTCGCGCCGGGGGTAACGGAGGACAGATTGCGCCCCAAGCGCAGTTTGTCTTCCGCCCGATTACCCGACCTTCCACGGGTGCCAACGTGCACGAGCTCCGTTCTTAGATGTCTACACTGGGGTTGTTGCCGTCGTGCCACCTCGCCCGTGGTGCGGGCGTGGGCGTGCCGCCCGGTGTCGGGGGCTCCGTCAGGTGCCCAGAGCAGACCTTGCTAGACTCTGGGCGCGAACAGGATAATGGCGGCAGCGACCAGCGCCAAACTCCCGCCCACGATATCCCAAGTGTCCGGACGGGTGCCCTCGGCGGAGCGAAGTTGGCGAAGAGCTCGTCGGCGGCCGGCAATGCCTCGACCGGCGCCGTGATCGTAAGCCGATCGTCCTGGCGCAGGTCGAATGCAAGGAATGAACAGCATTCCGATTCCTTCGCTACCAGGTCACGGACCCGCCGAGGGCGTTGCGGTCGTAGACGAGTTCGAGCTGAAGCGGCTTGCGGTGGCTGCTGCGAAGAGAGTGGGTCGCGAGTGCGCGGATATCGGCGACGCGGTCCTTGAGTTCTCCCGCCCCGAGGGTGCAGGCGATTGTCAGGGCGGTGTCGTTGCGGGTGTGTCGCAACTGTCGCAACAGGCCGAGGCAGTGGTCATGTCCATCTCCTTTCGATGATGGACATTGCATCCTTCAAATAACTTGAAGTGCAATAGGAGACCTTGCGATGGTCGTTCACGTCGCCGTGCTCACCATTGGTCAGCTCGCCAAGGCGGCGGGCGTGACCACACCAACAATCCGCTACTACGAGGAAATTGGACTTCTGCCAAAGGCCGGACGAAGCGCTGCCGGCCAGCGCATCTTCGCCAAGAGCGAACTCAAGCGGCTTACGTTCATCCGGCGCTGCCGTGACTTCGGCTTCTCGATCGATCAGGTGCGGGTTCTCGCCGGGCTATCAATCCGCGCTGACCATGACTGCACCAGAGCGAAAGGCTTTTCCAGCGACGCAGACCGAGGCCCCGGCCGTTGGTGGCGGCCCAGCTCTGGAGTGGTGGCGCTTCAACCTTCCGATCCGCGAAAAGGCCATGCCATCTCCCTCGGTCACGGTACCGGTCGCGCGCAGGTCGGCCTTCAATGGGTCCGATATGATCAGCCCCAGAGCCGCGACGATCGTTCCAGCAAAGCCCGTCAGAAGTGGCAGCAAAACTTAGATGATTGTCACGAAAGACCCCGGTCCGGTTACAGAGCCCTTAGCAGCGTGGCGATCAGTGTGCCATCGGCAAGCGGAGGTCCGGGAGTGGTGGGGCCCCTCTATCGGCATGCCCAGCTAGCTAAGCTGTCCGAAAGACGGCAACAGCTCAGATTGCCGGAACGCCCGCTGTTTCCTCGGCCTTGACGACGCCGGAGCGAATATGGAGGAATGGCGTAGGGACTATTAGGAGGTCCGCAGGCACAGCGCCATCGCGCACAAAAAACCCGATAACGCTAATGAACGCTTCAGGAGCACACGGCCACCCCTGAGTATCTGCCCCCGGGAAATCTGCTGCCGGGTTGACAAGTTTCGGGGCAGTTCAAATCAACCCCAGGGACTCTCCTAAAAGCCAGAGGGACTTGCGGCCAAGGTCATCCGGAGCAAGCGCCAGAATGCGCTTTCTACGAGTCAGCAGGCTGACCGGCTGACCCTCGTCCTAAAGTACTTTGGTTGTGTTGCCTCGGCGTCGGACGTTCGATGCCGCTTGGACAAGCACCCACCGTAGAATCAACAGCTGAAAGAGGACTGACTGATGCGTCTAGCCATGCTTGCCTGCTTGACTGCGACGTGCCTCATCTCGACCCCCGTCGCGGCGTGGAAGCCGACGTCGCATGCCTATTTTGCTGACGTGGCGGCCCAGGATGCTCTTGATGATGGCTATATCTCGATACCTAACCTCAAGACCGATCAGCTGCTGACCTATCCGGTCGACCCCCAGGCGCTGGAGGCGCTGCGCGCCGCGCAGCCCCACTATCGCGCCGGGGTACTTGGCCCCGACGCCTATCCCGACATCCTCACTGGCCAGCAGGTCATCCACCCCGTGCCGGAGGAGTCCGGCGTCGCGGGAGGCTCAAATGCCTGGCTGCAACAGGTGTGGAACGGTTTCGGCAACACGCCGCAGGAGCGTGCCTTCCGCCTCGGCTTTGTAACCCACGCGGCCGGCGACATGTACGGCCACAGCTTCATTAACTATTTCACCGGCGGCAACTTCACCTTCAGCCCGCTTGATAACGCCATCCGGCATGTCCTGCTCGAAGGCTATATCGACAGGCGTCTTCCCAAGGACGCGATGAGTGGAAGCTTTTTCGATGCCTCCATTTCCGGCATTGAGGAGCGAATCTACCAGGTCATGATCCGTGCCGACCCTGGTAGCGCGCTAGAGAATGCCCTGCTGCCCTACAGCATCGGCGCGCGTTACTCAGTTCCGCGCATCTTCTCGACCCTGCGCAATGAACTCGACGCAGAGATCGGCGCCTACTACCAGGTGAAGGCGGACTTGGCCCAACGCGCCGACGCCTGCTCCCTAACCAACTTCAGATGCTCAAAGTGGGCGCTCAAGGCCAAGCTGGCCGCTCATGTTACCACCAACGGCATCCAGGTTACCTTCAAGGAAGCGTGGCGCGACGATATCGACGAGGGCCTGCGCGCATGGCCGGCTGTCAGCCATTCGGTGGCGGTTGCGCTGTTCTTCAACTCTGGCCGCGCAACCCGGGTGGTCGACGCCGAGGCCAGACTTAGCGAGTTCTTGCGCGATCACATTTTGTCAATGACTGGGGTGCCCGACGCGGTAGGTGCGACAGTCGGCGCGGCCGGGGCAATTGCCGAAGCTGTCACTCCTGACTTCCTTCTTGAGCCTATCCGCCAGTTGAAGGCCGACATGCTGGATGCCCTGCTCGTCGGGGCAATCGGCATCAACAAGCGGGACCTCGAGAAGTACCTGACCAGTCCTGACCGCTATTTTGACCAGGTGATGGGCGCCGGCAGCGGTGGCGTGCGAACCTCCCTCGCCGACTTCAACGCCAACTATCTCCGCATCCGGGATCCCGGGTACGCCGACATGAACGAATCCTTCGACTATCGCCAGTTGCCCGCGGCCTACAACACGGTGATCATGAGCAAGCTGATCTACCTTGCTCCCTCCACCATCAATCAGTTGCTCGCCGACCTGGGCAGCCGCCAGCGCCTGAACTCGCCAAACGTGATGCTGGGCTTCGTCCAGTCGCTGGATGGGGCAGGTCAATGGCGCGACGGCATGGTTCTGGCACGCGATTGCGCCGCCTACCGCCAGATACTCAAGGCGTTACCGGGAACCGGCAGCTGTGACGGGGCTGTCGAGCAGGTCGCCGCCCCGGCCTTCGTGGGTATGGCGGTCTATTTCGACCGAGGCTCCTACGTCGAGATTGGCAACGGTCGCTGGGTCGAGAAGGATGCAGCCGGCAACGTCGTGTTCAGTTTTGAGGAATCGGGTCGCTTTCCCGGCGAGATCAAGCTCTGGGACGCGGGACGGAAGGTCCATCTCTCGCTCAACTTGAACGGCCTGATGGTGTGGTACGCGCCCGACGGCAGCCCACTGACCCCGATTTATCCGATCACGGGGGTCAGATAGGGGGCGTTCCAGAAAGCTGGTGTGCCGGCGTTAGCCGGCACACTCGTTTGGCCGCTGGACGGCACGCTCGGCCAGTCGGCCGGGCCTATCACTGCATGACGATGCCCGCCGCGACGGCCCGCTGCTTCAGGCTTTCCCAGTTGGCGATGCGCTGCATGGCGATCTTCTGCAGCTCGGTGGACAAGGTCTGCCCCGGGCCATAGGTGTTGGGCCCGCAGTTGAGCTGCGGCACGCCATTGGCAACTCGCAGCACAAAGTCCTCCTGCCCGTCATTGACCCGTATCTGATGCTGCGGGATCGCCCAGGTGCACTCCACGAACATGATGGAGTCGGCAGGGATCAGGAATTTCTGGGTCGTTGTGGTGTCGGTCGCGTAGGTCAGTCCCTGCGTGATCGACTGCTGCACTTCCTGGCTGAACTCCAGCCCTGCGGTGACCTCCACCCCATATAGGGTGTCGTCGTTGCCTGCTCGCGCAGCCACCTGCAGGCTTTGCGTGTTGGTGTCGTTGGAGCCGTTCATGAGCTCGACCGTATTCTCAACGCCCTGGGTAAACTCGAACGTAACCTCACGCTCACCGCCACCGCCGATATTGTGCTGAACCTGGGTTTCGAGCACCAGCCTCATGTCATTTCCCAGATCTTCCTTGGCGGTCAGGATGCGGCGCGGCAGATCGGCACTGAAAGTCCCCTGAAACTTCGGGTCCATGTCAGTGGTCAGGAATTTTTCGACGGTGAACTTGATCGGCTCTCCGGACCGTCCGGTCACCATCACGTCCTGCACGTACCAGTCGTTACCCGCGTAGGCCCCCTCTAGCTCGAAAATCACCGCAGCCGGCTTGCCGATCAGTTGCGGGATCAGGAAGGTGAACTCGTTGGTGTCGCCGTTCTCGAAAGCGTTGCCAGAAACAAATTGGTTGAGCCGGGTTTTCTCGGTCGTTCCGTCGGGTCCCTTGACCTGCAGCCAGACGTTGGCATCGGTGCCTGAGCCTGACCGAGTTCCAGTGCGGATCGACAGTTTCAACTGATCCCAGTCGTTGTTCGGCGGGAGCATGTTGGAGGCCGACTTCGTCTCGTTGTCGTCAATGTTCTGGAAGAACGAGAACATCGAGGTCAAGTGTCCGTCATCGACGCCAACCGGAGCGATCGTCACCATGGCGACGTCCCAGGCCGACCCGGCATACGAACCATCGCTGTAAAGCGACACGCTTGCAGCATTTCCGAGCGCGACATCGGTGCAGTAGACCCCCGTATCCGTGCTGCCCCGTTCGAAGGCATTGCCCGGCATGTTTGGGTTGAGCACCCAAGCAACGCTGGCGCCCTCGTAGTTGGTGAATGTTGCGGTGATGTTGGCGTCCGTACCGGCCCCACCCACGTCCTGCGTCGTGACCGTGACTTGGTAGCATGGCTGCAGCAGCCGACTGTCCGCCAATGAGACGGCCGGGACGGCAGTCGCCCCGATCGCCACGATCCAAATCAAGCCCCGGTTTAGCCTGGTCATTCTGAAAGCCTCTTGTGCGGTTGTGCCCCTATGCAATGGGCTCACCGCGAAATTGCCAGGTCAATGGCTCACTTTGTTGACATCGTTGGGATCGAACCACGAATCTGCTTGCAATTTCTTTGGCGACACGTGTGGTTAACGCGTAAGGCTGGGGGCGAGGAAATGCGGTTAGTTGTTCTGGCGCTGATGACGTTCATCCTACTGTCATGCGCTGCCGTTGCGCAGGAACGGACGTGGTTCGTCAGCGGCGTCTACGGCGGTATTGTCGCAATCGATTGCAGTAACTGTGGCGACGATATCGGCATGACCCTGTCCTGTCAGGGCGTGGGCTCCAGCGCTTTGGTGCGTGTGCCTTTCGCGGCCACGCAGCGCTTCCCGGGCAGCAACCAGACGCTCGTGGCGAGGGTCGATGGCCAGGAATTCGGCTTTGGCGCAAGCTTCGAAGAGCAAGGATTGGTCGGCTTTGTGCCGCTGTTCGAACTCCCGGCCAACCACCCCCTGATCGATGCCCTGGCTCGCGGCACCGAGGTGCAGATCGCGGTTGGAGAAGCCGTGACCTATATCGGCCTCAATGGGTCGAGGCAGGCCATGGAGATTTTCCGCGCCCATTGCGGATGGACGCAGATGCCCCCCTATGTCGGCGAGGTCGCCCCGCGAGAGGTGGCTGCATCCGAGGTTTTCGCGGAACCGATCGAGGACGAAGCACGCTGGTACATCCAGCAGTCGGCCAGCGAAAATGGCGCTGAAACGATAGCGTTGACTTTCGGTATTCCCGGAACCGATGCGGTGCTCCTGGCCACGTCCTGCGATCCCGGAGCCGGCATCGGCAGCGCCGAGGTTTCGCTCAGCCTCGACTTTGGTTCCTTGCAGGATGGCGATAGTGCGCAGGTGGAATTCAACACCTATAGCGGTCAGTTCAGCTACCGGGGCAGGGTGTTCATCGACAGCGAGGAATCGGCCGGCGTGAGGCTGACAGTGGGCGCCAGGGCGCCCCTGTGGCGCGCCCTGGCGAGTGCGAAGAGCATCAGCTTCGGCGTTTCCGGCGGCCCGACAGCAACCATTCCGCGCCCCGATACAGAGGGCGTCGTGAAGTCCTTCATTGAAAGCTGCTTCTCGAGCGTGTCCGTTCCGGCCAAACCGGTGCAGCCCCAGGTCAGCGGGCCAGCAGAGTCCTTTGTCCTCGACCAGCCTGCAGTCGATCGGCCCAACGACAGCACAAACGATGCGAAGGTCCCAGTGGCGAGTATCGGCCCGGCGCCCGACTCAGAGGCGAGAGTCTTCGTTTGCCCCGACGACACCGAACTGCGCCTGACCATCACCGGAACGGCGCCCAAGCGGGTCGCGGATCTGGTTATCGGCTCCAATCCGCCGGAGAGGTTGACGGAATTGCCTGCGGGCGCAAACGTCCTGTTTGCGGGCGCTAACGTGACCCTCTTTGTTAAGGATGACGCCGTGCAGATAGTGCAAAAGGGCGTAAAGAGCGACTGCGAAGAGGATTGAGGCAGGGTGCGGCTATACTCGTACACCGGGTTCTCCCCACTATAGAGGGTTAGGTGCGCTACTTGCGGGCGTTGGAAACTTTTTCGCTTGCCGCCCAGGCTTGTGCGAAATGCCGCAGCTGTCGGAGGCGCTCGCTATGCGTCGGTAGCTGGTTTCGCCGGTGAGTTGGATTTGACCAACAATCGATTCGATAGAGGTTGACGTTGCCCCCAACTTCTATCCAGCGTGACGTAGACTCGGGCGGTTGGTTTGGCCGATCTGGCCGGGGTGAGCGACGGGGGCTGGCGCGGAGCCTTGCATCGAGCGCAGCGCCAGACCCCGTCGCGGGTTGAAGGTGTCGGCATATTCGGTCGGCGTCAGCCAGCCGAGCCGCGAGTGTGGTCGGTTGAGGTTGTAGTCGGCCCGCCAGGCCGCCAGCGTCGCTCTCACCTGCGAGAGCGAGGGGAACAGCGTTTCGTTGAGCAGTTCGTCCCGCAGCCGACCGTTGAAGCTCTCGATGAAGGCGTTCTGGATCGGCTTGCCCGGAGCGATGTAGTGCCAGTCGATCCGCTGCCGGTCGGCGAAGCCGAGGATGGCGTTCGAGGTGAACTCGGTACCGTTGTCGCTGACGATCATCCGGGGCCGTCCGCGACTAGCGATGAGGGTCTCGAGTTCTCTTGCGACACGCAGCCCGGACAGTGACGTGTCGGCCACGAGGGCGAGGCACTCGCGGGTGCAGTCGTCGACCACCGTGAGCACCCGGAAGCGCCGGCCATCGGTGAGCTGGTCGGACACGAAGTCCAGCGACCACCGGTCATTGGGCAGCACCGGGACCAGCATCGGCGCCCTTGTGCCCATGGCCCGCTTGCGGCCGCCGCGGCGGCGCACCGTCAACTTCTCTTCCCGATAGATGCGGAACAGCCGCTTGTGGTTGACCAGATGGCCCTCGCGCCTGAGCAGCACATGCAGCCGGCGATAGCCGAACCGTCGACGCTCATGGGCAATCGCCTTCATCCGCTCACGCAGCACCACATCGTCGGTGCGAAGCGCCTGATAGCGCATCGTCATCCGGCAGCAGCCCAGAACTCGGCACGCCCGCCGCTCGCTCATTCCAAACGCAGTCTGGAGATGGGCGACGGCATCTCGCTCGGCAGCGGGCGTCACCATTTTTTTCCGAGTAGGTCCTTCAGCGCCGAGTTGTCCAGCATGGCATCGGCGAGCAGCTTCTTGAGCCGGGCGTTCTCATCCTCGAGAGCCTTCAGCTTCCTGGCCTCGCTGACGTCCATGCCGCCATACTTGGCCTTCCAGTTATAGAGGCTGGCATTGCTTATGCCGTGCTTGCGGCACAGATCGGCAACCGGAACGCCCGCCTCGTGCTCCTTCAATATCCCGATGATCTGCTCTTCGGTGAACCTGCTGCGCTTCATCTCTGGTCCTTGTCGTGGGGCCAGAGCCTACTTCAAACTGGATTAGCTCCAGGGGGCAACGTCAGAATGACCGAGAATTCCAACATTTGGCGCTTAAAATAAACATGGCAGAGGCACCAAATATTTTCTCTGCGGCCGAGCCCGGGCTTGGATACATCTACCAGTCACGCTTTGCTCTGATGAAGGTCTTGGAGCTCCCCGAAGACGGACTCGTATATATCGAGCGAAATGACGACGTAGAGTTCGTGACAGTCGAGGGAAAGATCACATTGGGGTCTTTGAAGCACAAAGCAGTCGGGGAGCGAATATCCGATCTTTCTGTGGACTTCTGGAAATCTGTGCGTGTATGGGCCAATCATTATAAGAAGTCTGGTCGGGCAGGGTCAGATGCAGCTTTCATACTGTACAGTACTGCGACGGTTTCAGCCGGGTCTTTTCTGCAGAGTTTTGTAGGTGATGGAGAGAGCGACGAGATCCGAGCCACAACAGCAACTGCGGTTCTTGCCACCAGCAAATCTGAGGAAATCGCAAAGGTGAAGGCCGAGCTGGTTGATCTCACCGAAGATGAACTGCAAGATTTCTATGGCCGCATCACCATCTCCTCACCAACACCCCGCATCGAAGAAATACCCGGATTAATTGAGCCGCGTTGGCGTACTATCCGTAGACAGCATCGAATGCCATTGTTTCTCAGGCTGGAAGGTTGGTGGTCAGATTTGGTGATCAACGTCCTAACTAACCGAGCAGCGACTGGCATCAAAGTCCAGGATGTTAGTGACAAGTTGGCGATACTAAGCGAGGAATTTTACTCAGATAACCTGCCGATCGACTTCCGAAACTCAAACCCTGGCCAGATCGATGCGGTGAACGATAACCGAATTTTCGTTGCTCAACTTCGGGCCTTACAACTATCTGAAGAGAGAATTCAGCACGCTATAATCGACTATTACCGTGCATTCGAACAGCGTTCTGCTTGGGCACGCGAAAGTTTGGTGGTAGCTGGCGAGCTGGAAGAATTCGAAGACCGCCTTGTCGAGGAGTGGGAACGGCACAAAGCCATATTGTGCGAGAAAATCAACAGTACCAGCCACGACGACGCCTGCACGGCAGCAGGGAAAGATCTCTACACTTGGGCTGTGGCCAACACAGGCCACCTTCGCATCCGTGAGAGAGTTACCGAGGGCTATGTTACCCGAGGTGCATTCCAGATGCTCGCTAACACCCGACCCAGCCCAAAGGTGCATTGGCATCCAAGGTTTCTGGATCAGCTGCTGAACAAGTTGAATGCAGCATGAAACATTGGAATGAACGCCCAATCGAGGTCCGCAACCTCTTTAAT
>Ga0247844_1005633_pt1 | contig 15812 bp, 9 predicted proteins | sample LaCtaG_FD_192421 | JGI IMG/M metagenome (GOLD analysis project Ga0247844, IMG submission 192421) | Freshwater microbial communities from meromictic Lake La Cruz, Castile-La Mancha, Spain - LaCruzMarch201714.5m_1 | ecosystem: Environmental > Aquatic > Freshwater > Lake | place: Spain: Castile-La... | reverse complement strand
AGTATTATGTGACGGTTGATTTTGTCGCTCGATGCTTCAAATCTCAACCAGTTACAGAATAGCACGCCAGACAGGCTCTCACAAAAAGTCCTCACGACTTTACACTTGTGAGGGCTTTTTTTTAATTTTAATTATTTCTTTTAAAACACTGTCACTAAAATAATCACCGCTGCCAACGCGATTCTATAATAAGCAAAAGCATCCATTTTAGACTTTTTCAAAAATTGAATTAAGAAACGAATCACAAACAATCCTACAACAAAAGAAACAGTCGCACCTACAATTAATTCTAAAGAGTGTTGATTAAGATAACCCTCTTTCCATAAATCATAAAGTTTTTTAAAACCACTTCCAAATAAAACTGGTAAAGCTACAATAAAACTAAACTTTGCGGCTTTTTCTCTAGTTAATCCAGAAAGCAAACTTCCAGAAATAGTCATACCCGATCGTGACATACCAGGCACCAAGGCCAACATTTGAAAAAGGCCAATAATAAAAGCATTTTTCAAATTTAAATTATTTCTATTTTTATATAATCTTTCAGTCGTAAGCATAATAAGAGAACCAATAATCAAAGCTCCTGCAACCAGTAGTGGATTTCTGAAAGCCACATCTAAAACTTGATATTTTTCAAGTAAATAACCAACAATCACAACTGGAATCGAAGCCACAACAATTTGATACGCTGTAATATCGCCTTCTCGTCTTTCTTTTTTTATGAAAAATTTTCGAGTGATTTCGTAAATGTCTTTATGAAAATAAATTAAAATGGCAAAAGTTGTAGCCAGTTGTAAAACCGCATCTACAGCCAAGCCATAACTTCCCTCAAAATTTAAAAAACTTCTAAAAAGAATTAAGTGTCCGGAAGAAGAGATTGGCAAAAACTCTGTTAAGCCTTGAACCACACCTAAAATGATTGTGAAAATTAGATTCATGATATAATTTTTAGTATATAATTTAAAATCATAACATATGTCAAACAAGCAATCTAACAACACGTTATTATTTCCAATAACCATTGTTATCATCGGAATAATTATTTCAGCTGGTATTTTTATATACAGAACAAAATACAATCCGGACACCTCAAACATTAATAAAAACATTCCCCAGGAAATTGGTATTAAACCAATAACTAGCGAAGATAAAATTCTTGGTAACCCTAATGCTGACGTTATTGTTGTAGTGTATTCTGATTTTGAATGTCCTTATTGTAAAATTTTTCACAGCACGATGAACGACATAATGTATGAATATGGTAGAGATGGAAAAGTTGCTTGGATTTTTAGACATTTTCCTCTTGAATCAATTCATAAGAATGCAAAAAGTGCCGCTATTGCCTCTGAGTGTATTTATAGAATAGGTGGTAATGAAAAATTCTGGGCATATTCTAATAACCTTTTTGCCTCTTCAACAGAAATTTTAAATAAAGATAATTTGGAAAAAATCGCAATTGATTTAGGGGTTGACAAAGAAAAATATAATGCTTGTATAAGTAGTCCAGAAATTACAACAAAGATTGATGCTGATATCGCTGATGGAAAATTGATTTATGAGAATGATCCAAACTTTGGAACACCTTACAGTTTTATCATTACAAAATCTGGCATTCAAACAAAAGTTATTGGCGCGCAACCACTATTAAAAATGAAAGAACTACTTGGAAAGTTTATTTAGGTTGAGGCAAGTTACAAAACTCACAGTCTTTTTTACCGCATTTTTTATTCCAAAATTCTAAATTGTAAATTTCGTTCGCTACTTTTTTGATTTGTTCTTCTAATTCAAGCACTTCGTCATGAGTTGGTTTGAAAGAATGCATTTCAAATTCTTGTTTATCACCGCCAGTGAAATGTAGGCGCATTTCTTTGATTGGTAAGTCTTTGTATTTTGAGTTAGCTAGGAGCATTTTATAGAAAACCAGTTGGCGATAGTAATCACCTTTTTTATCGCCTGTTTTACCCAAAATTTCATTCACGGTTTTCACTCGACCAGTTTTATAATCCACCACTACCAAACCATCAGGGTAAATAATAATATGGTCAAAAATACCCTTTAATTTAAGGCTTTTTTCAGGAGAAAATTCAATAGCAATATTACTCATCTCAGCCTCTGAAATAATTTCCTCAGCACCAGGATAATTAATCATTTCAATAATGCCAGTTGAATTATCAAGACATTTTTGTAAAGTATTTTGACGATCTTCTAAACTTAGATCTGATTTCTCAATTTCGCGAGAAACAAAATCTGTGTAAATTTTTTCTTTATCATCAATACCAGATTCAAGATTTTTTGAAAGTTCTGAAATAACACCGTGAATAATATTTCCGTAAACTTGTTCTTTACTATAAGTGGCTGGAATCCTAATCAAGTTTCGATAAAAATATTCCCAAGGACAAGATAAATAATTATTTAAGGCGCTAACTGAAAAAGTGGTATTCAAAAATAGTTCCCGCAAATATTCTTTATCTTGTTCGGAAGTAATTTCGTTACTTTTAAATTTGGCTTGCAAAATTGGCATCAAATCAATTTGACGACTTGGCATAATATTTAAATGTTTTTCATCGATTTCTTCTAGGAAAATCGAAGGCAACAGTTCATCACCTTTTTCATTGTAATCGGCTAGCGATAAATTAATTTCATTGCGAGCTCGAGTCATAGCTACGAATAGTAAGCGACGCTCGTCTTCAATTTCAGAATCCTTATTAAAATCACTTTCATTACCATATGGCAAAATAAAACGATCACCTTTTGAACCTTTGCCCCAAATACGACTTTCTAAATGAGGAATAAAAACATAGTCAAATTCCAATCCTTTAGAACCATGAGCTGTCATTAAATTAACGCCCTTAGTCAGATAATTAGTTTTATCTTTAATTTCAATATTATATCGCTCCATTCGATCAAGGTGAGTATTGAAATCCGCGATTAAATAAAGTTTCTTTTGTTTGGAAGCTTCACGCAATTCATTAAAGAACACATTGATTTTTTGTAAGCGCTCCAAAGAAAGATCGCTATGTAAAACTTCATCCAAAATTTTCAAATCATTCAAAACCTGCACAAAAGTTTTCACCCCACTTTGAATTTTGGCCAGTTTGGAAATTTCAAAAATATTTTTAGCAAAATCTGAAACTTTTTCTACTTCAGCCACGCGAATTTTTTGCAAAAGTTTTTCATCAGAAATAATTGAGAAAATAGCAATTTTATTTTTACCAGCGTGACTAATAATCTTATGTAGGTCAGTTGGATTATTACGCAACAAACTAGCAAATAAAACATTGGAAATAGCCACATCATTATTTAAATCAACTAAAACCTTAAAAATATCTCGTAGATTACGAATATCATAATCCTCCAGCAAATTTTTATTGGTTTTAATGGAAAATTTTACTCCAAAACTTTCTAAATAAAGCGCCAAATCATTGGCCTCGGCGTGATTACGATAGATAATGGCGATTTCTTCGGCTGGCACCCCACTCTCAATTTTAGTTTTAATATTTTGGGCAATAGAATAATTTTCCTCATCCACATTAGTAAATTTAGTAAAGTTTAGAGCTGGCGATTTAGCCTGACCAGTAAAACTTTTCAACTCCACAAAAACCTCACTTTCGATTTGATTATTTTTAATTAAGCCAAAAGACGCATCCAAAATTTGCTGATTGGAACGATAATTGTCTTTGAGTTTAATAATTTTAGCGGCTGGAAATTTTTTCTTGAAATATAAAAAGTTTTCTAGCGAAGCTCCTTGAAATCTGAAAATGGCCTGCTTCTCATCTCCCACAATAAATAAATTTGGATTATCATCAAAACTAGTTAAAACTTCTAGAATTTGATTTTGAGCTGAGTTCGAATCCTGATGTTCATCCGCCAAAATAAATTGAAATTTTTCTTGTTGCAAAGCGAGCAGAGTGTCGTCAGATTTTAGCTTATTCAAAACATTCAAAATCATATCGTCGAAATCGTAAATTTTTCGCGCCAATTTTTCAGCTTCAAATTGTTTATAGAATTCAGCCAACTCAATTCCCTTTTTTGCTTTATCAATTTCTTTTAAAGCAACGGCTTTTAATTTTTTGCCATCTTTAACGCCAACGGCGCCTTTAACAACTCCACGAGTTGTATAATTTTCATCATCAGCCTCAATTAATTCAATTAATTTTTCTTGATGTTTTTTATATTGTTCTGGACTGTATCCTTCTTTTTTCAAATGGGTAATAGCACTTTTGATCGGCCAAACATAATTATATTTATCGCCTGAAGGTTTGATCATGCTCCATTCGCCTCGATCAATTAAATCTTCGATCAATTCAATAATCTGAGCATCAGTCGCCTGCTCGCTAGAAATAATTTCGGGAAAATATTCTGGGTGACTTTTTATCAAACTATTACAGTAACCATGGAAAGTGGTAATGGTGACATTGTGCGCTTCTTTACCAATAATTTCGAGCAGTTTTTTGCGCATTGAAATAACACCCGCTTCAGTAAAAGTAATGGCTAAAATCGAATCTGGACCAGTATCAGCCTGATTTAGGATATTAGCAATTCGAAGCGAAAGAATGGTCGTTTTACCCGTTCCAGGGCCTGCAATAACCATCACTGGGCTGTAAATAGTATCAACGGCATCCCGCTGGTCTGGATTAAGCTGCCCATAGCGCTTTTCAAATATTGTGTTTGAAGTTTTTCCACTCATTACGAAAATTATATCACCCTTTGATGAAATTGAGATAAAATCTTTGAAAAATTATCACTCTTTACTTTATTAAAATAATATGTTAAAAATTTGAATAGTAAAAGAACCTCAAAACTCAACCAAATACTTAAATGAAAAGAAGTTACGCGACATCAAAAGGCACTTTAATCACTACTGATATTTGTACAATTCTAAGTTATTTAGCCATAGCGATATTTATTTTACTCTTTAGAGGTTATTATTGGCAACCAACAACACCCTTAATTATCGCTATAGGCGGCATTGCCCATATTGTAGAAATTTTTTTCGGAGAAACAAAGAATAGAATTCTATTTTTAAAAATACTAGATGCAATCCTTGGATTAGGGCTAATTATATCGAGCCTCATTATATATGTAATTAAACCAATTCATCCAGACTTTTTCAAAATTCTTTAAGTCCTGACTTTTGTCGGGACTTTTTATTTATTTTATGTAAAAATCCTTGACACGTTTGCTATAATAGAAGAATAAAGTTAGAAATTAAATAATTATTATGATTTATATATATTCATTGGTCAGCGTTTTAATAGTTAGTTTGTCTTCATTTATTGGTATTTTAGCTCTTTCTGTCAAAGAAAAGACTTTGCGCGAATACATTTTCGTTTTCGTCAGTTTGGCTGTTGGTGCTCTGCTCGGTGACGCTTTCATTCACATTATTCCAGAAGCATTGGAAGGAATCGGTGATGTGAGGTTGGTTTCTCTGTTAGTGATCGCTGGAGTTTTCCTTTTCTTTATTTTGGAAAAGTTTCTGCACTGGCACCACCACGAACTCGACGAAGAAAATCATATTCATCCCGTTGGCAAAATGATTCTCTTTTCTGATGGAGTTCACAATTTTATGGATGGTATTATTATCGCCGCTAGTTATATGGTCAGTATTGAAATTGGTATCGCTACCACAATCGCAGTTGTTCTTCATGAAATTCCACAAGAAATAGGAGATTTCGGAGTTTTACTTCATGCTGGTTATTCAAAAGGCCGCGCTTTATTTTTAAATTTCCTTTCAGCTTTGTCTGCAGTGGCAGGTGCCGTATTTTTATTTTTAGTTGGTGGATTAGCAGAACCAATTATCACCTGGGTTTTACCAATCGCTGCCGGCGGTTTTATTTACATTGCCATCGCTGACCTGATCCCAGAACTTCACAAAGAAAAAAATAAACTTTATTCTATTATCCAAGTTTTAGTGGCTATCGTTGGGGTTTTGATGATGTTAGCACTGCTTGTTTTGGAATAAGTTAAATCCGTAATTTGACTTGAATATAGTAGATTGATATAATATCCTCATAAATGGCCACACGGCTCGACTTGTGTGAAAACACAGGGTTACAAAAACTCAGAGAATCAACTCTCTGAGTTTTTCTTTTATATTTAAAAAATCCTTTTCAGTTATCTTAGCTTTTTTATAAAATAATCTTTTTGAATCAATCAATCTTATTTGAGACAAAATAACGGCACCTAAATTATTATTTAAATTAAAATAAAATATCTTATTCTTTAAAATAGAAGTTAGTGGTAAACCAACAAAAATATTTTTATTAAACTTTTTCAAAACAAGCACCGGTCTTAAAAAATCATTTCCTTTACCGTTTTGTTCAAAACCAATGTTGTGACCAAGGTGACAAAACCAAATTTCTCTTTCGTGGAAGAAAGGTCTTGTGTTAAAAACCTCTGTTTGTTTCTTAACTTTATTCCATTCATCAAAATTTTCCATCGTAAAAACATATCACACAGAGTTAAAATTTAAATAAAGTTTTTAATAAAAAATAAAAAAGCAAACCCTGCCAGAAAAAATCCAAATAGATTCTCTGACAGGGCCGGGATATGCTTTTTGTGCTGTTTTTGGCCAGCCTCATTTTTGTCCGCGCCTTACGCGGAATAAGACCAGCTACCCATCATCGCCTTGGTGGGCCGTTACCCGTGACTTTCGTTCGCCACTACTTGTCTTGATCAGAGGTTTTGTCCACAATAAGCGGTCCTCTAACCAATCACCAACTAGCTAATATGCCGTGAACCCTCAACTTACACAAGGGCTGTTGCGACTTGGTTTGTATTTCAAGGTGCCATCGTAGATGCACCCGTACTTATTTTTTGGTAATTCACGTGTTACTCAGCATTGCCGAAGCAAAGAACAGCTACTGCACCTCCTTCGTTATATTACATAATTTTTTATATTTGTAAAAGTAATTTTATAATAAACAAAAACCGCCCAAAGATGAGCGATTTTTATTTTCCTATTTAATTTTTTAGTAATTCTTCAACTTATCAGAATCAGGATGTTGACGAATTTTTTCGTGAGCTTTGGCTTCGATTTGTCGAATACGTTCACGAGTCACTCCGAACTTTTTACCTACTTCTTCCAAAGTATGTTGCACACCGTCAGCTAAACCATGTCTCATTTCTAGAATTTTTCTTTCTTTTTCTGAAAGACTACCTAGAATTTTTTGAACTTGGTCTCGCAAAATTCTTCGTGAAGCATCTTGATCAGGACTTGAAATTTTATCATCAGCTAAAAAGTCTCCCAAAGTAGATTTTTCATCACCATCATCTCCAACAGGACTTTCAAGTGACACAGTACTTTGATCAATTTTTTCAATGATATAAATTTTCTCCACATCAATTCCCATTTCAATAGCAATTTCTTCGGGCATCGGTTCACGACCTAAATCTTGAGACAAACGTCGATAAAATTGTTTATATTTCGCAATAGTTTCCACCATGTGAACTGGAACACGAATAGTTCGAGATTGATCAGCTAACGCACGAGTAATCGCCTGTCTCACCCACCAAGTCGCATAAGTAGAAAACTTGTAACCCTTTGTCCAATCGAATTTATCAACCGCCTTGAACAAACCAAGGTTTCCTTCTTGAATCAAATCAAGCAATGTTAAGTCAGGACTTCGGCCAACATATTTTTTAGCGATAGAAACAACCAAACGTAAGTTAGCTTTGGCCAATAAATTTTTTGCTTCTTCATCACCAGCTTCAATTCTTTTTGCCAAATCTTTTTCTTCGTGAGCAAGAATCAAAGGATATTGTCCAATCTCTTTCAAATACATTTGAATAGAATCGTATTGAGAAGCATTTTTTCCATACAAATATTTTTTATCAAGAAGATCTTTGTTATCCATTTCCAGCAACCCTCCACCTTCCAAAACGTCAATCGCCGCAGTCTGCAATTTTTCATACAATTCACCAAGAAAAACCACATCCAATTCAATGTTTGGAAAGTCTTTCAAAATCTGATCGTATGTCACAAAACCTCTCTCCCGGCCTTTAGCCACAAGTTTATCTGCCTTTTGTTTCCAGTCAGCTTTTATATCTTTTTTAGAAAGTTTTTTACCGCTAGATTTTTTCGCACTATTTTTTACTGAAGCAACCTTAATATTTTTTGCAGGTGCTTTTATTTTTTTAGAAATTTTATTTGAAACTTTTTTTTCTTTAGAAATTTTATTTTTTTTGATTGGCGCTTTTTTTGAAGCGACCTTTTTAAGAGTCTTTTTAGTTTTTAAATTTGTTTTTGTTTTCGGCATATAACCTGTGTTTAATTATAAATGATTTTTTGTTAATAAAATTTTGTTTTCAACACTTCAGACTTATCCTGATAAATCTGTAATTATTTTTGAGAGAGAATTTATTTCTTTTAAAATCTTTTGGATTTCTTCATCGTCATTATTTTTTTCTGCTTCAATAATTTTTATTTTTAATTTAAGTCTCTTATTTTTTAAAGTCTTGATCTTGTAATTGAACAACGACTCTTCAATTTCATTATCCATTTTTTTCTCATCAATTTTTTGGGAATCAATGTAGAAAATTAATTGATCTTGAAATTCTTTATTGCGTTCTTTTAATGATTCAAGCTCCATCACATCTAGAAATTCCAACAATTTTTTCTCATAAATAGAAAGCTTGTCGCCCATGTTTCGATTTTGAATCCAGAAATACAAACCAACGATTTGTTTTTCAGTTAAATCTTCCATGATTTTTTCCATACTCACAGCCGAAGTAGTTTTGATTTGGGTTTGACTAGTTTTTTTATTAACCTCGCGCCAAATCACCTCTTCTTCAACATTAAATAATTCTTTTAATTTTTTAATGTAGTGAGCTTTTTCAATTTCACTATTTAATTTTGAAATATATGGAATGACTTCTTTGTTAATAGCAGAAATTAATTTTCGTGGATCTTTTTCGGCTGCGCTAACATTCTCAATCATGTAATCAATAATGGGCACAGAATTTTTTATTACTTCCACCCATTCTTTTTTAGATTTTTTGATTAAGTCTGCCGGATCGCTTCCGCTAGGCATTTTGGCAATTTTAATATCCATTCCTAGTTCCAGGGCCATTTGCCAAGCTCTTTCAGAGGCTTTAATCCCCGCTTTATCAGCGTCATACGCAATTATCAGCCGATTAGAGATCTTGTTGATCATTTGCAGCTGTTCCTCAGTCAAAGCTGTTCCAGACGAAGCTACAGCATTTTTATAGCCCGCTTGATGTGCCAAAATAATATCAACTTGACCTTCAACCAAAATTGAAAAATTATTTTTTCGAATTGCAGTTTTAGCTACATTAAATCCATAAAGAATTCGTGACTTGGTAAATAATTCTGTTTCAGGACTATTCACGTATTTTGCTTCTTTAGAATCATTTGAGAAAAGCCGACCAGTAAAAGCCACAGTCCGTCCAATAGAATCAAAAATTGGAAACATAATTCGATTACGAAATCGATTATATGAACCACTTCCTGATTCGCGTTTTTTAATCAGTCCTGCTTTTTCAATATCAGCTTCTTTGAATTTTTTGCTTTGTAAATGAGAAGCAAGATCATCCCAAGACTCGTTCGCAAAACCAATTGACCATTCTGAAATAGTTTCATCGGTTAAACCACGCCCCTTCAAATATTCGTAAGCCGGTTTATTATTCTTCAGATTTTTTTGGTAAAAGTTTTTAGCTTCTTCAAGAATATCGTACAGCACTTGATTTTTGGCTCCTTCGTTTTTTGTGGAGAGTGTTACTCCGGCTTTTTGTGCCAATTGTTTTAAGGCGCCATAAAAATCAAGACCTTCAAATTGTTCTACGAAAGTAAAGATGTCTCCTTTTGCTCCACATCCAAAACAATAATAACTACCGCGATCAGGTGAAATATAGAATGATGGAGTTTTTTCATTATGAAAAGGACATCTGGCTTTTAGGTTTTTGCCAGCCTTTTCAACTTGAATATAACTTGAGACTACCTCTTCTATACTCAATCGCTCTTTGATTTTGTCTATATCATTTTGGGACATTTAATTTTTGTTTAACCGTCCGCAAACTTTTTAGTAGCTACCTTGTTCTAGTCTGATTTTCTCTGCAAAAATTTGCATTGCTTTATCTTCAATTTCTTTAGCATCAATTTGTTTTTGACTACCCATGAAGCCGGTACCAGCTGGTATCAAACGGCCAAGGATAACATTTTCTTTTAGACCAATTAGACTATCTTCAGCTCCACGAATTGCAGAATTGATAAGTACTTTTGTTGTGTGTTGGAATGAAGCGGCTGACAAGAATGATTTTCTTGAAAGTGAAACTTCTGTGATACCAAGGATAACTGGTTCAGCAGTTGCTTTTTCTCCACCTTCAGCTGCAACTTTTTCATTTTCTTCATTCAATTCTTCTCTTGAAGCCACATCACCGACAGTGTATTTAGTTAATCCACCATTTGTAATTTTCATTCTTGAGAACATTTGGCGCACAATTATTTCAATGTGTTTTCTTGAAACTGGTTCACCTTGCAATTCGTAAATTCTGTTAATTTGAGCAATGATGTAATCTTCTGTAGTTTCTTGACCAGCGTATTTGTAAAGTTCAGCCAAGTCAGCAGAACCATCAGAAATCAATTGACCCTTCTCAACATTTTGACCGACTTTAACAAGAACGGTTCGAATTGGAGGAACGGCATATTCAATTTCTTTACCTTTTTTAACTGTACCTGAAGCTTCACCTAGAATTACAACGATTTTTTCTTTACCTTCATTTCGAATTTCAGAAACAATACCAGCCATTTTTGCAATAGAAGCAGGACTCTTAGGTTTTCTTCTTTCAAAGACTTCTTCAACACGAGGCAAACCTTGTGTAATGTCTCCACCAACAGACGCAGTACCTCCGGCGTGGAATGTACGCATTGTTAGCTGTGTACCTGGTTCACCGATAGCTTGAGCAGCCACTGTTCCAACAGCTTCTCCAACATCAGTCATTTTATCTTTACCAAGATCTGTACCGTAACATTTCACACAAACTCCGTGTTTTGAAGCACAAGTAAGTGGTGATCGAACTTTAACTTCTTCAATACCAAGACCTTCAGCATGAATAGCATCATCCTTTGTTACTAAGTGACCTTTTTCAAAAATAACTTTTCCATCTTTGTCTTTTACTTCTTCAGCAATTACACGACCGTAAATTTTTCGAGAAAGTGAAACTTCAATACCAGAATCGCTAGCGTGTTTAACTGAGATAAATCTTTTTGTACCACAATCTTGTTCAGTCACGACAACGTCTTGAGCCACATCGAATAGTCGACGAGTCAAATATCCAGCTTTCGCAGTGTTCAAAGCGGTGTCAGTCAAACCTTTTCGAGAACCGTGAGTAGTTGTGAAGTATTCAATTGGAGAAAATCCTTCCTTACTTGAAGACAATACTGGGAATTCAATTTCCTCTCCTCGTGAGTTGATGATCAAACCTTTCATACCAGCCATGTTTGTGATTTGTCCAAGAGAACCTCGGGCACCAGATTTCCACATGTCATACACCGGACCGTTCTTATCCAAAGTTTTTGGAATAACTTGTTCGATTTTTGTTTTTGCTCCGTACCAAACAGAAATAATTTTTCGTTTCTTTTCTGCTTCTGAAAGCAAACCGTCGTTGTATTGTCGTGTAATAGTTTTTACTTCTTCAGTTGCTTCATCAACGATAGCAGCTTTTTCAGCAGGAACTTTGATGTCATCAATACCCCAAGTCACACCTGAGACAGTTGCATACTTGAAACCGAATCTCTTTATTTTGTCTAGAATTTTTGGAATGTTATTAATACCATATTTGTTAATCATTTTACTGATTAATTTTGTCATAGTAGTTTTATCGATTTCTTGGTTTACGAATTCGAAATCATCTGGAAGAACGCTGTTGAACAAAATTCGTCCTACAGTTGTTTCAAGTGGGGTTTCAATGTAATTTGCAAATTTTGAATCTTCTTTACCTTTGACGAAAATTTTAGCGCGCAAATCAAGAACACCGAAGTCGTTTGCAGTGATAGCACTGTTTGGACCTGGGTAATAACTTCCTTCGCCAGCTTTTCCTTCAACAATTTTTGTCATCCAGAAACAACCCAATAGAATATCAAGCAATTTTGCAGATACTACAGGATCTCCAGAACCTGGTTTCAAAATGTTTTTGTCAGCAGCCATGATTTCTCGGGCTTCGTATTGAGCAACCGCAGAAAGTGGTACGTGAACAGCCATTTGGTCTCCATCGAAGTCAGCGTTGAAAGCTGTACAAACAAGAGGGTGAACGTGAATAGCCATACCTTCAATCAAAATAGGTTTGAAAGCTTGAATACCTAGTCTGTGCAAAGTAGGAGCTCGGTTAAGCAAAACATATTTGTCTTTAATAACCTCTTCCAAAACTTCCCAAACTTCTGGCGAAGCATCGTCAATCAATCGGCCTGCGCCACGAATATTGAAAGCCAATTCTTTTTTCAAAAGGCCTGAAATAACGAATGGTCGGAATAATTCCAAAGCCATATTTTTTGGCAGACCACATTCATGCAATTCAAGTGTAGGACCGATCACGATTACAGAACGACCAGAGTAGTCAACACGTTTTCCAAGAAGGTTTCTTCGGAACAAACCGTTTTTACCTTTTAGGTTATCAGCCAAAGATTTCAATGGTCTCTTTTGAGCTTGTGATTGAGCGTTTGAACCACTATTGTGTCTGATTGAGTTATCAATCAATGCATCAACAGCTTCTTGTAGAATTCTTTTTTCGTTTCGTAGAATAACATCTGGAGCACCAATGTCTTGTAATTTTTTCAAACGATTATTTCGGTTGATTACTCGGCGATACAAGTCGTTAATATCTGAAGTAGCTTGTCGTCCACCATCAAGAGCCACCATCGGTCGAAGTGCTGGAGGAATAATTGGAATATGAGTTAAGAACATCCATTCAGGACGAATTTTTGATTTAACCATCGCCTTGATCATACTGATTCGGCGGTTGATTTTATCTCGAGTTAAAGCAGAAGCAGTTTCTCTTTCTTTCAAAAGACTTTCTAATAATTTAGGTAAGTCAAGATTTTTGAAAATTTTGTAAATAGCCTCAGCTCCAATTTCAGCTTCAAACAAAGAACCAAATTTAATTGAGAATTTGTGATATTCAACTTCATCGATTACTCTACCTTCTTGAATAGCATCAATTTCTTCTTTAGTTTCTGTATAAAGTTCTTTTAATTTCTCTTTAGTTTTTTCGTCTTGAGAAGTTTTGATTTTGTTTTTGAACTCTCCTTCTAGGCTTGAGATAATGCTTTTTCTTTCTTGTTCATCAACTTTAGTTATTAGGTAACCAGCGAAATAGATAACTTTTTCAACGTCTCCTGAACTCATTCCAAGAATGTTGCTGATTCGTGAAGGCATACTTCGTAAAAACCAAATGTGAGCAACTGGAGTTGAAAGAGTAAGGTGACCCATTCTTTCTCGTCGAACAATTGATCGTGTGATTTCCACTCCACATTTTTCACAAGTAATACCTTTGTAACGAATACCTCGGTATTTAGCACAATAACATTCGTAGTCTTTTTCTGGACCAAAGATTCTTTCGTCGAAAAGACCATTCTTTTCTGAACGTTGTGTTCGATAGTTAACAGTTTCTGGACGAGTCACTTCTCCTTTTGACCATTCAAGGATTTTTTCTGGTGAAGCCAGTTTCAGAAAGATTTTTCCGATATTTGTTTTTTGTTGATTGTTTTTCATATATTGATAATTTCCTAATAACTATTTTGTTAATAATTTATCTTCGCCTTCTCCTTCTTCAATTTCCTCTTCGACACTGATATCAAGACCCAAACCTCGAATGTTATTTACTAACACATTGAATGAAGCTGGAACGTTTGATTGAGTAATTGGTTCTCCTTTAACAATAGAATCGAAAGCAGCCGATCGACCTACGATGTCGTCTGATTTATAAGTAAGCATTTCTCGCAAAGTATGAGCGGCACCATGTCCAAGCAGAGCCCAGACTTCCATTTCTCCAAATCTTTGTCCTCCGTTTTGGGCTTTACCACCAAGAGGTTGTTGAGTAATAAGTGAGTACGGACCAATAGAACGCATGTGAATTTTATCTTCAACCATGTGGTGAAGTTTCAACATGTACATATAACCAACGGCTACATCTTGTTCAAATTTTTCTCCAGTTCGTCCATCATATAGAGGCATTTTACCGTTTTCATTAAAGCCGGCTTTCACCAATTCTTCTTTAATTTCTTCAGCAGTTGCTCCAACGAATGCAGGACAGATAGCTTGGTAATCCAAAGTATTTGCTGCCAAACCTAAGTGCAATTCGAAAATCTGACCAAGGTTCATACGTGAAGGCACACCAAGAGGTGTCAAAATGATATCAACCGGTTCACCATCTTCTGTATATGGCATATCTTCAGCTGGCAAAACTTTTGAGATAACACCTTTGTTACCGTGTCGTCCAGCTAATTTATCTCCAACAGTAATTGGTCGAAGTTGCGCAATTTCCAAGTGAACTCTTTTGATAATACCTGAATCAAGTTTGTCCCCATTTTCTCGTGAGAAAATTTTGATACCAACTACACGACCTCGCAAACCTCCTTCAGCTCGTTTTGATGAATCTTTTACTTCTCGAGCTTTTTCACCGAAGATTGATCTTAACAATCTTTCTTCTGGAGTAAGTTGAGTTTCACCCTTTGGAGTAATTTTTCCAACCAAAATATCATCTGGGCGAACTTCAGCACCAATTCTGATGATACCGTCTTCGTCTAGATTTTTTAGTTTTGTATCGCTAACGTTTGGAATATCTGAAGTTGTTACTTCTGGACCAAGTTTAGTGTCTCGAACGTTTACAACAACTTCTTCTAAGTGAATAGAAGTTAGAACATCGTTCTTTACAAGTTTTTCGTTAATAACGATAGCATCTTCGTAGTTTGAACCTGACCATGACATGAAAGCCACTTTCAAGTTTTTACCAAGAGCAATTTGACCGTTATCACTTGATGAACAATCTGCTAACAAATCACCTTTCTTAACTTTATCTCCAACATTAACAGTTGGTCGGTGATGGAAAGAAGTGAATCCGTTTGTTCGTTCGAAAATTGAAAGTAGAGATTCGTGACCTTTACCAGCTGAATCTTTTACTACAATTCTTTGACCATCAACATAATCAACAACACCATCTACTTGGGCTCGTAGAATTCTGTTTGAAAGTTTTAGAGCTTCTTCTTCGATACCTGTAGCTACAAGAGGAGCTTCGGCAGTTAACAAAGGAGTAGCTTGTTTTTGCATGTTTGAAGCCATCAGTGCTCGGTTCGCGTCATCGTGTTCCAAGAATGGAATAGTTGAAGTAGCGATTGAGAAAGCTTGGAATGGAACAACGTCTACAAAGTCCACTTCTTTTTTCTTGGCGATTGAAGGTTGACCATTGTGTCGAACGTCAACATATTTATTTACGAATTCTCCATCTTTATCAATTGGAGTCGCTGAGTGAGCGATTGTGAATTTTTCTTCTTCATGAGCGTTCATGAAAACAATTTCTTTTGTTAATTTTCCATCTACTACTTTGATGTAAGGAGTTTCGATCATACCGAATTGGTTAGTTCGAGCAAAAGCAGTAAAACGCAAAATCAAACCAATGTTTTGACCTTCAGGTGTGTGAATAGGACAAACACGACCGTAGTGTGAAGGGTGAACGTCTCGAACTTCAAGACCTGCGCGTTCTCGAGTTAGACCGCCGGGGCCCAAAGCAGAAACAGTTCTCAAATGTTCAATTTCAGTTAACAAGTTTTCTTGTTGCATGAATTGTGACAATTGGTTTGTTGTGAA
>Ga0247844_1005632_pt1 | contig 15815 bp, 14 predicted proteins | sample LaCtaG_FD_192421 | JGI IMG/M metagenome (GOLD analysis project Ga0247844, IMG submission 192421) | Freshwater microbial communities from meromictic Lake La Cruz, Castile-La Mancha, Spain - LaCruzMarch201714.5m_1 | ecosystem: Environmental > Aquatic > Freshwater > Lake | place: Spain: Castile-La... | reverse complement strand
AAAGTTAGCGAATTAATAATTAACAGCCAAATTAATTAAGGTTAATTCATCTTTACTTTCAAACATTTATCTTTGAGTATCGTATTGACTTATTGATGATTAGAAGTTTTCTTTCAAACACTAACTATTAAGCAGTTTTCTTTGAATACGGAACTTACCCATGAACAACACATATCGGGAAGTTATTCTGCAACTTCCGCTTTGTTGGGTAGTGGCATATTATTATTTAAGCATCATACCATTTCTGTGCAAGGGTTGGTGTCGCAAGTGAAGTATAACCTTTTACCCGGTAGAGACACCGCCGTTTTGGGTTATAGTTATAAAGTTGATTACAGTATAAATTATAAGAAATTTGATTTGCGTTTAAGTGCGTTGAATTCTGCAAATAACTACATCCAAAATGCTGGTCAGCAACAAATTTATATCGACAGTAAATATATTGTAAGTGATAAAGTAAGAATTTCACTTTATGGCAATCGTCAATATTATGCAACTTCACATTATCCCTACAATTTCTTTATTTCAACGGCATATAATAGTACAGACTATTTGAGACTTACAACATCAATCTCTAATGGAAATATTTCTTATCAAATAGGACCAAGTTACAGTGGTTCCATGCGACAAAATTTTAATCCGATAACTCAATATAATTCTGAATATCTCACTTATCAACCAGGACTATGGGGATCAGCCTCTATAAGAATTAATAATTACGGATCGCTTTCACCAAACTTTTCTGTAAGCAATCTTCGATTCTATTACAATACAAAAGATCCGGCTTCTCAAAGTTATTCATCGCTGAAAAACATCTACTACTCTGTTGGAATCAATTATTATGATAATATCTGGCGTGCAAACATAAGTTATGTAAGTGGTTCTAGCAGCGATATGTATCGCAGTATTCAAATTGAATCGGACCCAATAACTTCTAAAAGTATACAGTTTCGCCCGTCATATGAAAACTTCTTTTTTGATAGAAAATTAAAACTCAGTGCATCTATAAATTATGCTTATTATATGCCATCGGGGCGCGAAAACGTATCCTATAATATAAAGACTGATCTGTTGCTAAAAAAAGGTTGGACTGCTTATGTTAGTGGATTTGTGTTCTCTAACACAAGGGTTAATGATGAACAAGGACGGATTTCGTCTAAGGACTTGAACTTTGTAGTAGGTGTTACTAAATCGTTTAACATACAACAACCCAGATTAAAGTACTATAATCTTAAGTCTGTATTCTTTAATGATTTGGATGGCAACGGTATGAAATCCGAGAATGAACCGCCAGTATCTAATATCTTGGTAAATATTGCCAAGGACCAAACGGTTAAATCGGGAGTGAGTAATGTACAAGAAGCCGAATTACTATCCGATGTAAATGGTGAAATCCGTTATGAAAACCTGCCAAAAGACAGTTATAGACTTAAATTATTACCGCTTGTCAACCTTCAAAATCTCTATTTTATAAATGGCTCTGATCAACCTTATTATAACGATAAAGATCGAGTTCAATATATTCCTTTATCAGAAAGTTATAGAATTAAAGGTAAAATCAATCTTATTCGTGATCAAAATAGTTTGGAAGGAAAAATTGATTTGAAAGGAATAAGAGTAACAGCAACTGGTGAAAAAGGTGAAAGTTTTTCTGCATTAACCGATAATTTTGGGGGCTATTTATTGACTGTTGCTACAGCAAATAAGTATAAAATACATGTCAATAATGTTTTTGGCGAATTGTTTAATATTGATACTGACGAAATGGAAGTTCAGTTTGCTCAAAGTAAAGCCATAAATTTAGATTTTTCATTTTTTGAAAAAAGAAGAGATATTCAGTTTGAGAATGGAAAAGAAATATTTAAATTCAAATCTATAAGTGGGCAATCAGAATCACCTGAATATGCCAACAATTCTGTTCAGCCGCAAAAGTCGACTGCCGCAAACAAAACTACAACCATTCCAATTTCTTATGCCATTCAACTTGGAGTTTCTAAGACCTATCGTGACCCCAGTTTTTTTCAGAAAGCTACGAAGTTAACCGGAGAAGTATTCTTCATGGAGAAAAATGGAGAATTTAAGTATTTTACAGGAACTTTTTCATCAATAGCTGCTGCTAAAAAGGTGATTGTAAAACTTGGAGCTAAAGGATTGTTTGCTGTTGCCGTTGATCGTTCACTTTTGAAAAAAGCTGAATCCATTGTTCCTGCTGTTATACCTTCCACTTATTCTGTTCAGCTTGATATACTTAAGAGTTATCGTGAACCGTCATTTTATAAGGATAAGTTTAAACTCACTGAAGACGTTATGTATATTGAGAAAAATGGCGAGTTTAAATATTATGTTGGTAATTATAAAACAATTGAAGAAGCCAAAACGGATATTACTAAGTTTGGGTTGTCGGGATTCCCAGTCATTGTTGATAGAGCGTTATTAATGAAAGCGCATATTCCTCAAAATGCCAAGATATATTCAATCCAATTGGAAATGTTAAAAGAGTACCGTGAGCCAACCTTTTATAAAGATAAATACAAACTAACTGAAGACGTTTTATATACCGAAAAACCGGGTGAATTCAAGTATTATTTTGGCAGTTACAAAACAGCTGAAAGTGCTAAAGCCGACATTGCTAAACTTGGACTGACAGGATTTCCGGTTTCTATTGATAAATTGACCCTAAAAAAAGCGGTAGTAAAAGATAGCACAACCATCTACTCAATTCAATTAGATGTACTTAAAACGTATTGTGATCCATCATTTTATAAGGATAAATTCAAGCTAAATGACGAAGTTTTATTTTTAGAAAAAGAGGGTGAGTTTAAGTATTATTTTGGCAGCTATAAGACAGTTGATGATGCCAAAGTTGACATTAGTAAGTTTGGAATTACAGGTTTTCCAGTTTCTGTAGACAGAACATCACTCAAAAAAGCTGTTGCAGCAATAAGTACAACTACATATTCAATACAATTGGATTTGCTTAAAAAATTCCGAGATCCGTCATTTTATAAGGCTAAATTTAAACTGAATGATGAAGTCCTGTTTCTAGAAAAAGATGGCGAGTTTAAGTATTATTTTGGCAGTTATAAGACTGCTGAAGATGCTAAAGTTGATATTGCTAAGCTTGGGCTTACTGGCTTTCCAGTTGCTGTAGATAAAGCATTACTCCAAAAAGCCGTTGTAACAGAAAGTACAACTAGTTTCTCTATTCAGCTGGATGTTCAGAAAGTGTATCGTGATCCCTCGTTTTATAAAGACAAATTTAAGTTAGCGGATGAAGTTTTGATACTTGAAGAAAAAGGGAAGTTTAAATACTATAGCGGTAATTATAAATCAAAGGACGAAGCCAAGGCTAATAAAGTAAAACTGGGTTTGACAGGATCGCCAGTTGAAGTTGACAGAAAACTACTGAAGAAAGCCAGCGAAATTATTGATAGCCATAAGATGAATCCTGAGGCCAAAGTGTTGTCTGAAAAAGTTTTACAAGGAGTGTAGTTTGAATTGGGAAAGGATGAAAAATAAATTTCAATTCTGAATAGGATTGCTGCTTTGTTGAGTTTTCAGATCAATATTATTTAGCGAAATGAACATTACTATTTGTCTATTTATGGCCTTGTGTAAACTGATTGTATTGTAATGTCACTCAATCCATTATAAATGATATAGCTCAGATTGATCTTGGCGAGGTTGCTTGAAACAGTACCAGTGCCAGATTTTATTACTGTTTGTGTTCCTATAATCTGTTGTAATGGGTCAATGGTCAAAATACTCTTTTTAAGGTGAGCAAATACAAAAAGATCCACATTTTCGTTGTTGAAATTGCTCAATAAATACATGGTTGTATCATTTTTGCTTCTCGCTATATCAACCATGTAAATTCTATTCCCGGTAAAAGAACTATAATCTTCACATTTCCACGAACCTTTAATGTTATTGGGTATTACAACTTTATCGTCAGTGCACGACATCGAACACACACATAGCATTAATAAGAAATTACTGATGAATTTATTCATTTATCTACTTCGCCCTTCGTATAATTAGTCGTGTCCTGGAGTTTTCCTTTCTTACTGTAGCTAGTTGCTATTCCGTGCCTTAAACCCAAATTGAAGTTTATCTTAGAAAGTACCTCTCCTGTGGTATAGTATGTAAACCAGAGTCCTTGTTTGTTGTCATTAATATAAGAACCCCGATTTTTAAGTTCTCCTGTTTCATAATAAAACAACCATTCACCGGTGGCTTTACCATCCTTATATATACCTTTTAGTTTTAGTTTCCCATCAGAATAATATACATTCCACACACTGTCAAGTTTAGCATTTAAGTATTTCCCAGTGGAATAAATACTTCCATTAAGAAAAAATGATTTCCAAATGCCTACTTTTTTGTTATTTAGGTATTTACCCGATTCTAAAATTAGTTGTGTGGAATCATAGAACTCAGTAGAAGTGCCAATAATTTGATTGTTCTCATAAGTACATTTTAGCTTTACATTTCCACTGGGATAATAACCTGTCATGACTCCATTCAACTTCCCATTTTTATAAAAACAGGTTTTATTGATAGTTCCATCTGCAAACTCTTTAAAAAAATCAGTATAAAGACCTTCATATAAACCAGCCTTTTTTAATGATTTCTCTTTCATTTTTCCATTCTCAAAATACATAATAACGCTTCCTTCTTCAAGCCCATTAATGTAGGATTTTGTAAGTTGTAATTTACCATCCTCATAAAATGCTTTAACTTCTCCATTCAAAAGGTTATTTTTGTAGGATGAAATTTCTTGAATACCTCCATTTTCATAGTAATTTTCGGTCTTACCATTTAGTTGGTCATTAGAATAATTTAGTTGTTGTTGAATTTTTCCTGTTGGATAATAATATAGTACAACACCGCTCAGCATATCCTTGTCGTAATGTAATTCTTGCTTTAACGTACCATTGTCATAATAATCTTTCCAGAGGCCAGTGAGTTTATTATTGTCAAAATTACCTTCTTGCCAAAGTTGCTTGTTTTGATACCAGATAACATATTTACCTTGTTTGATTAAACTGTCATTGGCTCCCTTGATGACTGTATACGACTCTTTTAATTGAGTTTTTGAGGTATCGTACCAAGTTTTGATTGTTTTTGATGGAGCAGCATGAGCTTGAATGAATATAAATACGGTTAGTAGAATTATAAAACGACGGATCATGGTTCAAGTTTATTTTACGTCCAGCATAAGTTGAGTTCCACCCAGGGGCTGTCTATGTCCATAATCTAAAATGGCGGCAAGTGCATATTTTCCTTTAGCCAGTTCGGTTGGCAATTGTAGTTTCACAATTCTTGAAGCATCGGGGTAAACGGTAACCTTTACAGGACTAAACTTCTCCTCTTTTGCTGATTGTATGTCTGCAATAGCCAAATTTACTGAAGCTTCGATCACATTATCTCCCATGTTAGTTACTAAAACATCAAATGATCTTAATAGGTCACCAGGTTTGGTGGTTTCTTTTAATTCAGAAATGGCGGCTTTATAATTACTGTTACTTTTAGGCGACTGTTTTACTAAAATGACTATGCGTGGAACCAGCAAAACCCCGGTAGCAAGACTTTTGTCTGCATCAAATGACGACTGCTCTTTTGTAACCTCCACATAAACCATACACCATTTGGCCGAAAATCCATCTTTTGGTACTGCCATAATTGCATCAATTTTAGCAGATTCATTGGGTTTTAATTCTATAAGTGATGGATTAATTGTAAGCCAATCAGCACATGATCTTTTACTTTTTCCAGCTGGAATTGGTTTTTTGTTGCCTTCACCATCGAGTTCGTAATCAGATATTTTCATTGTATAAGTCTGTGGCTTACTTGAATGATTTATCAGATTAATCTGTTTTGTTTGAATTTCACCTGCATCCGCCGTAAAATTCATAAGCACTGGAGATACCTCAAAATCTTGAGAATAAAGAAACGAAACTAAAAATAAGCTACAAATGGTACTTAATATCCTAGACATAAAATATAGCGATTGATTAATTATAGTATGCTGTTATTGAAAAACATACCTGTTTGAGTTTAAAGGACAAATATACTCTTTTGAGCTTAATTAAACAATATAAACTCCATAAAAAATGGTTAACAATTGTCTAAGTCTGATAATGGTTAAAGAGCCGGATTGGTCGTTTTCTTTAGCATTCTACTTTTGCTATTTCTTCTTTTTTTATCCAGAATATAAAGACTTCAATTGAAAATGATCTACAATTGAAAACAATGTATGATTCAATGTGACAAATTTGTTTTCACCTGATTAAGATTTTTCTTAAACATGTTTCGAATTAAACACACATATCTCACGCACACATTCCTCAACTGATATGAAACTAAATCCCAAAGTATTTCTAATTTTCTGGTTTGAATAATAAGACCTATTGGTTGCGGTACGGGCAGTGGAACGATCAATTAAAGGCTGGAAGCGGAATATCTTTCCTGTTATTTCTGAAATTATTCCAACCAACCACAACATTGATTTTGAGATACAAATATATGGTTGTCTTTTTCCATAACCATCGGCCATCCAGCTCAAAACATCTTTGTTGGAGCAGTTTTCACTCACTAATATGTACCGTTCGTTAAATTTCTGTTGCCTCATTAGTTCCATCATAGCTTTGATCACATCGCCTACAGCCACATAGCCACTACCACCATTGGTGTAAAACAGCAAACCTTTCTGAACTTGCGAAAACAACTGAGAGCTACCGGAGTTGGTGCCCGAAACGCCCAGAATAACTCCTGGATTGACGATTACGGCATTCAAACCTTTGCTAATTCCTTTCCAGACTTCTTGTTCAGAATTGTATTTACTCAATGAATATGGTGACTTTTTACTATTTGGTATCCATTTGGTATTTTCATCAATCAATTCCTTACCGTAAGTTTTCCCGCAAGCAGCAATGGAGCTAACAAAACAGAATTTTTCAACTCGATTATCCAAAGCTGCTTGTACAATAGTTCTTGTGCCAACAACATTGGTTTCCATCATTTCGTCAGCACTTTGACCCATTGAAACCATTGCAGCACAATGATATACAGATGTTATATTGTGTAATGCATTTTGAACGGATGTTTCATCCAGTAAATCAGCTATTAACCAATCAATACGCAAAAGAAAATCATCGGGGTGGGATGTATAAAAACTGAAAATAGTACGCAATGGATTCAAATTACTTGTAGTACGACGAATCGCTATCACGCGCTCGTTTTCCTGTAACAAATGCCACATCAAATTTCCACCCACCATACCAGTTGCTCCTGTTACCAATATCATTTTTCAGTTCTTTTTAAATTGAAAATCAAAAATACGGAAAGAAAACTGTATTTTTGCATTTAATTTTTCAAATCCGAGAAAAAACTTAATAATTACCCCAATAATGCAAACCGTATGCGTCTATTGTGCATCCAGCACTCAAGTTAAACCTAGCTATTTTGATGCCACTGATCGACTCAGTAAATTGTTGGCTGCAGCCAAACTTTCTGTAGTGTATGGTGGCGGTTCAATGGGGCTTATGGGTCAGTTGGCGGACAGTACTTTGGCTGCTGGCGGAAGAATTACGGGTGTGATTCCCCGTTTCATGTGCGATGTGGAATGGAACCACAATGGGCTGACTGAATTGTTATTAGTAGAAACCATGCACGAACGCAAGGAGAAAATGGCCATGATGGCTGATGCAGTAGTGGCATTGCCGGGTGGTTGCGGTACGTTGGAAGAATTATTGGAAGTAATTACATGGAAAAGATTGGGTATTTTTACTAAACCAATTGTAATTGTGAACATTGAGGGTTATTATGATGCCTTGATAACAATGCTTGAAAGGGCAGTAGATGAACGTTTTATGCGGGATGAGCACAGACAGATGTGGGAAGTGGTAGAAACGCCCGAAGAAGTGCTTTCGGCCATATACAATTCGGTAAACTGGGATGAAAACGCCAGAAGTTTTGCAGCATTATAAAACCCAACAATGATACAAGCAGATACAGTAAAGTTGCTCAATGATACAACCAAAGCACTGCCATCGGATTCGATGGCAAGACTTGATTCGCTTCTGGGTGTTGATTCTACAAAATTGGTCGATACACTAAAAGCTGTGATTCAATCCCCTAGCGGTCACATTGGAATCCCACATCCATCTCTGCCTCAAACGGATAGCTGGATATTTGGGGCTCTGTTGACACTTTTCTTTCTGTTTATTTTTTCCGTGTCTAAATCTTCAAGTATTATTTCAGAAACGTTAAAATCATTTTTTCAGATTCAAGACCGTTCCAATTTATTGAGTAAATCAAACGCAGGTAATTTCCGCTTTCGATTTTTTCTAAATGAATTTTCGATTGGTGTTATTAGTTTATACGCTTATTTATATTTTCACAATCCTTCAACGGATCTTTCAATTATTAAATACGGCTATTTCTTTCTGGTTACCACCTTGTTTTTTGTTCTAAAATCAATACTTTTCGACATGTTGGGTTTTGTGTTTCTAGAAAGAAAAGTTTTAAAGGTAGCAAAAGAAAGCTATTTTAATATCGTATTCTTTATTGGTACTGCATTGTTTCCTGTTTTGATATTTCAAATTTATCTTCCCTACGATTTTTATAGTATTATTGATATTATTAGTCTCCTAATTTTTTCAATTGCCTACGTTTTTGTGTTAATAAAACTTTTTCAAATATTTTTCGATAAAATAGTAGCATCTTTTTACATATTGTTGTATCTTTGCACCCTCGAATTTTTACCACTTTTTGCTTTATATCAGGTGTATCAATTGATATTATAAAGTGATTTATATATAAAACTTATGGCATTGAAAATCAAGAATATACTCGTATCTCAGCCTCAACCGACAACCGATAAGTCGCCCTATTTTGATATTAGTGAAAGGTACAATGTAAAAGTTGTTTTTCGCCCTTTCATTAAAGTTGAACCTATTTTGGCGAAAGAATTTAGGACCCAGCGTGTAAATATACTCGAACATACGGCCATTATTTTTAATGCACGTCATGGAATTGATCATTTTTTCAGACTTTGTGAAGAGCTTCGGATTACAATTCCAGAAACAATGAAGTATTTCTGTGTGTCTGAATCAGTAGCAGTTTATTTGCAGCGTTATATTCATTATCGCAAACGTAAAGTGTTTTTTGGCGCTAATGGTAAATTTGCCGAGTTGGTAGTTATTATGAATAAACATCTCGATGAGAAGTATTTGTTCATTACCTCCGACGTACAAAACGAAGAAACACTTGCTCAGTTAGAAAAAACAAAAATAGTTTTAAATAAAGCCGTGATGTACAAGACCGTGAGTAACGATTTTGGTCCTGAAGAGGTTTTTGACTATGATATGTTGTTGTTTTTCAGTCCTGTTGGAATTGCTTCCCTGTTAAAGAACTTCCCGAATTTTGTTCAAGGTGATATACAAATTGGATGTTTTGGAGCCACAACAGTACAAGCTGTGCGCGACGCAGGACTAAGATTGGATTTGGAAGCACCAGCCCCAGGAGTACCTTCAATGACAATGGCACTTGAAAATTATTTAAAAGAAAGCAACAAGAAAGTAAGAAAATAAATCATTTTCAGTAAATAAATATTCTATCCCAAAAGTTACGTAGATTTTCCGTACTTTTGGGATAGTTTTTTTTGTAGTATGAACCAGAACAATTCCTTTCCAAAATCCGAACATTTGTGTGGCGAAATACGCATAACTGAATTGTTCACCAAAGGTGAAGCTTTTATGGCTTATCCGCTGCGTGTGGTTTATATCGTGCAACCCAAAACCGATGATGAACCAGTGAGTGTGTTGGTAAGCGTACCCAAAAAAAGATTCAAACGGGCTGTGAAGCGTAATAAACTTAAACGGTTGATGCGTGAAGCGTATCGTTTAAACAAACAAATGCTAACTGAATTAATTTTGGACAAGGGAAAGCAAATTCACATAGCATTTAACTACGTTTCAAATGATGAATTAGATTTTACAACCATTGAAAAGAAGATGAAACAAGCATTAAATAAGTTAGTTGAAAGGTTATGAAATGGAGTTTGAATATTTGAATATTTGAAAGATTTGAAGAATTTGAAAATCACTAATCATTAATCACTATTCCAATTATCATGAAAAAAATACTTCAATTTATATTTCTGTTACCAGTATATTTTTACCGCTACAGCATTTCGCCACTTATTCCTCCACGTTGTAGGTATACGCCTACTTGCTCCCAATTTACGATAGAAGCCGTAAAAAAATACGGTATATTTAAAGGTGGCTGGATGTCTGCTAAACGAATTGGTAGGTGTCATCCTTGGGGAGGGAGAGGCTATGATCCTGTTCCGTGATACCATTATTAATTTATGGATATGATTAAAATAACGACAATTGAATCATTGGTTTTACCAGTTCTTCAGGTTTGTACACTCCATTCAATTCATATTTTAATTCTAGTCCGTGTCGTTCAGTAATGAAATTATAGGCATTCATACTTTGTATTTTACTGTGACAGATCTCGCTTATAATCCTTAATATTTCCATTATTTCCAGTGCTAAAGCTCCTATTGGTTCAATCACTTTCCGTATCGATTCATCAAAAGTGCTGTTGTTTTGGTAATTACACCCTTGTGATTTTTCTAATTCCTTAATAGTTTTGTAATCTAGAAGTATCAATGTACTTTGTTGGGATGATAAAAGTATAGGATATTTCTTTAAAATTTTATTTATCGTTTTTTTTAATATATATTAATACTTGTCTAAATATTTGAGCTAACCTTTAGTTTTGAACTTCTGAAATGGTGCAGTCCCTATATTTAATACCCTCCAGCCCAATCTTACATTCATTTAGTGAATTACTCAATGAATGTAAATTATTCCTTTGATTTTATTATTTTATCAAGATTTTTAGATACTTTTGTATTTATAAATTTCAGGTTTGAATATCAAAAAAGACTGAAATTTATTTATTTTCAATGTAATTGTTGAAAGACCATTCAACTTACTGTAATGGTACTAAAATATCATAACACAAGCTTGTTATATTCGTAAAATTTTTAATATATTATTTATTTACCATGATACAAAAAACATTAGTATGTTATTAGATTTTTCAATACTTACTCCAACTTATGTCTCATTAATCTGGGCAATAATATTGTTAGTCTCATCGAGGGCTAACCGTGCACGGTTTTTTCTGGGCATTTTTATGTTTATTGTTTCCATGATTTTTCTGTCGCATGTTATTTATTACAATCATCTGAAGGATATATATTTATATTTCGATTTGATATTTATTTTCGGATCGCTTTCTATTTTTCCAATCTATTATTGGTATATAAAACTATTGACGTTTAGCTCCAAAATTGACTACAAAGACCAGGTATTGCTTATTCCAGCATTTGTTATGTTAGGAGCTACTTTAGTTATCTATTTGTTTATGTCAAAAGAATTGAAAGAATTGTATGTAAACAATTACCTATATGGTAATGGCAAAATGGAAGGTGCACCAATATTGATAAAGAGCCAACTAATATTGTGTTATACGTTACAACTCATTTATTTTCTACAAATTATATATTCTTACGTGAAAGTTAAAATTTTAATTGCCGAATATAATGAAAATATAGCTAACTTTTATTCCAACTTAGAAAACAAAACACTTGAATGGCCTAAAATAATTTTATATTCATTTATTGCAACGTCTATCTTCACTACTATTACGAATTTTTTAGGAAGATCTTTTTTTGACAAATACCCCATCATCTTACTTATTACTTGTATCGCTTATAGTATATTTTTGTTTGTATTGGGATATCTTGGTTACATGCAAAATCATTCCACGAACTTTTTGGCACAAGATGACTTTATTATACCCGAATGTATTGTTCAAAGTCCAAGTAATAATATCATTATGCCCCAACTTCTCAAATTGTTTGAAAAAGACCAGGTTTTTAAAAATCCGGATTTAAAAATTACCGATGTAGCCATAATACTAAATACTAACCGCACCTATATTTCAACCTTCATTAATGACGAATATGATTGTTCGTTCAGCACTTTTGTAAATCAATACAGAGTGGACGAGGCAAAAATGGTGTTGTTGAATGAAGAAAACGATAAATATTCTATCGAACATATATCAACTCTTGTAGGATTTGGATCGTTACACTCCTTTATACGAGTTTTCAAAGATGTTACAGGTACAACCCCTGGACGTTATAGGGAAACATCCTCAAAGTGACCAATTTCACTTAATTAATGTTCAAATTGCTGTTTTGTCTCACCAATTTACGTTTTGGACTTCAATTCTTTACCATTTGCACATAGCTTTTATCTTTTGTACAGTTCTAAACGCCCGAAGAAATATATCTTTGCGGCGTTATTTTTATGAAAATAGTCTTGTTGACAAAATGTTATTTCATATGAATATACAAAACTTGGAAACATTACTCGATTACACTAAGCCATCGTATATACACCCGTAAAATGGGGTAAAACTGTATATGCTTTTGCGCGCCTGATAAACCGTAACGGTAAGTTTGGACTCTGGATCGGATTGGTGACAGCCATAGTACCTTAATTTAGTCTTGTTTTGTCGTTAGTTTGTTTGTTTGTTTACAACCGGGCAGGGTTTAGAACCTGTTCGGTTTACAAAGAGATGCGGAAAACCCCGAAAACCTAAAGAGAGTAGGGAGCGGAAGCCGAAAAGCTTAAGTGTTGGCGGTAAAATGAAAGAGAGCTCTAGATAAATTTACAAAAAAAATTTGCCATATCATTATTTTAAATTGAAAATTAATAAATAAACAATTACCAAAATATCAATTATTATTTAAATAAAAAAACAAACAAAATGAAAACAACAAAAAATTTCGCTGTTTTATTAATCGCCATCGCGTTTGGAACAGCATCATGCGTTGACAATGCAGTTTCTCCTCAAGTAGAAGCTATCAGAACACAACAAGTAGAATGGATGAAGGCAAAAACTGCTACCGAAGTTGCATTAGCTGCCTTGAATTCAGCTGCAGTAAAGTACAAATTATCCAATGATTCATTGCTTTTGAAATTGACTGCATCGAACAACAACTTGACAATAGCCAACAATGTGGCTTTACTTAAAAAAGCCGAAGCAGATTTAGCGACGCAAGATTTAGCTTTAAAAACTGCATTGAATGCTCTAGCCGTTGCTGTTGCAAAATCAGGAGATGATTTGGCACAGGAGTATTACACAAATTATTCTGCTCAAGCTACTGCTTTAAGTGCATTGCATACTTCTCGATTGGCCACACAGGGTTCGTTAGCTACACAAAACATATTGCTTGCATCCAATTCTTTTGGTGGTACTTTATTTCTTGATAATTACAAGAAAAGCCAGCAAGTATTAATTGATGCTGACAATTTAACTTTAGTTGCTCAAAAAGCATCACTTGCTACATTGAATTCAGTGGTTGCAGATCCAACATCCATTCAGACTGAAATTAATGCACTTACTAAAACCAATTACGATTTAGCAATAAGCAAAGATAAATTGAATAATGATTTGGTTAAAGCTACCAATACGGTAACTGTAGCTACCAAAATTTATACTGATGGACAAACTGTTATATCTACAATGACTACCTTAAAAAACAGCCTTAGATCTAATTCTTTGACCATTAGTACCCAAGATAAGACTATTATTGCAGCTAATGTTACACTTTCGGATGCAAATTTAGCATTAATTACCAGAAAGACAGAGCTAGCCAATAAAACAACTATTTATCAAAATGAAAAAGTTAATTATGATGCAAAAGTTACATTGTTTAATACAGCTAATTTAAATAAAGATGCTGCACAAAATTCATACAATATCAAGATTGCAGCCACCACTACCGCATTGAATAATGCTAATGGAAATACTGCTAATGCTGCATATATTGCAGCAAAAGATATTTCAGATGCAGCATTTTCAGTTTTAAATACAGCGAAAAGTGATCTAACTACTGCAACAACAGCAAAGAACACTGCTTTTACTCCTTTTGATACTGCCAAAACCGCTCTTGCAAATGCTGAAGCTGCTATAACAACTGCTGAAAATAATATAACTACAGCTGAAAATTCACTTCAGACAGCAAAAAATGCCAATACAACAAATGCACTTGAAAAAACACATTTGGAAAAAGCAATTACAGATTTAACTGCTAGTTATACAACGGAATCTACTAATCAGTTCCAGTATCTTCAAGAAGTAAATACTGCCAATGATGTTGTTACTGCTCTTAATAAACAAATTACGACTATCACAACTACTACTACTCAAAATAATAGTGTAATTTCATCATTGAACACAAGTAAATCAAATATTGATGCTTTAAAGTCTTCTGTTACTTCTCAAATAGCTGCTATTGCAACAACTGAAAAATTAATTGCAAACAATACAGCACTTCTTACAGTAAATACTGCAGCCAATGCTAAAACTGCAACTGAAGCTCAAATCGCCAAATTAACTAAAGATTTTGATGCAGTTAATGTTCAAATTACTGCTGCCGAAAAACTTGCTGCTTACTGGAAAGGTTTGCTAGATAAGATATTTGCATAGTTGATGTTCTTTAATTTAATAGAGTCTGAAGACAAAAATGCTTTTTCTTCAGCTCTATAAACAAATTTAATTTAACTAATTGGAGGACAATAAAAATGAAATATAAACAATTGCAATTATTAACTTTGTGCACGCTCTTGGGAGTTGGCACATTATACGCCCAGTCCGAAGGAAGTTCCAAGAAGTTTTCTATGGCTATCCTTTTTGGCAACGGGATTTATTTAGCAGAACCAGCTGTACCAGTTTCACCGGGTACTACGGATTGGACTGTAGCTGGAGAAGCGCCAAATGCAAGTGGGATTTCAGCCAATAATCCATTAACCAATATGATTGGTGCTGAGTTCCGTTACTTTGTTACAAACGGATTTGCCATAAAATTCAACGGAAGTGGTATTTTTAGGAATACACCTGCAGTTGAAAACGTTACAGGAGTAACTCCAGCCACATCGGGTGCTGTAGATCCGGCATCACCAAGCGCAGGTTGGATTCCAAATTATGCATCAACGGTAATGGATAATTCACTTAACGTAAATGTAAGCCTAGGTGGTGAGTTTCATATTGCCACTGGCTCAAAGGTGTCGCCTTATGTGGCTATAATGGTTCCATTTTGCTATGGTCGCAGATCACTATACGATCCTACGGTCACTGTTGATGTTACCAAAAGTACTATTGATGCGGCAGTAAAAATTACAGATGTAGGTACGCGCCACATCGAAACTATTGGTTTTGGTGGTCAATTGGTATTTGGTGCCGATTATAATTTTACTGAAAGCTTGTATATCAGCTTGGAAATTAAGCCAGTATCTTATCTTTATGCTTATAATACCAAATTTCCTGCACCAGGGCTGGAAACAAGAAGCGCCGATACACATACTTACGGCTTTTTTACACAGCCCGTTTTTAAAATTGGAGTTCGCTTTTAAGGGCAATGATGGAATTTCAAATTAGAAATTATGGTTTCTTGTTCAATCAACTAACGATTTGACGTCGATTCCGCTTAAGCACTTTTGCGGTTTGCCAGATGCTGGATGCGTCCTTACCTGGTCAACCCAAGTGTTAATGACTATATTGTCATTTGTACCAATCTCACCAATAATGCTAACTGACTATATAGTGTTTGAAAGAAAACTTCTAATCATCAATAAGTCAATACGATACTCAAAGATAAATGTTTGAAAGTAAAGATGAATTAACCTTAATTAATTTGGCTGTTAATTATTAATTCGCTAACT
>Ga0247844_1005631_pt1 | contig 15816 bp, 16 predicted proteins | sample LaCtaG_FD_192421 | JGI IMG/M metagenome (GOLD analysis project Ga0247844, IMG submission 192421) | Freshwater microbial communities from meromictic Lake La Cruz, Castile-La Mancha, Spain - LaCruzMarch201714.5m_1 | ecosystem: Environmental > Aquatic > Freshwater > Lake | place: Spain: Castile-La... | reverse complement strand
TTGCCGCATCTCGTGGGGCAGTGGTTGTCGATAACTCTGGTGCATTCCGCATGGATGCTGATGTTCCGTTAGTTGTGCCCGAAGTTAATCCGCAAGATGTTAAGAATCGTCCGCGCGGAATTATCTCAAATCCAAATTGCACAACTCTTTCGATGATCGTTGCCCTTGGTGTGCTTCATAAGAAGTATGAACTCAAAGAACTTGTAGTCTCTTCTTACCAAGCCGCATCAGGTGCCGGTCAAGCTGGTATCGATTCGTTGCGTGCACAAATTGCAGCGGTTGCAAATACAGAAGCTGGCGATGTTGCTGGTGATGTGCGCAAGTACGTAACCGACTTGGGCCCTTTCCCAGCGCCACTTGCGCTAAATGTTATTCCGTGGGCTGGTTCGCTAAAGCAAGATGGTTACTCATCTGAAGAATTAAAGGTTCGCAATGAATCTCGCAAGATTCTTGGTCTGCCTAATCTAAAAGTTTCTGCCACTTGTGTGCGCGTGCCAGTTATTACAACTCACTCGCTCACTGTTCACGCTACTTTCGCCCAAGAACCAAGCCGCAGCGATGCCCAAAACATCCTCGAAAACGCAGCAGGGGTGAAGTTGGTTGATGATCCAGAAAATCACAAGTTTCCGACCCCGGCCGATGTTGTTGGCACTGACCCAACTTGGGTTGGCCGAGTTCGTAAGAGCATCGATGATCCAATGTCACTCGACATGTTCGTTTGCGGCGACAATCTACGCAAGGGCGCTGCGCTAAATACTGCGCAGATCGCTGAATTACTTGCCGTTGAATTTACTAAGTAGGCTTACCTCATGAGCATTAAAGAGCAATTGAAGCTAGACCTTACCGAAGCAATTCGTTCTCGCAACGAGATTGTTTCGGGCACGATTCGCATGGTGCTAACTGCGATTACCAACGAAGAAGTTGCCGGCAAAGAAGCACGCCAACTTTCTGATGAAGAAGTAATCACAGTTCTTTCGCGCGAAGCCAAGAAGCGTCGCGAAGCTGCCGAAGCATTTGCCGAAGCAGGACGTGCGGATAAAGCCACGCTTGAAAAAGCTGAAGGCGAAGTAATTGCTAAGTATTTGCCAGCCCAACTAACTGAAGCAGATATCGCAGCGATGATTGCTGAGGCAATTGCGGCAACTGGTGCTGCTGGCCCTGCCGATATGGGCAAAGTTATGGGTGCTATTAAGGCCAAGATTGCCGGCAAAGCCGATGGCAGTGTCGTTTCATCACTAGTGAAAGCAGCGTTAAACAAATGAGCGATTCAAAGAAATTCGAATATTCCACGGTTCCACTTCTTTCACATGCAACTAAGCAGATTCTTGATACTTGGGGTTCTGATGGTTGGGAACTTGTACAAGTTGTGCCCGCACCAGGATCCGGCGAGCAGTTAGTTGCTTACATGAAAAGAGAGATCAAATGAATAAAGTAGATGTTCGCGCAAAGCTAGCTGAACTAGGCCTAGAACTACCAGTTGCTGCACTTCCTGTTGCGGCTTACGTGCCAGCGATTCGCACCGGAAACATTGTTTTTACCGCAGGTCAATTGCCACTAGTTGATGGCACTATGGCTGGTACTGGAAAAGTTGATGGCGAGATCACACCAGAGCGCGCGAAAGAACTTGCGCAGATCTGTGCACTTAATTGTTTAGCTGCAGTTGCAACTGTTGCCGATGTAAATAACATTACCAAGATCGTTCGTGTAGTTGGTTATGTAAACGGCGTTCCTGGCTATATCAATGCACCAGTTGTTGTTAATGGCGCTAGCGAATTGTTCTTAGCAATCTGGGGCGATGGCGCAAAGCACGCACGCAGCGCTGTCGGTATTGCCGAATTGCCTTTGAACTCACCGATTGAAATCGAACTAACTGTCGAGATTACCGACTAATTACTTACCGCGTTTTCCTAAACGTTCAACGTCAGTAATTAACACAGCGCGACCATCAAGCTTTAACCAGCCGCGACCAGCAAAATCGGCCAACGCTTTGTTTACAGTTTCGCGAGATGCGCCAACTAATTGAGCTAACTCTTCTTGAGTTAGATCGTGGTGCACAAATAAACCTTCATCGGTAACTTTTCCAAAGCGATCACCAAGATCAATTAACGCCTTAGCAACACGACCAGGAACATCTGAGAAAACTAAATCGCCAACTGCTTCGTTGGTACGACGCAAGCGCTGTGCCAAACGAGCAAGAAGTTGCAATGAAACTTCAGGATTTTCTTTCAACCAAGGAATAACTTTGGCATGAGACAAACTAAGTAGCTTGGCATCGGTAACTGCAGTTGCAGTTGATGTGCGTGGGCCTGGATCAAAGAGGCTAAGTTCGCCAAACATTTCGCCGGGGCCAAGAATTGAAAGAAGATTTTCGCGGCCATCGGTGCTGGTTGTGCCGAGCTTTAACTTGCCATCGGCAATTACATATAAGTGATCGCCAGAATCGCCCTCGGCGAAAAGCACATTGCCCTTAAGCACCTTTACTTGATCCATTGATGCGCGCAAAGAGGCGGCAGCTGCATCATCGAGGGCAGTAAAAAGTGGGGCTCTACGTACTACTTCTTCATCATGTGGCACAAGAGGTACTTTACCGCCATGGGAGTCGATAGCCAAAAGCGAGCAGATGCCCGAAAGATCTATCGGGTGCTAACCAAGACCTACCCGCACGTAACCTGCGAACTCGACTTTAAGAATCCGCTGCAGCTGCTAATTGCCACCGTTCTCTCAGCGCAGTGCACAGATAAGCGGGTCAATGCGGTGACACCAGCGCTCTTTAAAAAGTATAAGAGCGTTAACGCATATGCAGGTGCTCGCGTAGAAGATATTGAAGATCTGATTTATACAACTGGCTTCTATCGCGCGAAAGCTCGCCATATCAAAGGGCTCGCAACCAAAATTGTTAAACAATACGGCGGCGAAGTTCCGGCTGAATTAGAAAAATTAGTAACTCTGCCTGGTGTTGGGCGCAAAACTGCCAACGTTGTTCTCGGTCACGCCTTTGATATTCCAGGAATTACCGTTGACACGCACTTTGGTCGCTTGTCGCGTAGATTTGGCTGGACGACTTCGCAAGATCCAGTCAAAGTCGAACACGAAGTTGGCGCACTGATTGCGCAGAAAGAGTGGACCAACTTGTCACAGCGCATGATCTGGCACGGTCGCCGAATTTGTCATTCGCGTAAACCAGCTTGTGGTGCTTGCCCGATGGCCAAGATTTGCCCTTCATTTGGCATTGGTGAAGTTGACCCGGTTAAAGCGCAATTACTTTTAAAGACCGATGCGGATTTTAGATGAAGAAAGTTCTAATACTTTTACTTGCACTTTCATTGACTGGTTGTTCATCAGTTACGAAAACAGTTGCGGCAAAAGGTGAAGTAGTTGATTGCGCAGAAGTTGATTATGTAGCGGCAAAACCAGGGGACACTCTGCTTAACTGTTTAACCGGTTCACAAAAAATTTCAGTTGAATCACTACGCGGCCCACTAATAGTTAATGTTTGGGGCTCTTGGTGTGGGCCATGTGAGCAGGAAATGCCATATTTTGTTGAGTTTAATGACCAAGCCAAGGACAAGGTGAAACTTCTGGGTATTGCAGTTGAAGAAGCTAAAGCCCAAGATTCTAAAGATTTCATTATTGCCAATGGCATCACTTGGCCTAATCTCTACGATGCTAAAGGAATTACTAGAGCCAACTTTGGCATGGGAGTGCCAGTTACTTGGTTTATTGATAAAGCAGGTATTGTGGTTTACAAACATGTAGGTGTAATTAACTCAACTGCTGAGTTAATTGAATTAACTGAGACCTATCTAAAAGTAAAGATTTAGAGAGCAAAGGTGAGTGTCTGATGTTTGTTGATATTGCGCTAGCACTTCTGGCTCTCGGAGCAATTAAGCGCGGATATAGCGCCGGCTTTCTAGCCACAATTTTTCGCACCCTTGGCTACATAATCGGTGGCGTAGGTGGTTTGTATTACTCACTTCAATTAGTCGCGTCTTGGGATTCGCTATTGCGACAAGTCATCGCAGTGTTAGTTGGTATTTTCCTTGGCGCACAAGTTGGGCTATTTGTTTTTGGCAAAGCTGCAAAGTTTTTTCATGCTCGCCTGCTTTGGAAACCACTTAAAGCAATTGATTCGCTGGCAGGTGTGGCGCTCGAGTTGGGCCGAGTAGTCGTAATCGTCTATTTAGTTCTAACCACTTTGCTTTGGTCGCCTTGGAGTTCAGTTAAAACCCAGATCAATGAGAGTCAGGGCTACGCTCAATTAGACCAGCGTTTACCAAGCGTGATTACCGATCTAAGAGAACGCGCAGACGAATTACTTACGAACTAGGACATTTCGCCAAATCCACTAAAAGTTAACCTAAAAATTACTTTGGCCTTATGGTTTTTTCGTTAAGGGTACTTTAAAGTCTGTGGGTATGAGAAAGGTCTCTGCGCTAATCGTCCTGGTTTTAACTGCTTCAACTCTGTCGCCTGCTCTAGCCGCAGCTCCGAAGCCGGGAACAGCCTGTAAGACTTTAAACCAGAAAATCACTTCGGGTGGGCAGGTTTATACCTGTATTAAAAGCGGAAGTAAAAAAGTTTGGTCAAAAGGCGTAAAGGTAGTTGTTAAACCAAAAGCAGCACCTACGCCATCAACTTCACCAACACCTGCTGCAAGTGCCACACCTTCGATATCACCTTCAGCAACTCCAAGTGCATCAGCAACTCCAAGTGCATCAGCAACTCCAAGTGCGTCAGCATCATCGACAACTCAGACTGGCTCTGGCTCTGGTTCTGGAAATGGCAGCAATTCAAACTCTGGGTCTGCCAACATCAATGAGGGTTTTCTCTGTGATGCAAATGGACCAGCAAGTGCTAAAAATGCAAGTGGCGTTGAATTGTTCTGCACAAAAGGTGGCGATGGAAAATCTTCGTGGCGGCCTAAGCAAAGCGGAGGATCTGGAAGCGGAGGATCTGGAAGCGGAGGATCTGGAATTTGGCGAGATTCAATAATTACTGCGCTAGGCCTTGCCCCCGATTTTAAGTGTGCCGGATCTGCAACTCAACTCACGAGTGGTTTGATGAAAGATGTAAATACAATTTCTCACATCGCGCCAATGGGCGAGATGACATCTACGCACGTAACGCCAGTAGACCATATCTATGTTTACTTTCCACAGCAGGCGAAACCCGCTGGAACCTACATGATTACCTCACCAGCCGATGGCATAATCATTGGTGCCGAAGATTTTCGAATTCAAAATGGATATCCCTATCCTGATTATCGTTTAGTGATTATGCACTCATGCAATCTCTTCAGTGTGTATATCCACGTAGGAACCTTGATTGGCTCGGCATCGAAAATCGCGACCGAAATGCAATCTACTGGACGCTGGTCAGGCTCAATTGAGATTAAATCTGGTGAGGTTATTGCCGATGACTCAGCTAACCCAAACTTCGATTACTCACTTTTTGATGGGTCAACGAAGCTCTCTGGGTTTGCAAATCTTGACTCTTACGCAAATGCTGAGCCTTGGAAGCCCTTTACTGTTGATCCTTTTGAGTACATGACCAGTGCTGTGAAATCTTCATATGCAGCGAAGCTCACGCGCACGGCTGCACCACTTGGTGGAAAAATCGACTACGACAAAGTTGGTGGCATTGTTGGCAACTGGTTTGTTAAAGGGACAAATGGTTATGCCGGGCAGGGTGCGAGCGCCAATTACAGTAACGCGACTGGATCGTCAAAGGTTTCACGTGGATATTGGGATACACATTTAGCGATTGCACCTCATAACGTCGACACAGAGCAATACATATTTAGCGTTGGTGATTGGGACGGCTGTCCTTGTCAGATGGTCGCCGCCCCTGGTCAGATAAATCCATCAAGCATTACAGCAGCATCCGGAACCATCGTCTATGAACTCCGTGAACTCCAACTACAAAGTTCCTCTGGTTCCGATTGGGATCGAGGTGGCATCTGGCCACAGAACTTCAAGGTTGTTGCGACCAACATCGTTACCGGTTATCTTGCAATTCGAGTCAATGCAGATAACTCAATCACTGTTGAAAAAGGTGTTGGTCTAGCAAAATCCTCCTTTACGGGATTTACGAGTAAGGCCCTTACCTACACCCATTAAGCCACATGTCATTAGTTAGAAGGTCTTAATCCTCGTCCTTAGAAGTATTAAGTCCTTCAGAGATCAGCTTCATTACATTTGGATCTGCCAAAGTAGTTGAATCACCAACTGCGCGGTGTTCAGCTACATCTTTGAGCAAACGACGCATGATCTTGCCGCTACGAGTCTTTGGTAGCTCATTAACCACCACGATTTGGCGTGGTTTAGCGATTGCGCCAATCTCCTTAGCAACGTGAGCGCGCAAGGTTTGAATTAACGCCTCGCTCTCGCCGTGCTTAACGCCACCGCGCAAAATCACGAAAGCCACAATGCCTTGTCCGGTCATTGCATCGGCTGCGCCAACTACTGCGGCCTCGGCAACTTCTGGGTGGCTAACTAGGGCTGATTCAACTTCAGTTGTTGAAATGCGGTGTCCCGAAATATTCATGACATCGTCAACGCGACCTAATAACCAGAGTGCGCCTTCTTCATCAATCTTGGCACCATCGCCAGCAAAGTAAATGCCCTTAAAGCGAGACCAATATGTTTCTTTATATCGTTCATCTTCGCCCCAAACTCCGCGCAACATTCCGGGCCATGGTTTATCAAGAATCAAAAATCCGCCATGACCTAAACCAACTTCATTGGCTTGATCGTCAACAACTTTTGCACTGATGCCAGGAATCGGGCCCATTGCAGAACCTGGTTTAGTTGCAGTTACACCTGGCAGTGGTGAAATCATGATGCCGCCAGTTTCGGTTTGCCACCAAGTATCAACAATTGGGCAACGATTGCCACCAATAACTTCGCGGTACCACATCCAGGCTTCTGGATTAATTGGTTCGCCAACTGAACCAAGTAAACGAAGTGATGAAAGATCGTGCGCTTTAGGAAATTCTTCGCCCCATTTCATCCAGGTACGAATTAAAGTTGGTGCGGTATACAAAATACTTACTTTGTACTTTGCTACTAATTCAAAGATGCGACCTTTATGTGGGGTATCTGGCGTTCCTTCGTACATAACTTGAGTTGCACCATTAATTAGCGGGCCATAAACCACGTACGAGTGGCCGGTAATCCAACCAATATCTGCAGTGCACCAATAAACATCGGTCTCGGCTTTTAGATCAAAGACTGCTTTATGAGTGTAAGCAGCTTGGGTTAAGTAGCCACCAGTTGTGTGAAAAATGCCCTTTGGCTTAGCAGTTGTGCCCGAGGTATAGAGAATAAATAGCGGGTGTTCGGCGTCAAAAGCCTGCGCCACATGCTCTGCGCTTTGGCGATCGACAATCTCGTGCCACCAAACATCTTTGCCTGAGTTCCAAGCAGTCTCTTGCCCGGTGCGCTTTACAACTAAAACTTTCTCAACGTTATTTTCACGAGTCAGGGCTTCATCAACAGTTGGCTTAAGTGCAAACGCCGCACCTTTGCGATAACCACCGTCGGCAGTAATTACTAACTTTGCATCAGCATCATTAATGCGAGAGATCAACGCATCGGCAGAGAATCCACCGAAGACAACTGAGTGAGGCGCACCAATGCGAGCACATGCCAACATCGCAATTGCAGCTTCTGGAATCATCGGCATATAAATTGCAACCCGATCGCCAGCTTTAATTCCTAATTCAACTAGCGCATTCGCGGTTTTCTTAACTTCAAGTAATAAATCTGCATATGTAATTGTGCGGGTGTCACCAGGTTCGCCCTCAAAGTGGAAAGCAACTCGAGAACCACGACCTTCATTAACGTGACGATCAAGTGCGTTAACGCTGGCATTTAATTTTCCGCCGACAAACCATTTCGCGTACGGTGGTTGCCAATCGAGTACATCTGACCAAGGTTCATCCCAGAGCAAGTTCTTAGCTTGCTTCTCCCAAAAACCTAAGCGGTCAGCTTCGGCTTCGTCATAGAGGTTGGCTTTCGCATTCGCTTGCGCGGCAAATTCTGCCGATGGGGCAAAGGTGCGAGTTTCATGGGAGAGATTGGATAGCGAGTCTTCAGTCATAGTGCTTGAGGTTACTCCGCTCGAGAAATAATTCCTAGTAAATATCGTTCTAGTGAAACTTGTCCTAGGTATTTACCTATCAACAAGAGTTGCGGCACAAAATTTCAGCACCCAAGCGACCCGCGAAGATCACCACCTTCGATCACCTTCGTGATTGCATATCGAAAGGCGCAAAAATGTCCGCATTTCTACTTGGCTTCATCAAGTTCATGGCCACCCCCGAACTAACCCGAGCCGTGGCCACCATCATCGCTCGAGCCCTAAAAACGCTGCTCCTGGGCATGTAAACGAGGCTGGCACTCCTAATCTCGAGCCTAATTTTTCTTACGCTCGGGTAAGTGGTTGGATATGTCGTAAGCCTTTAGTCGGCCCAAAGATGAGCTCGGCTTTTACATATCCACCACTGGAGTGATCATGCCAATTGCAACCCCGGAAATTTATGCAGATATGTTGGATCGCGCGAAAGCTGGCGCCTTTGCATATCCCGCAATCAACGTTTCATCATCTTCAACCCTGATCGCAGCGCTTCGTGGTTTCGCCGAAGCTGAATCAGATGGAATCATTCAATTCTCTTGGGGCGGTGCTGAATATGCATCAGGTTCAACTGTTAAGAACATGGTTGATGGCGCAGTCGGCCTCGCTGAGTTCGCACATGTTGTTGCCAAGAACTACAACGTAAATATTGCACTTCACACAGATCACTGCCCAGCTGAAAAGCTTGATGGCTTCATGCGCCCACTTCTTGAGTTCGGTGCAAACCGCATCAAGAATGGTCAAGCACCACTATTTAGTTCACACATGTGGGATGGCTCAGCAGTTGATATGCCAACCAACATGAAGATTGCGGCCGAAATGCAAAAGCTTTCCGCTGCAGCTCGCACAATTCTAGAAATTGAAATCGGCGTTGTCGGTGGCGAAGAAGACGGTATCGAAGCAAAGCACGATGCCAAGTTGTACTCGACTCCAGAAGATGCGTTGATGACTATCGAAACACTTGGCACTGACCCAAGCACTCGCTACATGGTCGCTGCAACTTTCGGAAACGTGCACGGTGTTTACAAGCCAGGCAACGTTGTGTTGCAACCAAAGATTTTGCAGACACTTCAAGCTGCAGTTTCTGAAAAACTTGGTCTACCTGCTGGCAGCAAGCCAATGGATCTCGTTTTCCACGGTGGTTCAGGTTCACTTCTATCTGAGATCCGCGAAGCCCTTGATTACGGTGTAATTAAGATGAATATCGACACCGATACTCAATATGCATTCACCCGCCCAGTTGTTGATCACGCCTTTAAGAACTACGACGGCGTACTTAAGATCGACGGCGAAGTTGGTAATAAGAAGGCATACGACCCACGCGCATGGGGCAAGTTGGCTGAGGCTGGCATGGCTGCTCGCGTTGTTAAGGGTTGCGAAGACCTTCGTTCCACCGGAACCACTTCACGCAAGTAAACTTCCGTTCCTGCCCCGCTCCAAATTAGAGAATAACTAGCGAGAAAGGCTTTACCGATGCCTGCATTAGTTCTACTGGGAGCTCAGTGGGGCGATGAGGGCAAGGGTAAAGCTACCGATTTGCTCGGTGATCGCGTTGATTATGTTGTTCGCTATCAAGGTGGCAACAATGCCGGTCACACAGTTGTTATCGGTGATCAAAAGTATGCGTTGCACTTATTGCCTTCTGGAATTTTAAGCCCGAATGTGATTCCAGTAATTGGTAACGGCGTAGTTATTGATCCAGGTGTTTTATTACAAGAAATCAAAGGTTTAACTGAACGCGGAATCGATTGCAGCAAATTATTAATTAGCACCAACGCACATTTGATTACGCCGTATCACCGCACTATCGACAAAGTTACCGAACGTTTCTTGGGTAATTCCAAGATCGGCACAACTGGTCGCGGTATCGGGCCGGCTTATGCTGACAAAATCAATCGCATCGGAATTCGCGTGCAAGATTTATTTGATCCGTCAATTCTGCGCCAAAAACTCGAAGCAGCACTTCGCGATAAGAACCAAGTTCTCATTAAAGTTTTCAATCGCAAAGGTATTGAGGTCGAAGAAGTACTTAAGGAATATCTTGAGTATGCCGAAATCTTGCGCCCATATGTTGCTGACACTGTTTTGATTCTCGATGAAGCGCTAAAGGCGGGCAAAACTATTCTGCTCGAAGGTTCCCAAGGAACTCTGCTCGATGTTGATCACGGTACTTATCCATTCGTAACTTCAAGTAACCCAACTGCTGGCGGTGCTTGCACTGGTTCTGGCATTGGCCCAACCAAGATCGAACGCGTAATCGGAATCGTTAAGGCCTACACAACTCGCGTTGGTAGCGGCCCGTTCCCAACTGAGCTACTCGATGAAGATGGCGAAAAACTACGCAGCATCGGCGGCGAAGTTGGCGTAACAACTGGTCGCAACCGTCGTTGTGGTTGGTATGACGCACCGATTGCTCGCTATGCCGTGCGCGTAAATGGCCTAACTGATTTCTTCTTAACCAAGCTCGATGTGCTTACTGGCTGGGAGCAAATCCCCGTATGTGTGGCTTATGAGATCGATGGCAAGCGCGTTGAAGAATTACCTGCATCGCAATCAGATTTCCATCACGCAAAACCAATTTATGAATATTTACCGGGCTGGACTGAAGATATTCGCAGCGCTCGCAAAGTTTCAGACTTACCAAAGAACGCGCAAGATTACGTTGCCTACCTAGAGAAAATCTCAGGAGCCCCGATGAGTGCAATCGGCGTCGGGCCGGGTCGCGACGAGACTATCGTCGTGAAGGAGTTCATCTAAAGATGAAAATCCTCCTAGTCGGAAGCGGCGGTCGCGAACACGCCCTGGCACTAGGACTACACGCAGATACTTTCTGCACCGAACTACATGTGGCACCTGGTAACCCTGGCATTGCGCAATTTGCAACTTGTCACGACTTAGATATCAAAAACAATCAAGCAATTGTTGATTTAGCAAAATCACTTACAATTGAATTCGTAGTTATTGGCCCCGAAGTTCCACTGGTTAATGGCGCTGCTGATCGTTTGCGCGCAGCTGGGATAAAAGTATTCGGACCATCAAAGGCAGCAGCGCAACTCGAAGGCAGTAAGAACTTTGCTAAAGAAGTAATGCACGATGCCGGTGTGCCAACTGCCAAGAGTTTTACCGTTGGCCCAGTGCAATTAGAAATCGAACGCGCACTAGATACTTTCGGTGCGCCGTATGTTGTTAAAGACGATGGCTTAGCTGCTGGCAAAGGCGTAGTTGTGACAAATGATCGCGCGGAAGCAATTGCACACGCACTGCAATGCGAACGCGTTGTCATTGAAGAATATTTAGCTGGCCCCGAAATTTCATTATTTGGCATTAGCGATGGACGCAACATAATTCCGATGCAACCTGCGCAAGATTTCAAACGCGCACACGATGGTGATGCTGGCCCAAACACTGGCGGCATGGGCGCTTACTCACCACTACCTTGGGCACCAACTGATATCGAAGATGATGGTTACACCCAAGTTTTAGCGCCGATGATTGCCGAGATGGCAGCGCGTGGAACCCCATTTATAGGCTTGTTATATGCAGGTCTGGCCCTAACTGATACCGGCTTAAAAGTAATTGAATTTAATGCTCGCTTTGGCGACCCTGAGACTCAAGTTTTGATTCCACGTTTACAAACTCCTCTGGCGTCTTTGCTCTACAAAGCTGCAACTGATGATTTAGATGATGTCGCATTGCAATGGCGCGATGATTCAGCCGTCACAGTTGTATTGGCGGCACCCGGTTATCCGGCAAACCCAATTGCTGGGGGTGAGATTTCGGCGCTACCAACTTTTGCCGATACCCAAATCTTCCACGCCGGCACCAAGAACGCTGACGGTAAGTTGCTAGCAAACGGTGGGCGAGTGCTAACTGTGACCGGCATCGGAAGCGATTTAACCGAAGCCCGCAATCAGGCCTACCGCGCAATCTCGCAAATCAAATTAACCGATTCGTTCTACCGAACCGACATCGCGCTAAATGCGTCGGTGGCAGAGAAGGGCAATTAAATGCGAGAGAATGACCCAATGATTGACCCAGCAAATAACAAGGCGAGCCAGTCAGCTAGCTTGCTAGGTAGCCGTTACGCATCAGCGCAGATGCGCGAGATTTTCGCGCCAGAATCAAAAATCATTCAAGAGCGCAAACTCTGGATCGCTGTTATGCGCGCGCAATCAACTTTGGGCCACGCCATCGATGCCAAAGTTATCGCTGACTACGAAAAAGTAATCAATAAAGTTGATCTAGCTTCAATCGATGCTCGCGAAAAAGCAACTCGTCACGATGTTAAAGCTCGCATCGAAGAGTTCAACGCACTTGCCGGCCACGAAGCAATTCATGCTGGTATGACTAGCCGCGACTTAACTGAAAATATCGAAGCGCTACAAGTGCGCGATGGCTTAAATATTGTCCACGACAAAGTTGTGGCAGTTCTGGCCGCCCTCGGCGATCGTGCTGCGCAATATTCGGCGCAACCAATTGCTGGTCGCTCACACAATGTTCCGGCGCAAATTACAACTTTAGGTAAGCGCTTTGCGTCAGCAGCCGAAGAGTTGCTCTTCGCTTATGCCCGTTTAACAGCGCTTCAAGAGCGTTATCCGATGCGTGGAATCAAGGGCCCAGTGGGCACCGCGCAAGATTCAATCGACCTACTTGGCAGCAGCGATGCTCACTTTAAGTTAGAAAGTGCGATTGCGATCGAACTTGGTTTCGAAAACGTTTTAGATTCAACTGGTCAGGTTTACCCACGTTCTCTCGATTACGACGTAGTCACAACACTGGTGCAGTTAGCGGCAGGGCCATCTTCCCTTGCCACCTCAATTCGTTTAATGGCCGGCGCCGAATTAGTAACTGAAGGTTTTAAAGCTGGCCAAGTTGGTAGCAGCGCAATGCCACACAAGATGAATACCCGTTCATGCGAACGCGTTAATGGTTTATCTGTTGTCTTGCGCGGTTACGCCTCGATGGTTAGCGAACTAGCTGGCGACCAATGGAATGAAGGCGATGTTAGTTGCAGCGTTGTTCGCCGCGTTGCTTTGCCAGATTCTTTCTACGCAATTGATGGTTTGCTCGAAACTTTCTTAACGGTTATCGCTGAGTTCGGTGCTTTCCCGGCAGTCATTGCAACTGAACTTGAACGTTACTTGCCATTCTTAGCAACAACGAAAATTCTGATGGCTGCAGTTAAGGCTGGTGTTGGTCGCGAAGTTGCCCACGAAGTTATTAAAGAACATGCAGTTGCCGCAGCTCTGGCAATGCGCGAGGGGAAACCAAACACCATGTTTGCCGCAATCGCAGCCGATGCGCGAATCCCACTTGATGATGCAGCTCTTAAAGCGTTAATCAGTGACCCAATTGAATTTACTGGCGATGCTCGCCAACAAGTAGCTCGAGTTGTTAGTCGCATCGAAGCGATTACTTCCGCGCACCCTGCCGCTGCGCAGTACAAACCCGGCGCAATCAGGTGAGCGGTTTCGGCCCAGCTGGCCCACCGCCAGCGCCTGCGATAACTGGGTGGACTCACTTGCGCACCGGAAAAGTTCGCGAGCTCTATACAAACGAAACTGGCAATTTATTAATCGTGGCCAGTGATCGGGTATCGGCCTTTGATTGGGTTCTACCCACACAAATCCCTTATAAAGGGGCGGTTTTAACGCAATTATCGCTCTGGTGGTTCGAGCAACTTAAGCACTTAGTGCCTAACCACATCATTAGCAGCGATGTTCCAGCAGAGGTTGCGGGTCGCGCGGTAATTGCGAAACCACTAACGATGTATCCGATTGAATGCGTTGCCCGCGGTTATTTGACTGGCAGTGGTTGGGCTGAATACAAAAATGATCAAAAAGTTTGCGGCAATGATTTACCAGCTGGGCTGCAAGACGGATCACAATTGCCAACCAGCATTTTCACGCCAGCCACAAAAGCTGAAATTGGCGATCACGACATCAATATTGATTTTCTGGCAGCGACCAAAATAGTGGGCACCGAAACTGCGACTGAACTGCGTGATCTAACTCTTGAGATTTATAACGCAGCGAGCCAGATTGCTAGAGAGCGCGGCATTATCTTGGCCGATACTAAATTTGAATTCGGCGCAGATGCTCATGGCGTTATGACTCTTGGCGATGAAGTACTAACACCAGACTCTTCGCGCTTCTGGGATGCAGCCGAGTGGCAACCAGGCAAATCACAACCATCTTTTGATAAACAATATTTGCGCGATTATTTAGTTAGCAGCGGCTGGGATCGCGAGAGCAACCCACCTGAGCTGCCAACAGAGATCATTGAGAAAACTGCGCAGCGTTACACCGAAGCGTTTGAACGTATTACCGGCACAGAATTCAAAGCAGCATAAGTTTCAAGAACTAACAAAGGGGATAAGACAATGGGAAAAATCGTGGTTGATGTAATGTTGAAGCCAGAGATTTTGGATCCACAAGGTAAGGCTGTTGCTGCCGCTCTGCCCCGATTGGGATTCGCCTTTGCCACCGATGTTCGCCAAGGCAAGCGATTTGAGATCACCGTCGAGGGCGATGTAACCGCGGCGCAGATTGCCGAAGTTGAAAAAGCTGCCGAAGTATTACTAGCAAACCCAGTTATCGAGACTTTCACTGTGAGGGCTGAATAAGTATGCGCATTGGAGTCGTGACTTTTCCAGGCACTCTCGATGATCGAGATGCCGCGCGAGCAGTTAAATACGCGGGCGCCGAGGCCGTTTCACTCTGGCATGGCGACGCCGACCTTAAGGGCGTCGATGCCGTTATTTTGCCTGGTGGTTTTTCTTACGGTGACTATTTGCGCTGCGGTGCGATCTCACGCTTTGCCCCAGTGATGACCGAAATTATTGCCCAAGCTAATAAAGGTATGCCGCTACTTGGTATCTGCAATGGGTTCCAGGTTCTCTGCGAAGCGCATTTGCTGCCAGGTGCACTAACTCGCAATCACGAACTACATTTCTTATGTCGCGATCAAACGCTAAAGATTGAAAACACCACAAGTGCCTGGACTTCTAATTTCACTAAAGGTCAAGAGATTGTGATTCCGCTCAAAAATGGTGAAGGTTCTTTCCAGTGTGATGATGAAACTTTAAAATCTCTCGAAGATAACAATCGCATCATTGCTCGCTACGTCGGCGAGAATCCAAATGGTTCGCGCAATCTAATTGCTGGCATCACTAATGAACGCGGCAACGTTGTCGGCTTAATGCCACACCCAGAGCACGCAATTGATTCACTAACTGGGCCATCAACCGATGGTTTGCCTTTCTTTACTTCAGTTCTAACTGCATTGGTAGGCAAGTGATGGCGCTAGATACCGTTGCAATCGCGCAAACTTCACCTGATACCAAGCAACCATTTGCCGAACTTGGTTTAAAGCCCGACGAATACGCGCGCATCAAAGAGATTCTTAATCGCCGCCCAACTTCATCTGAGCTCGCAATGTATTCAGTTATGTGGTCAGAACATTGCTCTTATAAATCTTCTAAGGTTCACTTAAAGCAATTCGGCGAAAAAGCCCCACATAGCGATGCGCTCTTAGTTGGTATCGGCGAAAACGCCGGCGTTGTCGATGTCGGTCAGGGTTACGCAGTTACTTTTAAAATTGAGTCCCACAACCACCCATCATTTATCGAGCCATACCAAGGCGCAGCAACTGGCGTTGGCGGCATCGTGCGCGATATCT
>Ga0247844_1005629_pt1 | contig 15828 bp, 15 predicted proteins | sample LaCtaG_FD_192421 | JGI IMG/M metagenome (GOLD analysis project Ga0247844, IMG submission 192421) | Freshwater microbial communities from meromictic Lake La Cruz, Castile-La Mancha, Spain - LaCruzMarch201714.5m_1 | ecosystem: Environmental > Aquatic > Freshwater > Lake | place: Spain: Castile-La... | reverse complement strand
CGGGTGATGCCGACCGCTGGGGCTGCGAGGTGTTCCACGACATGCGCGAAGGGTTGTCAGGCTGCGACGTGGTGATGATGCTCAGGCTTCAGCTGGAGCGGATGGACGGGGCCCTGGTGCCGTCGACACGCGAATACTTCCGCTTCTGGGGGCTCGACCGCGAGAAGCTGTCCTGGGCCGCGCCGGGCGCGAAAGTCATGCATCCCGGACCGATGAACCGGGGCGTGGAGATCGATTCCGACGTGGCCGACGATCTGAGCGTCTCCCTGATCCAGGATCAGGTCGAGATGGGGGTAGCCGCCCGGATGGCCGTGCTGGCCTCCCTGTCGGCCAGGCTGGAGGGCGCGGCATGAGCCTGGCCATCGTCAACGCCCGCCTGCTGGACCCGGCGTCGGACTTCGACGGTCCCGGCTGCGTGCTGATCGAGGACGGCGTCATCACCGTGGTCGATCACGGACCGTCGGCCCGGCGCGCGGATCAGGTCATCGACGCTGGAGGTCTTTGCCTTGCGCCCGGGCTGATCGATATCCGCGTGCGGACCGGCGAACCCGGAGCCGAGCCCAAGGAGACGCTGAAGTCCGCCAGTCTGTCGGCAGCGGCAGGGGGGGTCACCACCATCGTCATCCAGCCGGACACCGATCCCGCCGTCGACGATCCGGCCATGATCGACTTCATCCAGCGGCGTGGCGCCGCGCTCGGTCTGGTCAACGTCCGCGCGGCCGGGGCGGCGACGAAGGGACGGGGAGGGACCCGCATGGCCGAGATCGGCCTGATGCACGAGGCCGGGGCTCTCTACTTCACCGACGGCGACCAAGTGGTGGCTGACAGCCGGGTGCTGCAGCGGATCATGGCCTATGCCACGGCCTTCAACGCCATGATCGCCTGCCGCCCGGCCGATCCCTGGCTGTCGGAGGGGGCGGTGGCCACCTCCGGCGAACTGGCGACGCGGCTGGGCCTCGCCTCCGCCCCGGCCATCGCCGAGCGCATCCAGCTGGAGCGGGACCTGGCCCTGGTCGAACAGACCGGCGTGCGATTTCTGGTGGACCAGATCTCGACCGAAGCCGCCCTCGAGGTGCTGGCCCGGGCCCGGGCTCGGGGGCTGGAGGTCGCGGCCTCGGTGTCGATCAACCACCTGTGCTTCAACGAGGTCGACATCGGCGACTACCGGACCTTCTATCGCCTCGATCCGCCACTGCGACCCGAAAGCGACCGGCGGGCCCTGGTCGAGGCGGTCCGGGACGGGCTGATCGAGGCGATCACTTCGGCCCACACGCCCGCGCCGGCCGAGGACAAGCGCCGGCCGTTCGCCGAGGCTGCGCCCGGGGCTGTCGGGCTGGAGACCCTATTGCCCGCCGCGCTGACCCTGCATCACGAAGAAGGGATCGACCTGCTGGACGTGCTGCGGCCCCTCACGGAGGGGCCAGCGACCCTGCTGGGGCTGGACGCCGGTCGACTGGCCCCGGGTGCCCCGGCGGACTTGTTGCTCTTTGACCCCGGCGCTCCGGTCGTCGTCGACGCGGACGCCTTGAGATCCAAGTCAAAGAACTCACCCTTTGACGGGCGCAGGTTGCAGGGCCGGACGGCGCGGACGATCGTCGCAGGACGGACCGTCCACGCCGCCTGAGGCCGGGTCAGGAGGCCGGCAGAGCCTTCAGGTCAGCCTCGATGGCATCAATGGTCGCCTGGCTGATCATGCCACCCGACAGGGGCATCACTACGACGAGCGTCATGTCCTCGAACTGGGGGCGCATCGGATGCTGGCTAACGCCCGGCAGGTGCTTTTCCATGACAACGGCCGTCTGTGCATTGTTCAGCAGATCCTTGATCGGGCTTGCGATCGTCGGAAGGGCTGCGGCCGGGGCGGCAGTGTTCGCCGGGTCGCCGGCAGGCGCGGGAGCCGTGTCCTGGGCGAGAGCAGAGGGAGCGACCGCGGCGAGGGCGGCGGCGACGAGGATGGACCGGATCATGGGACACTCCAGAAAGGTGAGGCCGCAGAAGACCCGCAAAAAGCGACAGGCTCAAGACACGATCTTCCGCTCGACCCTGCGCGGCGCTAATCACGGGTCATGACCGACACGATCGAGACATCGAAACTGATCCAGGGCCGCACCGGGGCCTGGGAAATCGTTATGGGGCTGGAGATCCACGCCCAGGTGGCCTCCAGGGCCAAGCTGTTCTCCGGCGCGGCCGTGGGCTTCGGCGCGGGCCCCAATGAGCAGGTGTCGCTGGTCGATGCGGGCTTCCCCGGCATGCTGCCGACCCTGAACCGCCACTGCGTCGAACAGGCGGTGAAGACAGGCCTCGGCCTGAAGGCGCAGATCAACAGGCGCAGCCAGTTCGACCGCAAGAACTATTTCTACCCCGACCTGCCGACCGGCTATCAGATCAGCCAGCTGTACTTCCCGATCGTCGGCGAGGGCGTGGTCGAGGTGGAGGCCGAGGACGGCAGCTTCTTCAACGTCGGCATCGAGCGCCTGCATCTGGAGCAGGACGCCGGCAAGCTGATCCATGACCTGTCCCCGACCGAAAGCTATGTCGATCTGAACCGCGCGGGCACCGCCCTGATGGAGATCGTCTCAAGGCCCGACCTGCGCACGCCGGAAGAGGCTGTCGCCTACGTCAAGAAAATCCGGACCATCCTGATCTATCTCGGCACCTGCGACGGGGACATGGAAAAGGGCAATCTGCGCGCCGACGTGAACGTCTCGGTTTGCCGCGAGGGCGGCTATGCCAGATTCAAGGCCACGGGCGACTTCGGCCACCTCGGGACGCGCTGTGAGATCAAGAATGTCAACAGTTTCCGCTTCATTTCTCAGGCGATCCAGTATGAGGCACGCCGCCAGATCGAGATCCTGGAGGACGGCGGCAAGATCGATCAGGAGACCCGGCTGTTCGACCCGGTGAAGGGCGAGACGCGGTCGATGCGGTCCAAGGAGGAGGCGAACGATTACCGCTACTTCCCCGACCCGGACCTGCTGCCACTTGAGCTGGAACAGGCCTGGATCGACGGCATCAGGGCGACCCTGCCCGAACTGCCCGACGACAAGCGTCGGCGTCTGATGAGCGAGTACGGCCTGTCGCAGTACGACGCCGTCGTGCTGATCTCCGAGCAGGCCAAGGCCGACTATTTCGAAGCGGCGGCCAAGGGTCGCGATGCGAAGCTGGTGTCGAACTGGGTCACGAACGAGCTCTCGGCCCGGCTGGCGGCGGACGGCAGGGACTTCTCCGAAAGCCCCGTGCCCGCGAGCCATGTCGCCGAACTTGTGGCGCTGATCGAGGACGGCACGATCTCATCGAAGATCGCCAAGGAGGTCTTCGATCACGTCTGGAACGGCGAGGGCTCCCCGTCCGCGGTGGTCGAGACGCACGGCCTGAAGCAGGTCACAGACACCGGGGCGATCGAGAAGGCCGTCGACGAGATCATCGCCGCCAATCCGGACAAGGCCGCTGCCGTCGCCGAAAAGCCCCAGGCGATCGGATGGTTCGTCGGTCAGGTCATGAAGGCGACTGGCGGGAAGGCAAATCCCGCCGCCGTCAACGATATCCTCAAGAGCCGGCTGGGCATTCTCTAGGGCGCTATCGCTCACCGCGCGGCGGCCTGCTGCTTGAGCGCGGCGAAGCCGGGATACAGAAGGCCCGCTCGCAGCGATCCGGACGGGCCCTGCCGGTCTGCGCGGACCTAGTCGTTCAGCAGCGAGATGATCACGCCTGTGGCGAGCGCCGCCAGCACGATGTCGCCCGTGTCGGTCCGGTAGTAGCCGTGGCCGCGCGGCGGGGGCGCGTAGCCGTAACGGTGATAGTCGCGCACGTACCAGCGGCCACGATAGTCGTAGGGGATGGTCGCGCCGCGGTACCAGCGGCTGCGATGCCCCAAGGCGTTACCGCCATAATGACGGCCGTCTCGCCACTGGTCGCGCTGGCCGCGGCGGTAGTCATGATAGCGCTCGCGCTCGGTGTAGCGGCCGCCGTCGTGGCGGTTCCGGTCCGATCGTCGCTCCCAGCGTTCGTAGCGACCGTCGCCATCGCGGTCACCGCGCCAGTGCTGGGCCGAGGCGGCGATAGGGGAGGCGATGGTGGCGAGGGTCGCCAGCGCGCCGATGACCAGGATCCTTGTTTTCATCCCATGCTCCAGTGGAAAGCCGTGCTCGCGCACAGGTCGCGGGGGGCACCCGACCGGACCCCAGTTTTTGGCGCGGGCGATGAACCGGCGCTGAATGCACGGTTCAGGATTGCCCGGAATGGACGGCCGACAGACGGCGCAATTCCGGTCCGGCCGCCACAACGGGGCTTGCATGGGCTTCTACACCGGGGTGGAGTGGCGCGGCTTCGGTGCGCAGCCTGACCTGTCAGGTCTGGCCTATCCGGGAGCCGGGCAAGGGGAGTGACCTATGGTGTCGAGAAATCGGGTTTGCTGGCTCGCCGTCGGCGCAGCCGTGCTGGTCGCGGCGGGTCAGGCCACGGCCCAGGCTCCGGATCAGGCGACGGTCTATCAGCAGCCGCCCCAGCCGATCGCCGCAATCCTCGATTCGGACCCCACGCCCATCGCCAGCCTCGGTCCCGACCGAAAGCGTCTGGCCCTGTTCGGCCGGGCCAATCTGCCGCCCATCTCGGAACTGGCCGAGCCCTCGCTGCGGCTGGCGGGTTACCGGATCAATCCACGCAACAACGGTCCAGCGAACGGGCGTCTCGCCTGGCTGACCTCGATGCGGTTCAAGGATGTGGCAAGCGGTGTCGAGGTGGTGGCGGCGCTTCCTGCAGGGACACGGTTCATCTCTCCCAGCTGGTCCCCGGACGGGGGACGGGTCGCCCTTCTGCGCGACGCGCCCGAAGGTCTGGAGCTCTGGGTCGTGGACGCCCGCACCGGCGCAGCCGCGGCCCTGACCGGGGCGGTGGTCAATGCGGCTGCAGGCGCAGGCCTCGAATGGGCACCCGACAGCCGTTCGATCCTGTTCCGTGCCGTCCCGGACGGACGCGGCCCGGCACCGGTCGCCGACGCCGCCCCGACCGGCCCGATCGTCGAACAGACCGGAGGATCGGCACGCCCGGTCCGGACCTACCAGGACCTGCTGGGCAGCCCTGCGGACGAGCGGGCGTTCGACTACTATTTCACCGCACAGCTGACTCTGGCGAGCCTCGACGGCCGCCTGACGCCGGTCGGCCAGGCCGGGATCATCCTCGGCGCCTCGATCTCGCCGGACGGGCGCTATGTCCTTCAGACCCGCGCAAAGCGACCCTACAGCTACGCCGTGCCGGCCGGGCTGTTTCCAGCGGACATCCTGGTGACCGACCTGTCGGGTCGGGTGGTGCATCAGGTCGCCGACCTGCCGCTGCGCGACAACATTCCGCCGCCGTTCGACGCCGTGGCGACCGGTCCGCGCTCGGTCAGCTGGCGCGCCGACGCGCCCGCCACCCTGGTCTGGGCCGAAGCCCAGGACGGCGGCGACCCGCGTGGCCAGGCCGAGGTGCGTGATCGCGTCTTCATGCGTGCCGCGCCGTTCAACGCGGAACCCACCCGGCTGCTTGACCTGCCCGAACGCTACGCTGGCGTGAGCTGGGGCCGCGACGATACCGCCATCGTCTACAGCCGCTGGTTCAATACCCGCCACGAGACACGGTTCGTGGTCGATCCCTCCGATCCCGGCGAAGGCCGGGTGATTGTCGATCGCAACTATCAGGACCGCTACAACGACCCCGGCACGCCCCTGACCGAACCGAACGCGGCCGGGCGGCCGGTCATGACTTTCGCCGGTGAGGGCCGCACCATCCTGATGGACGGGCCCGGGGCGACGCGGCAGGGCGAATATCCCTTCCTCGCCCGCATGAACCTGGACACCGGCGAGCGGACCGAGCTGTGGCGCTCGGCAGCGGGCAGCTATGAGACCATCGTCGGTCTGCTGGACGACGACGGCCGCCGCTTTGTCTCAAGGCGCGAGACCCAGAGCACGCCCCCGAACATGGTCATCCGCGATCTGGATGCCGGCGATCCGACGCCCCTGACGGCCTTCCCCGATCCCGCGCCCCAGCTGGCCGGGGTGTCGCGTCAGACCATCACCTACAGCCGCGCCGACGGAGTGCAGCTGTCGGGCACCCTCTATCTTCCGGCCGGTTATGACGTCGCGCGCGACGGGCCCCTGCCTCTGGTGATGTGGGCCTATCCTGCGGAGTTCACCGACGCGGCGGTGGCGGGGCAGGTCGTCGACACCGATAACCGCTTCGTGCGCCCCGGGGGCTTCAGCCACCTGTTCCTTTTGACCCAGGGCTATGCGGTGCTGGACGATCCCTCGATGCCGATCGTCGGTGTGGACGGGGCCGAGCCGAACGACACCTATATTGAACAGCTGTCGGCCAGCGCCGAGGCGGCCGTCGAGGCGGTTGTGGCTCTGGGTGTCGCCGATCGCGACCGTATCGCCGTCGGCGGGCACAGCTACGGAGCCTTCATGACGGCCAATCTTCTGGCGCATACGGACCTGTTCCGCGCCGGTATCGCGCGGTCAGGGGCCTACAACCGCACCCTGACGCCGTTCGGATTCCAGGCGGAGCAGCGGACCTACTGGGAGGCGACGGACACCTATACCCGCATGTCGCCCTTTACCTTCGCTCATAGGGTGAATGAGCCCATCCTGCTGATTCACGGCGAGGCGGATGACAACTCAGGCACCTTCCCGGTCCAGTCAGAACGTTTCTATGCGGCGCTGAGGGGGAGTGGAGCGACTGCCCGTTATGTCGTCCTGCCTCACGAGGCGCATGGATACCGCGCTCGCGAGTCTGTCGGCCACACCCTGTGGGAGATGGTCAACTGGCTGGACACCCATGTGAAGGGCGCGTCGGCGGGGCCCTGAGACGCTGTCTGTCCCGCAGGCGGAGAGCCGCAAAAGGGTGTGTTCTTCAACGCCGCGCTCCTGGGCGGGTCCCGGTCGCTGCGAAAGACAAGCAATGCGGACCGCCTTCGGGAGAACAATCGAGCAGAGACCTCGCACCTTCCGATCCGACGACGAGAGCGGCAGCAGCAGCGGTCCAAATCCCGAGCCTCTGCCCAGGGATTCCTCGCCACCCGTAATGTGTCTCGCCTGCGCGACTTGGCGTTGGGACAGAGGAAACGAGACCTGAATCATCACGCTCGGCAATCCCTGTTGAGCTGAGAGTGGCTGCAGCGTTCGGACGCATCCCTTTGCGGGCTTTTCGCCTTGCGTCCGATCATTCGCTCCAGAACACTGATCTTTGAAGGCCAGCCTGTCCGGAGAGGTGGAATGCGGATACGAAGACTCATTGGGTTGGCGACGCTGGTCCTGTTTTCATTGACCTCAGCGTCGGGGGCGCAAGTCGTCACCCCACCGACCGAGGTCGCCCCGGGTCTTCAAGTCACCCGGCCGCCCGCCTTGAGTGCGCCGAACCAGCCAGCGTTATCGCCGCAGAGCCTTCAGCGCATTGATGTACCCGCGACCCGCCGCATGTCGCTGGTACTTCCGCCCCCGAGACTAACCTCCGTCCGGGACGAGATCCGGCGTTCTTCGCTCTATCTCGCCGAAATCGATGCGGCGGCCGTAGCCAGTGCGCGCCAGGACGTTGTGGTCGCCTTGTCCAGCGAGGTTCGCGTCAACCTGTCCGCCCTTGTTCGGGAAACAAATCTGGCGGCCTCGACCGGCCTTGATGGACTCAGTCCGCAAGCGGCCCAGTCATTGCTGGGCGGCACGCCGACCTTCAACACGGCCATCTTTGCCCTCGAAGATCGGCTGGTTGTGGTCAGGGAAGCTCTCGTTCCCTTCTCGGCAGCCACCTGCCGTAGCGAACCCCGGAGAACGCGGCGGCCGATGCTTCGCCAATTCCTGGACAAGGAGTGCTTCTCGCTAGCCCCGCGTGAGACCTGGGCTGACGCCAGACTTCCGGCCGGCCGTGACAGGGTCTTTCGTACCGACGGGCCTGAGGGAGAGGCTGCGGCTTTGGCAGAGATCAACGTCGCCTCCGAGTTCCAGGCAGAGATAGCCGATATTCGGGCTGAACTGGCTGGCGCACCTTCTGACGCCGAGTGGCTTCCCGGCCTTACGGTCGCAGCGGCTCGCAGCCTTTCGGATGAAGCGCTGCTGGACGCAGAGTTGAACGGTTCGCCCCGTCTGATCATCCAGACGAGTGTGCTTCCTTATGGACCGCGCGTGGCCGCTCCCTCCACGAGCAGTCCGCAAGGCCCGGGACCACTCGGACAGTTCGTGGTGAGTGTTGATCCCGACATAGCGCGCACGGCGCCGCCGCCTGCGCCGCTTTCATCTCAGCTGCGGAACTACCTCATCCAGCCGTCTCCCCGTCTCCAGGCCTATGACGCGAGAATCCAGACCCGACTTACCCAGGAGCAGCTCGGCCGTGGACGACTGACGTTCGATGCGCCCGCCAATCCTCTCGACGCTCCAGCCGGAAATCGCAGCACGCTTGCTGATGGAACGCGGGATTTGCCCCGGCTCGACGCGCGACGTCGCACCGGTGAGATCCTCGACGAGCGCTATCGCACCCTGCTTATGGGGCGAACCGTGCTTCAGCACTTCGGCGATGACTACCGGGTGTCGTTCGGGCGGAACGGACGGTGGCACGTCGGGTTCGAGTGGTGGGCGGGTTACGGCTACGGCCTCAGGTTCCCGTTTGAACTGGCGATGTCGAGCCGTGAGACGTTCCGCAGCGGAGCCACGATTACTGCCCGGGCTGAGCCGCCCTTGTACACCGAAGCGCTCAACGTTGATGTCTCGGTTGCCGGAATTGCGAGGACCCGTGACGGCCGATCACCCTACGCCGATGCCGGTCTCCCGGCGCGACTTCATGCCGGTGATGCCGAGTTGTTTCTCGCGGCCTATGCGGGGTGCCGTCTCTATGGACGTGTCCCGATCGCCGGCAGCTTCGGCGTGCGTTGCCCGAGTTTCAGTGTGCCGGAGGGGTGTGGCCCCAACGGCTGTTCGCCGAGCCCTGAGGAGTGCCGGGACAGCCCGTTCTGCGAGAACTTCACCCCGCGTCTGCAGTCGCGGCCCTGGCGTCTGGGCGACATAACCGTGCCCGCCTCGATCCACGGCCTTGAACTCAACGCGGGCATTCTGCGCGCCGGCGTAGACCCCGGGATCGAAGCGTTGGCGATCGATACGCGCCTTGGTCTGCTCGCCGAGGCCGTATCTGGAGAGTTCCCGTCAGTCGGAAGAGGGTCCTGCCGCGGACTGGATCACATGCAGGCCAATACCTTGGTCGGCCCTGGGGCGTGTCGGCTTGTCTTCGCTCAGCAGGATGCTCCCCGCATGCAACTGTCCGTCGTGCCTGATGCCGGTCGTGATGCCTCGTTGCGGCTAACCGATCCCCGTCTCGACCTGACGGTCGGCCTTGCGCCCTTTATGGAGCTCTACGTCGTCTTCGACCTGAAGGTGTGGTCCAAGCGTTGGGATTGGCGTCTGCATCTCGGCCGGTTCGACATCGCCGCGACCTTTGACGCGCATGACGGTACGCCCTCGAGGTTCGAGGTCGGTGAATGTGACTTTGGTTCACCGATCGTCGTGGACTGTCGTGGTGTTCAGCGTCAGATCAGCGATGTCCCCGGCTAGCTCGCGCGCTGGCCACAGTCGTCGAAATGTCGAGACGTTGGGGTGGATGGCGGACAGGGTGACGGTTAGCGGAGCATTCGGGATCATTCACAGTGGTTCAAGACATCAGTCCTGGCGATATGATTTTTCAGCACTTTCACAAGTTTTGGCTCCTACGACATTCAATATCGTTCTTGGCAAATCACCTCCAAAGTGGTGGGAAGGGTGGTGGGAAAGAACGGCCTGACGTGGTGGGATGGGGCTCTCAACGCTAGAGATCAAACACGCCAAAACAGGCATGCATGCCGACGGCGAAGGCTTGTACCTGTCTGTCGCAAAGACGGGGTCGAAAAGCTGGATCTTCCGCTATCAGGTCGCCGGCCGTCGGCGGGAAATGGGACTTGGCTCACTCACATCGCTGAGCGCCACAAAGGCTCGCGCGCGCGCCGAGGAACTTCGTGAACTGACGAGGGCAGGGGTCGACCCGCTTGAGGAGCGCAAGCAGGCTGCCATTGCCAAGGCCCGAGAGGCGGCAGAGCTACGAGCGCAGGAGACGGCAGCAGCTCTGACATTTGAGACGGTCGCAACGGACTACATCAAAGCCCACAGTCCCGGTTGGCGGAGCGCCAAACACGCGGATCAGTGGACACGAACCCTTGAGCTCTACGCCTACCCCGTGATTGGCAACCTGCCCATTCAGGAGGTCACGACGGAGCACCTCCTGAGGATCTTGCAGCCAGTCTGGTCGAACAAGACAGAGACGGCCTCCAGAGTGCGATCACGGATCGAGCTCATCATCGGCTTCGCTAAGGCGAGAGGATGGTCTCGTGGAGAAAACCCGGCCACGTGGCGGGGTCACCTCGACGCCCTCTTGCCCACCAAATCCCGGGTCAAGCCAGTTCGTCACCACGCCGCACTCGACTGGAACCAGATGGCGGATTTCATGGCGCGGCTTTCGATCATACCGGGGGTGAGTTCCAGGGCCCTGGCCTTCGTCATCCTGACGGCAGCGCGCTCCGGTGAGGTTCGTCATGCTCGATGGCGGGAGATCGACCTCGAGGAGGCGACCTGGACCGTACCTGCCGAACGCATGAAGGCGCGCAAAGAACACCGCGTTCCGCTAAGCGCAGACGCTGTTGCGCTCTTGCAGGTACTTCCAAGGCTTGGGGATGCCGAGGATCCTCAGAGTGACCTGGTTTTTCCGGGGGCACACTCGGGACGTCCCTTGTCGGACATGAGCCTCCTGACCGTTATTCGTCGCATGGACCGTGGGGAGGGTGCCGAGCACATCACCGTGCATGGCTTTAGATCATCCTTCAGGGACTGGGCCTCCGAAGCCACCTTCCACCATCCGGATGTCGTCGAGTTGGCCCTAGCGCACACCATCGCCAACAAGGTGGAGGCCGCCTATCGACGTGGCGATATGTTTGCGAAGCGTCGCAGCTTAATGGAGGACTGGGCGGCTTGGTGCCGAGGATCGGTGGGATAACTCCACGAAAAATCGGAAGGCTGAAACCGAACGAAGGCGTTCCGAGGCACCGGCGAACGTCGTCTTCGTGCCCCGTCTCATTACCCGTGAAAACAATGGCCTGGCCGCTGTTGTTCCCTGATAACTTGCGATTCAAGCCGGCAGCGTTCGCTTAATCTCGAAACTCGCGTTGGCCTGCACCCGGTTTCGTGGACACCAAGATAAGGTGTTTTTGGAGCTGGAGGGTGATGATGCAACGACGGAAGTTCAGCCGGGAGTTCAAGCTCGAGGCGGTCAAGCTGGTGCGGGATCGCGGTGTCTCGGTGGCGCAGGCGGCGCGTGATCTGGACGTGCACGAGAACGTGCTGCGTAAATGGGTTCGCGACCACGACGATGATCCTGGATCGGCTTTTCCCGGCCATGGCGTGATGAGGCCCGAGCAGCAGGAGCTGGAGCGGCTGCGCCGGGAGAATGCGAAGCTGAAGGCGGAGCGCGATATCCTAAAAAAAGCGGCCGCCTACTTCGCGAGGGACTCGATATGAGGTTCGCCTTCATCGCGAAGCACCGGGGGATCTGGCCGGCGTCGTGGATCTGCGAGGCGCTCGGGGTCTCGCGCAGCGGCTTTCACGCCTGGTTGTCACGCGCGCCGAGCGCCCGGGCGCGGACCGATGAGGCTCTCGGGGCGAAGGTGCGGGCGAGCTTCCTCAACAGCTATCGCACCTACGGCGCTCGCCGGGTCTGGCACGATCTTCTGGCCGAAGGCCTGTCATGCGGTCTGCACCGCGTCGAACGGTTGATGCGCCAGCAGGCGTTGAAGGCGCGGCCACGGCGGCGTGGGCTGCCCAGGGACAATGGCGAACGGTCGGTGATCGCCGGCAATGTGCTCGATCGCCAGTTCGCCGCCGACGCGCCGAACCGTAAATGGGTGGCCGACTTCACCTACATCTGGACCGCCGAAGGCTGGCTGTATGTTGCGGCCGTGATCGACCTGTACTCGCGCCGCGTCGTCGGCTGGTCGATGAGCGACACCATGACGGCCCAGCTCGTCACCGACGCCCTGGTCATGGCGATCTGGCGGCGCGGCAAGCCCTATGCCCTGTTGCACCATTCCGACCAGGGCAGCCAATACACCAGCGAACAGTTCCAGCGCCTGATGACCGACAATGGCGTCACCTGTTCGATGAGCCGATCGGGAAACGTCTGGGACAATGCCGCGATGGAGAGCTTCTTCTCCTCGCTGAAGACCGAGCGGATCGCCCGCAAAACCTACCGCACGCGCGATCATGCCAAGGCCGAGGTGTTCGACTACATCGAGCGCTTCTACAATCCGACCCGCCGCCACTCGACGCTGGGCTATCTCAGCCCGATGAACTTCGAAAGGCAGGCGGTTGTAGCTTGACCGGGTGTCCGCGAAACCGGGTGCAGGCCACTGCAGGGATCTCCGACAAGGTCATCCACGCGGTGCTGTTTGCCGGAGTTTCGGTAAGCCTGTCGGCCCTGCTGCCGCGTTGGAAGGCACCGGCCATATTCGCCCTGACGCTCCTGCTCGCCGCGGCGAGCGAGGTCCTGCAATCCCAGGTCGGGCGCGAGGCCAGCGTGGGAGACCTGATGGCAGACGCCGTTGGGGCGTCATTCGTCCTCGGGCTCACGCTGCTCCTCAATCTTCGGCATTCCGCCACATCGGCAGAACCGAAAGATCCCTTGGCAGATTAGATAAGACGAGACCCAAGCTCACGCCGCGTTAAGGAGCGGACTGAACAGGCTTCCTCGGCCTGCGTCCTGGCCCGGTGGGTATCCGGCCTGCGTCGGGCCAAAGGCTTCAGGTCAAGGCTGCTTCACGGGCCGGCGGCCAGACGACAAAGGGGTCACGCAGCGAGGAGTCTTCCGTGTCCAGGGCCCCCTCGGTCCCGGCCTCGACCATGGCCACAAGCCCGGGAATGATCGTCTCAAGGGCCCGGAACCAGCGACCCCTGTTGTCGAGGAACGGCGAGAAAGCACTCCGGAAAGGGTCGTTCTCGGGGGTTATGACTGTCCGGACCGGCGTCTCTGCCCCAGGCTGTGTCCGATCGGCGGCAGTGTCGCTGGAAGACACCGGCACGGCGATGATGCGCTTGATCAACGGCTCATCGATAGCCCAGTGGCGGGCTGCGGTCACCCATGGCTGATGACTGAATTGCAGCGTTTCCATGCTCTCAATCCCCCAACATCGAGCCCGCAGTCACCTTTACACAATGTTAAGGAACACGGGAGCCCGATCGCCCAGAGGGGGAGGTTCCGCCGCTGCACGAGGCAAAAGGACAACGAGCAACAAGGGCGGCTATCGAGCTCTCCGACGAGCCGAAAGAGGTGATGCTGAAGACGGATGACGGGCACCGCAGATCTGGACCTTCCTGAACCCCGGGACCTGCCCGGCCCCGGACTTGAACCGAGCCGCCCCCCGAGGGCTAATGGTCCGGCGTCATCCCGGGATCCTGGACAGCATGCCCCACCATGTGTTTACCCGCCGGGCGCTCTACGACCGTGTCTGGGCAGAACCGATCTCCCGTGTGGCCCGGTCTCTCGGTGTGTCCGACGTGGGCCTGGCCAAGGCCTGCCGGGTGGCTGGTATCCCCCTCCCGCCACGTGGCTCCTGGTCCGGGCACCGGGACAACAGACCTCATGCGATGCGCCCGCCCCTGCCCGCGCGCCCGGACCGGCCGGACCGGGTGGTGATCGCACCGGCGGCGCGCAGGGCCATGCCGTCGCTGGCGGTGCAGGCGATGGCCGCTGAGGTCGCCAAGGCTGTGCGGGCGGCCACGCCAAACGATCCAGGAGAGATCCATCCGATTGTCCGCCAATGGCTGGCCGACGATGGTGAGCGCAACCGCGGGGTGGACCACAGCCATCCTGAGCGACACACCCAGGACGAGCAGGCAAAGGCGCTCGCTCATCGACGGCTGGCTTTGATCAACGCGCTCCTCGGAGCCCTCGAAGCCAGGGACCTGAGAGTCGGATCTTGCAAGGACGGCATCAAGGTCCGCCGCGATGGATACGCGCTTACCTTCACAGTCTATGAGCGCAGCCGGATTGAACCCCGCCCGGCCACCTCCAGCGAGCTTCGGGGGGACCCGAACCGCAGGCACGTCAGGGCCCTGGTGCCGGCTGGCGATCTCGTCATGAAAATCCGCGCGCCTCTTTCACTCCCCACGGCCTTCTACGACCGAAAGGTCCCGCTGGAGGGTCAGATGGCGGAGATGGTTGCAAGCCTTGAGGCGGGTCTGGCCGAACTGGCTGAACGCAGCCACCTTCAGAGACAGGCAGAGACCCGGTGGCGAGAGGCGCAAGCGCTGCGCGCGCAACAGGCCGCTGAGCGCGAGGTTGCAGAGGGCGGTCGTCAGAGGCTGCTGGCCCAGGCGGCCCGATATCGCGAGGCAAGCGAGATCCGCGCCTTGATCGCAGCGACAGATGTGTCTGTGAGGGCAACCCGCCCGGCCTACCGGGCCTGGCGGGCCTGGGCGCTCAAGGAGGCAGATGCCCTGGACCCTCTCCTCAACACCTCATCCCCGGCCCCCGCTGCGATCCCCGGCTAGCGGGACGTCTGGCAGAACTGGTGAGGCCGCCGTCTGGGGGTGAGACGAACCTGACGCGTCTAAGGTCCGTTCCGCGAATATCGGCGGGCCTTCGCTTGCAGCGCGCTCCCCGCGTCGCGAGCGAAGGCCATTGAATCTACTCGCACTTGACTTGTACGCCACTACGACGTACATATTTTCCGAGTTCGAGTAGTACAGGAGGCAGACATGCTCGCATTCACGGATCAAGTCAGCGCGCTCGATGAGCGTAGCACCGAACGGATGAACTTCCGGACCAAGCCGCGGATCAAGCAGACCATCCAACGCGCTGCGGCCCTAACCGGTGTGGACGACTCCGTCTTCACGATGAACGCAGCCTATGAGTCGGCCCTGAACACCATCGAAGCCCACGAACGTACGGTTCTGGCTCCGGTGGACCATGCGGCTTTCTTTGCCGCAATGGACGCGCCCCCAGCCCCCACAGACAAGCTTCGTGAGGCCTTTGCCCGTCACCGTGAGACGGTCGCCAGTCGGTGAGTGCGGGCGAAGCCGACGCGCTGAACAACATTGAGCCGTTCGATCCTGAAAAACACGATCGGACGGCTTTTTCCTGCGGCATTGACCAGGTCGACAACTTCTTCAAGAAGACGGCAAACAAGCTGTCCAAAGTCGACAATCTGCGGGTGTGGGTGATGACAGACGCCACGGGCGGCCTGATCGGCTTCTACGCCGCGAACGTCCATAGCGTCGATTACCGGGACCTTCCAACCAGATATTCGCGGACCCGGCCCGGTCACGGCCAGATCCCAGCCGCCTACATCTCAATGATCGGAGTCGACCAAGGCTACCAGGGGAAGGGCTATGGCGGCGACCTACTGATCGATTGCCTACATCGCCTCGCCCAAGCCAGCGAGGCCGTGGGCATCGCCGTGGTGTTGCTGGACGTCCTTGATTGCGGTGATCCAGAACAGGTCGGACGACGCCTCTCGCTCTACAAGGGTTACGGGTTTGAGCCACTTCCCTCCACGCCTCTGCGCCTGTTCTTGCCAATGGCAACCGTGAAGGCGCTCCTCGACACGGAAACCTAAGGCCGACTGTGAGGCGTTGTCAGAGGCTCTGTCAGGCCAAACTGATTGCCGGGGCCTGTCATCTGTGGACGGCCCCTGCTCTGCAAGAGTGAATTTGGATTGAAGTGACGATCTGGGTGGTGCGGTCATCTGTCCGGCCTGTTTGTGCGGCGTCGCTGGCCGCTGGCCCTGATGGAGTCCGC
>Ga0247844_1005625_pt1 | contig 15844 bp, 3 predicted proteins | sample LaCtaG_FD_192421 | JGI IMG/M metagenome (GOLD analysis project Ga0247844, IMG submission 192421) | Freshwater microbial communities from meromictic Lake La Cruz, Castile-La Mancha, Spain - LaCruzMarch201714.5m_1 | ecosystem: Environmental > Aquatic > Freshwater > Lake | place: Spain: Castile-La... | reverse complement strand
AAAATTTGCCTCGCCTGTAAATTCACCTATAATTAACGTTGACCCGTCTGCTAAGGGTGATATGTCAATTCCATAGTCTTTATTAAAACCTCCAGCTTGCGTTACCCATGAAAATGATCCATTTGCATTTAATTTCGCAATAAATGTATCCTCTTCCCCAAATGAGTTAAGGCTTGTTCCACCAAAGCTTGCTACGCCTGTAAAAGTTCCTATGATGAAGCTACTTCCATCGTTTTTGCCTTTAATAGATTTTACATATTCGTTACCTAATCCACCAGCTTTATTTGCCCAAGCAAATGTTCCATCTGCGTTTAATTTTGCTATGAATATCTCTTGTTCACTTGAACTAATTAACGTTGTGTCTCCAAAACTTGCGCTACCAGAGAATGTTCCTGTTATAAATGTTGAATTATTATCTATAGAGCTAATGGCAGATACCGAGTCGTAATCGCTGCCTCCACCAGTTGTTGCCCAATCATAGGAACCATCTATGTTTTGCTTGGCGATAAATACATCCATCTTACCCTTTGATTGAAGAGATCTAGCTCCAAAGCTTTTATTACCAGAGAAGGAGCCAGCTATTATGTAAGATCCATCTGATAAAACTGATTTGATATTGGTACTTTCAGTATTTTTATTTTCTGAAACTTCTGCCCATGTATAATTTCCATCGGTATCAAGTTTGGCGGTAAAATACTGTTCTTTTGTTGATGATCTAAGAGTTATGTCAGAAAAGTTTGCTGAACCTGAAAAGCTCCCTTCTATCGTTGAAGAGCCATCCAAATCAGACGTAATACTGTAAATATAATCATCATTCTCACCTCCTGCTTTAGTTGCCCAAATGAAATTTCCATACTTATCTATTTTACTTATAAATACATCTGAGCGACCTGTCGCTGTTAAGGATATTTTATTAACTATGCTAAAGAATTCATTATCTTTATCTCCAATTCCTTCTGAAAGACTGAATCTATGCTTACTATTTGCATCTGGATCGGTTGAATTTATTTCTGCGATTGTGCTACCTTTACGTAGATTTTCCTCGAATCTAAGATCTGATAGTGCAATTGATGTTGGCGTTCTATTGTAAATTAGATTAAAAGCTTGATCTAGTATGAGTCCATCTTGATCAGTTGATCGAATGCGTAGCTGATAATTATTCTTTTTTAAGTTTACACCAGATTGTTTAATATATAGTTTATCCTGAATTATCTCAAAAAGATTGTTATCTATCGCTCCGGTTCCAGATATTAATGAATAACTAAATTTATTGGCTACGTCTGGGTCCTCAGATGTAATAATTGCCAACGGTGTGTTGGTTGTTATTGTTTCATTTATAAAATTATTTGATAAAAATATTTTTGTTGGAGCTTCATTTACATTTGTCACTGAAATTTCTATCTCGTGCTCTGAATATTCCCCAGCTTGATCAGTAGCCCCAATCCGAACCTGGTAAATTTGATATTTTTCAAAATCAATTAATTCTTTGTTCTGCAGAAAAGTGCTATTAATCTGAAATAAACTGTTATGAGTATCACCGTCTCCACTTACTAAACCAAATTTATAAGATGTACTACCATTTTTGTGATATCCAAGAATTTCCGCAACATTTCGAAAGGCTGGAATATTTTCATTAATTGTATTAACTGATAATTTTATTGTTGTGGGCTCAATTAGATCTTCAACTAATATTGTTAATGGCTTATTTGTTTTTAATCCACCTTGATCTTCGGATTGAACTTTTATATTGTAAATATTCTTCTTTTCATAGTTTGCCATTTTTTTTATAAAAAGATGATTATTTGCAATGAAAAAATACTGATTATCAGTATCACTGTTATTGTCGTCGAGTTTATAGCTAAATTGATCGTTGATATTGGGATCAATAGTTTCAAGTACTCCAATTTTGCTATTTGGTGCTTGATTTTCCGGAATAGTATTTGTGCTAATTTTGATATCGATTGGCGCTCTATTTATAACTAGCTCTATATCCTTTTCAAATGTAAGGCCTTGCTTGTCAGACGTGGCAATTCGAATAGAATAAATTCCTTTGTTATTAGAAGGTGTTGATTTTAGTTTGAGTTCATTGCGATCTATATAAAAATAATCATTATCGTTTGATTTTTTGAAATTTGGGGCTAAATAGTAAAAGAATTGATCTTTTACGTCTTCATCGGTTGTTGTAAGTAGTGAAACAGTTGAATTGTTTTTAACTGTTTCATTTATGACTATGTTTGTTGCAGTGATATCTGTTGGCGCTTCATTGATGTCATTAATGAATAGTTGAAACACCTGTTCAAATTTATTGAGCTCATTATCACTTGCCCTTACTCTAATAGAACAGGATTTTTTCTGCTCAAAGTTTAGTTTTTTCTCGAGAACTAATTGATTGTTGGAAATTTTAAATAAATAATTATCATCACTGCCAATACCAGTAACTAATTCCAGTTTAACTGTTGAATCTACATCAGGATCGTAGGATATTATATTTGTTAATACGGAACCAATTACTATATCCTCATCAAATTTAGATTTCAGGATTGTTATTCCAGATGGTGCTTCGCTTGTATCTGTAATTGATACCATAAAGTCTTCATCAACATAAAGTCCGCCTTGATCACTAGCGCGCAATCTGAATTTTAGTTGATTTCTACGTTCATAATCTGGTGAATTTTTTATTATTAAATTATTGCCATCAATTGCAAAATAAGCATCGTCATTTGATTCTGGATCTTTGATAAGACTGTATGTGAATTTTGTATCAATGTCTAAATCTATACCACTTATCGTAGCAAATTTGGTTCCTACGGCTGTATTTTCTGTTAAGACCGTATTTGATATAGTAATTCCTGATGGAGGGTTTGATGGATAAACACTTTTAGTGAATACATCTCGTGTCCCTTGGTTTATTTCTCCTTCAAAGTTACCATTTGTTGATCCAACAAGAATAAGTCTACCGTCTTTTGTTGAATTCAAACCCGCCGCCACATCTATTTGATCTGAACCGAATAATGATGTCCACAGTTGGTTTCCATTTGTATCTTGAGCACTAATAGCTACATCACTAAATCCTCTATTCTCTTCCCCATTTAGGTTTCCATTTGTTGTGGCCGCTAGGTAAATATTTCCGTCTAGCCCAATTGCGAGCGATTTACCCTTGTCTTCCGCACTTGTTCCTTGGGTTTTGCTCCATAGATGATCTCCACCAAATGTTAAGGCACTTAATAGAATATCCGAGCCGCCATTGTTAGTTTGATTGCTTATTTCCCCTTTTGTTGAGCCTGCGATATAAATATTATATTCTTTGTCTAGCACTATGCTGTTTGCTGAATCATCTAAGCTGCTCCCTAGGTTTTTAAGCCAGAGCATCCTGCCATCTGCCAAGATAAGTGATACAAAGATGTCTGTACCACCTTCGTTGTTAAACCCGTTGTTATTGCTTGTGGATGTGCCCGTAATGCAAACACTTCCAAAGGGACCAGCTGCAATTGACGTACCTATGTCGTTACCATTACCACCTATTAATTTTACCCATTTAAGTTCACCTAAGCTGTTATAGCAACTTACGAATACATCTTTCTTGCCTTTGTTTATTTCTGAACCAAGATTACCTTCCGTACTTCCTGTTACCCATATATCACCATTGCTAGCTACCGTAATAGCATAACCATAATCATCCGAAGATGTCCCAAGCAGTTTAGTCCATGCCCTAATACCATCTTTTTCATATCTGGATATAAAAATATCAGATTTACCTGAATTTATCTCATCATTTAAATTTCCTTCCGTTTGACCAGTTATATAGATTTCTCCATCTATTCCTGTAGTAATTCCATAACCAATATCGTTATATGTTGAACCATTTAGTGCCGACCAAGCTAGTTTTCCATCTGCTTCAAAATGTCTAATTAAAATATCAAACGATGCGCTACTTGTAGTTGCTGCTGATGATGGATTGCTTACGAATGCCCCTCCAACAATAGTACTAGCATTTTCTGAATCTGAGCTCACGCCGTTATCAAATTCAAACGATGGAGTTCCCAGAAGGTGGTTCCACACCCTGTTTGGCAAAAGAGTTAATTGTGGTGCCATTGTTACTTGGATGAATTAGGTAAAAATACATTTTGTTTGAATTAGACGTTTTCTGTTCTATTTTCAACGACGCAGCAATCTGGTGTACCATATTCACTATAGTGCACCTTAAACCAAAAGCCAACATCTTTATGAAATTCCCCCCCCTTTATTTGGCCTTATGGCTTAATCATCTTTGTAACGAATCCGCAAACACGCATTTGTTGAGAGCTGCATCAGTAGCCTTGGGAAGAGGACAAAACAAAATTGATCTACTTGCTTTGATATCCGCCTTGGCTTCGGGTGATTTTAGCACTGTCCCGTTAGTTCAGGTGGTTCCTGGTTCTGAACTCATAGGAGCTGCCGCAGCCTACTCAGCTTCCCACCAACGTATTCTACTTAATTATGATTGGTTTCAGTTTGCATCTATTCCTGAGTTACTTCACGTATTGAATGAGGAATTTGGGCATCATTTAGATGCGCTATTTAATGACCAAGATGCCAATTTAGACGAAGGGTTGATGTTTGCCCAACTCTTGAGATCCGATTATGTTTCTAGTTCTCAACAAAATCTCACACCTTATTTTATTTCCGATCATGGTTTTTGGATCAATGGTTCGGTGCCTATTCCTGTTGAACGATCTTCTTTAGTTAGTAGATATCTTCACCCTATTGCTTCGCCTGGGCGATCTTTTCAGGAACATCGCAACCGCAATGCTTTTGCTGTTTTGAAGGCTGATGGATCAGTTGTAGCTTGGGGGGAATCTAGGAGTGGTGGAGACATATCTATGTTATCTACAAATTTGAACAAAGATGTTCAGCAAATATTTAGTTCATCTTTTGCCTTTGCTGCCTTGAAATTTGATGGCTCAGTTTTTTGTTGGGGTGATCCCAATGCTGGTGGCGATCCACCATTGAGGATTTCCAACAGTTTAAAATCCGGAGTTATACAGCTTTTTTCCACTGCATTTGCATTTGCTGCGCTTAAGTTGGATGGTTCTGTTTACACATGGGGTCATGTTGATAAAGGTGGCTTTAGTGATATTGTTGCTGAGCAACTTTCCAGTAAAGTTCAATATATTTATTCTAATGAATCCGCTTTTGCTGCGGTTAAACAGGATGGATCTGTAATTACTTGGGGAAATTCATCTAGTGGCGGTAATAGTGATTCTGTTTCTCATCAGCTAATTTCAGGTGTAGTACAGATTTATAGTACCAAGAGCTCATTTGCTGCACTTAAGAGTAACGGTTCACTGGTTTCCTGGGGTAATGCATCTAGTGGAGGTAATAGTACTATAGTTGCTGATAAGCTTCTGGCAGATGTTGTTTCTGTCTCATCAACAGATAGTGCTTTTGCTGCCCTTAAGAAGGATGGCTCTGTTGTAACATGGGGTAATACCTTCGGTGGTGGCAATAGTGCCTTTGTCCACGATTCGTTAGCTAGTGATGTTATTAGCATTTCTGCCACCAGTAAATCTTTTGCAGCTTTAAAATCGGATGGTTCCGTTATTACTTGGGGTGATATTAATGCTGGCGGTAACTCATCCCTTGTAAGAAATGAGTTGAATAGCAATGTTTCGAAATTATTTGCTTCTGATTCTGCCTTCGCTGCAGTGAAAAATGACGGCTCAGTTATTACCTGGGGAGATCCTGATGCAGGCGGTGACACTAGCATGATTTCCAGCAATCTTAATTCAGATGTTGTATCCATAGCTTCAACAAAATCTGCTTTCGCAGCATTGAAAAATGATGGATCAATCGTTACTTGGGGTGATCCACTGCGTGGTGCTAATAGCAGCACGGTTTCTAATCTTGTTAATTCTACTAGCGGTGGAGTTGTAGTTAATGAGATTATTGCTAATGATTCAGCTTTTACTGCACGCTTGAGTGATAATTCTGTTGTAAGTTGGGGTGACACCTTGACTGGCGGTGATAGCAGTGCCCTAAGTAACAATTTAAATTCTGACGTTTTAGCTTTTGCAGATCCTTATGTTGATGATATTTTACTTAATTATACAGGAAAGGCTTTAAAACCTTTTTTTGAAGGTTTTGTATCAGATCAAATTAATCCATTATCAAATGCATTTGTTCTTGCCAGCTTTTTTCGTAAACCTTCTATCTCTGATGTTCTAATGTCAGATCAACGTTTAGATTTAGATGATGATGGTGCAGTTGATATTAATGATGTTCAACTCATGTTTAGATTTAGTTTTGGTACTTTTCCTGATAAATCTTTAATTGATGGCTTGGTTCATGTTGATGCTGGAATTTCTAGCTCTATAGATGTTGTCCAACGTTTGCAATCTTTGCAGGCTTTCTAACTGTAAAGTTTTGGTTGTACTAATCCAAGCTGTTCATAAATTTGACTTATGTTTGCGTTACCTAGTAGATTTAGGTCTTTTGTTAGTTCACTTCCAGGGTATGTTCCAAACGAATGACGTATTATTATTTTCATATCATTAAGATCTACTTTTCCACTTTTGTCAAGATCAAGTTTATTACTATCAAGAACTTTGTCTATGCCTTTCAATGTATTGTTGTCAAATTTCTTAAGAAGGTTCTGGAGTGTTGAATCCATTCCAATCATTGGTGTGCTGAAGCGTTTTGCTAACGCTAATCCATCTGATAAAGGAGAAATAATTCCATCATTGTCTAGATCTGCTTTCCAGTTAGTAATTTCATCATTACTTTGATCAGATTTAATTTGCTTCACAAATGCTAGCCCTCCTGGCGCCGTAATTTGACCGTTAATTAGTTTATCGTCGTCACCACGGCCCCCATCTTGTATGTAGAGTGCCAATGTATCGATAATATTCTCATTGTTATTTGATTCTAACAGTGAACCAGTTCCTGTAATATTGTCGTAGTCAAATATTGAATATTCGCCATTAACTGGTGATTTAAACCACACAAGTGTTTGGTCAGGATTTTTAATTATATAATTCTTAGTTTCTTCATCAAGATTAATGCATATTCGTTGTAGGCCAAGATCGAGCTTTTCTACTTTATTAGCTATTGATTGATTACTTTCAAGTTTATTTGATTCAATATTACCCAATAGGAATCCAGATACTCTTCCTTGCTTAGATTCTACTTTTATATTGATTGTTTTACTGATCGGTTTTACTTCTGTTGTAGTTTTACTGACATCTTTTATTAATTCTGAAATTTCTTTAGCTCCAAATTGTAATTCTTTACTATTATTAGCTAGTTCTCCTGGCTCATTTAATTTTAATTTATTGCTAATTGCTTCTGATAAACCACTTGGATTTTGCTTATTTATGAGAATTGTATTTATTTTTACATCATTTGAGTTGGGTTGTTGTTTTGATATTAAATTTTCTAGTCCAAGTATAGATCCATTTATGCTAACTTTCTCCTGTTCAAGCTCCGCCTTTAGCGTTAGTAGTTTATCGTTACTAACATTGCGTAGGCTTGCAATATCTTTGAGGTCAACTGCTGTTATGATTATATCCTTATTGGCCGAGTTGCCATCATCAAATAATAAGTTATGTATATCTTCATAACTATAAATATCTCTGTCCACTTCTGTTTTTGCGTCATTTAGATTTAAATGCTCTTTTGCTATAAGGCTATATTGTGTTGGATTAGAGCTATAGCTCATTGCTTGTAGAGTGAATTCATATGATGTATTTTCTTTGAATTTTGATGAGGTAAGGTCTAGAACGATTGCTTCATCTGAGGGAGAGAATTCTCCATTTTCCTTGTAATATCCCCAGTTCCAACTTTCAGCAACTAGACCATCTTCATTATTCTCGATTATTATATTAACATCTTCTTTAAAATTAGTAGCCCTAATACTATATATATTTTTCCCAGTTAACTTTAGATTCCAAAAATCTTGTTTATCTAGTGTATTTAGTTCACCCTTGCTTGCTATTCCATTAACCACTACTGATCCACTCGGATTTTCTTTTGTGTCTCCATCAACATTGAGAGTAATTGAGCTATCTAAGGTTGCGATTATGCTTATATCGTTTTCTTGTGTAGACCAATTTAAATACTCAATACGATATAGACCAGGAAGAACATACTGGTTAAGATTGTCTGTATAACTTGAGTTAAGCCATTCCCCATCTATTGTATAGAGGTTTATTGCACTAGAAAGTTCTTTATTTCCTGTTGATAGCTTTAACAAACCTTCATCTAGTAATTCAATATATATGCTCTTATTGGCTGTTTCCTTGTTGATCAATATATTTTTTTCGAATTCTTGTTTGGATAGTTGGGATGCTTGAAGCGAGAATGGACTATAATTAATTTCTAACTGATAATTCTGCTTATTGTTACGCCAGGTTTCAGCATGATATACACTTATTTTATAGTCACCCTTTGGTAGTATGTAATTTATATTTCTCTCATCGTTACTAGAATCTTCTAGCCAGCTATCATTTTTTGAATTCCATGATCCCCCTAAAACGTTTTCTGTATTTAAATTTTCTATTAAAAAATCAAGATTAGCATCGCCATTATCATCCAGACTTAGATTTCCCTGATCACTTAGATTCACTGTTACTTTTGAAAGATTATCTAGCTTAAATATATAATCATCCTGGATTTGATAGTCACTATTTTGTGCGGATAATGCCCCACTTTCAGTTAAAAACCAGCCCGTAAGCGGATCAGTATTTTTATTAAAAACAATGTTTGTTTGATCATTATTTTGGAACCATGTTTTTGCATCTTCTCTATTGAATTCAATTGTATAATTTTCAACAACTGTTTCGCGTATGTTTGATATATTTCCTAGACCGTCTCTCATGGTTGATCCCACGTAACTAATATTCACCAAATCACCTGCATCGACTTCGCTTTCGAGGCCCAGCTCAAGATAGCCTAAACTACTTAGATTAATATTCTTTGCTTGAATTATATGATTATTTGTTTTTATTACAAAATCAGATGTATTGGGTAGATTTAATGAATTTAATTCGATATTATTAATTGTAATCCCTGATGGATCATCAAGTTGTAGGCTTAGATAATTTCCTGCCACAATTGCCCAGCTAACAACTGGACCTTCCTCATCTGGTGATTTATTTTCTATTGGCTGCCAATAGAAGGATTCTGCTATTAATTTATTTATATCAGTAAATGGTTTTTCTCCCATGAGCGTAGATAGAGCAGGATCATAGCTCACTTCAATTTTTACATCAGACTTAATAGGTTCCGCTAAATTGAATTCTAATATATTACTGATTTTACCTATTTTTATTGGTTCAACTTTATTTAGTTTAAGTGGTTCAATTGACCATTCTCCCGTTTTGTTGTTAAAGCTCCAAAATTGAAAGTCATCTGCTTCAGGTATTTCTACTTTTTTTGAATCAAGAGATAGATTTGCTTCTCCAAAAAATGCTAAACTGATGGTGTTTCTATCAACATAACTTTCTGATGGATTCAATATTAGCTGTTTGCTTGGGTTAAAGCCCCATGATTTCCAAGCAGCATAATTGTTTACTTCTAGATTCTTTGTTGCTATAATTTTTTTACCACTTATATCTTTAAGACCGTGATCATCATTAAGGTTAAAAGTTATAATGCTATTTTCATTTATTACCAGTTTGCTTTCAGTAGTCAATATTATTTGCATGTCCCAACCAGATAGTTTAATAACGTAGTCTGTGGGATTAATCTGTCTATTATCTATTATTAGATCTATATCACCATCTTTATATGAGCTACCCTTTTCACTTATATCTGCAATAGATGTCATCCCCTTGTAATAAAAATTAATTAATTGCTTTGCGTTATCCTCATTACTTAGCGGGTTAGTTGATGCCCATTCAAATTCACCTAAGTTTGTACCATAGTTATATACATTTTCTAAATTATTTATAGGATATTCGTAATATTGCTGCCAGGCCTTTTCGTATTCTATGGCGCTGTTCTTATTTTCAATAAACCTAGCATACATTGTTACTGATGGTTTTGGTAGCCCCGGTGCGGCTGTAAAATCAAGTTTACCTTTTAGTACTTGATATGTTTTATGTTTTTCAATATTATCAAGATTGATATCGATATTATTTAGATTTTCATCCTTTAATTCGTTTATAAAGTTTTCAAGGCTATTTTTAAAAAGATTCAATATCTTATCAACGTTTAAGCCTTCATTATTGCTTATTGATGAAGAAAAATAATATTTTTGCTTATAGCTTGTACCGCTATCTGATAATACTTCGGCATTAAATATTATTTCTTGTTCATCTTCGCTTAGTTTCTCATTCCCGTTATGCACGTCATTTAGATCTATTATAAGAGCATATTCTTTCCGGGAACCTTCCCATGCTTGTGTTTTTGGATCATCTTCTATTTCATGATATATTTTTATTAAAATATCATCACCTGAATTAAATTTGTTTCCAATTATTTCTATAGTTTTTGGGTTTGTTGCCTGTTGATCCCATGGTAATCTAAGATTTGTGCTGATATTAAATGATGGGTTGTATGCTTGCCATTCTGGTACTATACTTCCTTCATCCTCTGATCCAATTATATTAAGTTTATCTCCGTAACGGTCAATCTTAATGATTGTTTTATCAGGATTATCGATTTCTGCTTTTATTAAGCTGTACCCGTCTGGATCTGCAAATTCCCATTCGTTTATTTTTTTATAAGCCAAACTTATCGTATTATAAATTTGTTCATTGTTTCTTTCTATTGGCTTGATCATAAACTTTACTTTAAATTCTTTTAAACCCTCTTTTTGAGTTATTGACTTCAGTCGAAGCCGCGTCTTATCACCTTCACTTGTTTCAATCCAGTTTACACTTGATATAGCTGTATAAAGTTCAGAGCTATTTTTATAATCTTTTAAACTGAACTTTTGAAAGTTATCCTTAGGTCCAATTTCTAGTTGAGCATCTTCTAGTTTTCCATCTGCCAATGCTTTGAATATTTGGTTTATTATCTCTTCTTCAAATATTAGATAGAGTCCATCGTATTTTTCCAACTCAGCCTCACTTATATCTTCATTCAATAAGTCGTCATAGGATATTCGCACTTTCCAATTGGATGGAATTATTTTTAATTCTTCCTCTGAATTATTGTTTAAATATATTTTAAGATCATCTCCCCAAAGTGGTGTACTTACTCTCGAAATCGATACTGGATTCCAATCCTTCCATTTCTTATCTTTTTCATTGGGATCCCGTACCTCTATAACTATGTCTTTTACTACTGGTTCACTAATACTTGTTGCAGCCGCATCGCTTGTAAATAGATTATCATATATCAGTTGATTAGTAGTATTGTCATAATCAAGTGGTCCAATATTAATATCTGTTATGTCGTCATTGTTAAAATCTAAACCTATTGTTGCTCCGCCTTCATTTATTCCGCCTTTGAGTAGTATTACTAGTTGATCGTTTTTGAATATTTCTGGACTCCTAAATATGTATGGTTCAGCCAGTGCACTTACTACAAGTTTATTGCTTATGTCAACTCCATTTTTATCTATTATTTTTATTTTCCCGAGAAATACACCGTCGGGGCTAAATGATTTTGATCTAGTTTTGGTTAGGTCGATTTCTATTATTTTTTGTTCCCTCAAGGCATCTTTTTCTTGGAAATAATTTATATATGTGTCAATGTTGTATTCATTGGCTGGTATTGCGGCTTTGGCTATTGCTAGTAGAGCTTCCTCGTAATGGCTTCTGAGGGTTGGGTTAGTTGAATAATAACTATTTAGATATATCGAGAATTCATCTTGTAGTTGTTTTGTCCTAAAGTATGCTAGTGAGGGATGATTGCTGAGTTTATTAAGGTCGAGGTTGCCAGAGAGGTTTAAGTCTGCTATTATCTGATCTCCGTATATTTCAAGTTTGTTCACACTCCCCATTTTCTTAATCCTCCATGATTCTTTTTCTTTTCTAGCTTAGACCATATCTATTGATACTTTCTAGAATTGCAACATTTTGTGTTTTATTTGTGAGGATATCCTCAAAGGTATCGAGTCTTCCATTTTTGTTTTGATCTAATATCCCTAGTGTGAGTCCGGATTCAAGCCATCTCCGAGCATCACCAGCATCGTATTCATTTGAAACTAATTGTTGATTTTGATTATTCATTTTCTGCATGGTTTGGGTCATTCCGGCGGTGAGGCTTGAGCCTGGAAATGTTCCTAGGCTAAATCTCATTAACATCATACCTTCAAGGCTAAAACTAAATTGTTTGTCACCATTGAAGTCTAGGTTCCATCCGGTTATGGGATCAGCTAGTATCTGTTTGCCAAGGATAGGTACGCCGCCTATTAATTCATGGTTCAGTTTCGAGTTTGTTGGATGATTTCCACCAGATAGTATATGTAAAGTAAACTGTTCTGATATTGCAGCAGTTTCATATGGGATACCTAGGTTCACTGTTGTTTTTATTTCGCCAGGAGCCATACTAATTTCTTTTGCTATTCCCAGCTTTTCATTAGCAATTACTATTCTACTTTCGAGTTGAATATTATCATTGCGTGTTATTTCAAACTGCAATTTACTTTCTACCCCATTATTACTAAGCCATTGTCCATACTCAGTATTAATCATATTTAATTTTATTCCAGGCAAATCAAGTTTGCTGGGGCTTTTTTCTGAATTTTTTCCATGAAGAATTTCAAGCGCTGATCGGTCAAGTTTTTGCAGACTTGCGATGGTAGTTTCTTGTTGAGATACTAATTGAATATTTTTGTTAAATAACGCTGAATCTTCTGGGTACACTGGTGTTCGATTATAGTAATCACCGTCATTTGTTTGTTCAGGTTTTTCCAGACCAAGTTTGAGTAATAGCTCTTGCAATAGAAGCTGTTCAAGGCTTATATCTATTTCTGATGATTTGGTTATTTCTTTTGGATCTTCACCCAGATGAACTAGCCATCTTCCCGAATTGTTATAAGATTTTCCTGCAATTAATTTTTTAGTATAAATATATTCTTGTTCGAATTTTTGATTATTTGAGGCTTTGAATTCCCATTGTAGCAATTCATTACCGCTTGAAACTTCTAAAAATTGTATACCTGAAGCCTCGTCAATCTCATTTATTAACCGACGCATGACTTTTCCCCATTTTTCTTCTAAGTTTGTGTCTAGATTCCAAGTTATTAATATATCTCCTGCCTGGCTAAGTACTTTGTAAGTATTTTTTTGCCATTTATGATTTATTATTTCCGCATTGGTCATAGCGAATTCCAACTTATGTAGGTCTATTTCCAATTCCATTATTGTTTCTTGACTTAATTCAGCATGTATAGGCAAAAGTGTTTTCAATTTAATATTTCTTGATTTGCCACTTGGCATCTCAAATTTCCAGCTTGTTTCTTTTTGCCAAGGCTCTAGTATGATGACAGCCTCTTCGCCGTAAGTGCTTAACCCCAGCCTGACCCTTGTGCTTAGATTACCCTTGCGTTGAATTGGCACTTCTATAATACTTATATTTTCCATATTTGTACCTGATCGGAAACCTACTATTGGGCTATTTATGCTTATGATTGCTGTTCCTGAGTTTAACTCACTGCTATTAGCTGATTCATTAGAGTTTCCAGTTTCCTGATCATTTAGTAATGCTAGTGCTTTTCGATCCAGGTCTGATAGTTTATTTATGGGAGTTTCTAATTTCGGTTTTTTCAGTTGAGCCATTACTGTAGTATTAGGGTTTAGTGGTTCCGCTGTTGATTGTAAACCAAATACTTTACAAATTCCATGCAATAACGCATAACCCATATTATTTGTAGTTATTGAATCTGTAAGTTGTATTATAATTCTATCTTCAAGTATTAGCTCTGTTCCTGCAATTTGTGTGGATTTTAGTTTACGTTGCAGGTTGAGTAGACCACTTGCTATTTGTTCATGAGCAATTTGTTCATCAAGCTCGTGGCTAAAAATTAATTGTAATGCTCCCGGTTCATGTGTATTTGATTCGTTCCACTGTATTTCCTTAAAATCAAGATTAATTACCGCATTTATTTCCATAATAGCAGCTCTTATTGCTTCTGCTAATTCTGTTTGTGCAGCAATTCTTTTATCCATCGACCATAATAAATACTGCTCTCCATTTCTTGCTGCTGCAATTGGTTGTATGTATTTTGTCTTGTCTGTTGAGGCAGGTAGGATAAGTGCTGGTGTAACAGCTGTTATTATACCCGGTTCTATTAATAATAAATTTTCAGGAGAAAACCTGCCCCAGCGGTCTTTTTGGCGCAGGTTTAACTGTTCTTTGTTGCTTTTTAATAATGGTAAGTTGCTTCCACTGCCCTGTTCCCAATTAATACCTCCATCCCATGAATATTCCCAATGAGCTTGTTCAATTAGTCCTATAAGTTGAAATTCATTTTTGTTGTTGGTTGTTTCTAGCTTAGGAGGTGTCGGTATCGGTGGCGCTGCTCCGACTAATTTGTCTCCGGTAATAAATAGTTTAAGCCGATTTTCTGCAATTCCACGTTCAAGTAAAAGTTCTGTTCCTTTACTGTCTCGAATCAGCCAGTCTTTATATTCTGTCTCTAATCCCCAAATACTAGCTAACGCTGCAAGGTCGGCTGGGGCGTAGAAATCTGGCCAGCCTTCCGCTGGCTTCGTGTAAGACATCACTGTTACGTTCGCATCTGGATCACCAAAACGTTCACCACCAATGTCTCCATCACTTCCATCAAATGGATGCTCTAAGCCAAGTACATGCCCCAATTCATGCACAAATGCAAAACGAAAATATTCATCATTGTTTAGTAACGGTGGTCCATTTAAAACTATTTCCCACCATGAACTTCTTCTATATTCATTGTTTAAAGTTAATCCTAATGTGGTTCCGCCGCCTCCAATTTCTATTAATGTATCTAGATATATATTGATTTTACTTGCATTTGCAGTGGGGCTAAAATAAAAATCTAGATCTATAATTTCATCTATTTTTTCTATAATGCCAATCATCCACGGCTTTATTTTTGAATCAATAGCAAGGGTCTGTATTTCCTGTGGGCCTGCAGCTCCACCACCGATTAGCACCTTGCCCGGACTTTCGTGAATGTAGACCGGTATTTTTTGTTTCATTCCAGCAAAAATCCGGTTTGCGGCGCCAAGCAGATCTGGACTTATTAATTGCTGCAGTGTTAGAGCCATGCAATCAAAGCATTTACACATCTCATCTTATCACGTGAAACGATTTTTCATAAGCTCAAACTTCAAGAGTGTTTATCTTCTTTGATATCAATATATGTTCTGATAGTATTGGTTTTTGTTGGTGATTCCTAACATTCTCCCCGCTCTTGTGCGTACTTGGTTAATCAGCGCATTGGCATTGCATCTAAATTATTTTTTGGAACTTCAGTTTTTCATTTCACTTATAAGAATCTTATCGCATTTATTATTTTTTATGTTATTACCCTTGCCTCTTGTTCCTGATTCATAATTATCCAGAAACAATTAATTGCAATTTATTTTCTGATTTCTTGCTGCCTTATATTTTTTGAAGCTAGCTTATTCTAATTCATATTGCACCCGTTGATTTATCGCTCTACAAATTAGCATTTATTTTATCTTTATCTTCCTCGACGGAGTTTTTTACGAAAATTGATTGTTTCAATGTTATGCTCGTTTGCTGTTTTTATACCTATTAGATGCACGCTCTGGCTTCGGTGGCTTTTTACCTTTTTTACTTATTTTTGAATGGCCTTCAAATGTGATATTGGTGTTATAATATTGACGTTTTGGATTTTTTCCACGCGAAATGGCTTCTGCTTCTTTTGATAGCAATAGAGGTTTTGGTTCCTTTCACTCAAAAC
>Ga0247844_1005624_pt1 | contig 15844 bp, 16 predicted proteins | sample LaCtaG_FD_192421 | JGI IMG/M metagenome (GOLD analysis project Ga0247844, IMG submission 192421) | Freshwater microbial communities from meromictic Lake La Cruz, Castile-La Mancha, Spain - LaCruzMarch201714.5m_1 | ecosystem: Environmental > Aquatic > Freshwater > Lake | place: Spain: Castile-La... | reverse complement strand
AGAAGTGTCTACCAATATGGAGTGTGGTTTAACCATTAAAAACTATAACGACATTAAAGTAGGCGACATAGTAGAAGCCTTTGAGGAAGAAGAAGTTAAGAGAACCCTCTAGTTCCCGGTTCTAAAAGCGGTTTATATTTTGTTAAAAGCCGCTAGCTGGTTGGGGGAAAGCAATTGAATTGATTATTTTTGAAGTCATGAACCTTCGTATGAAATTATTATTCACTTTGTTTATCTTGTTGTCGGCTGTATGCTTTACTGCCGAAGGCCAAACCCTAAAAGTGGTTGCCGATAAAATTGTGAGTCAGGTAGGTGATAAAATCATTCTGAAATCTGATATCACCAATTCAATTGCCGACCTAAAAAGACAATCTCAGGGGCAGGATATTCAAATCCCTACCGAGTGTCAGGTATTAGAAAGTCAGCTCATCCGCAAAGCGCTGGTATTGCAGGCACAGAAAGATTCATTGAATGTAAGCGAAGAAGAAATTGAAGCTGCCTTGGAAAATCAGGTGAGAATGTTCATCCAGTCCTACGGGTCAAAAGAAGTGTTGGAAGAAATAGCCGGCAAAACGGTGTATCAGATAAAAGAAGATTTTAAAGAAGCTTTCCGCGAAAAAAAGCTGGCCGATCAAATGCAGAGTAAAATTGTGGATGGGGTAAAAATCACACCCACAGAAGTAAAAGTCTACTATTCAAAAACACCTGCCGATAGTTTACCTTTCTACGAAAGTGAAATTGAAGTGAGCCAGATTGTAGTATTTCCCAAGGCCAATAAAGATGTGGAAGAATATGTTTCCCGTCAGATGTACGACTACAAACGCCAAATTGAGTTGGGCAGCAAAAAAATTGAGCAACTGGCTAAGCTGTTCAGTGAAGACCCTGCTGTAAAAGAGAATGGCGGTCAGTATGTGCTCAATCGCAACGATAAAAACTGGGACCCTGCATTTATGTCGGCTTCGTTTCGATTAAAGGAGGGACAAGTGTCGCCGGTAATTAAGTCAAAATTTGGATTACACATTATACAGCTCATCAGCCGCTCTGGTGATGAGGCAGTGGTTCGGCATATTCTGCGCATTCCGCCGGTAACCGACGATGAGATCAATGAGGCCAAGACCAAGCTCGATACCATTCGCCAGAAACTAATAACCAAGCAAATTGGATTTGGAGAAGCAGTAAGCAAGTACAGTGATGATGAGAATAGTAAGTTCAATGCCGGTTCGGCAGCGTCTAACCGGGATGGCTCTACCTTTGTAAACATCGACCAGCTGGATAAAGACCTGATTCAGCCCATTAGTTTGATGAAGCCGGGAGAGTATTCCCAGCCCCAGGTGCACATTGATGAGCGCGGCAGAAAAGTAGTTCGGTTGATATACCTGAAAAACAGAACCCAGCCTCATCGCGAAAATTTAAAAGACGATTATAACCGCGTTTCCCAGCGCGCTTTGGAGGAAAAGAAAAATGCGGCACTGGAAAAATGGTTCAAAGAACATATTCCCACTTATTACGTGCTGATAGACCGGGAATATAACGGATGTGCTGGCTTGGATGACTGGCGTGCAGCAGCAGCCAATGCTACCAAAGCCCGAAATTAATAACCTGTATACCGAGTTGGCGATTCTCCGTACTAATTATTTTATGATTATATAATTGTATATACATATATTAGCGTGGTGAAATTAGAGCAGGCCATACAAACCGGTAAGTTTAGCAGCGATAAGCATAAGGCTGTGCTGAATATCTTGTATCGTGCCTGGATAGTTAAAACCAAAATCAGTAATGAACTCAAGCCTTTTGGAATGTCGCATGAGCAGTACAATGTGCTGCGTATTTTAAAAGGAAGTTACCCCAATGCAATGCGGGTTAAGGATATTGGCAGCCGTTTAATTGAAAAGAGTTCGAATGTGCCACGCATCATTGATAAGCTGGAAGGTAAAAAAATGGTACAGCGATTAGCTTCGCCCGACGACAATCGAGAAACATTGATAAGCTTAACAGCTTCTGGAATTAAAATACTCGAAGCCAGTACACGAAGTGTGCAACCGAATACGATTCAGTCGCTGGCATTAACCGAGAAGGAGGCGGCTATATTGAATCAGTTGCTGGACAAGATTATCCCAGTAGAATAATTTTTTTTATTATAATAAGTGTAGGTACATGAAATCAACACAAGCCTCTTTTGTTTATCATCCTGCCGGCTCACGTGGATTAACCCAATGGGAATGGCTGAAGAGTTATCATAGTTTTAGTTTTGGTGAGTATTTCGATCCTGCACGTATTCAGTTTGGTGCCTTACGAGTTTTAAATGACGATTTGGTTAATAAGGGGGCCGGGTTTGGTGCGCATCCACATGCCAATATGGAAATAGTTACTATTCCCTTGTCGGGCGATTTACATCACCGCGACAGTACTGGCAGGGATGCCATCATCCGGCAACACGACGTACAAATTATGAGTGCGGGCAGCGGCATTACGCATAGCGAGATGAATGCCAATGCGGATATTCCAGTGGCCTTTTTGCAAATTTGGATACTCCCGGAAACAAAAAACACTACCCCCACCTACGAACAAAAAACCCTAGATACAGCCGTACGCAACCACCTGGTTACTATTGTAGCTCCCGATAATCCACGGGCACTGCGCATTAATCAGCATTGCTGGATTACCCTGCTTACAGCCGACCCACAAAGGCAATTCACTTACCATACCCATCGCCCAGGAATGGGACTATATGTATTTGTGATTTGCGGCACGGTAGTGATTAACGACGAAACTCTGACCGAGCGCGATGGAGGGGGATGGATTGATACCGACTTATTTTCCATTATCACCCAAACCGATGCGAAAATATTAATGCTTGAAGTGCCTGTTTAAATTTTTATTATGATGCAGCATCGTTCAATTAAAAAAATTTTATTAGGTCAGCCATTCAACATGGGTGGATTTCCTATTCGCCAGCCCTTGCCTACGCTGGGGGTTGATCAGATAGACCCCTTTTTATTACTGCACCATGCCCGACTGGAGGTTTCAGCAGATATACCTGTAACCGAGCAGGGGGTAGGTCCCCATCCCCATCGTGGATTTTCGCCGGTTACTTTTTTGTTTGAGGGAGGCGTTCATCATCGGGATAGTGCCGGAAATGATAGTTGTGTGTATGCAGGCGGTGTTCAGTGGATGAATGCCGGTAGTGGACTGATACACAGCGAGCGGCCACCGCAGGATATTCAGGCAAGAGGAGGCGTGCAGGAGTTGATTCAGTTATGGATAAACACACCGGCCCAACATAAAATGGATGCACCGCTATATATTCCGGTTGCTGCTGAACAAATGCCGGTGATATCGTTCAACAATACATCGTCTTACATTCGAGTAGTTGCCGGCGAGTTGAACGGGGTTCGGGGTGCCATTGACCCCCTTTTTCCTATGCAGGCTTTTATGGGACAAATGGAAGTGGGGGAAACGTATTTCTTCCCGATACCCAATTACCAGGTGGCGTTATTATATGTATTAAGCGGAAAACTACAATTGGGCAACAGCCCCGATCAAATAGTTGCTGATTTTGAAGCTGCCTGGATGTATGAAGATGGAGATGGTATTGACGTATCTGTTTTAAAAAATGCCCGTTTCTTATTGGTTACCGGCCAGCCACTGAACGAGCCCGTCGCTTCTCGTGGACCGTTTGTGATGAATACCCAAGCCGATTTGCTGCAGGCCTTTAAAGATTATCAATCAGGAATGATGGGGGAATTAGTTGAATAAATTCATTTGCAAAATAAAATCCAGTGGCCACCTATCTGATTGATCCAACTCACAGTGAAATTGCTTTTTCGGTAAAGCATCTGATGATTACCCATATTCGCGGTTTTTTTGCCCAGTTTGAGGGAACCCTTGATAGCAAGCAGGCAGATTTTACGGATGCCTCTATTCGGGTGGTGATTGATGCCAATAGTTTATATACCAATCATCCCGAACGCGATGCCCACCTGAAGAGTGAAGATTTTTTTGCCGCCGCAGCATTTCCGGTAATTGAATTTCAGTCTACCACATTTATAAAAATCAATGCCACCCATTATCTATTGAATGGATTTTTAAAAATTCGGGATATTCAAGAGCCCGTTCAACTGAAAACACATTTTCGCGGAAAGGGCTTGGATGATAACGGGGATGTGAAATATGGATTTGAGCTGGATGGACAAATCAGCAGGAAAGAATTTGGACTTTTCTGGAACCAGCTTACTGCCGCCGGCAATGGGTTAATTGGCGATGACGTGAATTTGCATATGAATATTCAGCTCTTGAGAAATTAATCGTGTATTTTCGCATACTTTGAACATCAGCAGCCAATAGTTGTTAGATTTACATAGGAATATAATATGCAAATTGAAATCGTATCGGGTAGCCCCCGAAAAGAAAGCCTATCCTTTCGGGTAGCACTTCACCTTCAGCAACAACTAAGCAGTATATCTAGCCACTCCGTAAACATCATGGATGTTCGTGACTGGCATTTCCCCCTCTTGCAGGAGGTAATTTCCAGTCCAGAAGCTGCACCAGAACACCTACAGCCCATTGCTAAGCGAATGTTTGGTGCGCAAGCATTTATCTTGGTTACCCCCGAATACAACGGCACTTATACCGCTGCCCTAAAAAATTTGTTCGACTATTTTCCCAAGCAGAGTCATAAAGCATTTGGCGTAGTAACAGCTTCCCCTGGTGCCATGGGCGGCATGCGGGCGAGTCAGCAACTGCTGCTGCTGGTATCCGGAATATTTGGCGTGGCTTGTCCCAACATGCTAATTGTTCCCGGGGTGGAAAAGAAATTTGCCCCCGACGGAGAGTTAATCGACCTTGGCTATGCAAAGGCAGTGGAGACTTTTACCCGCGAGTGGTTATGGCTGGCCGAGCGTTTACAGGGGTAAGGATATTTAATAGAAAATAACGGCAATAAGTTGGTAACTTTGTCCCTTCCTATTTTGGAATCACCCTCATGAGCGATGATATCAAACACGAATGTGGCCTAGCCTACATTCGACTGAGAAAGCCCTTTTCGTATTACCTGCAAAAGCATGGTTCTGCAACCTACGGGTTAAGTAAGCTGTACCTGTTAATGGAGAAGCAGCATAACCGAGGGCAAGATGGTGCAGGACTGGCAGTAGTTAAGCTCGACACCCAACCCGGCAATCCCTTTTTACACCGCATGCGCAGCAATGCCCAACAGCCAATTGCGGATTTGTTTTTTAAGATCGGACAAGAAGTTGCCGAACTAGAAAAATACCAACCCGACATCAAGCAGCATCCCGGATTAATGAAGGGGCACCTGCCATTTATGGGTGAGTTATTGCTGGGGCATCTGAGGTATGGTACCCAGGGTAAGAATAATGTAGAGTATTGTCACCCCTTTTTAAAAAGAGACCTGGTACCCGGAAAAAATCTGGCGCTGGCTGGCAATTTTAATCTGGTGAATACCGATGAATTATTTGATCTGATTAATATCAATCCCGGAGATTTTCAAAAGCAAAGTGATTTGGCGGCGATGCTGGAAGTGTTGCATCATTTTTTGGTGCAGGATGAAGAACTGCATCCCAATGCGGCAGATGTGGCCAAGGTACTCCGTAAGGCAACGCCCTTATTTGATGGGGGCTTTACTATTGGCGGGTTATTGGGCAATGGACATTCCTTTGTTATGCGCGATGCACATGGAATAAGACCGGCCTATTATTATATCAATGATGAAGTGATTGTGGCCGCCAGTGAGCGGGCAGCTATTCGCACTACATTTAATGTGGGTGAAAATGAAGTGCTGGAGTTAATGCCCGGAATGGCTTTGTTGGTAGATGATGCCGGCAATTATAGTTGTGAGCAAATACTCGAACCCAAAGAAAGAAGGGCCTGCAGTTTTGAGCGCATCTATTTTTCAAGGGGCAGTGATGAAAAAATTTATCGGGAGCGGATTGCGTTAGGTCATCACCTGAGTAAAACAGTATTGGAGAGCATTGACTACGATTTAAAGAATACCATTTTTAGTTATATACCCAATACTGCCGAAGTAGCATTTTATGGACTGGTAAAGGGGATGGAAGAATACCTGAATAAAATAAAGGTAGAGCGTATCCTCAGCTGGGGCAATGATATTACGCCCGATCGGCTGGAACAAATGGTGAACCGAAAAATTCGGCAGGAAAAAATTGCCATCAAAGATGTAAAGCTGCGCACATTTATTACGGAAGATAGTAACCGGAATGAGATGGTGCAGCATGTGTATGATATAACCTATGGTACGGTTCGCAGATATGAAGATACCCTGGTGGTGATAGATGACAGTATTGTGCGAGGAACCACTTTGCGTGAAAGTATTGTACGCATGTTGTTGCGGTTAGATCCTAAAAAAATTATCGTAGTTTCTTCTGCCCCCCAAATCCGCTACCCCGATTGTTATGGAATAGATATGAGTAAGCTTGGCGACTTTATTGCTTTTCGGGCGGCGGTTGCCTTGCTCAAGGATACCAATCAAGAACATCTACTCAAGCAAATCACCGATCGCATCCACGAACTACAGCGTAACAATCAATTGCATACGGAGAATGTTGTGCGGCAATTGTATAAACCCTTTACAACGGAAGAGATTTCTAATAAAATTGCCGAACTGATAACGCCTGCCGGAACTACGATACCCATACAAGTAATTTATCAAACTATTGAAGATTTACACGAGAGTTGCCCCACCAATACCGGCGACTGGTACTTTACCGGCAACTATCCTACCCCCGGCGGCAATCGCGTGGTGAATAAAGCCTTCCTCAATTATATGGAGGGGAAGAATGTACGCGGATACTGAGAACAGAGTGGGAGTGGGATTGAGTGTGATTTATAGGTGGTTCTCGCGTAGTACGCCTAGGGCGCACAAAGCGAGGAACATAGTAAAATATCCCCACACTCAAACCCACACTCACACTGGTTTTTGTTCCCCGTGTAGTTCGCCTAGGCGCACTACGCTAGAAAAATTTGCAGCATAATATTTCACCCAGTAAAATATCCCCACACTCAAACCCACACTCACACTGGTTTTACGCGGCAGGTTAGCAGTATATCAAATTCTATAGATGTTCCCCGTGTAGTCTCCGAACGATAGAGAGGGACTGCGCGGTAGGTGTGCAACATTTTAAATTGGAAAAATCATTCCAAAACGCGCAGTACGCCAGAGCGCACTACGTTAGAAAAATTTGCAGCATAATATTTCACCCAGTAAAATATCCCCACACTTAAACCCACACTCACACTGGTTTTACGCGGCAGGTGTGCAACATTTTAATTTTTTTATACTTTATCCGCATGGGGTTCAGAAAAAATTACTGCTAATCTATATTGGAGTGTTAAGTTTTAAAAATAGTCTGCGATTTGTATAAATTGTTTTCACCAAAGATCAAAGTATTCTTCAGTTGAATACAATCATGCATATTTCAAAAGAAATTCAGCATCTAGTTGGAAGAGTTTATGTACCCCTTTTAAAAATGCGATATCAGCTTTTCGTTTACCATGTAAAATGTCTGAAACTTTCGATTGGCTCATTCCAAGTGTATTAGCGAGGGAAGACTGGTTCATTTTTCTTTCAAACATTTTATAGGTAATCAATTCGGGAATAGATTTGGGTGGTTTTTGTGGTTGCAGGTCCAATTCCTCATCTTCATATTTTTCTGCTTTTATAACCAATGCTGATAGCTGCTTAGCCTCGCTTTTGGATAATGCTTTTTCTCCCTTATTCATCAGGGTATAAATAAGTACCATTGTTTCGTGGTACTCTTTTTTAGAACGGATTTTGTGTGTCATGATTTTATTTTTTGTAAGGGACATTACAAGCATTCAATTTATCATATTCGCTATGGGTATCAATGAATAAAATAAATACGGTGCGTACTTTGAATATTATTAGCGCAATTAAACGATACTGATTACCCTTAATATTAAAAACATAGCGGTCATTTCCTACAGCATCTACACTATTAAATATACTTTTCATTTCAGTAAAACTTTTCCATTCAGCTGCTTTTGTAAGGTCGTACCATTTTTCAATGGCTCCCTCACAATCCGGATGCCTAAGTACAAATTCCCGCAGTATTTTTTTAGCAATTATTACCATATAGAATAATTGCAAAAATATAAAGTATTTCTGTTTTTTGGAAATATTTTATATATTATGTAATTAATTGATCTCTTCCCCGTCTAGTACGCCCAGGCCCACTACGCGAGAAAAAATCACACTCAAACCCACACTCACACTGGTTTTCACACTCTATAACAAAACGCATTAATATTCATCCCCGCACCCACAGAGGCGAAAACCACGATATCGCTGGGATGTAGTTGGTGTTCGGGCATGGCTCCGTTTAGTACCTGGTCGTATAGGGAGGGGATGGTGGCTACGGAGCTGTTGCCGAGTTGGTGAATGCTCATGGGCATGATATGCGGGGGGATGGTGTTTTCTCCGTATAATTTATAGAGAGCTTTAATAAAGCCCTCATCCATTTTTTCATTTGCCTGGTGCAGAAAAAATTTCTTTACATCGGTTAAGGCGATGCCGGCTTTTTGGATGCAATCCTGCATAGCCAGGGGCACGTGCTTGATGGCATATTCGTACACTTTTTTTCCCCTCATTTTAATGTAGTGGGTATCTGCCGAGCGATCGGGGTTATAGGAGCATCCGTAGGATATATAAAAGGTTTCATCGGCGCAATCGCTTTGTGCGCTGGAGGATAAGATGCCGCTGCCTCCTTCCTGGTAAGGTTTTCCCTCGATGATAGCAGCTCCGGCTCCATCACTAAAAATCATACTGTCTCTGTCGAAGGGGTCGATAACGCGGCTAAGGGTTTCGGCACCTATTACCAAACATTTGTTGGCTATGCCTGCGCGGATATAGGCATCGGCTTGCAAAACGCCTTGTATCCAACCGGGGCAACCAAAAATAATATCATAGGCCACGCAGGCGGGGTTTTTAATACCCAGTATTTTTTTTGCGCGGGCTGCTAGGGCTGGTACAAGGTCCGACTGACTAGATCCGGTAGGCACATCACCAAAGTTATGGGCAAAAATCAGCTGGTCGATGGTTTCGGGGTCGATGCCAGCGTTGTCGATTGCGCGTTGGGCAGCCAGGGCACCGAGTTGAGAGGCGGTGAGATTGTCGCTGGCATAGCGCCGTTCTTGTATGCCGGTGATCTGTTGAAACTGTTGAATAATTTTTTCTGATGGGGTAGCTATCCGTTGTTGATGTTCATCAAAAAACGAATGCTGCAAAAATTGCGCATTGGGTACTTGCCGGGTGGGAATATAACTCCCTATTCCGGTGATAACTGTTTGGGTGGATGGCATACAATCTAATTAGTATTCGTAATCGTCATTTACCGTATTCTCAGCTACTAATAAGATAGCCATTTATAATTCCGGCATCAACCATAAACATAATAAATATACGGATTGGAGGCCCAAACAAATCCAGCATAAAACGGCAAAATGCTGCAAAGTCCAAATTCCTTTATTGATAATCAATCGATTAGATATTTTTTGACCCTAAAAATATGCGACATGTCGTAAAACTATATTCATCATATTACATCTTCATAGTAACACATCCTTTTCGGAACAGTCCACTGTATTTCGGGAGGGAGGATCATTATAACCAAAACCAGCTTTTAAAAAATGAAATCGATTTTTCAACGGATTGACTATTGGCTTCAATCCATTTTTGTAGTAGAAAAGCTAGCTCATATTCATAAATCTATACAAGCGGAGGAAGTGATGGAACTGTACCAGCAATTTCGGGATGATGAAAAAGGCTTGGCCCTATCTATTCGAAGCCTCTTAGAAGATCGCTTAACGGGCAAGGTTACAGATAAGGATATCAACTATTGCATTCGTAGGGCGAAGGAGTTTGCTTTGCAGGATTTGTAGGGTTAGATTGATGGGATACTGAAATGCGTTTGAAAAATGTTTCAGTAGGCGCCCAATATTCGATAAATTAAATCAATCAAGTAACTTAATTATATCATATCATTACTGTGTGAGTAAGCAATCAATTCGGCGCGATTGCGTACTTTGAATTTTCTGCATAATTCACTAAGGTTTTTTTCTATGGTGGACGTAGAAACAAACATTTCTTTAGCTACTTCATTTATAGTTTTTCCGTTTACTAACATCCTAATAATTTTGCATTCTCTCTTGTTAAATACTTCTTTATGGGCTTCGAACTGCTGCATTTTTTCAACCAAGGTTTCAATATCGGGCCCGCTCGCCTGAAAATATTTATTTCCCGAATGGGGCGTTCGGGGGTTGCGCTTGTAAGTGCCAATTACCTCAACCACCTTACCCTTCAACGAGTGATGTACTTTCACACTCTCCAGTAGAGCAACTTCCTCTCCCTGCTTACTGAATTTTTTGCATTCAGTGGTGCAGGAGTACTCCAAAAGGTTCGACGATTTACTTAAAATAAATGCCAGTGCCTGGTTATTCATTTCCTTAATAAATTCTTTGTGGTCGGGCGTAGTAATTTCAACCAGCAAATCCATGCTGATTTCTTCGTTCGCATATCCTAGTAACTCCATCCACCCTTGTGCATACTTGATTTTTTTAGTTTTCAGAGAATACACATACGTAGCTTCGTCTGCAAAACATGGTATGTTAGCAAAGCGTAAATTCTTTGCAGTTGGTTTTGGTTGAAAGGGCTCTTTTGAAAGAAAGGTTTCGTAAAGCTGCATGGGTTAATAAGTTAATAGTGATAACCTATCCTTTCGATGCTTAGTGGGGGCCAATACAACAGGGGGATAAAAAAATATTCGAACATGAAAATAAGCCAATTAGTGCCTAAGTTATCGAGGCTACCTATATATGTGTATAAGCTGTTGATAGCTGCTTAATGTCGACAGGTAAAAGCTTGTTTTGGCATGTCCAGCGGATAAAATTTCTAGAAAAATAGTGATTTAGCAATCGCTGTAGCAACTAGTTGCCGAATACAAAATTAGCGCGCGATCATTGGAAGAAACCAAATAAAATGATGCGATTTTCTCCTTTTTTAGGTAGTTAGCAAGCCAGTGCTTTTCGAAAAATATGCAAAAATGGAAAATGCCACATCTGAAAATCAAGTAGTTACGAAAATAAAACTGCGACATTACACATATATTTTTGTTGGAAGGTTGAAAATGATGGAATGAGTAAAAATTACATTTAACTTTATATCAAATTATGAATTTCATAATGGATTGCGCAATCCGGGGCTTTACTCCTTAATTAGCCATAAGTCTGCGGCCGCGGATGAAAAAAGGACGTTGGTAGATACGATACAACCCGGGGTTTAACAATAGACAGTCCGGCTAAAAGCGAAACTGGAAAAACCGAGTTCACGGTAGCGGGAATTTTGCGTGACGCTGTAATATTCTTTGCGAAAAAAGAAGCTAAAATGATTAAAATGAAATCTAAATATTTAATTCCCGTATTTTTATTTATCACTTTATCAATATTTTTTATTGCATGCAAGAAAAATGAGGCAGCACAAATAAATAAATCAGAAAACATTCGGCTTCTTAACTCGACATTTAGTTTAGCAGAAAAGGCTCTAATTCCATCCATTGTAATTAGTTATAATAAACTTTTGAGGCATCAAAGACCAACTGTAGGCGATATTGAAAAATCAATCAGAGACAATTATACTGGAGAAAAAAATATTTTAGATAATTCGCCACCATCTGTATTTGTAGAAAGTTTTTCAAAAAAGTTTTTACAAGATATCAATCAAGGTAAATTAATTTCAAGAAAGGAATTTATGGATTATGGTATTGCGGCTCTTCAAAATGTTGAAAACGAAAAGGATAAAAAACAGATTGCATTTATAATTTCTCACACCTCTGTGCTTTCAGATTTTCTTATTGAAAATGGTCAGGAAATGAAATTAGGATTAAACAAAAATAAAAATCCAAATATACCAAAAAATAATGTTACTGGGGAATATGAAATTGTACAAGCAGCTGCAATTGTTCCAGTGCTAATTATAATCGCTAAGGTTGCCTCAATTATCACAGTTGTACATAAAACCTTTGAATATATTATTCCTGGATACAAAGATGCTTGTAATGATTTATTCATATGTAATTATGTAACTGATATTGCTGGGATAATTTCTTTGGTATATAAGTGGGTAGAAATTGCTAAATAGCTTTTTTTATAAAAAACCAGAGAAGATACGAATAACAAAGCACTTGGCTATTCAAAAAAGTATTTGTGATGGAAAATTTTATAGGCAAATTTTGAGACCAAAAAAGAGTTATCCGAATTAATCAATTGACCTAGCAACTTTAATTTATAGGTTACCTACTATATCAAAGACAGCTTAAAATTTATGCGGAAGGGGAAAATAAATGAAACTATTCAACAAGTGATACATCAAAATTCCCCTTCCTTAATTTAGTAATTCGTTGTTTTTAAATTATCTTTGTTTTTAAACTAATTTCCATGAATAACTTATTAATTGAAATTAAAATGAAACTACTTTTTCCTTTCTTACTATTTGTTCCTTTTTGTTTATTTGCTCAAAAAGATACAACACAACAAAAACAATTTTCACTAGAAATAGGAGCTAATCTCATTACATTGCCAATTGGATTATTTGCTAGTACAAATAATAATGGTGGGTTTGCAAAAAAAGATTTTAATTCAGTAACACTAAGTAACCCTTTTGTTTTTATTGAATTGAGATACTCACCCAGAAAGCCAATCGTTACAAATATTTTAGGATTAAAGGCCACTACTATTTTTGCTACAAAAATTAGTGGTTTTAGAATACCATTTGATGAACAATCATTTGATAAAAATTTAATGAATGCAGTTCCTGGTATGACTATACAATCATTCGCGGACGATTACACTTCACTAAATTTCATGATAGGGTTTTATAATTATTATAATTTATCAACAAAACAAAAGAAATTTTATTTTTATGATCGTTATTTTCTAGGGCTATCAAATGTCAGTCTTCCAAATGTTTCAACATCTGCTAATGGTCAATTTGTTTCAAGCAGAGGATCTGGAAATACTACTTCTTTTTGTTATCAATTTGGCTTAGGTATAAAAAAAGGGTTAGACAATAAATTTTCGGCTGGACTTGGTATAGACTTTTTTTCCACCAGTCCTGTTTTTAAAAATATTGAAACTAAAACAAATAATGGCATCACAACTTATAAAGATGTTCGAGTGCCTATTTCTATCCTGACAATGTTGTCTGTGTCTTTTGGATTTAGGTTTTAAATTTGGAACTTATAAATCCTTAACATTGTTGCAAATTCTAGTATGTGTTCTATTAATTTTATCTATTCTTTTTGCACAAGAAAATTTTTCATTTTGGAGATTTTCATTGTTCACAGCTAGCATATATACCTTATTTCAATTATATTCAGTAAATTGGCTTATTGACTTCAATTTCAAGCTTGGTATTTGTGCCATTTTTTTTAATTCTTGTTGGTTTACTAGCACAATTTTAGTATCGTTCATTTTGAGAAAAAATCTCGGCTTATTCTGGGGATATATTTACTTTATTTTACTTTGGATAGCAAATGAGTACTCTCATTTATATGGTGTTTTACATTGGCCATGGCTGAATGTCGGCAATTTTTTAGCTTATACCCCTAATTTAATCCAATGGTATGAGTATACTGGTATAGCTGGTGGCAGTTTTTGGTTATTGTCTATTTCTTGTTCTTTGCATTATTTTTTTTATAAACAATCACTTCGTATTTTTTGGGGTATTATAATGATACTATTTACTCCGCTTGTTTTCTCTAAGTCAATTAATGTAGCAAATATTGAAAATAGTAGAAAACTAAAAGTTACAATCACGAATCCTGATTTATCAAGTATACTTTTCGATAAAAATAATGGACTTGATATAATCGAAAAAACAATACTTCAAATAGCGAAAAATGATTCATCGATTTTCCTAAAAAATACTCATCTGGATCATTTTATAGTATTTCCAGAAGGTACTATTAACGAACCTATATCTGAAATTGCAATAAAAAAGATGATTCAAAAATCTGAGGTTTTAAAGTCCTTGGACAAACACGTATTCATTTTGTGGGGAGGGCTGCTACTAGAGAAAATCGGTATAGAAATATTTTATTTTAATTCTGCCTGGACATTAAATAATAATCTAATAAAAATTTATCGAAAAGAGAAATTAGTTCCATTTATTGAGAAAAAAATATATGCACAAACCATTATGAATAATTGGGTTGCGTTAAATTTAGAAAATGGCCTATTAACTTCTTTTTTTCAAAAGCAAAATAACTTTAATTCCAATAATGCTGAATTTGCCGTTGGAATCTGTTATGAGTCAGCTTTCGGAGAATTTATAGCATCTAAAAATAATAGCGCAGCTAGTGTAATTTTTATTATATCAAATGATGTGTGGATAAAATCCTTATCTGGAAAACAACAACATTTATGTTTTTCAATACTTCGAGCAATCGAAAATCGGAAATTTATTATCAATGCTACTAAGTCGGGCTTTTCTGGGTTTGTAGATCCAATTGGAAACACAATTGTAGAAATGAAAAATACAAATCAATACTTCACTCAAATCATATCATATATGAATAAAAAGACTTTTTATTCAAGATATGGCGACTGGTTATATAAAATTTGTTTTATGTTTTTATTATTTTTATTGTTTCTGAAGCTAGCAATTTTTTTTTTGATAACTGTACTATTTAAGAGGCATTCATTTTTTGAGATTTAACTCACTTAAAAAACTTGAGTATTTTTCCGTACATAGATGTATTATTTTGTTAAGCGATTTTCAATGTTTAAAACCCATTTTTTCCTTCTCCGCATTCTATCTTAAAAAACAAATAAATTAGGCTACAGCCTTCATGGTGTCAACGTATTTTGAATTTCGATTGATGACCGCAAAAGCCCTGCTGATAATTTTGCATCGTACGGCATTGAGAAGGCGCATTTTGTTCTTCCTTTCCCGAATAGTCTTGCGCTTTACTGGTGTAGGAGACTATTCGTTTCGGAGGCACAATGCTTATTGTATAATAAATCAAGTATAAACCGTATGTAATCTACCCTGTTATTACTTATAAGGAATTACAGGATATTGACTTTGGTATATGATGCAGCAATGAATTTAGTTAACTGATGTTGATTTGTACTCCGAAGCGCATAGTCTCCTAAGCCATTAGACGTAAGACAATGCGAGGAATGAAGGCTGAAGGTTCAGTTAAATTAACCCATTCTTATGCGAATAAGCAATCAATTCAACAAGATTGCGCACATTACATCTCTTGTACAATGGCATTACGGTTTTTTCTATGGCGGACTTGGAAACGTATAATACATTCGCTATCTCTTTCATCGATTTGCCTTGTGCCAGCATTTTCAAAATGGTTCTTTTATAATACTCCCCAAATTTCAGACCAGAGGGTAAGTTAATTTTTTTTATTAATTTAAACCTCAATTATGAAAAAACAAACCCGTCGCAAATTCACTGCTGCCTTCAAGGCTAAAGTAGCTTTAGAAGCTGTAAAGAACCAGCAAACCTTGGCTGAACTGGCCAAGAAATTTGAAGTCAATCCAGTAATGTGGATATTTCGCTCAAACAGCCCCCTCAAGATCGCACTATACTGCCCCCTCATTTTAGACTGCCATTCCTAGTTTAATCTCATTCTGTTTTTGTCATGTTTGGCTAAGTTAGTTCTTTAAGATTATTGATTCAATATCTTCTTCACTTTTTGGTTGTTTTTTCTTTCTCAATGAGTCACCTTTCATCTCAATACGGTGTGCATCATGAACTATTCTATCCAGAATAGCA
>Ga0247844_1005623_pt1 | contig 15844 bp, 1 predicted proteins | sample LaCtaG_FD_192421 | JGI IMG/M metagenome (GOLD analysis project Ga0247844, IMG submission 192421) | Freshwater microbial communities from meromictic Lake La Cruz, Castile-La Mancha, Spain - LaCruzMarch201714.5m_1 | ecosystem: Environmental > Aquatic > Freshwater > Lake | place: Spain: Castile-La... | reverse complement strand
CTCAAGAATTTGTAGGGGTGTCTCCCGAAATCGTCGGTATCTTGCGGCACAGATGCCAGGCACTATCGGCTTTCCTACAGATGCTTGCACCGGATTTAAAATCCCTTACTCGGACTCGCTTCTTTTCCATTAGAAAAAGACAAAAATTATGAAATATGTCAATGTGTGGGGCTGACCCTTGACCCCCGCCGCGAAAGTGGGACGACACGGAGGTCATCCCTCCAGTTGTTGGATGGGCGCTGCTGCGCCAGGTGCTGTGATTCGGGTATCTGCAATCACGGAAAAATGATTCTGTCAACTATGATTCTGTCAGGATGCGTGGTGCAGAAAGCTCGGAAGTCGTAGAAAGCCGCGTGTAAAAGAAAATCAAAATATGTGAGTGGGTGGGACTACTGACCCTTTTTCACGTGTCCAAGTGGAGGGACGGGCTCCGCACCGTCCCATGCTTCAGGCGCAGATGCGCCGTCTGCGAGGGGCGCGTAAATCGGGAATTTGTTTGTGCCTTTGAGTGCGGAACTCGGACGAGGGCGGCTCTGCCGCGAGAGTGGGACGACACGGAGGTCATCCCTCCAGTTGTTGGGTTGGCGCTGCTGCGCCATCTTGCGGTGATTCGGGTATCTGCAGTAACGGAAAAATGATTCTGTCATCCATGGTTCTGTCAGGATGCGTGGTGCAGAAAGCTCGGCAGTTATAGACAGCCGCTACAGCGGGAGCTTCGGCAGTTGTAGACAGCCGCTACAGGGGGCAACAGCCATCGGCTTCTGGCCTTTAGGATTTGCGGGTGGCTTTTTGCTTCTTGGAGGACTTTTTCGAAGATTTTTTGGAGAGGCCAGATTTTTTGGAAGGATTTTTTTCTCTTGGCGCGGCCGTGGGTTGGCTGGATTGCTGCGGGGCGGCAGGCTGGGCGGCAGGCTGGGCGGCGCTGACTGGGGCAAGTGGCATGGGTGCCCGCCGTTGCATGGGCATGCCAGGGCCGGGTTGGAATCTGTCATCGATTTGATCGCCATCCGCATCGCACCAGTCCGCGGTGACTATTGAGCCATCGGGCAGGTCCATCCAGATTCCGTATTTGTCGTGGGGAGGTTTGGGAGTTTCTTGTGGGAGCGCTTTTCCTTTGAGAACGATCTGCGATGCGTTTGGAGCTTGGCGCAGGAGGGTGTAGGTGGCTTGGGGCTTGAGTTCAAGGCCGGGGGGATTCCATTTTCCTTGGATGACGCTTGTCTCGGCCGAGGCGCCGACGAGGCGGTCGCCTTCGGTGGCGTCGTAATCGATGAGAGCGCCTTCGAGGGTGGCGGGATCGGGATCCACTGCGGTAGTGAAGGTGTTCCAACCGGGCGAGATTTGCACCACTTGCTCAGTTTCTTGGTAGGCGACTTGGTAGCGTTTCGGGGTGGCCGAGGAGCCGATGGTTGCGTCTGGAGTAAAAGGGACTTTTTCCTCGAGGACCAGGATGCCTTTGCTCTCGGAATCGTAAATTTTCAGTCGCAGAAGGGCGGGATCCGGCTCGGAGGCGAGGATGAGCAGGTCGTAGCGCGTGGACTGAGGAGTGGGATCGGCCAATGCCCAGATCTGGCCATCCTTGGTGGCGGAAAGGACGCTGCCGGGAGCATTCACGAAGCGGGCACCATCGACCACTTCGGCGTGGACGAGCATTTGGTGCGGAAGAATGGGCACGGCCACCCGGGGTGTCCAATCCAACAGATCCGAAGGGCCGCAGGATGCAGTTTGACTTGGTTGTGCGCCTGGAGAGGACGAAGCGGTTTGGCCTGGTGTGGGATCCGGATATGCCGATTCGGATGAAAGGCCTGTTCTGGCACTCGCTGGAACTCCGCCGCCACTTCCTCCGCCGAGAGCGCCCGCAATGGGTGTTGCTGAAAGGATAATGTTGTCGATGAGGTTCTGCCCGCTTGCGGCCCCACTTCCGCTGACCCGCAGGCGGAGGTAGGCGGTGGTGGAATTGTCTAAGACCGCCGTCTGATTTAAGGTCAATGTGGAGAATCCCGGTGCGGGATTAACGGTTTCCAAGTCCGTCCAAACGGTTCCATTCGAACTGTAGGACCAAGTGTGCGTGGTAAAGCCATCGGTTAAAACATCCGCCGCATAGCTCACATTCAGATTTTCCTGCCCTGCCATACTGAATGCGAACACGAGGAATTTGCCTTCGGCGCTATTGTTCTTGCCGCCGCGCAGGAGGAGACCTGTGTTTGTGAAAGGGTGGGCCAGCATATTCCCTGCGGAATTGATATCGGTGCCCTCGCCGGAGTAAATCTCGCCTTGTTGGAAATCCCAACGATTCTCATCGAGGTCATTTTCGCTGCTGAATGACCCGTCGAAGACCAAGTTCCCACTGCCGAAGTTGGCGGCATATTTGCGAAGGCTCGATGCCGCTGTCGCCAGCGCAACTTGGCTCATGCCGTCTGCATCAAAGTCCCATGCGGCAATGGGGGCGGGATCGATTTGTATGGCAATCGGGGCAGTGACCACGCTGGCGCCGGTGCCGGAGGTGGCGTTCGCAGTAACGAGGTAGTTGCCCGTAAAGCTGGTTGTGTTCCATGTGTATTCGTAAACTGGCAAGGTTGAATTCGAAGATAATGTTCCGTTGCCGAGGAGGGTGGGGATGCCATTGAGGCTGGCGGAAAAAGTCACGCCGCCAGCCACGCCGTTGGCAGTGAGGTTCGACGTGGTGGCGCTGAGCTTGATATTTGCTCCGGCAAAGACCTTTGTAACTGATCCAGCGGCCATTGCCGTCGGCGAGTCGGTTCCATTCGGGTCGATTCCGTAAACCACCAACTCGGCATCGGTGAGGTTGCCTGTGGTAGCGCCATGGTTGGTGATTTCAAGAGTCCAAGTGCCATTCGAGCTTTCGGCCCAATTTCGAACGGTCATGAATTTCCAGTTGGTCAAAGTATTAGGAGTCCACTTGAATTCTCCGACATCCCATACACCATTGGAGTTGTCATCAATAAAGCCAATGGGATTGCCTTCGCTATCGACTCCATTGATTCGATCGCTGTGCGGTTCGCAGAAGGTGCTGTTGGAGCCACTCGGAGACCTGAGTGTGATAGTAAGATCGCCCTTTGGGATATTGGGGATTGTGAGTTGCAAGGTGACATGCTCCGCACGGAGACTCGTGCCAGTTACAGTGAAATTGCAAGTGGTTGTGCCATTAGCAAGAAGCGTAGTGGCATTGGTCGTGATGGTTTGGGACTTTTGCTGGCCCAAGTTTGTCCAATTACCTGAGAGCGCAACAGCTTCGGCCGCATCGACAAGACCCGCGCCGTATTTGTGGTTGAACTTGAATGGAACCGTGGCGTTGCCAGAGACTGGGTTTGGTCCGGCATCGCGGTTGGAAACGATCCATCCCGTTGCAGTATTATTCACTGTGCCTGAAGGGAATTGATCATCAATTTTCTTGGCCGACCGCATCAAAATCTCCTGCACATCGCGCCAGCCGAGATTCGGATTACGCTGCAGCATGAGCGCGATCACGCCTGATACGGCGGGTGTAGCCGAGGAGGTGCCTTCAAAGTTTTGGGTAACATCACCCGATCCACGAAAATCTGGTCGACCCTTTATATCAGTGCCGATTAAACCATAGTTATATCCTGCCGGTCCCTTGTTATCGGTGGTCATGATACCGAGGGCAGGTGCGCTTCCGTTTGAAGGAGCCGTAATGACAATATTGGAGCCATTCTCGCTGTAGTAAGCCTGCCCACCTTGGCTATCCATTGCTGCTACAGCGATGGTGTAGATGGAGTTGGCGTAGCCATCGTAGTTAGAATTATCATTTCCAAGCTGCTCACCGTGAATGACATTTCTTCCATTTCCAGCCGCGAAAGTTATGATTGTTCCAAGTCCTCCACGCCCGAATGTGGCGGCATACTTGAAAGCATCCAGCGTAAGCACATCAGGGCCTCGAAGAATATTGCCCCTGTCCCGAGGTCCCCAGCTATTGCTGAGGATTTCAATTTGTTCCGGGTGCCAAGTCATGGCTTCTGCTTCATCGAGATCGGTGCTGTCTCCAGCAATAAGGCGCATTCCCACAAGATTGGCCTCGGGAGCGACGCCGGAGACTCCGATTTTATTGTTTCCTCGCGCGGCGGCCACGCCAGCGCAGGCAGTTCCGTGTGCTTCCGGAGGAAATGCAAAAGGATTGGGATTGGGCTTGGGATCATTGTCCTTGCCATTCCAGTCGTATTGGAGGGCTTTGATGACATTGGGCAATAAATCCGGATGGCTCCACTCCATGCCGTCGTCCACAATGCCGATGGTGACATTTTTTCCTCGAATGTAATCGGTGGTGGCGTTGCCAGATCCATAGACGAACGCTTTGGTCTTGGGGTATTTCCAAACGGATTCCACATTCATATCTGTGCCGGAGATTGCGCCGACTTGGTTTTGAAATTTCAAATGCCACTGCTTTTGAATGAGTTGATCATTCGGCATGACACGCTTCGAGGACAAGGAAGCCAGGAGTGGCATGGCAGGTGACGAAGCGGTGTCCGCCGATTTGACAAAGAACGCCAAGGCTTCGGGGGAGGATGGTGCCTCGTAGATGTATTTGCCTTTGGCATAGACGGGGGCGGATTTGAAGGATAGGCCAGAACCAGAGGCCAGGGCATCGGCTTTGGAGCGGGAATCGGCTTCGATGAGGATGTCGCGGGTCACGATGCGGCGGGTTGAGTCGTTTCGCACGGCACCCATGGGATAGAGGATGAGTTCAGGAGCGGAACCAGTTTCTTTTTGGACTTTTTCGATCTGGGCGAGCAGGTCGCTCGCACTGCCGGCAGAAGGGATTGAGACGACACGCCCTTTGCCATCCGCATTGCGGACATAGAGTTCATCCTTGGCGAGAGCGAGTTCGCGCAGGGCGCCGCCGTGCTTGATCGAGACGGCTTGGTTGAGAACAACTTCGAGAAAAGTGGTGGTTTCAGGGCGAATGGATGATGGCGCAGCCAAGGGACTTGACAGTGGAGAAGCGATCTTGGCTAATGGCGGAGTCGCAGGGCCCTGCGAAGCAGGAGGAACTGTGGCAGGCTCATTGGCGCTCGATTGGGCTACTGTCGGTGCAGAGTTCGAAAAAAATTGCGGGAATTGAAAATATCCAAGGCTAAAAGCTAGAACTCCAAGAATTGGGATGAGAAGAAGTTTTTTATTCATTCAGCGTGCAGATGGAAGATTAAGGATTCGATGAGACAGCTAAATGCCGTGATTCTTTAGATAAGATTTACTGATTTGCAACCCCTGTTGAGACTATTAGATTACTCAATTTTAATGAAATGATACTATACAGCTGTTACTGACATTGTATTTAAATCAATAACACCTACAGCTCGAGTTTTAACCTTGGCAATAAGTTCATCGGAAGCAGTGATGGTAATACCTTGATAACCATCGCCATCAATAGCTCCAACCGAGTAAGTTGCGGAAGCCCCTCTGATTTGCAGTTTGTCTTCGGCAGTATTGAAGTCTTCAATCAATACATAATCAGCATCTGCTGAGGCTGTGTAATAATCATTAATGGCATCCCCGAGGACGAAGACATCCGCCCCTGAACCGCCACGCAACGTATCAATTTCGCCACTTCCTCTCGTTCGGGACCCAGTGAGCGTGTCATTACCAGCACCTCCAAAAAGATAATTTGACAATGCATTTCCAATAAGTGAGTTATCTATATCATTTCCTGATCCATTAATAACTCCAGCAACACCTGTGTCCAAGGTTAAGTGCTCTAAGTTATCGCCGAGGGCGTAACCATTGAATCTTGAGACAACTGTATCAATATCTGCGCCAGAGGTCTCGTAAATGTCATCACCGATATCGTCTACAATGTAGGTATCGTTTCCCGCTCCGCCAATTAATGAATCAATTCCGGCACCACCATTGATTAAGTTTGCGCCCGTATTGCCAATGATTGTGTTGGCGCCTGCATTGCCTGAGCCACTGTTTCCCACTCCATCTAAAAAGAGATACTCGATGTTTTCGCCAAGAATATAGCTTTGACTGCTAATCACCCAATCCAAGCCGCCTTCCAGTGAATCTTCAATGACAGTATCACCCGATGTAACAAAGTAAGTATCATTGCCCTTTCCTCCAGTCATGAGGTCTAAGGCTGAACCGCCAATGATGGAATTGTTGTTGATATTACCTGTAAGGGTGGCTCCGCTGGTTCCTGTGAAGACAAGGTGCTCGATCGCTGAGCCACCTCCAACCAATGTGTTGGAGAGGTCGAAAGAGATAGATGTCAAAACCGTATCGATGCCGCTGAAATCTTCGATTAAATCAGTGGTCGAGTTCACAATGTAGAGATCATTACCACTACCGCCGTCGAGGGTATCGCCGCTTAAAGTGCCTGAACTTGCGCGACCATCCAGTGTATCGTTACCTAAACTGCCAATTATCAAATTGTTTCGAGAATTACCGAGGAGTGATGCCCCCGTTGTGCTGGTGAGTCGGAGGTTTTCGATGTTGGAGAGGCCGAGGACAGATGTGTTCAGCGAAGTGGCCGCAAGATCGAAGTCAGTTGCTGTGAGGATGGCATCTGTGCCGTCGGTATCGATGATACGGTCGTTGCCCGAGGCAAGAGCAGAAGTGTAGACATAGAAGTCGTCTCCCGCACCTCCGATGAGCGTGTCGTCCCCTACCTTGCCATCGAGGGTGTCGCTGCCTGCGGCACCCGTGATGGAATTCGCATTGATGTTGCCAGTGAGGGAGACGCCAGTCGTTGTGCCTGTGTAGAGGAGGTGCTCGATACCCGTTCCACCAGCGACTTTGGCGACCGAGAGGTCGAAACTTTCCGATGTGCGGACGATGTCGGTGCCGTTGGTGTCTTCGATGGTATCATTTGTGTTATCGACGATGTAGGTATCGTCGTCGGCGCCGCCGTCGAGCGTGTCGGTGCCAGCGCCGCCGTCGAGGGTGTCTTTGCCAGCGAGGCCAGTGAGGGTGTTATTAGAGGCGTTTCCGGTGAGGCGATTGTCGAGGGCATTTCCCGTGCCGTTGATTGCAGTGCCGGTGAGGGTGAGGTTCTCGACATTGGCGGTGAGGGCGTAGCCGGAGACCGAGGCGAGGACGAGGTCGGTGCCTTCGTTAAACTGCTCGGTGACTGCGTCGGTGAGCGTATCCACCACGAATGTGTCGTCGCCAGTGCCGCCGATCATTTGGTCGGTTCCCGCGCCGCCGTCGATATAGTCGGCTCCATCTTGGCCGAGGAGGCTGTCGTCGCCGGCTTCGCCGAAGAGGCTGTCGTTTCCAGAGCCACCGAGGAAGGTGTCGTTGTTTGCGCCACCGAGCAGGCTGTCGTTGCCGCCGTAGCCATTGTAAAAGTCGGCCAAGGCTCCGCCGATGAAGGTGTCGTCGCCCGAGCGGACGAGTGTGGTGAGGGAGGCGAAGCTGTCCTCTTGGACATAGGCTTGATTCACATAATCTCTTGCGAAGTTGCTGCCGTCCAATTTCCAGAAGGTGCCCCAGCCGAGAACATTGCGGAAGGGGCTATTCGTATCCACAGTATTGGACGGAGCGGGATCAAACGCCAATTCCAAAGATAAAGTATCCAGAGACAAACCACCAACAAGATTGACAATAGCAACAAGGTTGGGCGTGCCTGCATTGGAATATATACCAAAACGGGTGGTGCTTGGCTTTTGCAGGTAATTGAGAAGGGGTATATTATTTCCAAAGCTGGAAGGAATGCCATTTCCAGATGGTGCGGCACCGATCCAGTAATTACTGGCATTGCCTGCGAGCTGAAGATTATCTCCCGCCTCAAAGTCATCGACTACGACATAATCCGCATCGGTGTAGACGGAGTCGATTCGTATCCAAACAGACTTTCCAGCAAGCGGCCCCTCTGTGTAATCGATGATCGAAGGCGCCCACTGGTTGGAAGTCGAAGCCGTGTAACCCGAAACTACAAAGTTGTCCTTGCCGGAACCACCGATGAGGACATCGACTCCCGTTCCGAGTCCTAACAAGCCCCCAACTCCACCGCCATCCAGAATATTGTCGAACTCATTTCCAACAATGTAGTTGGAGCCCTGGCCGTAATTCCCCCTAGAATCGTCGTTTCCGATGGCATTGCGAGCAGAGGGCGAGCCAGCTTGCAGGATGAGGTTGGATATATCAGAGGAATCATCTGCTGGGCCCCGTTCAATCGAGTAGCTGTTTTTGAGAAGAAGCGAATCCTCGAGGTTTCCTCTCCACCAGAGGTAATCGGAATCCGTGAAAGTGACGGTGTCGTTGCCACCGTTGCCGAAGACGGCATCTTGGACTATAATACTATGCGATGCCGCACCACCCTCACCTTGGCTCACGTAGAACATATCCCCCTTGCCTGGAGCGACCTGGTTTTCAGACTCGGAGCCGACCATGGAGTCACGACCAGCACCGCCATCGATATCGGAGAAATCATTGGCAACGAGCGTATCCTGGTTGCGATTGGGATCATAGACACCACCGTAGTAGCCGGGGACAAACCAGAACTGACTCGGATCGGCGGTGCCGGGACCATTGGGAGTGACAGGAATCGGGTCGGTATCGCGGAAAATGCTGGTTGTCGTTCCGTTACCGCCATCCACCACAGACGCAAAGTCTTTCACAGCAAGGCCCACTTGGTCCACCCCATAGGCTGTGCCGCCGATGAGGAAGTTGCCCAGGCCAGCACCTACTATGCTGTCTCGGCCTTTGTCGCCGACGAGGGTGTTGCCTAAGCCCGCATCGTAAATGTAGTTGTCAAGCCGATTGCCTTGGCCGAATTGGCCAACTTCCGCAAGCGCGAGTTGGTCGATGAATTTGCCTTGGTTGACGAGTTCGTCACTGAGGGTGAGGAAGTCCACTCGGGAGACGACGAGGTTGTGCTGACCGCCGTTGAGGGAAGCCCCGACACCGGTTGCTGTGGTAACAGGGGTTTCGTTGCCATATTTCACGACCCAATCGAATTCGTCGCCGATGGCATTGCCGCCGTTTTTGACGACGAAGGTGTCCGAGCCTTGGCCGCCCACCAATGTGTTGAGACCCTTAAAGGTGACGCCTTGGAAGACATAATCATCGCCGCTGCGATCATTGACGAAATCTCCATTGAGAATGTCGTTTCCAAAGCCGCCATCCAAGTAGGAGGCAAAGCGATCGGGCATACCAACGGTGGGATCGTATGGCGCGGGATTGAAGATAAAGCCCAGAGGCGTTGGGAAATTGGGATTGTTTTGGACCAGAGGGTCCGTGTAGGCATCATTTACAAGTCCTCCAGGAAGCTCCCGAATGAGCCTGAGCCCAAGCACGGCATCGTTTCCAGCTCCGCCTTGGAGAGTGACATGCTGGGCCTCTGTGTGATCTTGGAGTGCAGGGATGGTGCGGGCGATGGCGTTGACTTGGAAGTCGTATGTGCCGTCTTCGAGATTATTGACCGTGAGAATAGGGTTGGCGCGGGTGCCTTGGAAATCTTGGGATTTTCCGTTCACATAGGTGTGCCAGATGTCGCCTACGATGTCAGTGCGCTTGTATTTGACCACATAGCCCACGACATCCGTAGCTGCATACGGTGCAGCATTCCAAGACAAGTCGTATTGGAATTTACCGGGATTCGATAGGTCGTCTTCCTGAAGGCTCACTTGAAGATCATAAGTGTTCGGGTTGCCTGCGGCATCCTCTGTATCTTCGACTCCGCCAGGTATAAAAGAATCTCCCGCACGCGGAGCATACATGAGCTCTAACACATTGGCATTGTCCAAGGAAACATCAATACCGCCCGTGGTAATGCTGATGCTGCGGTTGTTTCCAGATTTTGTGCCGAGGAATGAGCCAAAACTGGCGACCTCGTCTTGACCGGAATCCGCAGCCTGCTTGGCAACAACCAACATGAGCTTGCTGATACCATCCGGGGCTTGAGCGATGTTAACGGAGCTGATGAGTTCATTCACACCACCACCGGCGACGATGTAGTCATCCACATTGTCTTGCACAAAGGTGTCGTTGCCAGCTCCGCCGATCATCGTATCGAAGCCTCGACCGCCGTCGAGGTAGTTGTCACCTGCGCCACCATCGAGATAGTCACTACCTCCTGAGCCGATCACGCCGTCCAGGAAGGCTTGGGTTTGGGTGTCTTTGGGAGCAGCCGCATAGAGGTCTGGGCTGGCGTAGAAGTCCGGCGTGTCGCCGTAGAGTGTGTCGTCTCCGTCACCGCCGAGGACCGCATCCTCGCCCCCCATGCCGTAGAGCACTGAAGAGGCTGGACCCGCAGTGATCGAGTTTGCAAGGGCATTGCCCACGCCGTAGACCGCGCCATCCAAAAGCTCGAAATTTTCGAGATTGTAGAAGGATTCCAAGTCCTCTGAGGCAAACGATTTTACTTTGTTCACGGAAGGCGAGTTATCCGCCACCGCCGGGTCAAACTGATTGACCCCATCGCCTTGGATCGGGTCGAAGTTGAAGTAGGTGCGGACGAGGTCTTGTCCACCATCCAATCCGGCGATTTCGTTGATGATACGGTCGGCGCGGTCATTCACGATGTAGGTGTCGGAGCCGAGACCGCCGTCCATCGTGTTGATGCCACTGCCGCCGTCCAACAAATCAGCACCATCGCCGCCCACTAAATAATCATTCCCGCCTTGACCGAGAAGGGAGTCATCGCCCCGGCCCGCATCGATATAGTTGTTGCCAAAGTTACCCGAAAGCGAATTCGAGTCGGAATTTCCAAGTATGTAGAGGTTAGTGGAGCCCATGAGGCTGGCGTGTTCCACATTGGAATAAACATTTGCCAGATCAAGATCGAAGCCCGTTCCTGAGGTAGGGTTAAGGGCGACGAAGCGGCTCTGCAAATCGGCAGCCCAGAGGTTGGCATTTTTTTGGAGAGAGGCGATGACGAGGTCATGCCGACCTTCGTCTTCGGTTTCGACAATGCCGTCACTGTTATTCTCAACAAAATAGGTGTCGTTGCCAGCACCTCCGACCATGGTATCAAGGCCAAGGCCTCCATCAAGCACATCGGCTCCATCGCCGCCTACCAGTGAGTCGGCGGAGTTGTCAGTGTCGATGCTACCAGGAATGCCGTTGGTTCCGCCGAGGAGGATATCACCGATGGGGTTCCCATCTGCATCTCGCCCACTGCCAGCAATGAGGGTGTCGCTACCATCACCACCGATGAGCGTATTTGAAGCATTGTCTCCGAAGGTCAGGGCAGGATCGCCCCCTTGCGGCAGAGTGAGTGTGTAGGTGCCCACTGCAGGGCCGTTGCTGAAGACGGGAATGTATATGGTGGAGTCGCTGAGGAGTTCGATCTCAAGGAAAATTTTCTTATTTCCGGCTGCCGTGGCAGGGTAGGAGTTGTATGCATATTCAGAAGAATCATCATAAAAGTTCCAGACACCATCAATGTAACCTCCTGCCGCTGTGCGGGGAGAATCAATACCATAAGAGGTAAGATCCAGTTCCAGTGCCGATCCAATAAATGAAGCAGAAAACTCAAAAGTATATTTTTGTCCAGCTTTGAGTTCGGTTCGTATGAAGTCTAAGTCTTTGTTATTAATAAGATTGCTGCTACCTACTCGATCGAAAGTTCCGGAGTAAGTCTGTCCAGGATTCACAGCCACGGATGTAGATGCATCTTCTGGAAGATCAGTTTGTGGGGTGCCACCGCCAAACAAGAGGTCATTTCCTACTCCACCCTCAACTAGGTCGGCCCCAAGACCGCCGTAAACTGTATCGTTTCCACCCTGACCTGTGAGCGTGTTCTTGCCATCGTTGCCGGTGATATAGTTATCAAGTGAGTTGCCCGTGCCTTGCAGATTTGCGGAACCTGACAGGTGAAGATCCTCGATCTTGGAAGCCAGTTCTGAGTTATATACCAGTGAATAACTCACAGAAGAGCGAATCGCATCCGCGTGGCTCCGAGGTGTGGTGGGTGCGGGGTTGTTGGTTTCGATGATGTTGGCCGTCTGGGAATCAACATAGTAATAGTCGCTGCCCTCGCCTCCACTGAGAGTGTCGCTCCCTCCACGCCCGTTCAGGGTATCATCACCATCTCCACCATATAAGCTATCTCGCACAATGCCACCCACCAAGTAATCATCACCGTCGGCACCGTCCAGGGTATTCCCAAACTGGGCACCATAGATGGCGTTACTGAGGTTATTTCCGACGAGGCTGGATTGGCGGTTGCCCTCGTAGGAAAGGATTTCAACATTCTGATCGTCTTCAAGTTGGTAGGTGACGAGTTGCCCGGAGGGCACTGAGATTCGGACAGCAACTTCATCGATTCCGCCATCGGAATCAGCCTCGATGACTGTGTCGCCAGTGGTGTTGACGATAAAGTAGTCGTTACCACTGCCTCCGATCAGAAAATTATCGCCTTGACCACCATCGAGGGTATTATTGCCACCGACAGCAATAAGAGTGTCGTTGCCAGCGCCTTGAGAAATGAGCGAATTATCCGAAATGTTACCGGTCAGGGTGGCATCAGCCGTGCCGTTGTAGATCAGGTTATCGATGTCCGAGACATTGGAGGCTCCCAGGTCGAAGGAAACTGCAGAACGCACAGAGTCAATGCCGCCACCGCCGAGGAATACATCTGAAGCCGCATCGCTGGCGTTTTCAGCAACAAAAAGGTCGTTGCCAGTGCCTCCAACCAGAAGATCGAGCCCCTCGCCGCCGATAAATTGGTCATTGCCCCCTCCACCAAGCAGGGTATCATCCCCAGCTCCGCCACGGAGCACATTTATGCCAGAGTTACCAGTAACGCGATTGGCCAAACTGTCGCCAGTGCCGTTGATATCGCCGGTGCCACCGAGCAGAAGGTTGCCGACACCAGAAACCAGCGACGAAGCCAGAGAGAAAGAAACTGTGGAAACGATGGTTTCGTTGGATCCTGTGCCAACGACCGTATCCGAAGTGGAATTAACAAGGTAGGTGTCATCTCCTGAACCACCCTCGAGGCGGTCGGGGGCGGTATCGCCTTGGTCTTTTCTCGCATCAAGGGTATCGTTGCCCTCACCACCAAGAAGGGTATCTCGACCGAGACCGCCTAGGAGCGAATTGTCCCCAGAATTTCCGATAAGGGAGTTGGCCAAGCTATTACCAATACCTATAAGGCTATCGGTTCCCGAAAGGACAAGATTCTCAACACCAATGACATTTCGCGCCCCCAAATTGTAACTCACCGAGGATTCGACGGTGTCGTTTCCAGAAATATCATTCAGAGAGTTCAGTGTGGAATCGACGAGATAGAGGTCGTTACCGGTGCCGCCAACGAGAGAAGACGACAAATCACTCTCGTAAATGGCAAACAAAGTGTCGTCTCCACTTCCGCCCAAAAGGGTATCGCGCCCACCGCCCCCAGCAAGGGAGTCGTTCCCAGCTCCACCGGAAAGCATATTGGTTCCAACATTACCAAGGATGGTGTTGTCAAATGCGTTTCCAGTTCCCGAGAGGTTGCCGCTGCCGGAGAGCTTTAAGACCTCGATGTGCGAGCCGCTGGTAAGCGTATACGAAATTCCAGATTCCACGGTATCGCTGCCCTCATCCAAACTTTCGACTACGGCATCAAACGCACTGTCCACAATATAAAGTTCATTCCCGGTCCCTCCAACCATCGAGTCCGCGCCGGCTCCGCCGTCAAGACGATCATTGCCCTCTTCACCGAGGAGGGTGTCGTTCCCGCCATTACCAAAGATGGTATCGGTGCCGGAGCCGCCGAGGAGGGAGTCGTTGCCTATTGGATTATTGAGAGTTAATCCAAATGGTGCAGAATTGACAGCTTGGATATCACTGACAAAAATTCCAGAGTCATAGGCACGATCATTTGTGTCCGCTATGACAATCCTGATTGTATGTTCGCCGTTGACCCCTAGGCCAAGGCGACCGCCCAGTGTGAGTGAGCGGGTAATGCCGTCATAAATAGTGGAATATTCGCCGGTGGAATTATCTAGAAAGTATCCGTTATCAACATTTTTTCCAAGAGCACTCAACGGCGATGAGATATCTCCGGCAAAGAGCGCCGCATTGACGCCGTCAATGAAAACACCTGCAATGTCCGGATAAGAATTAACAAATTCCGGATACTCTTCAGAGCCGAACAGGATTTGCATCGAAATCCAACTGGCATTGGGATCTAAAACAGTGAATTTAAACTCCAATGTTGCAGCGTCGTTGGATGTTACGCTTGGGTTGAAGACATCCTTAAGAATATCATTAACAAGGTATGAACCGGCAGTATTGTTAGCTGTGCTACCGTTGTCTTCCGCAGTTTTTCCTTTGGTATCGGCCAAGCCCGTGGTGAGGAGAAAGCCTGGCCCCATTTCTATCTTCTCACCGCGAATGCTGCCGAAGTTAACTCCATCCGCCAGAAGCCCGGCAGCATCACTTTTCCCCGTAAACCTCGCACTTGTTATGCTAATTTTGGATAAGGTATTGAGAGCGGTTTGCACCATCGCCAAGGCATCGGCTGCGGTATTTTTGGGGTCGTAGGGAGTGACAGCAATATCCTCCCCTGCGGAGTCTTCAATAAATGTCAACGCATCCCCAAAAATCAAGTCATCTCCCTCTCCTCCAAGGGCAGTATCGTCTCCTCCTGAGCCAAAGATCGAGTCGTTACCAGCCAACCCAAGAAGAGAGTTGTGACTAACATTGCCAACCAGAATGTTGTCTAAGGCATTTCCCGTCCCGCTGATAGAATCGGGTCCATTGAGCGTCAGGTTTTCAACATTGCTATTGAGTGCGTAGTGGGGTGCGGTTGAGAGCACTGAATCCACGCCTTGCCCAGACGCTTCAAGGACAAGGTCGTCGTTGCTATTCACCCCGTATGTGTCATTCCCCAAGCCACCGACGAGCGTATCAATGCCATCCCCACCATCGAGGGAATCTGCCCCAGCGGTGCCGGTGAGCCTATTATTCCCCCTATTGCCCGTAAAGGTCACGCCAGTGCCCGTGCCAGAACAGGCGAGATTTTCCACATTGGCGTAATTCGCCATCGAGAAAGTAGCCTGCGTGGTCTCAATTGTGTCGGAACCTCCACCGACGGCTTCGACGATTTGGTCTAAGGTGTCGCGGAGTGCGTAAGTGTCGTTGCCAGCACCGCCGATCAGGGTATCGGCCGCCGAATCTATGCCCCCGTCGAGCTTGTTATTTCCGGAATTGCCGGTGATGATGTTTGATTTGCGATTGCCAGTGCCGTTGATATTGCCCCCGCCTGTGAGGACGAGGTTTTCAATGACGGAATAATTTGTGAGATCGAAGGTGACAGGCGCCTCGACCGTATCGGTGCCGCCATTAGGGTCTTCGATGCGCACATCTTGGGTGATGACCGCGAAGGTATCATTGCCCCGGGAGCCGATGAGGCGGTCTCCGGCGGCTCTCTGCGGAATTCTGACATTGTCTTCCGTGGCGTAGAGAATATTGTCCTGTAGCTTGGGATTGCTGCTTTTACTACCTATCTCTGCATAGCCACTGCCGCCGTTTTTCTTAGATTTACCGCCTTTGCTGCTGCCTCGTTTTTTGAGTGCGGATTTGCCACGAATTTTGCGGGCGGCCTCTACGAGGAGTTGGCGGCCATGGAGGAGGAGGGGAGCAAGCGAGTCATCCTGCGAATCGGCGTCAAGTGGCAGGCCGAGGACGGCTGCGGCGAAGCGGGCACCTTCCTCACCGGGGGTTTCTTCGGAGCAGAATTCTTGGTCGAGGAAGTGGCCGATTTCTTCGACGAGGACGGAGGGGAGGAGCGCTTGAGGACAGTCGGAGGAAATATAAATCTCGCGGGTGTCGCGGCTGTAGCCTCCCCAGAGTCCGGGCATGTCGGTGGCGGGAAGCGTGCGGACGGGTGGGAGGAGGGAAAAATCGGCTCGACGGAAGGCGTCGAGGTGTT